>Ga0315297_10000384_pt1 | contig 25466 bp, 25 predicted proteins | sample YL17G15_0_MG_FD_203628 | JGI IMG/M metagenome (GOLD analysis project Ga0315297, IMG submission 203628) | Sediment microbial communities from Yellowstone Lake, YNP, Wyoming, USA - YL17G15_0 | ecosystem: Environmental > Aquatic > Freshwater > Lake > Sediment | place: USA: Wyoming | collected... | reverse complement strand
GATGACGCAACTTTGGATATTCCAGACCATTATCTCAACCAGGGAAAATCTTCATGATATCTGAAAAAATTGCTTCTTCTCCCACCCGCACCTTTTCCAGCTCACCCTCGGCTTTCTCAAGCAGGGAAACCTCCTTGGTCTCACTCACTTCTTTCAGGGTCACGGAAAGCTCGGTCCAGTCCCGCGCCACCTGCCGCATCCTCTCCGACAGGGAATATTTCTTCATTTCCGGGAGAATTTCTTCCGCCTCCTTTAAAAAATCCGCGTACATCAGCCGGAAGGCGCCCCCGCCCGTCCCCCGGCGTTCGATCAGCTGGTAGGAAAAACGGGCGATCCATTCCATATCCTGCAAATCCTTCCAGCCCGGCATTTCGCGGACGGCGTTTTTCATCCCCTCCACGCCGCCGGGATAGTCCGGATCGCCGGTGGGCAGAAGCTCCTGGGCCTGTTTTCTCAAAGCCAGGGGAATCGCCACTTCGAGAGGATTCATTTTCACGTCCAAACGGGCGGGGAAATAATTGTTCTCGAGAAAGAAGGGGAAAAAGTTGGAGGTCCGGGCTTTTTTCAGCGATTCATATGGGATCTCCTGCAAGCCTTCCCATTGGGTATCACCGACGAGAACCACCCTTTTTTCGTCGTCATATCCCCAGACTGACACCACATGGCCGTTGAAATGGGTGGAGGATTTGTAATAGTCGATGTAAAAAATATCCGACTGGATCAGGACGGGAACCCCCTGGCCGACGATCTCCTGGACCACCTGCAGGGCGTGGTCCGGATCGGGGTCGGTGTTCCAGAGAAAATCCATCCCCAGGCTGATGAAGAAATTGCCCTCGAGTCCGGCGCTCCGGGTAAAAAGCGCCCGGGTGGGCTTATAGAGGTCTCCCTTCATATAATAGAAACCCAGGCCCGCCCCCAGTCCCAGGCAGAGGGGCTCGGAGAAATTCCGGCCGTAGAAGTACGAGATGCTGGAAAGCGCCGTCGAGGCGCAGTGCTTCCCGGGCCGATGCACCCATCCTTTGATAATTTTCTTCATGGGCGACATTTTAGCATTCTTGTAGGATGGATATAATAAATCAGCATATTAATTCCAATGCTTATTTACACGAGTTTATCAACTGTCATTCCCGCGAAAGCGGGAATCCAGATCCTTTTTGTCATCCCCGCGAAAGCGGGGATCCAGGAGTGGAAACTGGATTCCCCCGGATCAAGTCCGGGGCAGGCTTAGTCAAGCCCGGAATGACAATCATTCTTTGCTGGATGGGGAAAGGAAAATGAACTGCTTTCGATGCGGAGCTGAAATTGAGCCCGACGGCTACTTTTATGGTAATTAATTGCTCACCCGCCGTCGCTAAAGCTATGGCGGGTTGTCCGCCTTATTATCCGGGCGAAATCCGCCGAAGCTGTTTTGTCAGTTTCTGGCGCGTTATCCTATTTATTCCGCATTTATTTAAAGCTATAAATTTAATCTTTAGCGAAGGCGGACAAAATTCTGCCTCAAGTGCGGCGTGAAAAACATGGAAAGAAGGATTTTACACCCCACCTGCCCCCGGTGCCGGAACGAATTTTCGGAGGGAACCAAGTTCTGTCCCCAGGATGGGTTGGAACTCCGGGATAAAGACGAGATCGCGTACGCGGATCTCCCCGGGGCTCACCAGAACGCCTTCAAGAAATTCGATCAAAAGGGATTCCGGCTGACCTGGAGCTGGATGGGTTTCTTCTTTGGCGGGATCTGGTACCTGGTCAAGGGAATGTGGGCCAAGGGGCTGATCATACTCTGCCTTACTGTGATCACCGCGTTTCACGCCTTCCCCTTCACCTGGCTTTACTGCGTTTTCTTCGGAAAATACGACTATTACCTTCTCAAGGTCAAGGACAAACAGCTCTGGTAAACTAGTAAAGTTCAAATATCAAAGTTCAAATTTCAAATTGGAAAAATCAAGGAAAGTTATATTGAAATGGTAGAAAATATTTTTGCCCCCTCGAACCCTTGAATCCTAGGCCCCTGGGACCCTATTTTCTTGTTTAAAGCGTATTCGCCACCACCATCCGCTGGACTTCCTGGGTTCCCTCGTAGATCTGGGTGATCTTGGCGTCCCGCATGTACCTTTCCACTGGGTATTCCTTGGAATAACCGTAGCCGCCGAGAACCTGGACGGCTTCCACGGTGGCCCACATGGCCACGTCCCCGCAGAAAGTCTTGGCCGCCGAGGAAAGCCGGACCTGCTCCGGGAGAAGCCGGCTCAAATCCTTGGGACATTCCTGGAGCACCGAGGCGCACTTGTAAAGGAGCTGGCGGCCCGCCTCCACCTGGATGGCCATGTCCGCGAGCTTGAAGGAAATCCCCTGGAAGGACATGATCGAGCTCCCGAAGGCGATCCGTTCCTTGGCGTAATTGGTCGCGTACTCGGCCGCGCCCGCGGCGATCCCGAGGGCCTGGGCGGCGATCCCCGGCCGGCTGAAATCCAGGGTTTTCATCATGATGGTGAATCCCATCCCCTCCTGGACCAGGATGTTCTCCGCCGGCACCTTGCAGTCCTCGAAAATCAGCTCCACCGTGTCCGAGGAGCGGATTCCCATCTTGTCCTCTTTCTTTCCGACCTTGAAGCCGGGGGTATTCTTCTCCACGATAAAAACGCTCCCCTGCCGGTGAGACTTCTGCTCCGGGTTGGTGATGGTGTAAATCGTCAGGGTGTCGGCCACCCCGCCGTTGGTGATGAAGTTCTTGCTCCCGTTCAGGACGTAGTAATCGCCCTTTTTCTCGGCCTTGCACTTCAACCGGGCTACGTCGGAGCCTCCGCTCGGCTCGGTCAGTCCGAAAGCCGCGAGCTGCTTGCCGGTGGAAAGCCCCGGCAGGTATTTGTCCCTCTGCTTGTCGTTGGCCGCCAGGAGAATCGGGAGCGAACCCAGCTCTTGCACCGCCGGCAGGAGTCCGACCGAGGCATCCACCTTGGAAAGCTCCTCGATCACCAGAATCAGGCTGAGCAGTCCGGAATCGGCCCCGCCGTATTTCTCAGGGAAATCGATCCCCAGGAGGCCATTGTCCCGCAAAAGCTGCACCATCTCCCAGCTGAACTTGCCCTCTTTGTCACGGTGCTCGGCCCCCGGCTCCACCTGGGCCTTGGCCATCTTGCGGACGGTATCCTGCAGCATTTTTTGTTCTTCGGTCAGCTCGTACTGCGCCATTTTGATTCTCCTTTCTTTCCTGCCCTTACTCCCCCAAAATAGGAATGTTATTGTAGAATTTAGGAACTTGATAATTCAAGGGGGAAAATTATGGATGCCCAGGTCCGGCCGGAAAAAATGAAAGCTCTCCAGGAAAAAATGGAACGCCTGGGGATCTTGGAAAAAGACCTGATCGAGAAATTCGTGCGCTCCGGCGGCAAGGGGGGCCAGAAGGTCAACAAGGCCTCTTCCTGCGTTTACCTGAAGCACCTACCTACCGGCGTCGAGGTCAAGTGCCAGCAGGAAAGATACCAATCCCTGAACCGTTTCCTGGCCCGCCGCCTCCTGGCCGACAAAATCGAAACCCTGGTCCAGGGCAAGCTTAGCCGGGAGGAGCAGGAAAGGGAAAAAATCCGCCGGCAGAAACGCCGGCGCTCCCGCCGGGCTAAAGCCAGAATGCTGGCGGATAAGCACGCCCAGTCCGATAAAAAGTTTCTGCGCTTGAAAGACTTTTCACTGGACGAATAGTTTATCCCGGCTGTTAGTCAGTCTTTCAATTCTCGGACAAATTGCCGGCTCCCCTCCCTCGATGGAAGGTTACCATTTTCAACTCTCCCCTCCCTTGGCGTGCCCCGCTAAAGGCGGGGATGGGAGGGGATTGAGGGGAAGGTGACCAAACATAACATCACCCTCTCCTCTCCGAGCCGTAGGCTCCTACCCTCCGGCCTGTAAACCCTACGGGCTGGAAGCGGAGCCGGAGGCCCGTCCCTCCCCCATCAAGGGGGAGGGACATGGAATTTGCGTAATAAATCTGAAGATAGATGAAGTTTTGATTAAGCCCGGGCTGAAGCGGCGAGATTCTTTTCCCAGGTCAGCTTGGCGTCGCCGGGGGCGTAGAAATCATCCAGCCGTGAAGCCAGGCGGTAACCCGACACCTCGTAAAACCTCCAGGTCGGCTCGTAATCGGGACGGGAGCTCGTTTCGATATAAACCCGCTCACCGCCCTGCTGGCGGATAGCTTTCTCGGTCTCGGCCAGGAGCCTGCTCCCAATCCCCTGTCCCCGGAGTTTCTCGGAAACCGCAATCCAGTAAAGGTCAAAGCTTCTCTGGGTGCAGGGGATCGGACCGTAGCAGGTATACCCCACCACCCGGCTCTCAATCTCCGCGAAAAAGAAATGGTATCCGCTGGCCGGGCCCCGGGCGAGCCTCTCCTCGATCAACTCCTCCGCCACCGCGATCTCAAAATCGAAAAAATATTTATTGGAAAGCAGGATTTTCCGGACCGCTTCCCGGTCACCCGGTAAAACCTTTTCCCTCAGTAAAATTTTCAGCTTTGCTGTTTCCTTCTTTTTCACTTCTCTTGAACCCTCGGCCCTTATCGTAGCCCGTTCTTTTCCGGTATTCCGTCTACGGTCTGCCGTCCGCTATTTTCTTTTTGGGGGGTGGTTTTCTGAAAACCCAAATAAACCAAAAAAATGCATTAAACGTTTTGCTCTATGCCCTATGCTCTATGCGCTTTGCGCTTTGCCCTTTGCGGCGGTCGGCCGTCTGCGGTCATTATGATTTTAGGCGGCATTATTACCGGGGGTCAACGTACCCAGCGCGTCCTGGAGAAGCCGTTCAATCACTTCGGGGAAAGTAATCCCCGCCCGGTGTAGGGCCGCGACAAACCCGGCATCCGGAGACAGGCAGGGATTGGCGTTCACCTCCAGAATCCAGGGCCGTTTTTCACCGTCGAGACGGAAATCCACCCGGGCATAACCCCGGAGGCCGAAAATCTCCCAGGCCGCCAGGGAAATTTTTTCCAGCTTTTCAATGATCGGCTGATCCTCGGGGGGAAAATCGAGGCATGAAATCGTGTTCTGAAACTCGTAAGAACTCTCAACCCATTTGGCCTGGTAACCCACGATTTTGAGCCGATCCGGGCCATAGCCGACAAACTGGATCTCTGTGGGCGGAAGCGCTTCCGGCCCCCGCGGCCCGGCCAGAAGCGTAACATTGATCTCCCGCCCTTCGACATATTGCTCGGCGAAGAAAGTCCGGCCGGATTTGTTTTCGGAAAGCTTCTTCAGCCGCTCGCGGAATGATTGTTCCCCCTCCACCTGCGCCACCGAATCGTCTTTGATCAGCATGGAACCGTGTTCCCAGATCGATTTAAAGACCACGCGCTCTCCCGTTTTCGGCGTTCGCGCGAAAGGTTCATCCACCACCCACCAATCCGGGGTGGGTAGTCCTTCCCGGCGCATGATCTTCTTGGCGATCAGCTTGTTGGTAGAAAGCATCATCGGAATCGAAGGCACGCCGGTAAAAGGAATGCCCAGGGCCTCCAAAAACGCGGGCGCAAAATAAATCAGCCGTTCGTGAATGCCCACCGATTCCACCAGGTTGAATACACAAGCGGGCTTGACCCGGTCCAGAGCCCGGCTGATCTCCGCCAGATCAGACCCAAAGGGAACCGACTCGGGGCGATGTCCCAGCTCCACCAGGGCCCGGGTTACGGTTTCGCGCTGGGTTTCATTATCCAGCTCTTCCGGAGGGGCCCCGGGGGCAACAGGGTTGTGCAGAACCGCGACTTTCATCTCTTGATGAATGGAGCCCCACGGGCAAAGCCAGTAGTACCTCCATATTTATTACCCGCCGTCGCTTACCTGTCCGACATAGCTTTAGCGAAGTCGAAAGCTATGGCGGGTTATCCGCCTTAATGAATATGCGAACATCCGCCGAAGCTGGAATCAAAACCTCTTTCTTCCTTACCATCATCTTCCGCATTCATCCACGGCTAAAAGCCGTGGTTTTCTGCGGAGGCGGATAAATTTTCAGTAAGCGAACCCGGGATAATTTCTCCAGGTTCAATTTTCTCATTAATTAGCCTTGAAATATAGCCTGCTTATTTTTTCGGTCGGTCCGGCTTTTTTTCTTTCCGGGCCCGGGTCCAGGCCAACTTGACTATTTGACTGATGAGTTCCACATACGGCATCCCGATCGCGGTGCAGAGCATGGGGAGGTCGGAGTGGGTCGGGTGCATTCCGGCCAGCGGATTTACCTCGAGAATATGCAGGCGGCCCCGGGCATCCTCACGCAGATCCACCCGGCCGGCGTCCCGGCATTTTAAAACCTGCCAGGACTGCAAACCCAAAACGGCGGCTCGCCGGGCCTGGCGATCCCGGACCAGACGATAATCCACCAGGGTCTCGCAATATTCCTTATTCTGAAAAGAATAAACCCCTTCCTCCGCCCCGGGCTTCAAGGCGATCTCAAAAACCCCCAAGGCCCGGGCCTCGCGGCCGGACCCAAGAATCCCGACGGTGAATTCCCGCCCGGGCAGGTAGGTTTCGACCAGGACCGGCTGGCGGAATCTTTTCAGCAGGTCGCGCAAGACCCGGGCCAGGGTTCTCCGGTTTTCAATTTTGGACCAGGGCCCGATCCCCTTGCTGGTCCCCTCGGCCACGGGCTTGGCGAAAAGCGGAAACGGAAGCCACACTTCCCGGATTTCCATTTCGCTTTCGACCAGGAAAAAATCCGGCGTTAATAACCCGGCGTCCCGGAGAACGTGCTTGGTAAAAGCCTTGTGCAGGGTCAGCCCGAGCACCACTGGGTCGGAAAAGGTGTACGGGATATTGTAAACGTCGAGGATGGCCGGCACCTGGGCTTCCCGGGCCAGGCCGTACATTCCCTCGGCTACATTGAAAACCAGGTCCCAGCTCTCGCCGGCGGAAAGCCGCTTGATCAGACTCCGGGCGTTGCCGATCCGCCGGGTCCGGTAACCCAGGCGCCGCAGGGCCGATTCAATCTCGTTAATGGTTTCGGGCCGGTCAAACTCGGCGGTTTCCTCCTCGCCGAAACCTTCCCGGAGATAATCGTCCCGTAGATCATAGGTCAAACCGATCAGGATCTGGGATTTGCTTTTTTTCCTGGAAGCCATCGAGATTTTCCTGGCTGGCAAAATACTTCCGCTTTTCCGATCCGTCAAGAAATTTCCGGCCCGGGAGAACCCGGGCCGGCGGCCGACTGAATCTCGGAGAAAATTTCCGCGAGGCTGAGATTTACTCAACCGGATCGGGATAGCTGAAAACCCGGTTCTGAAAATTTTTCAGCAGAATCTCATCCCGGTTCCGACCCACCACCGACTCGGGGATCAGGGCGATTTTTCCCCCGCCCCCGGGCGCGTCAATCACGAAGTTCGGCACCGCGTAGCCGGAGGTATGACCCCGGAGGCCGGAGATGATTTCCAATCCTTTTTCCACCGGGGTGCGAAAATGGGATGAACCCGTGATCGGATCGCATTGATATAAATAGTAGGGTCGGACCCGGATCCGCATCAGCCCCTGGAATAATTTTTTCATCGTCGCGAGGTCATCGTTTATCCCTTTAAGCAGGACGGTCTGGCTGCCGAGGGGGATCCCGGCGTCGGCCAAGCGCTCGCAGGCCCGGGTCACTTTCATGTTCAGCTCTTCCGGGTGGGTAAAATGAATGCTCATCCAGATCGGGTGGTAGCGCTTGAGCATCTGCGTGAGCTTGGGGGTAATCCGCTGGGGCAGGGCCACGGGAGCCTTGGTGCCGATCCGGATGATCTCCACATGCCGGATTTGCCGGAGCCGGGAGAGCAGGTACTCCAGATTGTCGTCGGAAAGGGTGAGCGGATCTCCCCCGGAAAGGAGGACATCGCGAATCTCCCGGGTTTCCTCGATATACTCAATCGCCCGTTCCCAGCGCTCCCGGTTGGGGGCCACCCGTCCGGTGGCGACCATGCGCGAACGGGTGCAGTAACGGCAATGCACCGAGCAGGTATCGGACACCAGGAAAAGCAGGCGGTCGGGATAGCGGTGCACGATTCCCGGCACCGGGCTCATGGAATCCTCCGCCAGGGGATCTTCCGCTTCCCCCGGCGAGTGGATTAGCTCCTGGATTACCGGGATGACCGAGCGCCGCAAGGGATGATCCGGGTTGTCCGGATCGAGAAGGCTGGCGTAATACGGTGTCACCGCCACCGGCAGGCGGTCCTTGAGCCGGGCGAATATTTCCTTCTCTCCGTCGCTGAAATTCAGGACGCGCGCCAGGGAATCATAATCGCGCAGCCGGTTCGAGAGCTGCCAGCGCCAATCATTCCATTCGATATCCGTGGTTTCCGGGAAGAAACGTCTCTGAAAACTTTTTACCCGACTTAGATTCGGCGGGGTTATTTTGGGAAACTCCCCCGCCAGGCGAGAATGTAAGGGGGACTCGATTACAGCCGTTCCCGCGGACCCGGAGGAAAATTCAGGTTCCAGAGGATCCAAACTTGGAGGTTGTTCCGAAGCTACTCCGCTCTCATTCGAGGTTTCCATAAAATTGCCCCTCTCTTTTCTGGTTGAAAGTTGGTTCCGGGCGATAAAATCCCGAGGAAATTTCCGACGGCTCTTTCAGGCAGGACTCAATATTCTTATATATGCTATCTATTAGGGAAATTATTTCCCATATGTCCGTGAAGTCCATATCTTGATGTTGGTAATTCTATTATCCAATATATTGTATGTCAAGCAATTTTTCATAAAAATAAAAATCCGACTAACCGGCCGAAATGTTCTGAAATGAAAATAAAAACCGTCCAGTCGGTCCGTTTCGTCGAAAATTGTACACAAATTGGGGTGCTTTATAAGGAGTAAATCAAGAAAAAAATATTTTTTCGAGGGAGAATATGAACCTTAATGAACTTCACCGCGGCAAGACCGCGGGGAATTACAAGTTTAATTAGATCACGGTCCTGGGAAAAAACGTGGTGGGAAAAAATTCTTTTCTACTCGATCCCGACGATAACCCTGGCCAGTTTTTTCTTGGCCTCGAGATCTCCTTGCCGGAGAATCATCACCCGCTGGGCCTGGGGCGAGCCGGCGCCCTGCATCGCCTCGATCAGCGAGGTCGGCCCGGTCAGGTTCTCGATCATCCTGCCGATTCTGATCCGGTTTTCCGTCGGAACGTCCGCGCGGGAACGGAAATATTTTTCCACATATTTGCCGACTTCCGGGGAATGCAGATCCTTCTCCGAGGGCAGGGTCGCGACAAAGCCGCCGGCGATATCGTGGGAGAGACGCGCGATCTCGTATAAAAATCTGGTCACATTCAACTTGGTGACATTGGCGTAAAGCGGGTTGACCACGAAAGCCCCGGCCTTGGTCCGGATTCCCAAGGTCGAGCGCGCAGCCTTCGAGCCGTCGGTGTCGTTCATCTGGCGTCCGAAAATCAGCTTGATCCCCGGGGCGTCCAGTGGTAATCGGTCCCGTATTTCTGATCGATCTCGTAGGAAACCGAGTAAACCGCGTGCAACCCGTCGAATCCCACGCACCGCTAAAAACAGGCCGCGGTCTTCTGCCCGGCCAGCCTGAACATCTTCACCTTCTTGACCAGGTCCTCCCGGCTCTGGTGGATGTGCGTGAACCGGGTAATCCGCTCTCCGGAGAGATGCGAATCGGCGACAAAAAGGTCCTGGTATTCCGGGATCAAGGCGAGTTCGTAGGTCATGGCCGCGCAGTTAAAATGCGGCTGGAACAGGGGATGCTCCGCGGGTTGGGAAATTTTCTGGCCCTGGGCGAAAACCTGCGGCTTTAATTTTCCCAGGCTTTCCCGGTAACCGTCAGCGGTCAGTATTTTCATCATTCCCCCCTCTTAAAATAATTACCAATTCTCAAGTCCCAATTTCCAAACTCAAAACCAGAAACATTTTTATGTCGGTGTTTTTAACTCGAAACTCGAAACTGTTTTTAAATTCCGCAATCCCTCCCCTCCGGCCTGTAAGCCTTACGGGCTGGAAGCGGGGCTGGAAGCGAGGGCCGGAGGCCGCAATCCACAATTCTCAGCAAGGCTGAAGCCTTGCCCTACATTTCCCCTTGGCCCCTGGAACCCTAGAACCCTTGAACCCTGGTTTTATTAGTCCAGCTTCATCGTCTTGATCAGTTTCCGAGCCTTATTCTGATAAAAAATGTTTTCCGCCTCCGCCGGGGGAAGGGATTTGGGATCCTGGCCCAGGACAAATTCCAGGCTCTGCCTGGCTTGGACCGGGTCGTCGAGCGAAATAGCGCACTCGGCCAGGGCCTGATTGGTTTCCAGATAACCGGGCATGAAGACCGCGGACAGCTTCAGCAACGGAACCACCCGTTCCGGGTCAAAGCCCAGGATGGGCAAGAATCTCCGGGTGAGCGAACCGGCATAAGCCAGGCAGTAACCGATGTACCGGGAAGACCCCAGATAGAAATAAACCGGCTCTTCCTGGATGGAGATTTTTACATAATGAAAAATCTCGGGGGCCAGGCGGGCTTGGCGTAGAAATGAACCCTCCTTGGCGTAACGGGCCAGGGAGGCTCCGGTCCAAAAGTTCGCCCCCGCGTGCCGCGGCTTTAATGCCACCGCTTTCACCCCGAATTCATAACCGCGGTGGTAAAGCTTTTCTCTTTCCTCCCTGGTTTCCCCGTTTTCACCCAGCCAGTAATAAGCCCGGGCCAGCCAGGCATAAGCCTCGAAGGCCTGGGGATCCCCCTGGGTGATCCGCTCCCAGATGTCGATTGCCCGGCGGGCCTCGTCGAGATTGCCCCTTTTGTCCCAATGAGCCAGGGCTTCCCGGTAAGCCGGAACGCCTTCCGGCACCGGGAGCTCCCTTCCCGCCGGGATCTTTTCCGCCAGTTTCTTGATCACCGGGTCGGCCAGGTTGGCCTGGTCGGCGAAACCGATCGCCGAGGAAAGCCAGTAAAGGGCATAGACATTTTCGGGATCCGCCTGCAAAACCTTCTGGCTATGCCGGCCGGACTCTTTCATGATGGCTATGCCTTTTTTCTCCTGGCTCTCTTTAACCCCCTGGATGAAATAAACCCGGGCCAGCCATAATTCGGGCTCGATCTGATCGGGATGATTGGCCGCCAGCTTTTTAAATAGCTCCAGCGCCTGATCGATATTCTTGCTCTTTTCCCGCTTCGCCCAGAAGGAAAGGGCTTCTTTCCAGAGCGGATCATCCTGGCGGGTCGGCGGCTCCGGTACAAAAGCCTGCTCGATCATCGCGGCCAGAGCGTCACGCTCACAAACAACCAGGAAGAAAATTGATCCCAGGGCTAGCAATAACTTTTTCATCCGCATCATCGGTTCCCTCCTCTTTTTTATTTTAATTTCTTGCCATCCGGACCGTACTCATAGAATCCTCGTCCGGTCTTGCGCCCCAGCCATCCCTTTTCCAGCATTTCCTGGATCTGGGGCGGCGGGTCGAAACCCAGAACCATGAAAATCCCCGCCATCACATCCACCCCGGCGCCGTCGATCACCTCAAACGGCCCCGCCGCCCAGCCGTAGCCCAGGCGCATGCCGGTATCGATATCCTCGGGCGTGCCGATCCCCTCCGAATAACAGCGCAGGGCCTCGAGCGCCGCCGCAAAAAATATCCGGTTCACCAGGAACCCCGGGCTGGGCTTCCTGACCACGACCGGGGTTTTCCCGACCTTCCGGGCAAAGGCCTTGGCTTCTTCCAGCGTGGCTTCCGAGGTCTCCGGGCCCAGCACCAGTTCGACCAGGGCCATCAGCGGCACCGGCCCGAAAAAATGCGTGCCGATGAAACGGTGGGGATTCGGCACTTTTTCTGAAAGCGATTCCATCGGGATGCTCGAGGTATTGGAACTGATCAGCGCGTCGGGGCGGACGACTTTCACCAGTTCTTCCAGAAGCTCCTGTTTTACCGGGATGCTCTCGTAAACCGCCTCGATCACCAGGTCACAGCCGGCCAGTTCCTTGAGGCTTTCCGCCTTCCGGACCCGGGCCATCACCTCGTCGGGGTTACCCCCAAAAGTGCCCTTAGCCTTGAGTTTATCCAGGGATCCCCGCATTTTGGAGAGTGATTTCTCCATGGCTTCCGCCTGGCTGTCGTGAATGAGCACTTCATACCCCGCCATCGCCGACACCTGGGCGATTCCCGTCCCCATGAAACCGGTGCCGGCCACCCCCACTCTCTTGATTTTCGACTCGCTCATTTTTTCCGCTCCCGATTAACTATTGATTTGGTTTCTCTGGTTTCTTTAGTTTCTCTGGTTCTTTAACCCACCCAACAACCCAGCCACCTAGCTACCCCAAACGCAGGCTGAAGCCTGCGGCTACCTGTAATCGGCTTTTCCTGTCCGCAGTCCGCGGTCGGTGGTCGGCGGTCAGCATTTATTTGAACTCGATGCTCCCCTTCTCAATCACCTTGGCGGCCTGCTGGATCAGAATCATTGCGCCCATCCCCATGATGGCGAACCGGGGATCCTGCGTGTAGCCCTTGGCGAACCGGTAGTAAATCTGCTGGACGATGACCGCTAGCTTGAACAGAGCGAAAGCGAAATAAAAATTTATCCGGGAGATATCCCGGCCGGTTTTTTCGGCGTAATAATCCACGATTTCCCTGCGTGTGGGCGAGCCCTCCAGGTTGGTCGGCAGCATGCGGACCATCATCAGCTCTTCGGGATCACCGTCGCGGAGCCAGTAGCTGATGGCCACGCCCAGGTCCAGGAGCGGGTCCCCGATGGTGCTCATCTCCCAGTCCAGGACCCCGATTATCCTGGTCAGGTCGTTCGGGTCGAGAACCACGTTATCGAACTTATAATCATTGTGAATAATGGTGGCGGCGGGGGACTCGGGAACATTTTCCCGGCACCACTTCACCACCGAGCCCACTTCGGGGATTTCGTCGGTCTTGGCCCTTTCATAGCGGTCCGCCCAACCCTCAACCTGGCGCAGGAGAAAGCCCTCGGGCTTGCCGATGTCCTGGAGTCCGATGGCCGCCCAGTCAATCGCGTGGATGGCCGCCAGATTGTCAATCAGAGAAAAAGAAAGCCTCCGCATCATAGCTGGGTTTATTTCCATCCCCTCGGGCAGATCCTTACGCAGGATTATGCCCTTCTTGCGCTCCATCACGTAGAAAGGCGCGCCCATCACCGAGGCGTCTTCGCAGTAGGCCAGGGGTTTCGGGGCCGGGGAATATACCTTGCAGAGTTTTGACAGGATCCGATACTCACGGCTCATGTCGTGCCCGGCCTTGATGTCCTTGGCCCCGAAGGGAGGCCGGCGCAGGACCAGCTCGGTCTCTCCCACCCGGAGAAGATAGGTGAGGTTCGAATGCCCGCTCGGGAACTGTTCGATGACCAGTTCGCCGGTGAGGCCCGGGACATTCTTCTTCAGGTAATCCCCGACCCGGGGCAGATCCAGCTCCTCGCCCTTCCTGACTTTGCGGGCGGGATCGATGAATGACATTATCATCCTCCTTATAAGTTTCGGGTTTCGGGTTTCGAGTTTCGGGTTTGGAGTTTTGAATTTGAGACTTGGTTATTGGTCATTGTTTGGTTATTGGTGCTTGGTCATTGGGATTTGATTAGACATTAGAAATTTGGCATTAGAAATTCCGTCCTATTATTGCGGCGATGGATAATTCCGCATGATCCGTTTGGCCACCACCGACTTGTGCACCTCGTCCGCGCCATCGTAGATCCGGGCCGCCCGCTCGGCTCTGGCGAAGTACGAAAGGACCGTGTCATCGCTTACCCCCAAGCCCCCGTGCACCTGAATGGCCCGGTCGATCACTTTCTGCATTATGGGCGCGACGAAAAACTTGATCAGGGAGATCTCTTCCCGGGCCGCGTACAAACCCTCGGTCTCGATTTTCCAGGCCGCGTGCAGGATCATAAGTTTCGCCGCGTGGATTTCGGCCCGGCTCTCGGCGATCCAGGCCTGGATGATCTGCTTTTCGGAGAGATATTTCTTTCCGATCTTCCGCTCCGCTGCCCGCTGGCACATCATCTCGAAGCTCCGGTTGCAGACCCCTATCCAGCGCATGCAGTGGTGGATCCGTCCCGGGCCCAGCCGATCCTGGGCGATGACAAAGCCGTTCCCCTCCGGCCCCAGCAGGTTGGAGAGCGGCACCCGGCAGTTCTCATACATGATTTCCCCGTGACTGGCGTAATCATCACCCGCGTGCCCCATCACCGAGATGTTCCGGATCAGGTTGAAACCCGGGGTATCGGTGGGGACGATGATCATGCTGGCCCGCTGGTAGGGGGAAGCCTCGGGGTTGGTGATGGCCATGACCACGGCGAACTGGGAACCGTCGGCCGCGGAGCTGAACCATTTATGGCCGTTGATTACCCATTCCTTCCCGTCCTTGACCGCGGTGGTATTGAGCTCGATCGGGTTCGAGCCGGCCAGCTCCGGCTCGCTCATCGAGAAACAGCTCCGGATCTTTCCGGCGACCAGCGGAAGGAGATATTTTCCCCGCTGTTCCGGGGTGGCGTATTTGGCCAGGATTTCCATATTGCCGGCATCCGGCGCCTGGCAGTTAAACATTAGGTGTCCCAAGGGACTGCGCCCAGTCTCTTCGGACACCAGGGCGTGTTCTACCAGGGAAAGCCCCATGCCCCCCAGCTCCTTCGGAACCTGCGGGGCCCAGAGTTCCATTTTCTTCACCATCTCCCGGCGCGCGTTGATCTGGGGCCACATCTCCCCGAACTTGTTGAAAAGGAAATAGGGCTCGAGCGGATAAACCTCCTTCTTCATGAACTCGCGGATCATTTCGAGGATGGCCTGCATTTTTTCCGGAATCGTGAAATCCATTTTCTCTACCTCCTGGGTTACTTATCCTTTCGGTTGCAGACCGCAGATTAGGAGACGGTATACTGTCTCTTCTCGGACTTCTCCCCGTCTACCGTCTGCCATCTACCTATATGTGATCATTCCTTCGTCCTCAAGATGCGGCGTCTGGTTGAACCCGGTCAGGGTGAACCGGTCCCGGCTGTAGGTGAACTCGGTGATGCTCGCGTTCTTGATGATCCACTGCAGGCTCAGGGCCTTCCGCCCGGACAAGCCCAGGGCGTGCTTGAGCGCGATCGAAATGGCTCCCCCCGAGGTGAAAACCGCCACGGTCTTCCCCGAGGCGTATTCCGACCTGATTCTTTCTATCCCCGCGACCACCCGGTCCTGGAAAAGCCGGTAAGACTCGGTCCCGGGGCCCGGATCGGGATCATCGAGCCAGCGGTCGAGGACGATCTCGAAAACCTGCTGGAAGGCCCGGCGGCCCTCCGGGGAACCGTCCCCGATCCCGGGATAACTCTTGGCCACCTCCTTGATCCGCTGGTCTTCCTCCAGAAGCCGGGGATAAAGGTGGGTCATAATCCCCCGCGCGTCGTACTCGTTGAACCCCGTGATTATCCCGCCTTCGGGAAAGCCCAGTCCGGATTTTTGCAGGATCTCACCCACGGCCCTGAGCGTCTGTTTCTGCCTCTCCATGGCCCCGGAAAAAACCGCGTCAAAACCCCGGCCCCGGCGGGCCCAGTACCGGCCGAGGATGGCGGATTGGGAAAGCCCGAGTTCGGAAAGCCGGTCGTAATCCTCGGTACCGAACATCGCCTGGCCGTGCCGGATTAGAATCAACGTGCTCATGATCGGATTTTTACCGAGGATTTTATTTTCCCCCGCCCCCTCTCCCTATCCAAGAAGGTATAATATAAAACAAATAAGTTAAAAGGTTAACCGGTAATCGGCCAGAAAAGATGAAAATCCTGGTTTGCGTCAAGCAGGTCCCCGAGCGGGAAAGCCGTTTCCGCCTGGACCCCTCCGGCAAGGGCTATTCCGACCAGGGGATCAACTTCGTCCTGAACCCCTATGATGAATACGCCCTGGAAGAAGCTTTGTTAATAAGGGAAAGGCTCGGGCAAGTCGAGATCACCGCCCTTTCCCTCGGCCCCGCCCGGGTGGAAAAGATCATCCGCCGCGCACTTGAGCTCGGTGCCGATCACGGGGCCCACATCTTGACCCCGGAGAGTTATTACCTCGGGCCCGGGGAAACCGCTTTACAGATCGTCAAGTTCACCCGGGAGAGAGGATTCGACCTGCTTTTCTTCGGGATCATTTCGGAGGATTACATGCGCGGCCAGACCGGCCCGATGGTAGCCGCCCTCCTCCAGCTGCCCTTCGCCACGGCGGTGGTCTCGGAAACCATTTCGGACGATCTCGGGCTGATCACCGTGGAAAGGGAACTCGAAGCCGGGGCCCATGAAGTGGTCGAGCTCCCCCTCCCGGCCGTGCTCACGATTCAATCGGGGATCAACCGGCCCCGCTACCCCCGGCTTACCGACAAGCTCAGGGCCCGGGCGCAGAAGCTCGAGGTGATTACCGGCCTGGAGCCTCTCCCGCCCGGCAGGTGCGCTGAGCTCCTGCGGGCCTTCTTCCCCCCGCCTTCACCGGCCGGAACATTTATTACGGGAGCCCTGGAGGAACAGGCGGAAAAACTGATCCGGATCATCCGGGAAAAAACGGACGTTTTATAAGAATTGACGATTTTAGATTGACGATTGACGATTTTTTTCAAAAAAAGATGACCATCATTTAAACAAATACGTCATTCCCGCGAAAGCGGGAATCCAGTTTAGGGTTTCGAGTTTAAAGATTAGATTGGTTGGGGATTTGTTTGGTAATTGGAGCTTGGTAATTGGGATTTGAGCTTTGAATAAAGAAATCTGGATCGTTGCCGAGCATTTTGAAAACCGGGTCCGGCCGGTCACCTCCGATTTGGTGGCATTCGCCCGGAAAATGGGCGGTGAGGTGAAAGCTGTAATCCTGGGTCACCCCGTAAAACCTCTGGCCGAAGATGTCGCCCAAAAAACCGGTTGCGAGGTAACCGGAATCGATTCGCCCGGGGCCGCTGTTTACAACTCCGAGGTTTACCGAAACCTGATTAAAAAATTATGCGAGCGGAATCAGCCTCGTTATCTTCTTGTTCCCCACACACCCTTCGGCTGGGACTTTGCCCCGGCCCTGGCGGTTGACCTGGGATATTCTTCCATCTCCGCCGTCACGGATTTCAACCCGGAGAATTCGACCTTCATCCGGCAGATATTGAACGGTAAGCTGCTGGAAGAATTAAAATCACCCCCGGGATGCTCAGCCGTGGTCACGGTTATGCCCGGCTCGGCCCAACCCGGAATAACTTCCTCACCCTCACCCTGCCCTCCCCCCTCAAGGGGGAGGGATATATCCTCTCCGTTATCTTTAATCTCCCCTCCCTCGATGGGAGGGGATGAAGGGGAGGGTGATAAGCCCATCAATAAATCCGGTTCGGTGAGGATCCTGGAGTTCGAGATCCCCCCGGTTAAAACCCGGACGATCCGTTACCTCCCAGCCAAACCGGGCACAGTCAATTTAAAGGATGCCGAAGTGATCGTGGCCGCCGGCCGGGGCCTCAAGGTCCCGGAAAGGATCGAATTAATTCGAGAGCTGGCCTCCTTATTTAAACGGGGCGCGGTGGGGGCCTCCCGCCCTCTCTGCGACCAGGGCTGGCTTCCCCTGGAGCACCAGGTGGGAATGACCGGGGCCACGGTTTCTCCGAAGCTTTATCTGGCCTGCGGCATCTCCGGGGCGCTTCAGCACACGATGGGAATGAAAAATTCCGGCTTGATCGTGGCGGTTAACACCGACCGCAAGGCCCCCATCCTGCAGGTCGCGCATTTCTGCGTCAATACCGATCTCTCCAAATTCATCCCGGTATTGATTAAAAATATTAGAAAATCCCGGGAATGATTTCTAGGAAATGAACAGATTCTTGGTCGAGAAATTGGGGTCGGTCGTCAGGTTCACCCCCAGCCGGCGCAGACCGGCCTCGTCGCCTGGGGTGGGGATGTGGGTCATGTGAATCTCACAGCCCTGGAGTTCCTTCAGTTTCTCCATCGCCATCTGGGCGGCGGGATTGCTGTTGGCGCTGATGGAAAGGGCGATCAGGGTTTCCTCCAGGTCCAGGCTCACGCTTTTCTTGTTCAGAACGTTTTTCTTAAGGTTGCCGATGGACTCGATGATGCTGTCGGGAAGGAGGGGGATCTTGTCCGGGATTTCCGCCAGCTTTTTAATTGTGTTCAGGATCAGGCTGGAGGCGGCATGCATGAGGGGGGAATTCTCGCCGGTAACGATCGAGCCGTCTTTCAGCTCAATCGCCGCGCCGCAGAAAATATCCTCGTTTCCCTTGCCCTTCTGCCTGGCCTCCTCGGCGGCCTTTCTCGCCGGCACTACCGCCTTCCGGTCTTCGGGCTTGAGCTTGAGCTCGGACATCAGGAGCTCGGCCCTCTGTTCCGCCTCCCGGTCCACGAACCCCAGGGCGTATTCGCAGGCGTAGCGGAAATACCTCCGGACAATCTCCTGCCGGGCCGCCCGGCTCACGATTTCATCGTCAACAATCCCGAAACCGGCCCGGTTCACCCCCATGTCGGTAGGGGATTTATAGATCGATTCCGTCCCGGTGATCTTCTCGAGGATCCGCTTCAGGACCGGGAAAATCTCCACGTCGCGGTTATAGTTGATCGCGGTTTTCTGGTAGGCCTCGAGGTGAAAGGGGTCGATCAGGTTGAAATCCTTCAGGTCCACGGTGGCTGATTCGTAAGCCACGTTCACCGGGTGCTTCAGGGGCAGGTTCCAGATCGGAAAGGTTTCAAACTTGGAATAGCCGGATTTCACGCCCCGCCGGTAATCGTGGTAGAGTTGCGAGAGGCAGGTGGCCAGCTTGCCGCTGCCCGGTCCCGGCCCGGTCACCACCACCAGGGGCTTTTGCGTTTCGATATATTCGTTCGCCCCGTAACCTTCATCGCTCACGATCATATTGACATCGGTGGGATAGCCCTTGGTAAAGCGGTGGGTATAAACCTTGACCCCCCGGCGTTCCAGTTTGTTCTTGAAAATCCGGGTGGAGGGCTGGCCTTCGAAACGGGTGATTACCACCCCGGCCACTTCTATGCCCCACTCCCGGAGATCGTCAATCAGCTTGAGGGCGTCCGAATCGTAAGTGATTCCAAAATCCGCCCTGACCTTTTTTCTCTCAATATCACCGGCGTAAATGCAGAGCAGGATATCCGCCTGGCCCTTGAGCCTCTGCAAGAGCTTCATTTTCACGTTGGGATCGAAACCCGGCAGGACCCGGGAGGCGTGCATGTCGAAAATGAGCTTGCCGCCAAATTCCAGGTAGAGCTTGTTGTTGAACATCTTGACCCTTTCCTGGATCGCGGCGGTTTGCTCCCTCAGGTATTTCCCGTTATCAAACCCTACTTTTTCAACCATTAATTGTCTCCTCGTTGAGGTCCCTCGGCCTTTGGGTAAAAAGATAGCGACTACCTTAAACCCCGCTTTTCAAAAAGTCAAAAAAGTATCTTCTGCTTTGCTTGCCCGACCATTCTGGTTAATTTGGTTCGTTTGGTTCTCATTCGACAATCGTCAATCTGCAATCGTCAATTCTTCTTTATATACCCTCCCTTCCGGAACCACTCGATCGAGCGGCTGAGGGACTCCTCAATCGGCGAGGAAACCAGCCCGAGTTTCTCCCTCGCCTTGGTCACATCGAAGAAAAGGTACTGCGCCGCGTAGGGAATCTCCTTGGAGGTGGTCAGGGGCGGCTGCCCCTTATAATTCGCCCATTTCTCCATCAGGTAACCGACCGGAGGCGCTACTGCCAGCGGCATATAAAGAAAAGGAGGCTTCACCCCGGCCAGCTGGGCCACCAGCGTGAAAAATTGTTTGATCGTATAATTCTGATTGCCGAGGATATATTTTTCTCCCACTTCCCCTTTTCTGGCCGCGAGCACATGTCCCCTGGCCACATCCTTCACATCAACAATGTTCATCCCACCTTTAAAAAATACCGGATTGGACCCATTGGCCACGTCCACGATCAGCTTGCCGGTGGGGGTGGGGGCCACATCACCCTCCCCAAATGGGAAGGCCGGGTTGACCACCACCAGGGGCAGGCCCTCCCGGGCAAAGGTCAGGGCCTCCTCCTGGGAAAGATACTTGGTCAGGATATAATCGTTCGCCAGGTCATACTGGTTGAATTCCGTCTCTTCGTTGGAGACGGCCCCGCCCGGTTTGATCCCGATGGCCGCGATGGAACTGGTATAAACCACCTTTTCCACCCCGGCGCGGCGGGCCGCCCAGAGCATGTTCCGTGAGCCCTGGAGGTTGACTTTGTAGAACCGGCTCCGGTCCTTGAGCCAGATCTGATAAATCGCCGCCAGGTGGAAAAGGGTATCACAGCCCTTCAGGGCCCGGTCCAGGCTCGATGGGTTCAGGACGTCGCCCTCCACCTTTTCGATCTCCAGTCCGGCCAGGTTGCGCTGGTCCTCTCCCGGCAGGATCATCCCCCTGACCTCCACCCCTTCTTCCAGTAAAACGCGGACGACATTCGACCCGATAAACCCCGCCGCCCCCGTTACCAATGCCTTTTTCATGGTTCACCCCCGAAAAAAGTTGAGAGTTTATGGTTTGAGGCTTATTTGACCGTCCCCTCTTTTTACCATATATTAAAAGATGATTAAAATCAGTCAACCCGATAAAAATGTTAATTATGAATAAACCCGACGGTATGCCTTTGGGCGGGCCCCTGGTAATCCCCGGGCCTTATTATTTCGAAAATCTCAACATGTTCACTTTCTTCTGCCGGACCGCCAAACCGGAAAATCTAAAAATCTTCCTTCCCCCGGGCCTGAGATTATGGAATCCCTTGTTTCCCAAGGGGATTTTCCTGGTGACCCTGGTTGATTACCCCCAGGCCTGGGCCGAGGCCCGGCCGAATGACATAATCACATACCAGGAAGCCTGCATTTTCATCCCCGTTTTTCATTTGAAATCCGGCCCCGCTCTTTATTGCGCCTTCATTTACCTTGATACAGTTCCCGGGATAGCCGCGGGACGGGAGGTTTATGGCTTTCCCAAGAAGCCGGCGGAATTTAAAATCAAGGAATCGAAAACCGGCGGGACCGGTTCGGTAACCGAGGAAAAGACCACCATCATCCAGGCTTCCTGGAAAACCGGTCCGGACCTCAGCCTGCCCGAGGTCATGAGCGAGCTGGTCAAAAATGTTTCCTCCCCTTTCGGTTTCGTGACCAATACCCTGAAAGAATGGGTGGGTCTTTTCTACAAGTACCTGCCGCGGACTCTCCTGCGCCCCCGGGTTCCGGTCATCAATTGGAAAAAGATTCCGGCCGTAAACGCCACCGTTAGAAAACCGGCCTGGTCGGTGAACGAACTGACGATTTCCCGCTTCCGGATTGACAACATTTACCGCCATCAGAAGTTGATCGTGAGGAAGGACGCGGTGAAATTTAAAGGGTTCGCCCAGGCCCCGCTGGACAGGTTCAATCCCATCCAGACCCTCTTCGCCCTCAAGAGCAACCTCGATTTCACCCTTCCCCCGGGCAAAGTCTTAAAAAAATTATAAGAATATTTTTTCTCTATTCGCTTATAACCTGCGATCGGCTACCGGCACCGAGGTTTCATTGTTTTTTATAACGTGTGGCAAAACGGCATATACACCCAGGTGCATATGTCCGCCTCGGTTTGCGGCACATAAGTGGATGTAACCAGCGGTAGCTGATCCTCAGGCAGATTAATCCCGTAATTTTGGTTCAGCGTGTTTGCCAGTGCGTCCAGCTGAACCTGCATCGTTGAGGGTACACTCCGGATGAAGTCCGCGAGGTCCTCCGGGGTCTGGTCCTCCCGGAAGGAAAACATCTTCGTAAAGGTGTAGCCGCAGAGTTTCTGCGGGCGTTTACCGGGTTCGAACCCGGTAAACGCGCTGTTCCAGTAAACCCATAAATCATGAAAATCGTCCGCGTTCATATGGATACACTCAATGGATGAGACCACAAAGGAATGGACCCATTCATCAATCGTGAGGGGTTCATCACCGGCGGACAAATCCACCACCTTGATCTCGCCTTCAATATTGATCGCGACCGCGTGGTGGTAGGCCCAATAATTTTTCTCGGACGATTCGGTGACCGGATTTCCATAGGGGAGGACATAGGTCTGAAGAGCAGCCAGAGGACCCGTGACATTCAGCGTGGCCACGTCGTACCGGGGATTTTCCGCCAGGGCCATGATTTTCTCCGGGGTCAAATCGCTGTCGCGCATGGCCGGGGGCTCCGCTCCCGGCGGGTCGGTGGCGGCGGCAAAGGCATACTCCAGGGCGATGGCCCGGTCCTGGCAGGAGGCGTTAACCAGGGCCCAGGCATTGGGCCGGGGGTTTCCGTTATTCACGACGGTTTTCAGTTTTCTGACATAAGGGATAAGCTCAGCTGCCTGGCTTGGCGAAAGGACGCGGAGCTCCGGAAGGGAAGGTTTTTCCTGACTGGAGCCACAGCCATTGAGAAAAACCAGGAAAAAAGAAACCGCCAGGAAGAATAAAACCGGGGGAATCCGTTTCATTACCAACCCCGCCTTTTAAATGACAGACTAGGTTTTATGAACCGTGACCCGGCAGACCGGATTTCCCCTGGGAACGGACTCCTCGATGATCAACTCCCCCCCGCTGAGCCGGATCAGGGTGCGGTCCATGTCCATGGCGGCCTCGCACACGCCCTCCTGGTCGCGCCGCTGATAAAGATAGGGACAGACCGGCACGAGAAACTCGAATTTGTCCTTATCGGCTTTGGTAACGTTGATTACGATATCCATCATCCCGCACATCCGCACCAGGTCATCCTTGATTTCGATGGCGGAGTCCCGCTTTTTCATGATTGAACCGGGTGAATAAAAGGCCATCCGGGCGAGGCCGCGGGTAAGTTTCCTGACCAGGGATTCACCCCGAGGAAGTTGGTAAAGTTTTTCGTAAAACTTTCCCATCGAGATCATCATTCCTTTGCGAAAGCTCATGTTTCTATCACCTCCTTTTAATTGTAATTCCACATGGCCTGGGCACAGGGGGGGGTTGTTTTTTCCGTCATTCCGGGCTTGACCCGGAATCCAGTCATTTAATCTGGATTCCTGCTTTCGCAGGAATGACATAATTAAGAATCCTCTTTCTCTCAATTTGAAATATCAACACCCTACTTGATCTCCCCTAAAATCATGTTAGCGGTCAGGTGGCCCGAAAACAGGCAGGCAGACTGGCCGCCGCCGGGAAACGTCCAGGCCCCCGCCAGGTATAACCCCGGGATCGGGCTTTTCTGTTTCATCCGCTTGAGCAGGCTCTGTTCGGGGGTGTAGGCCCAGCCGACTATCGAGCCCATGTAATTCGAGGTATAGCGCTCGTTGGTTAGGGGCGTCCCAATCTCCATCACCTCAATCGACCCGCGGAGCCCGGGCATCATCTTTTCCGCCACGTTTAAAATCCGGTTCCCCACTTCCTCCTTCAGGGCGCGGTAGGCTTCATACCCCTGGTCAAACCGCCACATATTTTCCCAGTCATACGGGCTGCCGATAGTGATTGTGACCACCGATTTTCCCGGGGGCGCGCTGGTGGGATCGGAATTCGAATAAAGGGAAACCGTCATCAGGCTGTTTTCAATGTTCATGGTCTGGATATTTTTCCAGAGATCTTCGATCTCATAGCTCGGGTTATAAAAAACTTCCGCGATCCCCCCCAGCCCCAGCTTTTGCAGGTCCTGGTTAAGCCCCAGGAACACTACCGTCGTCGAAGCCCCCGGCACCAGGCTCTTAACATATTTAACAAATTCGGGTTTTAAATGCTCCTCCCCCACCAGCTTGAGATAGGTCGAATAACCATCGGCGTTGGAAATCACGTAATCGGCATAAATCTCCTCCCCCAACCCGGTCCGGACCCCCACGGCCTTTCCGTTTTTTATGAGAATCTTCACCACCCGGGTGTTCAGCCTGACCTCCCCGCCTTTTTCCCTGATCACCTGGGCGAGCGCGTTGGAAACCGCCTGCGATCCACCCTCGAACTGGTACCCTCCCTTGCGGTAATAGCTCGCGAAGAGAGCCGCCACGATCACTGCGGGGGTGCGGGACGGGGGAATCCCCATGAAAGTAGCAAGTTCCAGGATAACCGCCTTGGCTTTTTTATCCTGGATGTAGCGGTTCATGAATTTATCCAGCGTCAGGTTGAAGTTCCTGACAAAATCCCAGTTCCGGAACGGCACCATCGGGAAACCCAGCAGGCGGAAGAATAGGGGCTTTTCCTGAAGACGGCTTAGCTCCTCGATATCCTGCCCGATATCCGAGAGCGCGCGGAACAACTCGACTATTCCCTTCGACTCTTGGGGAAATTTCTCGATCAGTAATTTCTGGTAAGCGTTTATATCCGCCGGAACGTCGATGGTGAGATCGGGGTAGATCGAACGGTAGAGAGGATCGAACTTGATCAATTTCACCCTGTCCAGGATACCCAATTTCTGGAAAAGATCCCGGGTCATCCCCCCTTCGTCGAGACCATCCATCATGTGCAGGGAAACCTCGAAGCGAAAATCGCCCCGGTTGAAGCCGGTCATATATCCGCCCGGTTTATCCTGTTGCTCCAGAATCAGGGTTTTTATCCCGGCCTTGGTTAACGTGGCTCCGGCCGAAAGCCCCCCCGCCCCGGCCCCGATGATAACCACCGGCCATTTTTCCTTGCCCGGCGGGGGCGGCTCGGAAGCGGGCTTCCCGCATCCTGAGAAAGCGAAGAAAATCCCCAGCCACAGGAGAAAACCAGACATTAACTTTTTGTTGGTTACCATTTACCCTCCTTGAAATATGGATATTTTCTTGCTTATTCTCTCATTTATCGGAAAACGATGTCAAAAACTGAAGATTTACAAAGGAAGGATGACCCCTAATCACATTAGGGGGGGAAATCAGAAGGATGCGGTTTGAGAATGTGAAAAAAACCGTGCTGGAGCGATCGTTTAAGCTTTCCTGACCGTGACCCGGCACTTGGGGGCGCCGCCCGGCGATGGATTCCTCGATGACCATGCTTCCCCCGCAAAGCTTGACCATGGTGCGGTCCAGGTCCATCACGGCATCGCACACACCTTCCTGGTCGCGGCGATTGTAGCCATAGGGAGGGGCACGCCGCCACCAAGAACTCCAGCTGATCGGGACTCTCCTTGGAAACCTCCAGGGGCACCTCCATCAGCCCGCACATGCGCACGACGTCCGCTTTTATCTCCTGGAGCGAATCCCTTCTTTTTCAAGCCCGCGAGCGGGTTATAAAAAGCCAGCCGCGCGGCGTTCCGGCTCATTCCCCGGACCAGGGCTTCCCCCCCGGGTAGCTTGTAGAGGTTTTCATACATCTTCCCGATCGCAACGGTCATCGAGCTTTTAAATCCCATTTTCCCTCCCCTTCTGATATGTCTTGCCCCTCTCCCTCTCCCCCCAGGGGAGAGGATTTGGGTTTGGTTGAAAAATCTAATCATATTTTTACGATAAAAACGAGAGGCCGGGTTGATGAGGAATCGGTCCCTACAGAAATCACGCAACCTAAAGGGTGCGGCTACCAATATTTACATATGGAGTGCATTAGCTTGTTTATCCCGACCATAGAGGGGCTAATGCAAACAATATTACCCGATTGTCTT
>Ga0315297_10000383_pt1 | contig 25473 bp, 18 predicted proteins | sample YL17G15_0_MG_FD_203628 | JGI IMG/M metagenome (GOLD analysis project Ga0315297, IMG submission 203628) | Sediment microbial communities from Yellowstone Lake, YNP, Wyoming, USA - YL17G15_0 | ecosystem: Environmental > Aquatic > Freshwater > Lake > Sediment | place: USA: Wyoming | collected... | reverse complement strand
CTCAGCCATTCGGCATACTGTTGGGGACTGGCACCCTTCTTTTTGGCGCCTGTCCCCGTCTGAGGAGCGGGACAGGCACTGCCGCAGACGGCAGAGCCAGTCCCCGGCCTCCGCGTGCCCGTCTCGCTTCGCGTCTGCACACTTTCGCGACGAACCGTCATGATTAATGCGGGCTAGAAGCCAAATAAGGGAGGACCTCGAATTCAAGGATATCCGCCATGCGAACCGGATCTTGAATGGACCGAGCGTCCAAGAGTTCCTGAATCCAGGAAGAAACCGCCTGCAGATCACCGCCGGCTGGACTGCCCTGCGCAGCGGCCTGAAGCAGTTCCACATAATCGGCCAACTGTCCGAACCAGCGGTCCAATGCTGAGGGAATGATGCCGCTTGTACGCAGCGGCGTGAGGAATCCCTGGGCCTCGGTTTTCAACGTCGAGGCAAATCGGGTGATTGCCGGCGCAGCATTCGTCATGATCTCCGGAATATTCTGCGAGCACGCGTCGATCGGTCCGACCTCTTTGAGAAGCTTACTCAACAGCATGGGCTGGAGATCGCGATCCGTAATCGGACGCCCCCCAAGCTTCAACGAAGTGACCAGCCGATGTCGCGCATAGGCGCGATCGCTGACCTGGGTCAGGCCCTCGCTGACTGGTTGATCGTCACTGACGTCCCACTGATCCTGATCGAGTGTGATACGCATGGCTTAACTCCTTGTGAAAGGTATCTGACGATCTGTCGATCTGATGATCTGTTGAATGTTTGGGATTCGTCAGATCAACAGATCAACAGATTCCGGAACCTGTGAGACAGCACTCGGCATCATCGGCAACGGGCGCTGTCGTTTCTCGATCAGCGCCGGTGCAGCTGACAACAGCTCTCGGGTCCGAGCGATGCGCTGCTGCCAGCGTCGATAGGCCTTCACGTGCCGATCGGCCAGCATCGTTAGATCTACGGCGTCATCGTTATGGATGTCTCTGATCATGGCAACGGTGGCCGGGCCGGTGACCGAATGGGCCATCATCCGAGGCAGGAGCTGTTCTCGCTCTTGGCGGAGCAGCGTCTGTTCCCGTTGGAGAGTTGAGACCGGCAGCGGGTGCCGTCTCGTGAGCTCTGCGATATGCCGAGCGTGCTGTTCCAGCCGGCGCAGAGGTTGAACCGCTTCTCTCATCCAGGCCAGCGCATGGTCTTGGTCCGGCGCGGTTTCGAGGTGCGGAGCCAACTGACTCGGCTTGCCTGTGAAATCTTCGTACCAGAATCTCCTCCAAAAGGCGGCATACCACGCGGTGCCGGCATCGACGTGTCCCGCACGCAAGATGAAGGAACCGAGTCCATCGACATCAGCGCTGGATTGATACACGCGCACACCTGCACTCCAGGAGGGAAACGGACCACGCCCTATGGCATGGAGACAGAGATTCGCGACTTCTTCAGGCATCAATCGATCTTTGCAGGCATGGTGGGCACAGATCTGGTCGAACCCACAGGGCGAGCAGGCGAGATCCGGCTGAATCACCCAATGGCCTGGCCCGTAGGGTCCCGTTTCATGGTGATCGACATGGCCGACTGACAGGTCAATGACCGCGGTTCCGACGCCGACGGCGAGGTGCATCGGTCCTGTGTCGTTGGTGAGGAGCAGTTGACAGCGCGAGAGCAGGCCGACAAGTTGATTGAGTGTCGTCCGACCGCTTGCATCAAGAATCGGTGCGGCTCCTCCCCTGGCTCGATAGGTCGTTTTGGCCGGCTCGATGGATTCCGCCTCGGCGGCCGTGCCGATCACGACAAATCCCACGCCAGGGTGACGGCTCAGGTGTGCCATCGTCCGGCCAAAATACTCCGGCCGCCAGGCTTTCATGACATCGCTGGCTCCGACCTGTACGGCGATCCACTGGCGGACGGTCGTGGTCTGAGACCGAAGAAAGTCGTCGGCCCAGGCTCTACCATCGGCTGGAACGGTGACCGAAAGCGGCGAGAAGGTGCCGGGACCGCTCCCGCCCATGGCATAGAGGTCCACCAGGTTGAACCGGTTGAACCGTCGATGCCGATGCAGATCCGTGAAGTAGGACAGCCAGGGATTCTGCACGATGGGACTGCCGTCTGGACCTGCCGTAATCCCTCTTAAGTCTGGCGCGCCGATGTACGACGCCAGTAAGCCGGTCTGGCGGTTGAAGGTGAGATTGACGATGCGATCATACCGCGCATCTCGTAGCGGCGCAGCCCAGGCTGTCATCTCTTGCATGAGTGTCACAAGGCTCTTGGATTGCGTGCGGCAGTCATCGAGTAGTCGATTGAAGTCATAACTAATCACCTGTCGGAGTCCGGTAAGGAGTGCCGCCGTTGGCGCAAAACTTCGATCGACGACCAGGTCAATCGCGACGTCGGGCCATTCCTCGCGCAATCGGGATAGCAAGGGACCGGTCTGAATCAGATCCCCCATGCGAGTCACGTTGATGATGAGCACCTGTTTCATAATATCAAGTTGTAACTACTCAGGTGTTCAGGCTGAAGGCTGAAGGCAATAAATTATCTCGCATCAAAACCTTCAGTCTAAAAGCCTTCAGCCTATCTACCTGAGCAGTCACACCAAATCTTTCGTCTCGGACCGATACTCGTCCAACATGAGCACCATCAGATCCTCCCGGGACAAGGTGCCCAGGGGGCCGCGCGAACGGATCTGTGCCGCAACCTGCTTCAGCTCCACCCGTTGGGTGGAGGGAAACGTTCGCAGGGTCGATGCTAAAGATGGAAATGCATCAGTGGCGGTTGACGCGAGAGCTTCTGCCTGACGGGCTCCTCGCAGAATCGACCCGATGCGATCCGGGCTGGCGACGCCGATCTGGGACAGCAGATCGCGCATGCGGTGTGCATAGGTATGTTCGGCGAGCGCGCGCTGACGGGCTTTTGCTGCCATGGCGAGACGCTGCTCGGGCTCGCGAAGCCAGCGGGCGATTTCACCAGGGAGTTCGTCGGGAGACGACACTGTGGCGACTTCGCTTGCGGTGAAGAGATCCGGCATCAATGATCGACGGTCGGCAAGCTGAAACGCTCCGCAGGCGGCCAGTTCGAACGTACGAGGGTTGACGAAATCCCCTTCAGGATCGAGTCCGGTCCCGGCCCAAGAATGCAGGTTGAGATTCACCGCGCTTCCGTTAAACACTTTCAGGCACGTGTCGGTATCGATCCGTGCACCGTTGCGTTGAAGCACAGATGTCAGATCGGTCGCGCCGTCCCATTCATTGCCCCAGAGCTTGAATCTCCACTCGTGTCCGAGGAGTCGAGGAAAGATCGCCCGGCGGTTGGCATAGCCCGCGCCAACGAAAGAGACATCCGCTCCGTATTCCTCTCGTTCTGCCTGGGTCAATTCCAGGGGTCGGTGCACGGATGGATCAGCCGCCATGGGAAGATAGCGCACCTCTTTCGCGCCGGCCTGTTTGAGCGCTGCAATGCAGGGCTCTTGTTGAATCACGAACCAAAAGTCATAGCCAGCCGCCAACTGTTGCCAATAGGTCAGATGGCGAGAGTTTTCGACAAACCACATGGCTGTTATGAATCTCTTGCGCCGCAAATGCTCCAGCATCGGAAGGATTAATGGAGCCTGTGCAAGCGACAGAACAAGGTCGGGTGGATCTTCTGCCAATTGGGCCATCGTGATGCGACTCAGCATCTCCGCGTACTTACTCTGCAAGGCCAACCGATGTTGGGAGTTCTTGAGCAACTCCAGCTGGTGATAGCTCGTGGCATGGACGCTATGATCGAGCCACCGGACGTGATGTCCCAGCGATTCGAGTGCACGCACCACGAACCCTGTAATGGGCAGGGAGCCTCCGTAGATCGGCCCGACGACGGCGACGCGCAGCTGTCCGCCGGCCTGTGCCGCGATCTGCCGATGCAAGGCCGTTTCAATGGCACGATGGCTGTCCGCATGTAACGCCGCAGCCGGGGCATAGGTGACGAGTCGTAGTGGATGGCCGGCAGCGGCGATCCGTTCACTGATCGCCTCTGTTGTGCCCCACGCCCAGGATACGCGGTCCATCCAGTCACCCCAGGTGCGAGCCGTCGCGGCATCGACTAAGACGCTCAAATCGGGGACGACGAGGACGACCGGTGCAGTCCGAGGCAGGTATGCACACAACGCCTCGACCTGATAGAGCAGCCCGACGCCGAGTACAACAATCGTTTCTCCATCCTGATGGCTCTGGCTCTCGGCCCAGGCCTGCGCTTCTTTTATGGGATCATATGCGCTGTGAATCCAGCGTCCATTCGCGCGCGCCGACGGCATGCCGGTGCGTGCCGGGATGATCTCCAGCGTGCCTCCCCCACTCTGGCGGAGTGCCGCTGCCAGAGCGGGATCGCTCTGCGCTAGTCGGTTGACATTGGCCTCGAAGGAGTTCATGGCACTCCTTGCAGCGACCGGCACTGTTCCGACAATCGATGCCAGACAGCGGCTCGCTGATCGTGTTGTGAGTCTTCTTCACCCACTGGCCGAAAGCTGGCTCCCCATTCGTCATGGTGAGACTGCCACAAGGACCACCCTGCGACTGGTTCTTGTGGCGACGCTGTGGCAGGATCGAGAAGCAGCGCCACGCTGGGTCGGATCGGCCAGATCTCCGGCACGGCACGATCCGCTTGCCACACCCAGTGGCCCTGTCCATAGGGTCCGGTTTCATGCACGCGCGCGCGTGAAAAGTAAAACCCCATCGCCTGCGTGCCTACGGCGGTTGCCAGATGCAGCGGACCCGTGTCGGCACCGACGGCCCAGTGACATCGCTTCAAGAGTGTGGCGAGTTGCGGAAGGGTCGTGCGCCCAGTGGCATCCCACAGGCGTCCTGCGATGATCGAAGAAAGCCCATCCTGAATCGCAAGGGCGGCGGTCTGGTCGCGTTCGGTTCCGACCAGGACGACGCCGCACGGTGATTCGTGGGCGAGCACTGTTGAGATCCATTCTATCCAGACCGCTGCGGGGATTGATCGATCCGCGTCGCCGGCTCCCACCACCACCGCAATCCATTGCCCCGCCGGTATGCCGACCTCAGCCAGGTCACCAGGAAGATCGTGTGAGGGCGGTATCAAGACAGGCGGAGCCGGCGGGGGGGTGACTCCGCACAGTCCACAGAACGTATCGGAGAGATGAACGCGATTGGAGCCCCGCGTGTGTGCAACCTGGCGCAGATACGATGCCCAGGGTGACAGCTCCTCATCCAACGGCCCACGCAGATGGGGCCCCTGAACCGCGGTTGCCAATAGGGTGCCGGCCAGGATGGCCCGTGGGTGATGATTCAGCACGTAGGCCATCTCATAGGGCTCGGTTGTCAATCCAGCAAGGTACTGCTCGACTTCGCGTAACCGCGAGGGCTGAAACTCTCCGATGAAGGACTCGGCCCATGCGTGCCATTGTGCCCCGTTCCACAGTAAGACCTGCCCCACCCCAGGAAAGAGACGGGCGAGGTCCGCGAGTGGCACAGGACAGAGCAGGTCGAGCGACCGGTGCGGATACCGAGCCGTGAGTGAGGCGATCGCCGGCAAGCTCTGGACCAGATCGCCCAGTCTGGCGAGTTGGATCATGAGGGCGCGTGGTGTCATCTCTCCTCAAGACTGTGGAACAATTTCTGCCAACGTATCCTCTGTCGACAACGCCTGCGCCAATTCCGTAAGCCCCTCGTAGGAAGGATCCAGGGTGCAGAGTGTCTGGTATTCCTGTTGAGCGGCATCGATCCGTCCGCTTCGTATGAGCACGCCTGCTAGTGCGTATCGAACGGATAAATTGGCCGGGTTTCGCGATACAAATCCTTGGAGGCGCTTACTTAGTTCCGTCCACGAGCCGCGTACGCTACCCGCTCGCAGAAGCCAATGGATCGCCTCAGCATCGTCAGGGTATTCGTTCAGCACGGTACAGAAATCGTTCCATGCCTGGTCAGACTCGTCCAGCCCCGTTCGCGCCATTCCCAACCCCATCATGCATTTCCGTCTGTCTCCCTGATGGGCCAGTGCCGTAAGAAACGCCTGTTCCGCTTCGGCAAATTGTGTCTGCTGCATGCCGAGGATGCCGCGCAAGACCCAGCCCTCGCCATCCCGTGGGAACTGCTTCAGCAATGTACCCAGATGGGAATCCGCCTCTGGGAGATTTCCGTCTTCTAAGGCCATGCGTGCCAAGGCCTTTCTGGCTGTCGGATCGTCATGATGCCGCAGCAGCTTCTGGTAGAAATGGCGGCTCAGTGGGGAATGGCCGGTCCTGATGCAGAGCCAGGCGCCCCAGACTAGGACATCTGCGACGGAGGGCCATTCATCCCATCTGGCCAGAAGTGACTCGACCAGCGTGATGTCTTGACGAAGGGCCGCCCGTTCTGTATCGACCACCAATTTCCATGAAGCCTTCTCTTCATCATGCTGAAGCGAACGAAGCTCCAATTGCTCCTGGTCCTCGTCCTTCGTATGGACAGACGCGTAGCCATCTTCGTAGTAGTAGATGTCTTCGTCTGCTACCCACCATCGCTGCCCCCATCGCTTGAGGAATCGGAGCGCGTTAGCCTGTTCGTAAGTTTTACGTCCTGGTGTTTGACTTTCGAGGTGATAGAGCATGCTCAGCGGTTGGTAGACAATCTGCCAGCCTTTATCGCTGACCTTCAAACAGAGATCGACATCTTCGAGACCGTTCTGAAATCCTTCGTCGAACCCACCCGCAGTCTCAAAGATCTCTCGCCTGATCAGCAGGCAAGCTGCTGTGACGGATTGGAATGTTCGACGCTGGTTGACCGCCGGATGGTCCCGATGGAAGTGGCGATAGAGATGGTATGGCATGAGCCCTTCCCGTGAGAAGACGACTCCTGCATGCTGAATGGTGTCGTCTTCATAGAGCAGTTTGCTTCCCACAATTCCGACCTCCGGATGAGAGGTGACCTCAGCCACCAACGCGGGCAGCCAATTGCTCAGCGGAATCGTATCGTTATTCAGAAAGATGAGGAAACGTCCACGTGCCGCCTGCGCACCTTGGTTGCAGGCCTTAGCGAAGCCGAGGTTCTCGCTGTTTCGGATGATCTGAATATCGCCGCTCAACTGATTGAGGAACTGCGCGGTATCGTCGGTTGAATGATTGTCCACGACGATTACTTCGTAAGAGATGCCGGTCGTGACTCTGGCCAGTTCTGACAAGCACTGCTCTGTCAGTTCCCGTTTATTCCATACCGGAATGATGATGGAACAGTCGAAGTGTGCAACTGCAGGGGCTGGTGTGGGTGTTGTCGCGTGACCATATCGCGCCCGCAGACGTGCTTCTTCGGGATTGGCAATTTCCGGTTTATTGGACAGACCTTCTGAAGAGCGCCAGTAGAGCCCGATGACTTCTGGAATATGGAGCAACTGACGGCTGGCACCTAGGCGGAGCCAAAAGTCCTGGTCTCCCAACGCCACAAAGCTCTCGTCGAAATACCCGACATCTTGGTGGACAGAACGGCGCCACATAGGATGAGGGCCTATGAGACACCGTCGACGCAGATCACTGTAGTTGTACTCCGGCCATTGCCAGATCCCCTCGCGCTGATGCTGCTCAAAAGTCTGATGAGGGTATCTGGTCAGGTACGTGTCGCCATAGACCAGCGCTACGTCAGGGTGTAGATCGAGTGTCCGTGCCAGTATCTCGTACGCATCCTGACGCAGCCGGTCGTTTGTACTGAACGGAGTCACATAGGTGCCAGTCGCAAGCTTCAACGCCATATTCCATGCGGCATACACGCCAATCCGCTCCGGAGTTCGGACGTAGAGAATATTGCGGCAGCGCTGCTGGAAAGCGTCGATGACCACCCGTTCATTCTGTGGTGAGGCTGCATCGACGATGATGATTTCCATTTGCCCAACGAGGGTTTGCCGCTCAAGGTCTTCGAGGCATTCGGCCATGAATGCCTCGGCGTTGTATGAAGAGACGATGACCGAAACTAACGGGTTCCACGAAGCACTGGGATCAGAGTCCTGTCCGTTCCCCTGTCGGCGCACCTGACGCTGCCCCTCTTGATGGCCTGGAAATTGGGTCCGCTCAGCTGTCGTGGCAAGATTGCTGTGCTGTGCTGCGTTGCTCGTCGGCGTGACATTAGGTGTTTTCAACCCGTCGAACGCGATTCCGATACCGGCCCCAGGATAGAAATGCGACCCTGGTTTCTCCTGGAAGAACAAGAACTGCTTCCCAGAAGCCGTCGCGAAGTTAGCGAGTTCGTGTGTCACATGTGCATTGTCACTGATGATCAAGGACCCGTTTGGGAGCTTGTCGCGTATGGCCTCATACTCCCCTCGTTCATATTCGGCTGTGTGCGCGCTGTCGCACACGGCGAGGTCGATAGGATGAGGGAATTTCTGAAGGGTCTGGATGGAATCTCCGTACAGGATCGTTCCGAACTGAGTGTACGGGGGTTGGAGCAAGAAACCGCCTTTCGGATCTATCTCCGTTGCATAGACATGTCCAGGAAAACCTTCGGCCTGATTCTTCATCACGGCAGCGGCCAGCACGCAAGTCCCGAGACCTTTGTCGACTCCGGTCTCAACGATGACCTTCGGTTTCATTGCGCGGACGATCGCATACCACCCGAGCCGCCTACCGTAGCGGGCGATCTCGTCGGCGGTGAAACGTTGCTGGCTCGCCAACGTCAGCTGGCGCACGTGTGCTTTAAGCTGTTCGTCTTGCTCCAGCTCATGGAAGTAGCGTGCGATAGTAGCGCCGGGAGTCCCTGTCACGAGAGCAATGAACCACTGGAGATGCGCCTTGTTCAGCACAGTGAGGTCATACGTGAGATTCGTCGTTTCCTTGGAGGCGACGAGCCAGTCCAATATGTGTTGGAGCTGCGGCTCGAAGTACCCTAGCGCCAGTTTTAAGCGGGACGGGAGCATGGCGACGCAGACGGGATGTAGCGTTCCGATCAGCTGGCAGACCGGTGAATCGGGCCTGCGAGCCAACAAGTCATTCTGCCAGTCAGCGACGATGTTCCCGAGTTTCGTGCTGTCGTTTCCCACACCAGGCAATTGACGTGCAAGCACGGCGAGATCTTGGGCGATCTCAAGCAATCCCTGGAGTGGTGAGAGCGGAGCGATTGTGTGAGGACCAGTTTTGCGCGCGACGGGTTCGCTCGAAGAGTCGCTCCCCTGTCGCGGCTGCAGGCTCTTCCTGTCGTGAATCACTTGTGCGGAACAGTACAGGTCCCAGTCCTCATCCAACGGCATTCGGGTCTGAGACAGTTTCATGGCATCAAACTGATCGGCATGTGCATGTTTGGCAAAGAAGGTGTGCGCAGCGGTGACGGGTTCGCTCGTGTGCAGCCCATAGCTAAAGTCAGGAACAATGGCCAATACCGCTGTTGCGGCTTTCTCCATCGCTCTGACGTATGGGATGAAGCAGTATTGGAGAGCTGAAAGAGGGAGTGGATAATGGGGGTGCTTGACCGGCAAAACGACGTGCGGCGTGACGAAGATGCAGGAGTGAAAATGATAAAAAATGATGGGAAGATCGCCCACAAATACATGCCCATGGCTATCCGCCTTGCACAAATATTGATCGTGGTTCCAAGGGCCCACTCCCCCACCCTGGTGTCGCAACTCTACGACACCCTTGAATCTGGTGGGCCAATCGTTCAGATACATCTGGTCGCCCATTTTGCCGGCTTCAGCGCGGGCGTAACACCATTCCAGGCAGCGCTCACGCCACCAGCGCAGTGCGTCCATCCCGAGAACATCTCGTCTGAACGAAAGTAAGCCGACGTTGTACTTCCCGTTATCAGCACCGAGATGCGCTTGGGCCGGTGAGAAGCGGTGTCCATGAATCAGAATGGAGCGAGGCCCCAACTCCTCAAAAATCGGGGCCGGCGACGAGAAAAAGTAGAGATCCGCATCGAGATAGGTCAGGATGTCGATGTCGGGGTGTTGTTCGAGAATACGAAGGATCACCGTAGGAGTGAGTGTCCAATAATATTCGACCAAGGAACGCGCCTGTTTGGTGGCGAGCAAGGCACTGTCGCCTCGTTCGAGTTGATGCAGCGGGATGGTGATCACGTGAGGGATGGCCAGCTTCGTGAGCAGGAGCCTGGTGAGTTCATCCGCGCACACCACGAATAACGTGAAATCGTCGCCTGAATGTCGCTGGAGCGAGTCAATGAGGGCCAGCCCCTTGAGCAGATACTGACGATCGAAGTAGGTGCAATAATAGCGAGTCATCGAATCACCCTTTCTGCTCTGGGGCTGGTCACCCTTCTCTGTTTGGCCCGGCTTTGGCTGCTCCATCGGATGAGCGTCTCCGAGATGTGTGCAACGTCCTCTTCTCGCAGCTCTGGATAACAGGGCAAGGTCACCAGCCGTTGATAGAGTGCCTCGGTAATAGGCAGCGCCTGACTGCCACGAATTCTTCCAGAGTAGGCCGGCTGCTGGTGCACGGCGAGCGGATAGTGGCGACCGGTCGTAATCCCGGCACCGTTGAGGAAACGCTCAAACGCCGGCCGATCGGTCGCTTCAACGACATAGAGATGCATCGCATGTTCTGTTCCCTCGATCTGGGCAGGAGCCACGAGGGTGGTATTCCGCAAGGCCTGCGTATAGGCAGTGGCGATGAGGCGGCGGCGCACGTTGTTGCTATCCAGGCACGGAAGTTTTACCCGAAGGATCGCGGCTTGGAGTTCATCCAGTCGTGAATTTCTGCCTGGCATGAGGCTGACATAGCGCTCGCGCCATCCATACTCCCGCAGCATCCTAAGCGAGTCAGCTAGAGTTGGATCGTTCGTGACAACCGCTCCCGCGTCTCCGAGCGCGCCGAGATTCTTCGTCGGATAAAAGCTAAATGCGGCGGCATCGCCAAATGTGCCCACATGTTGTCCGCCCACCGTTGCCCCATGGGCCTGCGCACAATCTTCAACCACCTTGAGCCCGTGCTCCTTCGCCACTGCCAGGATCCTCCCCATCGGAGCCGGCTGGCCATAAATATGCACGGGGACGATGGCCTTGGTGTTCTCTGAAATGAGTCCTGGGAGATGGGCGGGGTTCATGCAGCGCGCGCGCGGGTCGATATCAACAAAAACAGGGACGGCACCGATCTGCTCGATGGCGGCAACGGTCGCCACCGCCGTGTGGGATACGGTGATCACTTCATGCCCCGCCTGCACGCCAACAGCCTGAAGTGCCAACGCAAGGGCGTCGGTCCCATTTCCAACTCCAATGCAGTGCGGTACGCGAAGATAGGCAGCCCATTCCCGCTCAAAGGCCTGGACCTCGTTGCCGAGGATGTACCGCCCGCTTCTAAGAACGCGATCGAAGGCCGCTCGTACGGACTCCTCGAAGAGCCGCATCTGCGCACCAGGATCTGCGAGAGGGATGGATTCACGCTGCATGGACGTCCTGCCAGTAGTGCATGGAGTAGCGTCCGTAAAAGGTGAGTGTGTGCTCCACCCCTGCACGAAATGATGTCTTCGGTTGCCAGCCAAGCTGCGACTGAATCTTGTGGTAGTTCCCGTAGTAATTGCCGATGTCGATGACTTGGCGCTCAGCTGGAAATGGAATCAGCTCGTAGGTGCCCTTACCGTATATCTCGATGAGCCGCTTGGCCGTGTCCTCCAGGCTGAGCGGATCGCCGGCTCCCAGGTTGAAGACCTCGCCATTGGCCTCGTCTGTCGAGGCTGCCAGGAGCAGCGCGCCAATGACATCCTCTACATAATTGAAGTCTCGAACCTGCTTCCCATCCCCGTACACCAAGATGGGCAGGCCCTCGATGAGGCGACGAATCCAGACTCCTAGAAATGTTTGACGAGCATCTTTGACTCGCATCCGGGGGCCATAGGTGTTGGTCAGCCGAAGGACTGCCGTTCGAATCCCGTACACCCGGCAATAGAGCAAGTGGTACATCTCCCCGGCCATTTTGTTGATGCCGTTGACATCGACCGGCTGAATGGGGTGCAGTTCATCCACCGGCAAGTACTGGGGGCGTCCGTAAATCTGCCTGGTGCTAGCAAATACGACTTTGATATTCGGGTTGTGGCGGCGACAGCCTTCGAGGATGGACAGCTGGGCGCGAGCATTAATCTCGAGATCCGGCTGCGGATTCTCCATGGAATCTACATGACTCGTTTGTCCTGCAAGGTTGAACAGGTAATCGCAACCCTGGAGCAGATATTTCATCGAATGCTCGTCCCGCACATCGGAGATGTTGACCTGTACTTGATGCCGGATCTCTCGAATATTCCACAGGTTGCCGCCATACTCAGGAATCATGCTGTCTACCAGCGTGACCTGCGCGCCCATAGACACAAGCCGGCTTGCCAGGTTGGAGCCGATAAACCCCATCCCTCCTGTAATCAAAACCTTGGCCGAGCGAAACTCCTCATCCATGGCTGCCGACCTTTCGAAAGACATAGGTCGCTTCAAATTCATCTCGCTCAGGGTGGCTGTCGTATTCCAATCGCTGGACCAACTCCAGACCTTGTTCGAAACACAGGCTAAGAATTTCTGACTCGTTTAATCGTAGTTCATGGGTTTCAATCCCATAGGCGAACTTCTTGAAATGACTTGTGGGATGCGTCCGACAAATGGGTGTTCGGTGCAGCACGACCATCTGCGAAGCAACACGTGCTGCTTCCTTAATATGCTGCGGATATTCTGCGACATGTAGGAGCACACAAGAGGAGATGGCAATGCGGAAACTCTGATCGGGGAAACTGAGCGCAGCTCCATCCCCCACATGGAAGCTCACTCGTGGGTAGTAGCGTTGAGCCAAGGCCACCATCGCAGACGAGAAATCAATCCCGACGTACGACAGCCTGGTATTGAGGAGATACTCTAGGGCTTCGTAGTAGTAGCCGCTCGCGCAACCGATTTCGAGCACACGACAGTCTGGTGTGATGAAGGGCCGCAGGGCGTCCGCCAAGACCCGATAGGCTATTGGCGGATGTCCCTGATACAGGGCGGCGAGCTCTTTCTGCACCAGCGCTCGCTGCTTGAGGGGAATCGCCGGTGATTGCCAGGAAGTGGCCAAGGCTGTAGTGATCTCGTTCGGCTGAATCGGTTTCTTGCCATACGATACGTGCCCCAGATCCGGATCGGGAAGGCGCTGATGTCCTTGTCTCTCCACAAGATGCCGGCTCAGAATCTCCGCGGACTGGGCCATGCGTTTCGTGTAGGTGTGGTCGCGGAATGTCCGGGCCTGTCCTCTTTCCGCTATGCGGTGCGCGTCCTCCGGATGTGCGAGGTAATAACGGACCAGCTCCGCGCATTCCTCCAGCGAACGGTAGGCGATAACCTCGTCCCCAACGGAAAACAGATCATCGAGATTGTCCTTATGGTCCGTCACCAACAACGCGCCACACCCCGTGGCTTCAAAGAGCCGCATGTTATTGGCGTAGGTCTGCGCGACGTCAATGTGATGATTGATGGTGATCTGGGACCGACGAAGAGTGGCGAGCATCTCGCTCCCCCAGACTTCACCGTGAAGACGTGTCTGTTCGACTCCGGAGGCGCGAAGCGAGTCGACGCCGTACCCCCAACATTCCAGAGGAACGAGCTTGGCGAGTGAGGCCACAAATAGCTGTCGTTCCTTATGCGCGGGAGAGATCCCGCCCACGAACGTGACGGCGTGAGACCGCTCCGATGTTGCACGAGTCTGAGCGATGCGTGGATCAAAGGCCAGTGGCTGATAGTAGGCTGTGATCCCCTGTCTTCGGAACTCTTCGACGAAATGAGGAAATGACGAAAAGATCAGATCGATCCCCTTTAGCTCCGCATGGGTGGGAACGGGGGACGCGATTTGCCCGACGACGAGAGTCACATGAGGACGGATACTGGCAAGAAACTCTTTTGTGGCGAGTCCCAGGTCCTGAAGGTACAGGACATCTGGACGTTGCCGCCGAATCTGCTCGATTGCAATATCCAGCAGCTGTCCGTGGCCACGGTAGCCTTGTTCCCGCGCCCAGGCTTCCTGAAGGGGGGCGCAATTCACAATCACGTCTTCGGCCTGCCATCCTGCCAACGTTATCCCAGACGAGTAAAAGTCGCTGTCGCCAAAACAGGACTGCTGGAGTGCGAGCCGCTGTGCCTCATACGACCACGATGCTCGCTCGGGCATCAATCGGTAGTGATGCGCCAGAAATCCTGGATAATAGGTATTGAGAAAGAGGCAGGTTGGTCGGCCAGCGACCGATGATGGTGGAGGAGCCTGGGCCTTCGCTAACTGGTCTTCCGTCGAAACGCTCTCGCATAAGAACGGGGTGCGAACAAGCGATGCCGGTGGCGGCAGGTCGCATATGGCGTAACGGTGTCCTTCCTCAGCCGGTTCGAGAAGCTGGCGCAGAGAGGCACATGCAGGCTCATCGGCCAGCAACTCACGTGAATTCAGACGCGCGGTCAGGAGTCCTTTGCCTAACCAGAGCACGCCGCAATCCTTCACATAGCCAAGGCGGTCCCACCAATCGGCAATGGAAAGCTCACTGTCCCGCAAGGCGTCGTCCATATAAATCCAGGCATGATCGGACAAAAAGTTCGTGACAAGCGGTATCGTCCCGAAGCGACCTCCATAATCTGCTGCAGGACCGTCAACAATGACGAGATCAGGTCTGCTTGGTCCGAAGAATTCGTGGAGTTCCCGATCGTGCAATTGATAGCAGTCTGTCCGCACACCCTGGATGAACTGAGATATCAGCGGGGCTGTCATGAACCGTACGCGGTCGCGCAGTCCATGGAGTTGAAGTCGGGATTCGATCAGCTGCACATATTGAGGGGATTGATCCACCGTGAAGATATGCGGAGTCTTCGATGCACCATGCAATCTCCGCATCATGCAAGCCAACGCCAGCGTACTGGCACCACTGCCGAACTCGAGAATGGCTAGCGGACGCATGCGTTCGACCTGGTTCAAGAGAAAGTCGATGGCAGCCACGGTCATCGACCATTCGCCCAACGGAAGGCCTTCCAGGACTGCTGCGATCTCGGGGCGAGATGTTGACGGATAGGTGTGAGGCATGGCTGCCGGTGGTGCGAGAGGGTCTACGCCAGGAGCACAGGCTGCCGCTCGCCGCCACAGCGCCAAACAGGCAGCAAGAGGCATCGGAATTTCTCGAAAGGCCGCTCGTGCCGAAATAAGCATAGCGCCTGCGTCACTTGATACTTCGCTCGCTTGCAACACCGACCCTCCTTCTTAGCGACTGAACGCCTGCCGCGAACTACGCACACAGGAGATTCGACTGCTAAGCGCCGCGATTGCCTCAAGAAGATTCTGCCTATGCAGAATCTTCGATTGGAAAGTAGTGCAAGGCTTACGCCACTCGCTATGAAGCCGAATGGAAGAAAGAAATGTGCAGCGCACTGCGGATTGCTAGGCTACGCGTGCATGAGAAAGAGACGAGCCGGGCAAGGATTGCCTAGTGCTCGGTAAATCCGTCATGGATCTGACGCCGGCGTCAAGAATCCCCACTCGGTTTGACGCTGCATCACGGAATACTCAATGGCCTTCTGGACACTCCCTCCCCACCCGCGGTATTCGATAGTCTCTCTCTCGTTAAAACGGAACTCAATTCCGAGAGAAAGGGCGCCGTCGCCTTCTGCAATATTCTTAATCGCACCGGCGAGATGTGCGACGTGCCCAATCCCGATCAGTTCGAATTCTAAGTGGACCGTGGCGCCCAGCACCACATCAGTGCGCGGCCGCTGAAGGATGATTCGGCATCCTGACAGGCTGATGTCCTGCAACAAGCCGCCAATGGGAGCCGACCCATTCGGCAAGGCAAGCGTCGCGTTCCTATGTATATCTTGCATCAGGAGCAACGGCTCATTGCTGGGGACGCGCACATCCTTGCGGAGATGGATTTCCTCGATCCTCCGAGGAAACGCGAGATACAGGAGAGGAAGCGGAGACATCTGGGCCATGCAGACTTCGCTTTCGTACGCGACGAGCTTGCCGGCCACCAGATAGCGGACGAGACAGTGGGTTCCCGTTTCGCACGGAACGGCTTGCCCGAAATGAAACGGCCATTCGCAAATCAGCCAGGCCCTCTCTTTCCAGCCCAGCAATGTGGATCCACAGTTCACTTTGCCTTGACCGGATCCGATTACCAGCTGGAGTGGTAATCCGACCATGAGAATCGACGAATGTGCGGGGGCATACTCTGGTTCCGTCATGTGGCTCCCTTATCGAGATCGCTGCGAGGCGTGATCCCCCAGGGGATCGAATCACGAATCGACGCGATCTTCCGGTACGGTTTTCTGAGCTACGCCGCGAGGTCGAGGTCGACAGGAGTGGATCGCCGGTGCCCGTCTTCGTCCGTGATCAGCACGGCCAGGGCTTGTAGGGGGGCATCAATGGAAATCCGTTTTCGCATCGTCCTCCGGAGGATGTGGGTCAGCGGCGACACCGAGTCTCATCGAAGAGCAACAGGCTCTGATGAACTCTATCGGTGTCGAGACGAGAATCTTGAGGTGACACGATGGGCCGGCGTCACGGTAACCAGTACAGCAGGTTGAGTTGGAATTCCCTTCAATTGGTTCAAGTTCTGCGTTATTGATGCCGATAGCACAGTGCGCAGGACTCGGGCTCTCACGATGGAGTTTGCGCACAGCATCTTTATCAATTCTCTACGCGCCAACGCGAAACCTCATCGCTGAACCCCGTGAAAACGATCACGATCAATCAACTCAAACCGGGGATGTTCATCGTTGGAATGGACCAGCCTTGGCATCGGACCCCCTTCCTCTTCCATACACGCCTCATCCGCCACCAGGAGGACATTGATCTTCTCCGACGACATGGCATCAAAAAGCTGAAGATCGACCCCCGTAGAGGTCTCGATCTAGAGGCGAATTCGTCGGAGGAGGCGCTTCAACCAGACAGTGCAGAGACAAACACGGAACCGCTGCAGCCGCCTGGCACACAGGAAGACGCGCTGCCGTCGAACGCACAGGACACGGCCGCCGCCCCCCAGCCGAGCCATGAGGTGAAGCCGCCCTCGTCAGAAGAGGCTCCTCAGCCCGCCTACAGCGCGGAGAAGAATGCCGCGCAGCGGCAGCCGCCTGTCACGCAGGAAGAGGCGCCGCCGCCGTTGAACGCACACATGCAGGCCGCGGCCGCCCAAGCGACCTACACAGAAGCGACCTGTTCGATGGAGCGGATGTTTGAAGAGTTAGAGGCGGGAATCGTTCCTCGGCCAGACACGTTGCGAATAGTCGTCGCGAATGTACTCTCGCGTGTGCTGAGTGATGGCGCCTCCATGCTCAGTCTTCTCTCTCTCCAAAAGATGAAACGGTTCGATCGTACGTTGGCCTCACACGCACTCGATGTCTGTACCCTCTCGCTCATTGTGGCGCATGCCTATGGGGTTGCGGAGGGAGACCTGGAAGCGCTCGGCGCCGGCGCGTTACTGCATGACATCGGCTATATCCGATTGCCGCGGAATCTGTACCGGAAAAGCCACGACCTCACGGAGCAAGAGCGTACGATGATGCAACAGCATCCTGCACTGGGCCTGGCGATCTTACGGGAGGCAAAAGAAGACCGGGAAGCGGTCGTCCGGATTGTCGTGGAACATCATGAGTGCAGCAATGGGAGCGGGTTCCCGCACAAACTCCAGGGAAACTCCTTCTCAGTCTTGGCGCAGCTGACCAGCCTGGTAGACGCCTATGACGGCATGGTGAGTTGCCGTGGAAGCCATCCGGCGATGCTGCCGCATGATGCGATCCGACAGCTGTTTCGTCTTGGTGATACAGGACAGTATGCAAAGGATTTGATACAAGCCATGATTAGCAGCCTTGGTGTGTATCCGATCGGCAGTCTAGTCCTGTTGAACACGGCAGAACAGGCGGTGGTAGTGGGAATGAATTCCACGCAACGGCTCAAGCCGGTCATAAAGGTGATCACTGGAGCCCAGGGAGGATCGTATCTCACGCCGATTCGCGTCGATCTTGGAGCCCAGGCAGCAGGGGCGTCAGTGCGGACCATCACGAAGGTGCTGGATCCCGTTCATGAACGAGTGAATGTGGCCATGTTTCTTGACGGTATTCACGAAGAGACGGCCTGATGAAACCTACAGCAAAGATCCGCGCCAGGGCGTCTCTCCCTTCGAGATCATCCATGCCCCAGATCCTTCTGAACCACCCGGCGCTGGATACGCTCCCGATCGGGGTCGTGCTGCTCGATAGTCGGCTTCGCATCCTGTCTGTCAACGCTGAAGCCGCTCGCCTCGTGGGGCATTCGGCCGATTTCTGCTCATCGAAACCGCTTCAGGAAGTATTGCTACAGCGACCTGAGGCTTCCAGCCACAACATCGCAACGCGCATTCAAGAGTCCCTTCCTGATCGTCGCCCCATACAAAAAGCCCAGACGACGCTCACAGGCCCCACACACGAATCACATCCGGTTGAATGGACCTATGTCCCACTGGACACAAATGGAGACACCGGCGGGGTGTTGACGATACGTGACCTAACTCGCGAGAGAGAGCTGCAGCAAGATCGTGACCGCCTGGCGCGCGTGGCAGAAGAAAGTCCTTCCCCAGTTATCGAGTTGGACTCCGATGCGAATCTCGTCTATGCGAATCCCGCGATGACGCAGTTGCTGCAGCAGTTTGGCTACGACCCCAATGGGTTTCCCACCGTGGTTCCTCGTGAACTGGCGCGGCTTGTTCAACGCTGCCTCGAATCAGGACAGGAGGTGCGGGGGGAAGAGGTCTGCTTACCTCAGGCAAGTTTCACGTGGATTTTCTGCCCAGTCCCCTCTCATCAATTGGTCAGAGGCTATGCGGTCGATATGACCGAAGTCATGGCGGCGCAAGAGGAGCTGCGCCGGTCAGCAGAGCACCTACGCAACAGCAATCGTCAATTGGATCAGGCCCTCCGGGAAGCACAGGATGCCGCTCGCGTGAAGACGTCGTTCCTGGCGACCGTGAGCCACGAGTTGCGGACGCCGATGAACGGAGTCATTGGGATGACGGGCCTATTGATGGATACGGAGCCTTCGGAGGAACAACAATCCTATATCGAAACGATTCGACAGTGCGGCGAGGCCTTACTGAGTTTGATTAATGACATTCTTGAGTACGGCAAGATTGAAGCCGGCAAACTGGAACTGGAATGTATCGACTTCAACCTTCGCACGACGGTAGAAAATGTCTTGGGTCAGTTCGCGGAACGGGCGCAGACTAAAGGACTGGAAATCACCGGCCTGGTGCATGCGGCCGTACCGACCGGTCTGCGCGGCGATCCGGGACGGCTCCGTCAGATTCTGACGAACTTCGTAGGCAATGCGATCAAGTTTACGGAACAGGGCGACGTGACGGTTCAAGCCTTTCTTGAGAAGGACTTGGCCGATGCGGTGGTCGTCCGGTTCGAAATCACCGATAGCGGAATCGGCATCCCCCCGGATGTACAGGCTCGACTCTTTCAACCGTTTACCCAGGCTGATAGCTCGACGTCACGCAAATACGGGGGGACCGGGTTAGGGCTCGCGATTTCGAAACAGCTCGCCGAGCAAATGGGCGGCAGCGTCGGTATCCTCAGTCAATCGGGGCATGGCAGTACATTCTGGTGCACCGCTCACTTCCTCAAACAAACGACGTCCCCCTTGGCCATCGTGCCGTCGGCAGAGTTGACCGCGCGGCGCGTACTGATCGTAGACGACAACGAATCGAACAGGATGATTCTCCATCACCTGGTCACAGGATGGGGCATGGTCGACGATCAAGCCCGGGATGCCACCTCAGCCATGGCATTGATCGAGCAGCGGGCGGTGAACGGCGTATCGTATGATGTGGCCATCGTCGATATGTTGATGCCGGGTAAGGATGGCTTGCAATTCGCCAAGGAACTGAAGGTTCATCCTGTTGGGTCTCTCGTCCGTCTTGTGATCCTCACCTCGCTCGTTCAGCGAGGGCATGCGGAGCTGGCACGCCAAGCCGGGTTTGTCGCGTATCTCACTAAACCAGTCCGCCACGATCAACTCTCGAACTGTTTGAGAACCGTGCTGGGATTGCCAGGGCTTGTGAGTGAAGGGAAGCCAACAACGGTTACCGCGCCTGCACCGCAGCTCATCACGCGGCACACCCTCGCAGAGACACTGTCGGCCCCGCGCGTCCTGGTGGCTGAAGACAATCTCATCAATCAGAAACTGACCGTTCGCATGTTAGAGAAACTCGGCTACCAATCGGATGTCGTGGAAAACGGTCAAGAAGCGCTGGCGGCATTGGCCCGAGGCTCCTATGCCGTGGTCCTGATGGACTGTCAGATGCCGCTCGTCGACGGATTCGAGGCGACCAGACTCATTCGCCAGAATGAACGCCGTCAATGGTCAATGGTCAATGGTCAATCGAGCGGAAAGGACGCCGATGAATCTTCTATACCATTGACGAATGACCAGTTACCAATGACCTCTTCCCACATTCCGATCGTCGCGTTGACGGCCAATGCCATGCAAGGAGATCGAGAGCGCTGTCTCGCGGCCGGTATGGACGATTATTTGACGAAGCCCGTACGCAAAGAAGACCTTAAGGGAGTCCTCGATCGATGGATTTCTATATCCATTCAATTGCAGATCACACATGCCGGCGGTGCAGAACACAGCGCGGAGGGAACAGACGCTGAGCCCCTCCCGATGATCTTTGATGTGGCGGCGATGTTACAAAACATCAGAGGCGATGGGGCACTATTGGAGGAGCTGATTGAGCTGTTTCTTCAACGCTATCAACCCATGTTGGAGGAGATCCGCGCAGCCTTGGCCAACAGAGATCAAGAGGCCGTCGAACAGGCCGCTCACGCGCTGAAAGGGACTGCCAGCAATCTGTGTGCATCGGAGGTGGTGTTGTCCGCAGGACAATTGGAAGCACTCGGGCGACTCGGTACGCTGCTGGAAGGCCCGATAATCTATGCTCAGCTTGAAACCGCGGTACTACGCCTCGTTGGACTTCTGGAAAAGCGAAGCCGGAAACACACCGGATCTTGAGAGTGTGCCGCCTAATATAGGCGGGGTAGGAGCGCGAAGGGTGGGACGAGCGGAAAAGGTACGATCCGACGTTCGAGGTGCTGGGTTCGCAGTTCCGGAAACCTCGAACTTCGAACCCTCGCCCGTCCCGCCCCTCCCGCCAGTCTCGCTCGGCTATCCTGCTAGGCCGGAATCGCCTCAGCAAGCGGAAGGATCCGGTCACGCTCGGCTTGCCTTGGAGCGGAAAACACCGGATATCGAGTGGGATAGTCCTCGGAAAGAACGAGTTGCTTGCACAGTCTCGTGCGAGGGTTCATGAGGAGAGGGCCGCGAAGATTGGCCGTCACGGCGGACGGATCATCCGATGGAATGGTAAGGATGACCGCGAGGCTCACTTCGTCAGTCTCACTCCCCTCCACTTCAGAAAGCGCTTCTGGCGAAATCGTGACCAGATAATTCTCGTTGAACAACACGGGATCGATGACCACAAACGCAAGGGACGCCTCTTCCGCACAGTGGAGCCATTTGAATGGAGCATTGGTGTCATGATCGAGCATCACATAGCGGGTCCATTCTGGAAACCCGAGCAACCCTGACGGGAAGGTCAGCAACGCCTCAGCAGAGACATGCAAGAGACCAAAGCGGGTTGACGCGACATTCATGACGAAGGCTCCTTGTCGTTAACCAGTTTTTGTTCGCAATAAGCTTTGAAACACGTCGAGCGGGACCACTGGCGTGCGTGCCGCAAGTTGGTTCTCCTCTTGAATCCTGACACAGACCTCGTCACGATGCACTTCGATCGTTCGTGGTGCTTCAATGCCCAAGCGAACCTGTCCATTCTTAATCCCCAGCACCACGATCCGAATGTCCGGACCGATGGCCACACCTTCACCGCGTCTCCGTGTCAGGACCAGCATCCGTGCAGTCCAATCTCTGTCAAGGTATCCCCTAGGTTGTATCGGCGTTGGCGTACGAAACTTGAGAACGACTGTCAGCGGAGAAACTTCAGGAGCGACGAATCAAACAATCGTGTGAACGTTTGGCTGGTCGCCTGGTACGCTGTTTGCTGCAGTTGAAGCTCGGTCAGCGCCGTTGCGAGGTCGGTATCGGTTTGATTCGAGAGTGCTTGCTGAATGGCCTCGGAGACAACCAGCGAGGTCCCGTGAGCCGTGTCCAGACGATTGGCGATGGCCCCGATCTGCCCTTGCGCAAGACTGATCTGACCGATCGCCTGGTCGAGATCTCCTATGCCCACTTCAATCCCAGCCCCATTGTTGGTCTCCAAGGCGACGAGCAAGCTACTGAGATCGTTAAAGATATTCGTCGTGGGTCCCGTGAACACCTGATCACCCGGGAGAACAATCTGCGTGGTTTGGTTCGGGCCGACCGCAATGGACTGACTCTCGCTATTGCCTTGATAGGAGACGGTGTCGCCGGCGCCTAACACGAAGGGCGGTGCATCGGTCTTGGTTCCGGCAAACACCGGTTGCCCGGACACTTCCGTATTGGCAAGGTGGATCAATTGCCGATGCAGTTGCCGAACCTCTTGAGCGATCGTCACCCGTTCTTGCGCAGACGTCGTGTCACTCCTCGCTTGCACCGCAAGCTCTCGAACACGGCTGATCAGGTTTTGTGTCTCCCCCAAGGTCTGGTCGGCCATCGCGACACGCGCGGTTCCGAATTGAATATTCCTGATCCATTGATCATTGTCGGCAAGTGCGGACTTATCAAGGATGACCTGTCCAAAGATGCTGGGGTCATCGGAAGGTTTGGCGATGCGTTGCTGGGTTGCGATCTGCTCTTGCGCGCGGACAATACGTTCCTTGATGCGTTGCAAGCTTCCTGCCGTCGAGCCAAACAACTGTTGATCAGAGACTCGCATGGTCAGGCTCCCTGTTCTCGTTGCTCCCAGGCAGTTCGAGCGGTCTCATCGCTTCATGGATAAAATGGATTGAAACAACTCGTCCGTCACGACGATCATGCGCGATGCCGCCTCAAAGCTCCGTTGATATTGAAGGAGGTTGGCGAGCTCTTCGTCCATTGATACACCGGAGACGGACGCGCGTTGGGATGTCAATTGATCGTGAAGGATCTGTTGTGCCTGGAGATTGCGTTGGACTCCTTGCGTAGCCGAACCGAAGCTCCCGGCAATCGTACTGTAATACTCTTGGAAGGTGACGTTGCCGAATGGGGCGAAGTCCGTGTTCCTGAGACCGGCCAGAGCCAGGGCATTCACATTATTGCCAGGGACTCCTACCGCAGTCGACGACGCTGCGATCTGGCGGACATTGGTCAACGAGACGGCAATCGTACTGGCGGTCGTTCCAATCGGCGCGAAGAAATCCTGGTTGGTGGAACCATCCAATCCGAAGCCCAGGCGATGTTGTTGATTGACCTGGGTGACGAGTTCAGAGGCCAACGTGTCGAGAGAACCCCGCAACGAGGGGATGGTTTGATCGCGAACGTCAAGAAGCCCTTTCAGCCTTCCGCTTTGGATGACAGGCCCCAGACTCGTCGTAGGCCCTGCTCCTGCGTCATAGCGCACATCAAGCAGTCCATTATTGCTGAGATCAGGGACCCCGACCAGCTGGTACGTCCGCTCCTTATCGACAAGGACGTGTCCACGGCCGGCAAACACGGTCAATTGGCCCGTGGCGTCTTCGATCGACGAAATCTCGATCCGCTCGCCCAAATCGGCGAGCGCGACACCGCGTGCATCCCGCAGGTCATTGGCCTGTTGTCCACTGGACTCAGCGTCGGCAATTTTCGTATTCAAGCCCGCAATCTGGCTGGTCAGCTGGTTCACATCCGTGATGGTTTGCCCGACTTGATTGTCGATGGACTGCTGCGCGGCGGTCAAGGTCGCGGCGGACTGATTGAATCGATCCGCGAGCGCCGTGGCTTCGGAAAGGAATACCGTTCGGGCAGATAGGTCGCTCGGGTTGGTCGCGACATCCTGAAGCGCACCGAAAAATTCATTGAGGCCCGCCCCGATGCCTTGATTATTGGCGTCCCCGAACAACGGCTCCAGCCGGGACAGGGCGTCGCTCGAGGCGGTAAACTCGCCCAGCCGCTCACGCGAGGCACGCAACTGATCTTCAATGAATGAGTCGAATGAACGGCGAATACTCTCGGCGTGCACGCCCGTACCGATCTGACCAGGAGATCCGTCCTGCGGTATGTTCTCGGCCAAGGTGACGTGTTGTCGGGAATACCCCGGCGTATTGACATTCGCAATATTGTGCCCCGTGACCGAGATGGCCTGCTGGGCCGTAAACAAGGCGGATTTTGCAATGTCCACCAGGCTGTTAATTCCCATTTTCCCCTCTACCAGAATGCAGCGCACGAGGTAGGCTGAGGTCGAGGCTAAGGCTCAGATGAGGACGGTCAGATCCTCGCTCAGCCTCAACCTTAACCTCAGCCTTCTCCAAGCTGGCGGACTTTTTCAGCATCCTGCTAGCCTTTCTGTCGAAACATCAAGGCACCCATGCCACATTGGTGAGGCTCTCCGGATCCGGAATAGAGCCCCAAAGGAGCCGTGGCCTGGTGCACGACGTTCAATCCCTTTCTAATGAATACTTGAAGGCTGTTCAGGATGCTGGCATTGATCGATATCTCTTGACGAAGCGCACGAATCTTCCCGGCCATCCGCGTATACAATGCTTCCAACCCCTGGGCCTCGGCGGTCTCGAGCCGTTCCAGAATGATGCTCAGGGATATGGCCGACGGAGCGAGATTCCAACGATCAGCCAACCGCACGACCCAGGCCGTTCGTTCCGTCTCGAGCAGGAGAAGATCATCCAACAGTGCGGCTCGCTGGCGATTGACCTCAGCCATGTCTGTCAATGCGAGTGTTCGGAGGGCTTGTCGTTCCCGCTGGATATTGTGTGCCAGCGCATCACACTGCGCCTCTTCACGGCGGAGGATGTGATCGAGTTGCTGGAAGGCTGTCACGATGTCCGGCATCGTTCTTGGTACCCGTGAAGCGTGAAGTGGAAGATATCTGTCGATCTGATGATCTGATGAATTCTCAACATTGAACAGATCAACAGATTCCTGAATTGCCTCCCGAACAAACGCCTGTTAGAGAACCGCGTCGGTGAGCGTCTGACGAACGATGGCGTCGGCAACCTTTTTCGCCAACACGGTGTACGTCCCGGCGTCCACCGATTGGCTAATCCGTTCGATTCGTTCTTCTCGTGCGGCATCTGGCTGATCGGCCAACGCCTTGATCCGCTGGATCTCCTTTGCCTGATCTGAGATCTGCACCCGATCCTGGCGTCCGTCCTGTTGTGCCTGCGGCTTCGCGCTGACACCATCGGTTCCTTGGACACCGAGTAGGAGTTTGGCAAGGTGATCTGGCTTGCCATGACCGGAGATCTGCATGACGATGGCTCCTCGCTGTTCTTTCTTCTACGAGTTCACCCCGGCACCCTCTTGAGAGTGGGGCGATGATCCTTGTCGACTCCAGTATCGGCTATCGGCCCTGAAAACTTGAGGGAGGGAGCATTTTTTTCCGTGTACTCATGGATCATTTTTGCCAGGCCAATCCCCCCCGCCTCGGAAGCCAA
>Ga0315297_10000382_pt1 | contig 25497 bp, 20 predicted proteins | sample YL17G15_0_MG_FD_203628 | JGI IMG/M metagenome (GOLD analysis project Ga0315297, IMG submission 203628) | Sediment microbial communities from Yellowstone Lake, YNP, Wyoming, USA - YL17G15_0 | ecosystem: Environmental > Aquatic > Freshwater > Lake > Sediment | place: USA: Wyoming | collected... | reverse complement strand
AGCGCTTCCTTGAAGTTCTGCGGATCCGCATTGACTTGCAGCTTTTCAGGCAGCTTGGCCTCAAAATTGAGCCTCTTGAGCTCAAGCTGGCTCCTATAGCTGCTTATCACTTCGCGTGCTGCCGATGAAATATCGAACTCCTCCCTTTTCAGCTTTATCTTCCCTAGCTCAACGCGCGACAAATTGATCAGCCTGTTGATCAGCCTGGTCAGTTTTTCCGTTTCCTCCTCGATAATATGAAGGAATTCAAACCTGTTCTTCTCATCCATTTCCTTTTCACTTAGTATCGTATCCGTGAAACCCTTAATGGACGCCAGCGGCGTCCTCAGCTCATGCGAAATATTCGAGATAAAATTCGATTTCATCCGGTCAAATTCCTTAAGTCGCTTATTTGTCACCTTTAGCTCGTTCTCATTCTTAAATATCACAATAATATTATCGTAAATACTCAACGCGCAAATAACAGTAAAAACCGCTCCCCATAAAAATACCTGGGAAACTACTGTTTTATAATCGATAAATTCCCTCCCGGTTATTAGCAAATATTCAAAAGCTATATATCCGATAAGAAATAAAATTAAGAGCCCCGGTAATATTAACCAATTTAAAGAGTGGCCCTTTGCTCGGGAAAGAGTGTATATCCTAAAATAATACGCTAAAGCGCAAATTAACATTATAATTCCCAATCCAACAGAAACGACATTTAACATAGCATTTATTTCCCTTTTGTCGGCAAACTAAAACTAAACTTGCTTCCTTTGTTCAGTTTGCTTTCCACGCTGATCTTCCCGCCCTGGACCTCAACAAGGTTTTTTGTGAGCGCGAGCCCGAGCCCCGTTCCGGGCGCCTCGCTGCTTGTCCGCTCAGCACGGTAAAATTTCTCGAACATGTGCGGAAGGTCATTCTCCGATATCCCCATTCCCGTGTCTGCGACCTCCACCCTAATAAAACCATCTTCCTTGCGCAGCACCACCTTCACCTTTCCGCCCTTCTTGTTATATTTGATCGCGTTACTAAGGAGGTTTATGATGATCTGCGTAGTCTTGTCCTGGTCCGCATAGACCGGAGGAATCCCCTTTTCGACGTCCTTCTCGACCGAAACACCTCTTTCTTCGGCCAGTTTCCTGATGTTCTCCATGTTCTTGAACACAAGTTCCAAAAGGTCGAATGATCTTATGTTCAATTTCAGCCTTCCCGACTCAATGCGCGATATATCAAGGAGTTCTTCTATTATCCTTGTCAGGCGGTCGGTTTCGTCCTCAACTATCTTCATGAACTCCACCCTCGTCTTTTCATCCATCTCCTTGTCCGACCGTATCGTGGAGATAAACCCTTTTATTGAAGCAAGGGGCGTTCGCAGTTCGTGGGAAACATCGGAAACGAACTGCGTTTTGTTCCTGTTGGCTTCCTCGATCCTGCGCAGAAGTTCTTCCCGCACAGCTTCCGCCGCTTTTCGCTCGGTGATGTCGGAAATACACCCGACCATTTTAACGGGTTTTCCACTCTCGTCCCGAACTGCCTGGCCTATGGAGTTTTGCCAGCGGTATTCGCCAGATTTATGCCGATGCCGATAGTCAATATCATATTTCGTGCCCTTCTCAAGATGGTTCTTCATAGCACTGATCACACGATCATGGTCATCGGGGTGGATCCTTGATATCCACGATTCGTACGTGTGAGGTAATTCTGGATCATCGAACGAGTATCCGATAATTTCACACCAGCGAGGGGAAAAGATCTCCTGGTTGTTTTGAATATTCCATTCCCAAATGCCCTCTCTAGTCGCATTGATCGCTAGCCGATATCTTTCCTCGTCCATACGCAGCATCTCCTCCACCTTCCTGCGTTCTGAAAGGTCGCGGGCTACTCCAAGGATATATTTCCGGCCTTTTATCTTTATAGGAGTAGAGTTTATCTCTACAGTTACTTTTGAGCCGTCCCTTCGATTCAATATATACTCCCGCGCTTGGGTCCTTATGCCTAAGGCGTTCTTTGCCAGATCGGCTGCTCCTTTAATAAGCTGATCGGCTGACAGTATCTTTGTTGATAGAAAGCTTTTTCCTATCAACTCATCCCGCCTATAACCAATAAGCTTTTCTGCAGCCATATTTCCTTCAACAAATACCCCTTTCCCGTCATATACAAAAAAGGCGTCGGGGGCGGAATCGAGCAATGCTTTGAATTTTTCTTCGCTGTCCCGAAGAGTCTCCTCCGCCAATTTACGCTTAGTAATATCCCTCGCTATCCCAAGGACCAGGTTTTTGCCTTTGATATTAACGGGACGCGATAATATCTCAACTTGGATCTTCGTCTTGTCTTTTCTGTTCAATATTAATTCATCCGGCCCGCTGGGTAATCCTGCCATATTTTTTGCCAGGACGCCTCCTGCTTTAAGGATCTGGTCCCTCGGCAATATTCCCAGCTTAAGGAAGCTTTTCCCTGCCAATTCTTCCTTTTTATATTCCAACAATTTCTCGGCTTCCTTATTGCCGTCAATAAAGTTGCCTTTCATATCGTTCAAATAATACGCGACCGGCGCGTCCTCAAATATCAATTTAAAACTTTCCTGCGAATCCTTGAGCAAATTCTCTGCCAACCTGCGCTCAGAGATATGTCCGATCCTCTCGGCGAGAGCATTTATAAGTTGCCTCTCTTCTTGCATAAATGGCCCATCATCAAGAGTTGGCTTTTCTTCAAGATAATAAATATCGAGCTTTCCGGCTTCTGAGCCAGAAGTATAGATCGGTGCGGATTGTTGCCATTCAGTTTCCTTAAAGTTATCTGTGCGGTACTCTCGGCCATCGATCGCCAATCTAACGCAAGTGATCTCCGGATATTGCCAGCTTTGCGGCAGGGTGTTCGTAAATTCCTGATACAGTTGGGATAAAGTTGTATTCTTCCGTTCGCCCAACTCTGCTAAACGGTAAAAAGCGCCCAGCTCCTTATGCCGCTCATTTAACATATATTCCGCTTGCTTGCGCTCGGTGATGTCTGTAGAGATCATTATCGCGGCAGTAACCTGCGTGTCGCTTTTTACGGGGCCCACCAGGGTCTCATACCATGAATCCCTGCCTTGAGGGCCTTTTCCCTTGATTACATAACTGCCGGTATTACCGCTTTTGAAAACTTGTTCAATTGTTTTCCTCATCGCTTCATGGTGTTCGGCCTCCACGTAATCGTAAGCCTTCTTGCCGACCGTTTCTTCCCGGGAAAAACCTGCTACGGTTCGGTTGATATATTGGATCGTCCCCTCACGATCAACGACAATAATAATATTAGGAGCATTTTCTACCAGTGAACGCCACCTCTCTTCTGACCTCTGCAATAATGCCTCCGTCTTCTTGCGTTCGGTAACATCCCTGGTAATTGCCTGAATACCGGTAATTTTGCCGTTTTCTTTCAGTAAACCGACGCGGACCTCGACAACGATCGGAGTTCCATCTTTGCGGGTCAGGTTGATCTCAAGCGGTTTCACATCTTTTCCCGAGATCACGGCAGTGAATATTTCGACATACTTTGGAATATCCTTGATATGCATGTAACCTATCTTCGCGAAATGCCTGCCGATCAATTCATCCACGGAATATCCGAGAATTTTTGCCCCGGCGGAATTAATGGAAGTAATGAAACCTTTTGTATTCAGGGTCACTATGCTGTCCGGAGAAAGCTCGAATATGCCCTTATACAATGATCCGGCTTTACTGGTGTTCTCAATATCCATTTATAACTCCCTGACAAATGCCCGCGAGCGCTTTCTGTCTCACCTTCCATATCATCTCGTGCGAGGTCCTTACCGCTGTTTCATCCTCTCCGGTGAGCGCCTCAAATAGCTTCTCACCCGGCTTAAGCCCGATGAACTCAATGGGGACGTCCTTCCCCGGTTCCAGCCCCGAAAGAGATATGATTTCCTTTGCAAGATCGAGTATCTTTACGGGCTCGCCCATATCAAGGACGAATATCTCCCCTCCTTCACCCATCAGCGCGGCCCTTATGACCAGCCGGACCGCTTCCGGTATGGTCATGAAAAACCTGCTGACATCCATTTCAGGCATATTAATTGTTCGCTCCTTTCGGAAGCGTAAATACGAATTTGCTTCCTTCGTTCTCCACGCTCATAGTGCCGCCCTGCGCTTCAGCAAGGTTCTTTGCAAGCGACAGTTCGAGTCCGGTCTCTATTGTCCGCTCCTCCACCTGATCTACCCTGTAGTTCCTCTCGAATATCTGGTTCATATCCTCCGGCACAGTCCCAATTCCTGTATTCTTGACTTCGATCCTCACATTATTACCCTCTTCCCTGGCCCGTAAGGTCACCCTGCCGCCTTTCCTGTTGCGTTTAACCGCGTTATTCAGGATATTAAGTATCACGTCGGCGGTCTTTTCTTTGTCGGCATAAACAAGGGGGAGGTCCGCGGGGATTTCTTCTTCAATGATAATGTTCTTTTTCGCAGCTCTTTCATGCACGCTCTCTATTTCTTTATGGATAACATCGGGCAATTGGAAAAGTTCCGGCTTCATCTTTAATGTTCCCGCCTCGATCCTTGCAATGTCCATCAGCTGTTCCACAAGCCTTGTGAGACGGTCCGATTCCTCTTCGATTATCTTGAGATACTCCTCTTTTTCCCCGTCACTGATCTCTTTTCCTTCCCTTATGGCGGAAGAAAACCCTTTTATGGAAGTAAGCGGGTCATGCATTTCATGGAAAATATTGGCTACCAGTTCTGTCTGCATCTCTTTGTACTTCATGCTTTCCTTTGACGCTTTCCGGTCAAGCCACTGCCATCTGACCAAGATAAAATATCCCGTTATCCCGGCTATAAGGGAACTTAAAATGACCGAATAAAACTGCGATTGCCATATTCGAAGTTTTGGTAAAATTAAGGGTTTTGTGTATTCAAATGAAGCCACCAGAGCTATTGCTGCAAGCATTATCAGCTGGGCATAGACTACCATAAGTAGCTGTCGATCCACCTCGTTAATGCTTATTTTGCGCATATTCCTCCTTTTTTAACTGACCGCGAATACTTTTGGCTTAACTTTCCATATCTTCTCGTGCGAGGTCCTGGCTACTTTTTCATCCTCTCCGGTGAGCGCCTCAAATAGCTTCTCCCCCGGCTTAAGCCCGATGAATTCGATCGGAACGTCCTTCCCCGGTTCCAGCCCCGAAAGGGATATCAGCTCCTTTGCCAGATCGAGTATCTTTACGGGCTCTCCCATATCAAGGACGAATATCTCCCCGCCCTCACCCATTTGCGCGGCTCTTATGACCAGCTGGACAGCTTCGGGTATCGTCATGAAAAACCTGACGACATCCGGGTGGGTTACGGTGACCGCCCTGCCTTCCGCGATCTGCTTTTTAAACAGCGGGATGACGCTGCCCCTGCTGTTCATGACGTTGCCGAACCTCGTTACCATGAACCTTGTCCTGCCTTTGCCTGCAAGTCCCAGCACAGCCTGTTCGGCCTGGCGCTTGGTAGATCCCATTACCGAAGTTGGATTGACCGCTTTATCCGTTGATACAAGCACGAACCTGTCAATCCCGTGCCGGAGGGCCGCTTCAGCGACATTTCTCGTGCCGATCACGTTATTAACGTATGCTTCGTCAGGGTTCTGCTCCATCATCCAAACGTGCTTGTATGCCGCCGCATGGAAAACAATTGACGGCCGGTGGAGGGCCATGACCCTGTCGAGCTTTTCCCTGTCGCGGATATTCCCGATCACGGGTACGACGGCGATGCCCTTGAATGACGATCTCAGCTCACCGTCAATATGATAAATGCTGTTCTCTCCCTGGCCCAGAAGCACGAGCTTTTCCGGGCTGCACCTGGCGATCTGCCTTGAAAGTTCGGACCCGATCGAGCCGCCGGCCCCGGTTATAAGGACAACCTTTCCTTCTATCCCCCTTTTTATCTCGTCCAGGTCGAACCTGACCGGCTGCCTGTTCAACAGGTCCTCCTCGTTTATCTCCCTTATCTGGTTAACAGAGACGCTACCGTTGAAAAGCTCATATAAAGCGGGCAGCGTTTTTGACCTGATATTTGCGCGTTTGCAGATATCGACCACTTCGCGGATCAATTTGCCTCTGGCCGAAGGGATCGCAAGAATGACCTCCTCCGCCTTTTTTGCCCTGGCAAATTTCGGGATATCCTCCCTACCCCCAAGAACCTTGATGCCGTGGATGCTCATCCCCCTTATGGCACGGTTATCGTCGATAAAGCCTACCGGCAAATATTCGCAGTGACCGTTGCTCCTTATCATCTCCCGCACGATGCTTTCCCCGGCATCCCCGGCTCCTACTATCAGGACCCTTTTCTTTTTAGCGCCGCTTCTGCTGAACAATTTTTCACGGGCGATCCTCCACACAAAGCGGCTGCCGCCGACAAAAAGGATGTTCAGCAGGAAGGTTATTATCATTACGGTAAAAGGGAACCTTACCCCTCCGGATATCAACAGATACAGCAAACCGCCAAGCGAACCGCACAGAACCGCGTATATCACGGATAGCAAGGCATTGACCGACGCGTAAGCCCATATCTGGCTGTAAAGACCGAAATAATAATAAGATATGAGGTTGATAAGCGTCAGTACCAGCGCCGATCCCCTGTATACAAGCAAGTAATCCGCCGGCCAAACCCCGTCGAACCTTAATAAAAAGGCCGCTACTACCGAGGCGTTGATCAGTACGGTATCAACGAACCCCAGCAAAATCCTGTAGTAATTTATTCTCATATACATCGCTCATATCCTCGCGGATCTTGCGCCTGAACCTGTGGATCCTTCTTACCGCAGAGCATACTTTTTTGACCTCTTCCTCCCGCATGTGGGAAAACATCGGCAGGCTCAGGATGTTCCTGGAGACATGTTCGGTGACCGCCAGGCTTGACCCGTTCGTCCCGAACATTGATGTGTAGAACTTCTGCTTGTGCACCGGCGGATAATAATATTTCTTTGTCTTGATGTTTTCGGCTTCAAGCGACGCCTCAAGCTCATCCCTTGAAAGGCCGAATTCCAAAGGCGAAACCATGACAGAGAGGTCCTTGTATGTGCTCCTGACATCAGGGAGAGCTTCTTGAAATATCAATCCCGGGATGCCATCAAGGTTACGCTTGTAGATTTCCGCCAGCCTGTTCCTGTTGATCACTTTTTGTTCGATAGTTTCCAGGTTCTTCAATCCCAGAACAGCGTTGAATTCGGGCATTCTCGCGTTAAGCCCCAGGAACTGGCAGTTATAATCCCCGGGGTTCGCGTAGTCCCTTCCGATCTTCAACCTGTAAGCCAGTTCATCGTCATTTGTTGCAACAAGCCCGCCTTCGCCGGTCGCGAGGAGCTTGGTGGGGCTCAAGCTGAATATCTCCGCGTCCCCGAACCCTCCCGCGGGCCTGCCGAAGTACCTGGAACCGAACGCATGCGCGGCGTCAAAAACCAGTTTCAGATCATGTTTCCCGGATATCCTTTGTAATGCCCCTATATCCGGCGGCATTCCAAAGACATAAACGCCAACGATGGCGGAAGTCTTCGGTGTGATCAGGTCTTCGATAAGGTCGCTGTCAAGGTTGAAATTCTTCGGGTCGCAGTCAACAAAAACAGGCTTCAGGCCGTTCCACAGCAGGGCCTGGACGGTGGCGGAGAACGTGAAGCTCGGCACTATCACTTCTCCCGTAAGCCCCAGGGCACGGAATGAAAGCATCAGACCTGAAGTACAGCTTGATACGGCAACAACTTGTTTTACTCCAAGGTATTCAGCCGCCTTCTTTTCGAATTCCCTGACATATTTCCCGTTCGTTATGTTTTTCGAGGCAAAAACGTCATAAAGCTGTTCGGTCAGCTCTCCCAGATCGGGAAGCGTAGGTTGGGCGAACGGCATACCATCGGGGAACACCGGTTTCCCGCCCAAGATCGCCGGCTTTGATCTTACATAAGACATAAGCCACCTGCTCCCAACAGCATTGTTATTACATAGGCCGATATAACTACCTGCGCATAGCTTAATCGCTGGCTATCAATCATAAGGTCGTATAAATGCCCTCTATCCGCCTTAAATATCTGCTCATGGCTGGCCAAGCGGCGCGCCATGGCAAGAAATGTGTCAAATATCGGCGCTCCAAGAACAAGCACAGGAGCGAACAGATTGATCAAGCTGCCGGCATTCATGGTACTGATGACCCCGAAAGCAGCAAGCATGAAGCCTATGAACATGCTTCCTGTATCCCCCATGAATATTGAGGCCGGGAAAAAATTGTATCTTAAAAAGCCGAGGCAGCTTGCGGACAAAGCCACGCTCATGAAGATCAAAAGGGTGTTCTGTTGGACCATTCCTATTGCACTAAAGACGACGCCTGCCAGGCACGCCATCCCCGCTGCAAGCCCGTCCATGCCGTCCTGCAGATTAACTGCGTTCGTTATGCCGACTATCCAAAAAATGGTAACGGGTATCGATAAGAAAACCGGCAAAACCCCCACCCTTACCCCACTCCATATCAAGATCATCGCAGCAACGGTCTGGACACTGAATTTGATCGCAGGAGAACAACCTTTTATGTCGTCGTAAAGACCCAGGATAACCATCAGCATCGCGGCTGAAATGATCATATATATCTGATCGGTCACGAATATTCCCCTTATTAATATGTAAATAACGGCAGATATAAAACCGGCAAATATTGCCAGTCCGCCGACGCGCGGCATTGCGACCCTATGCAACTTTTCCGGATTGGGCATATCGAGAATGCCAAAACGATAACAAAGCCTCCTGACCATCGGCGTCAATAGGCAGGAAACAGCCAGGCCGATCGTAAAGACGATCATATGATCGATCATTTCAATGCCTCCTCATAAGATGAATTAGAGTACTCTCCGGCTGCCAGCCTGGGATCACCTGATATGCTTTCCGTTCCCACGGCCAATGCCGGGAAATACCCGATCTCATCAATAAGCTTGATCCCAAGCCTATGGCCGTAGCAAAGCTTGTAACCGCTGCCAAAAAGCAATGCTCCGATCTCAAAATGGTCAAATACACCGACCGAAAACACGGCAGCATTAACGGTCAACCGGAACACCCCGTGCTTCAATATATTTGCGGTCGGGATATTGATCAGCCCCATCGATTGATTGAACGGAACAAGGATGGGTGTTGCCGGCACGGCCGCAAAAGATCGCGCATTGAGCATTAGTATTATCGCCAATGTGAATAACGCCTTCCTATTCACCATTTTGACCTCCTCCTCATTCCGCTTTTCTTCTTTAGCGTGGCAATGTCCCGTCCCATATGAAACCTACAAGCACGTCGACGCTGTTATTAGGTGCCGGATGAGAAAAGATCCAGTTATCCAGCTTTGCCATGGTCAACACCATGTTCAGTCCGTATAATATGCGGTATTCGATACCGAAATTAATGTTCCTGCCGTCCTCCTCCAGCTTTACCGTTATTTGATTGAGCTTTTCCTCGAAGAACGACTTGCCTATGCCCATAAATACCCCGTGAAGCCCTTCACTTCTTTCACCTTCACCAAGGAACCTGCCGCTCCCTATGCCCGCATGCAACCTGCCGAAGTCCCCCAAAGACTTGCTTGCCACCACATAATATGACCTGAATTCCTGATCGCCGGAGATCTGATTCATCTCTACAGCGCCTTCCGCCCCGACAGCTATAGCCGGGAATGCGCCTTCTTCATCAACAAGTTTGATCGCCAGACGATTGCCGACGTATAGAACATCGTTATTGCTGAACGCAAGTAAGCCAAGTTCAAAATAATTGAAGATCCCCACGGAAAATATCGCCGCGCCCAGGCTCACCTTGTAATCCCTGTGCCTTAGAAAATCCGCCGTCGGTATGTTTATCAACCCCATGGACTGGTTAAAAGACACATCCGTTTGCTGTAAAGCCGCTCCGCCCGATGACCAGATATTTGAGCCTATGGTTATCGCCATAATTAATAAGAACGCCTTTCTAACTTCTTTTCGCAAACAAGCCATCTTCCTCGCTTAATTTTTCCCCCATAAATAATAAAGGACCGCGATCCATTGCCTGAACGGCAATATATCTACGGCCCTCCGATCTTCAGATAAGCCATTGGACTATTTTGGCCAAATAAAAAAGGCGATCATCTATATTTTGTTATAGATAATCGCCTTCTGGTGCCCAGTTGGGCTTAACTGAAACAATTGTATAATGATGACACAGATATGTCAAGTGTCTTATTATGATATCCTTTTTATGGTCAACATACATTTTTTGCATTACTTCTTGATTTGATTGTATAAAAGAAATACATCTTTCACATATGTTATTGTTGATCATAGAATTGATTGTTGGGCAGCAGACCTGACCTACTTGGGATGCCCATCATTAATATCCGGGTAGATCAATAGATAATTGCCGGCAACGATCCGATTTGGGTCGCGTATGTTATTGGTTTTTGCGATCTCTTTATAAAATGCTTGTGATAAGAAATATTTCCTTGATATTTTTACCAGCGTATCTCCTTTGGATATATAATGGAACATTCTTTTCTTAATGCTGCTCATTGGCTTTGCATCCGGCATTGATCGTGCAACTTTTTCAACCTTTACCGTATCGATTACTGCTCTTATCTCCTCCGGTTCTTTGTTGGCATTTGCCTCGCCCTCATTCTCCGCTTTCTTTTCTTTTATCATTTCCGGTCCCATATTATCCTTTACGCTCGGCATTATTATTGCTGAAGGATTATTTGATGTGGATGCCGGTGACGATGTTACCTTTTCGCCCGCATTCGCCTTTGCGGTTCCCAAGATAATATCGTATCGCCAGCCAACAATAAAGCTTAAACCCGCATATGGCGATTGAGACAGCCTCCTGATGACGCTATATCCCAGTTCGGAATAAATCTTGGACCTTTCATTCGCATAAATGTCCGCGCCATAAAATAACTGATAACCTATGTCCCCTATGTCCCCGTCCGATACTTTTAACGGGTAATTTAACCCGCCTCCAACATAAGTATTATTGGGAAAATATAATATGCCGTCGACATATAATGGCGCGAACCTGCGCCAATCCTGTGATGGATATAGATTTTTACTGTCTGTCACCGCCAGCCCAACCCTAAAATATTGATTCTCTGAACGACTGAACATCATTTCTGCGGCTGCACCTACCATCCCGCCATATCCTCCCCCTCCCAGGCTTATCATCCTTTCAGGCCTCTCCGATCCCGACACATATGAACATGAAACCAAAACAAACAATACCGAAATCATAAACACTTTCTTCATAGAACACCTCCTGCTATTATTCTAAACAAAAAGAGCCGCAGTCCAGACTTTCACATCTAAACATGCGGCTCTCAATATCCTTGTCAAGCCAAATACTAATATATTAAATTAAAAAGGCGCTTATCAGTATTCAACATCTATTGATAAACGCCTTCTGGTGCCCAGTAGGGCTGAACTGGAACAATTGTATAATGATGATACAAATATGTCAAGTGTATTTTTCCCCCGCGATCGCTTCTGCGATCCTGTCCATTCTTGCAACAACGGAATTCCATGAATATTTCTCCCGCACGAATTTTCCCGCGCTGCACCCTATCTTTTTGCCCAGCTCCACATTTTTCAATAATTCAATTACTCTGCAGGCGAACTTTTGCGGATCGTCTTCAACAAATATTTGCTCCCCGTTTACTGCGTCAATTCCCTCATTTCCATAGTTTGAAGTCACCACGGGGACTTCCATCGCCATCGCCTCAAGTATCTTATTCTGCACGCCCGCGACAAATAGCATTGGAGCCGCCATAACATTCGCTTTGTTATAAAAGGGCCTCAGGTCTTTCACATACCCTGTAACAATTATATTCCCGTCTTTTTGCAGCTTAATTATTTCATTAGGAGGATCCGCTCCAACAATATGGAACTTTGCTTGAGGGACATCCGCTCTCACAATGGGAAATATTTTTTTAAGAAAATACTTTACGGTAGATACGCTTTCATCTCCCATATAGCCGACAAATATAATATTTTTACCTTCGTCCAGCGATAACGGGCCTGGCTTAAAATGATCTGTGTCGATCCCGTTCGGGACAACAAATACATTTGAGCCGCCCCCACCGGCCCCGAGAGCCTGTTTGTCGGCATCGGATATGATCCAGCACTCATCGAATAGTTTTATGATCTTATCTTCATACTTTCTTGTATGCTTCGATTCTCTAAGCAATATTTGTTTAAATAATGCTCTTTTGTAGTTAGCCATCCTCAGGAGAAACAGCGAGACCGCGTCTGTAAGGTCGAGTATCTTATATGAGCCTTTCAAATTGATCGCGTAAGAAGCCATTCGAAGGTGGAAAACATAAACTGCGTCGTATTTTTCTTCACTCATCATTTTCTCGATCCTGTAACGCATTTTCTTGGATCGGAAATATGAAACCTGCAGCGGCAGACCGGAAAATAGACCGAGCAGCATATTCCGGTATGATTCCCAAGGCCTTAGCAATACGGCTTCGACCCGACTGAATATACTGCTAATTTCCCCAATATTATATGTCTCATCATTTGACTGAATAAAAGTGGCAAGATGAAGCTCGTGGTCCCTTGAAAGGACCCTGGCGAAATTATAATATCTCAACCTGTCGCCCCTGTTGGGCGGGTAAGGCAATCTAGGTGTTATGAATAATATCTTCACCCTTATCCTCCTTTTGCATGATCAGTTAACAGGTGATCATATACCTCTTCTATCTCGTCGACCGTTCTTTTAATGTTGAAATATGAGATAACTTTTTGTCTTCCGCTGTCCTTGATCGTCCTACAAAACGTTTGATCGGCCAGCACCCTTTCAATTGAACGGACTATGGCGGCCGGATCACCCGGGTCTATAAGCAATCCGTCTTTGCCGTCATTAATTATCTCTTTGATTCCACCTACGCGTGAAGCTATCACGGGCACGCCGGCCAGCATCGCTTCAAGCACCACGTTGCCGAAAGGTTCGAAAAGAGAGGGGACGACCATGGAATCAAACGCTCTTATTAATGCCGGGATATCATCCCTCATGCCCAGAAAAATGAAACAGTCCTCCAGGTTACTTTCATGCACCCGGCGCTCAAGGTCTTTCCTGACAGGGCCTTCCCCGACAAGTACGAACCGCACCTTTCCGGGAGGGCACTTTTCTTTCAGCTCCGCTGCCGCCTTGATGAACCATTTGAACCCTTTTTCCTCAACAAGCCTTCCCACTGCGCCCGCCAAAAAAACGCCTTCACCTGCGCCCAATTCGCGGCGGACATCATCCCTTCCCCTGCCGATCCCCGCATGGTCCTCGATCTTCAGGCCGTTGTGTACCCTTCTCACCTTGCTCCGTCTTAATCCCGATCCAAGCAAAAGCCTTTTTTCATCATCTGAATTGGTGATAACAAAATCGAAGAATATATTGGCTATATTGGAAACCAGACGGTAATTTCCGCGTCGGATCCCCCTGTCGTGCCAAATGACCGGCGGTCTGCGCAAAAAAGTCGATCCTGCGAGCCGCGACATCAGCGCGGGCCAAGGCGTCTGCGCGTGTATTATCGAGACTTCTTCCCTTGAAAGAAATTTCCTGATCTCGTAAGCCCCCCTCAGGATCCCCACGGGTCCCCTCCCGTCAACAGCGGCACGTATAAAGCGGACACCATAACGCTTAAGCGTATCCTCAAGCGGCCCGCCGGAGGACATGTAAACCGCTTCATAACCCCTCCCCGCCAGCTCACGGGCAAGATTGATGGTCGATAGCTCCTCGCCTCCCCGATTCAGCGCGGGGGTCATCAAAAGCACCTTATTTCTAGTTTTGGGTGACATTCAATCCCCCCATCATCCTTGATGTGATCTCGTGCCAGGTGAACTGCTTCTTTACCCTTTCATACCCGTTGCTCCCCAGCCTTTCGGCAAGACCGGGATCACTTAGTATCTCTATTATTTTGCCTGCAAGCTGTTCTACGTCGTCCGGTTCAACAAGGAATCCCGTCACCCCGTCCACGACCGCGTCGACCGCGCCGCCCGACCTGCCGGCTATGACAGGCTTTCTGCACGCATTCGCCTCAAGGAACACTATTCCGAAACCCTCAACGCTTGAGCCAACCTGAGTATTTGGCATGACAAAAATATCGCATGTATTGTAAAGCTTGTTCATCTTTTCCTGTGGATAGCGTCCCAGAAATATAACATGACTTTCCAGATGCCTATTCCTTACCATCATTTTAAGCTCTTCTTCGCATGGCCCCTCCCCCGCTATAAGATATCTCACCTCCGGAAACTTCAGCCTCACGATGTCCAGAGCTTCTATTACGGTCGCGTGGTTCTTTCTTCTGACCAACCTGCCAACGGTAAGAATTATCATTTTTCCCGAAAGATTGTATCTATCTATCAGTTCCTCTTCGACACAATCATCGCGCCACTTTTCAATATCCACCCCGTTCGGAAGCACTACAATTTTCCCCTCCCTCACACCGGAATCAGTCAGTATTTTTTTTGTATAGATGCTCACCGCGACAATGCGGTGGATACGGTTATATATGAAAGTCCTTATGAACTTCAGTTTTCTTTTAAGCCATCCTCTCAACCCCCGGCCCTCATAAGATGATTCATATCCATGCACTACGACCGCGTTCTCATATCTGCAGAATAACGATCCAATGAAAGCGATTTCACAGCACGGCCTTGTTATCGCGCTGTAAACATGACCTATCTTTTCCCTTTTGCACACGGCGATCAACCACAGGAGCAGAAGCAATCCGCCGAAAAACGGCACAGGAGGGACCCTGTACGTCGCAAACGGCTGATCTCGGTCAAACTCGGCGCTGCCCCGCTTTTTCACTGACATAACTATGACCTTGCATCCCATAAGATGAAGATGTTTCGCGACCTGATACGCGTGCTCCGATATTCCGCCTTTATCAGGCTTATAATCAGTGGAAAATACTAATACCCTGGGTTTATTTGTAGCCAACGGCATATAGGTCCTCGTTGAATATATGAAAGATCTTTGCGAACACACCCTCAAATACATCACCAAGATGGCCAAAGCGTCTTAAAGGATTAAAGACCTTTCCGTACCACACCGCGACTTTAGTAAATCCCGCTTCACGAAATCCCCTCATCAAGCTGAAGACCGTTTGTTCATTGATATGCAGAAGCAATTTATGGGCGTGACTTCCCCCTTTCATTTTTGACTCCTTGTAGTTCTGGACGTACGGATGAACGAATGGCGCCCCTTTGAACAGTGTCCTATAAAGCATAAAAAAGAAATAACCGTACTTTGTCTTAAGCCTATTCGGGGTTGTATGCATAATTATTTTGGCGCCGGGTTTTAGTACCCGCTTTATTTCCTTGAATATTAGTTCGCTCTCGTGGCTGGAAACATGCTCAATAACATCGAGCAGGAAAACAACATCGAAGTGATTGTCGCTGAAAGGAAGCGCCTTCGCATCCCCTAAAATAAAATTGGCGTTCGCTGCCCATGCCTCTTTGCGTTTTTCCTTCATTTCCTTCGCAATGCTTATCGCCGAGGAGGAAAAATCAATTCCATAGGCTTTTGCCCCGCGGCGGGCAGATAAAAACACCATTTCCCCTCTCCCGCACCCAACGTCAAGGACATTTATCCCGGGCGTTATCCCGGCAAGCTCAAACGGCTTCAGGGTATACTTTGTTTCAGGAAGCCCTTCTTTCAAGAAGAACTCCCTGGCACATTCCCCTCCCATATCCTCAATAAAATATTCCTCATCATAAAAGTGTCGCATAGTGCCCGATGTCTGGGCTTTCGCGAATTCAACGAAATCATCATATTTTGAAAACTCCCCTATTTTCTTCATCTGCATGCGCGTCTCCCTATGAGCGACCCAATAACTTCCCTGAATCTCTCGCCGGTAATATCCCAGGAAGTAAACTCCGGATGCTTCTGCATGAACCTGAACCCGTCCTGTCCCAGCTTCCGCCTTAAGGAAGGAGAAACAGCAAGCCGTTCAATAGCGGATGCCAGCGCCCCGGGATCGCCGGGTTTAACCAGCAATCCATTTTCTTCGTGCCTGACAAGATCTGGAATTGCCCCAACATTTATGGATATAATTGGAAGCTCAAAAGACATCGCATCAAGGAATACAATGCCAAAACTTTCCCAGAATGACGGCAAAACAAATATGTCCGCTTCAATGAACTTTCGCCAGAGTGACTCGCCACATAGATAACCATGGATTGTGATCAGGTGTGCAATGCCATGTTCACTCAGCATTGAGTGTAGTCTTTTTACATATGCACTATTGGCTTTTGTATCGCCCACAATATCAACTTTTATCTTAAGGTGCTTCAGCTTTGCAACAGCTTCGATCAAATAATGAAATCCCTTCCGCGGGTAGCACGTGCCAACAGAGAGTATCCGCACTTCTTCGCGATCATAGTTATTCTTTCCGACCTGCGGAGCATCCGTAGCGTTTGGAATAATATATATCCTTTCTTCTTTGGCGCCAAATCTGACAAGATCTCTTTTTGTGGAATTGCTCACGGTAACTATCGCGTCAAAGAACCTTAGCATGCATAGCGTTGCCGCATAACATGCCGCGCGAATGATAATATTCTTTTCAATCCGCATAAACAAAGCATGGCATATGCCAACCATTATTCCCCTTCGCCTGAACTTCATCAGAATGTTAAGCATAACCGTCTGTATATTAGAATATACATCCTCTATAACGATCGTATCCTTCTCAAGCAGGGGAAATACGCGCTTTACGTAACCAATATTGATCGCAATGACCCTTAAAAAAGCAAAAGGCATTTTATATGGTCCGACTTCGCACGCTTCAATAGAAAAGCCCGATCTCTCAAGATATCCGAGTACTTTTGAGTTGTATTTTTGTCCGCCGGTCTTAGGCTGCCCTATTTGAGAGCCCAAATAAACAACTTTTCCAAGCTTTCTCTTATTTACATGACAGAAGGCATGCTCATTGCTCTCATGGATAAACACATAATTTATCTCTTCTGCGCTTGCACGGTCTACAGGGACAAGGGAACCTGAACGGTACGCATAAGGAACATAACCGAACCGTCGCAAATAATTAAATACATCATCCGGCTTGTTCCCGTACCTGGTAATGTGATCATTGTATATCTCGCAGATTATGATAGGTTTCATGTTCCTGAGCACATTAATGCTTCCCTGGAAAAACATCATTTCGGCGCCTTCGATATCGCATTTTATAAGCCTGATTTTCGTGAGCCCAAGCTTTTCTGCTAACGAGTCAAGTGTAGTCATTTGCACCTTGAAACACGGGCTGCTGCTCTCTGGGCCGCTTAAGATCCGTGCATTCGAAAGGTTCTTGATCTTATATTTATCTTCATGGACCTGCATAGTTGCTTCGCGTTCTTCATCTCCAAGGGCCAACCGATACAGATATACATTTTTGAATTTAAGCCGTTTTGCCACTCGCATGAATATTTGCGCGGAGATCTGCATGGGCTCAACCGCAATTACTTTTCCGGAACTGCCTACCCGCCGGGACATCAGATACGACCACTGGCCAAAATTAGCCCCCACATCCAAACAAACGTCTTCTGGGGAGAGGAAATGATCAAGAAGCTCGGTTTCTTTTTCGTATCTCCATCCCATTTTAAGTTTATGGGCCAACGACTCGCTCTCTATCCATATCTGCCCCCTCTCCCTGAACACAATTATGATAATGCGAATTATCCCCAGCTTAATCATTCTTAATGATCTTTTAAGCGCCGCTTTCATCTATTCAACACCTCTTCGTATATTTCCGCGAGTTGTTGAGCTGTTTTCCGTATATCATGATCACTTTCTGATTTTTTCCGTCCGGCAAGACCGAGCATCTTCCTTAACGATTCATTCTCCGAAAGAAGCCGGATATTATAAGCGAGCTTCCCGGGTTCTAATTCACTAAAGATCGCCGCGTCATTCCCGATAACTTCCCGGTTTATTGTATTATCCAGCGCCACTATCGGAAGCTCGGTAGCCATTCCCTCCGCGGACACAAGCCCAAAACCCTCTTCGCTCAGGACCATCAAAACATCAAGTGCCTTGTATATCCTGTGCATATCTGAACGCCATCCAAGGAAGGCGATCTTTCCGTTCAAAGCCAGCTCTTCAGCCATTCTTTCCAGTTCCTTCTTTTTCTCCCCGTCACCCGCAACGATAAAATACATATTCGGGTCCACCCTGGCAAGTAAAGAAGCGGTCCTGATGAATATATCGGGCCTTTTCCAATCTATGAGACGGCCGGCAAAACCAACAATAAAAGCATTAAGAGGAATGTTCAATTCTTTTCTCATATCGATCTTCGTTTCTTCCGCGGGTGGCGAGAAGATATCGAGGTCGATGCCATTGCTTATCTTGACGACTTTATCCGGAGAAATGCCTACAACATCCATAAAATATCCTCGCACGGCTTCGGAAACAACAATATTCTTCTTTGTCCACCTATTGAGGAACCTGAACAGCACACGGTGGCGCGTCTTCTCCATGCCCGGCCAATTATGATTATAAGTAAGTATATTGGGGACTCCCGCCAGGATGGAAGCGATCCGCCCAAGGATATTCCATGTGTAATGGTGTGTATGGATTATGTCAAAATGACCTTCAGAAATGTATTTTCTCATTGAAAGGATCAGCCCCGGCCCGGGGTTTTCTTTGAATAAATGCGTCCCGATGCCCTTTGCCCGGAATTTTTCGACAACATCAGGCTTGCAATTCACCGAAGGCGAGCACGCTGTCACCTCAAATCTCTCCTTATCAATGCGGCTTAATATATCCATCATCAGGCGCTCAGTCCCGCCGTCCATAAATGTGCCTAGCACATGCAGCACTTTTATTTTGCCGCGCATAAATAAATGTCCTCCAGCTCCCTGACCGTTCTGTTGATATCAAAACATTTCTCGACCCTTTTCCTTGCTTTTATCGAAAGCTCCCGGGCAAGTGAGATGTCATCAAGCACCTCGATGATCCCTTTTGCTATTCCCTGAGGTGTTGGCTCAACAAATATGCCGTGTCCGGTGGTTATCACTTTCACGTGGTTTGGATCATTTACCGCTACAACAGGAACTCCGGATGCCATCGCTTCAGCCGTAACCAGGCCGAAACCCTCGTAAAGTTCACTGCTCATCACGTAAACATCGAGTGCTTTATAAAAAGACGGGATATCATTGAGCCATCCCGCGAACCTTATCTTTTTCAGGCCAAGTTCCCCGGCGAGGTCTTTAAGGCTCCCCTCCAGGGGACCGCTTCCCGCGATCATAAAGGTCATGTTCTTTCTGTTCTCCAGGAGTTTTGCGGCTTTTATCAGCATATCGAACCTTTTCACCTCAACAAGACGGCCAACAGCCCCAACGACAAGATCCCCCGGATCGATCCCATACTGCATCTTTAATTTGCGTTTTTCCTGCAAAGAAGGGGGATAAAAGACATTCAGGTCGACTCCGTTATTGACCGTAATGACCTTGTCTTTCTGCCATAAACAGCATTGTCTCCTGAAATCGCGGCAGGTATCGGAAACGGCAACATTCCTGTAAGTGAACAGGTTCAGGGCCGACCAGACAAGATTAAGTACGGGTTTGTCATTCCAACTGGCAAACCTGTGGTCATACGTAAGAATTGCGGGGACGCCGGCAAGGATACAAACGAACCGGGCGTGGTTCTCGTTCCCGTCATATGTGTGTATATGGGAAATATCGTAATTATTGCAACGAAGATATTTAAGTAACCCGATAAAACGTTCCCTTCGATTTTGTTTTTTAGGCAGCTCATGCACCTTTATTCCGGCATTAATGAATTTCGATCTCTGTGCCGGATCTGCTTCTTTATGCGTTACGCATACGGCGGACTCAAACAGATCAGCATCAAGCCTTGATAACAGATCAAAGACTATGCGTTCCGTTCCGCCCCCGCCGTTAAGGAACGGCAGGATGTGCAGCAGCCTTATCTTCCTATTTGTCCGCATCCGGCCCTCCCATTCTCTCGATCCTGTTGATGGCAAGCGCCAGCCCCGCGACAAGCCAGACTTTCGGGTCTTCAAAGAACTTAAAATACATGAAACTATTGACGATGATCGCTATCCAGACCGCCCCTAAGGATATTTGTGTTCTTCTCAGATAATCGTCCCGAATTCTCCTGCCGTCAATCAGGGTGATCTTCCCGAAATAGATGTAAATAATGAGTAAAAGTATAAGCCCCGCGATGCCCAGTTCCGACGCAACGCTCATAAATGAATTATGTATAATAGGCGTCCCACCCATGCCCCAAAGGTTCACCCCGGGATTAAATGATGAATAAAGGATGCTGTAATTAGAAAAGCCCACTCCAAAAAGAGGATGTTTCAGGAACATTCCCAGCGCGGCCAGGTCCATATTCTGCCTGGCCGACCCTTCGATCGCACTGATCTTGTGAAATATAAGTTCGGAATAGATGCTGACCTGGGAAAGCATCCAAGCCCCTATCAGCGCGAATACAATGATCAGCGCATACCATACGAACACACCGAGCATTCCTTTCTTCCCGCCCGAATAAGTTTCTTTTTCCCTTTTAATGTAATATTTTATGTTAAATAATATGATCACAAAGCCCAATGCCAACGAAATAAAACCTGATACTGACCTGGTAAGCGGCAACAAGATAAGGGATGAGAATGATATGAATAAAAGCCACGCATTTTTCGTTTGGCCATATAAATATAATGGCAGACATAATAGGATCAGGATCACAAGATATCTGGAGAGATGATTCGGGTCCCAGAAAGTGCCTGTTATCTGTGTAAATTCCTGCAATAAGAACGCTCTTGGGGAGAATATTGTGTAATTCAATGCCCATTCCAGGAAACCTATCCCGATGACGATGGGAGCGGATGCGCTTAGCGCAAGAATGGCTTTATTTATGCTTTCCTTGTTCCTACAAAGAGAAATGGTCAATAAGAACATTATCAGGGACATGATCTGGTCCCTGATGTCCTGAAATGCAAAACTATCGCGAAAATTGGGTAAGTTAATACCCCTGAAATACATCAAAGATATTATCTCCATTAAAAATAAGAAGAACAGGACATAAACTATATTGTCATTGATGAGATCTAGGCGGATTTTCTTCCTGAGTACCAATGCGCCCCACAATAAGATAATCCCCAGATAGAATATAAAGCGAATATTATATTGAATATACAATTGACCGGCTTGGAGCATGCCTCGCGGTATGAACAAAACCAGGGGGAGAGAAAATACCAATATAAGATAGCCAATATTAAGCCCTTTGACCTCCATAAAAAATAGCACAAGATAATATAACGCCATCAAAGCAATTGATATGTATAGAAACGATTTCATTACCGCCATGGCAAAGAACAATGCGATAAGACCGCTTATGAGGAATGGCGCGGCATCTTTAATCGTTCTTCTATCTCCGGAAAAGCTATTTCCCATCATTTAACGTCAGCCCTTTTAAGCGACCTTATATCCTGGAATACGATCTTTGACAGGAAATAAATGCTCTTGATCTTCTGGGGTAAAGTGAACGCGGAATAAAATGAATAAGAATATTGCCAGAACTTATTCCATTTCAGTAATTCCAATATTGATAGTTGCCTTAGAGTTTGAAATAGTTTATGGGCCATAACCCATTCAAGCATTTGCTGGTCGTATATCTTCTTTTTTTTATTTGCGTATAACAGCCTGTTAAACCAGGCATATATTTTATCCGAATATTCCTTTGTCGGCATAAAATCCATATTGACAAGGCTGGCGTGAAGGGAATATTCCTCTTCTGTAAAGTTCACTCCCAGGTCCGACAGCTGTTTTTTACGGATCGCCTCCGTCGCTGCCTTCCGCAGGCCAAGATAATCCTGAACCCTCCCGTATTCCCTGTGTTTAAGCATAACTTCGGGAATGTTCGCCAGTCGCACAACCCTGCCTGCCCTGACCCATAACTCATAATCCTCTGCTGGCTCAATTAATTTATCAAGGTTTTCATCGTAAAAGAGATCGTTTTTATATAGGGACTCTTTCCTCATCATCACTGTCGGATGGGCAAGGGGGCACAAGAAAAGCAGTTCAACGCAGATCCTTTTGTGCTCAACAGGGGGCTGCCATATATATCCTTCAATATCACCGATGCTTTCGGTCCAAGTGCCGCATATGCCTATATGATGATTCTTTTCCATAAAAAGCGCTTGTTTTTCGATCCTCTCGGGCAAGCTTATATCATCGGCATCCATGCGGGCGATGTATTTGCCTCTCGCGTACTTAATCCCTTTGTTGCAGCTTTTTGAAATGCCGAGATTTTTCTCATTATGGACTAACCTTATTCTTTTGTCTTTAAAACTCCCCATTATCTCAACGCTTTTATCCGTTGAGCCGTCATCAATTATCAATAATTCATAGTCCTTGAAAGTCTGGTTCAGGATGCTTTCAATGGCTTCCCTTAAGTATTTTTCGCCGTTATGGACCGGCATTACTATTGATACTGCTGGATTGTTTAAATCGTCTTCAGTTATGTTTTTCCATTGTTCATATGCTTTCCTTTTCTTTCTTATATCTTGGAACATTATTCTTAAGAAGTAATAGACACTCTTTATCTTTCGGACTAAAGTAAAGGCTGAAAAGTATGAAAAAGAATATTCCCGGAATTTCCCCCATTTCAACATTTCCGGCATAGAAAGCTTCCTGCAGGCCTGGAACCATTTATGCGCCAGCACCCATTCCACAGTCTGTATATCGTAGATAGTTTTTATCCTATTTGCATTTCTCAGCCGGGTTAACCAATTGTTCACATCCTCCAAATAACTTATTGACGGCACAAAGTTATGATCCACCAAGCTCCTGTGCAACACATATTCTTTCTCTGAGAATCTATTTAACAGATCGCGCAACTGTCTTTTAATGATCATCTCTGTGAAGCGCTCTCGTATATCTTTTCTGTCACCGGGCCGTTCATAAACCCTGTAGCTCAGAAGCACTTCAGGAATATTCGCCAGACGGGTGATCTTTGCCGCCCTGGTCCAATAATCGTAATCCCCGGCAAGAGTAAAGCTCTCATCATAAAACAGGTTGTTACTAAGGATTGTATCTTTTCTCATTATTACCGAGGGCTGAGCCATGCTGCACAAAAACAACATTTCAAAGCAGATCCTTTCGTGTTCAGTCGGGCATTGCCATCTTTTCCCTTCTTCAATGCCTATTGATTCTATCCATGTCCCGCAGATGCCGATCTCCGCATGCTTATCCATATAAGCCACCTGCTTCTCGATCCTGTGCGGCAGGCTTATGTCATCCGAATCCATGAGAACAACATACTTTCCTCTCGCAAGTTTTAGCCCTCTGTTACGGCTGTTTGAGATCCCGAGATTTTTTCCGTTATGGAGCAATTTTATGCGGCTGTCCTTATAATTATTTATTATCTCCACGCTTTTGTCCGTTGAACCGTCATTGATTATCAGGAACTCGAAATCCCTGAAATTCTGGTTCAGGACGCTCTCTATGGCTTCATTTAAGTATTTTTCGCAGTTATAAACCGGCATTAAAACGGTCACTTTGGGATGGCTCATATCTTTACCCAATCCTCGGGAAAAAGATCCCTTGTATCAGCATTCTTTATGTTAAACCATTTCTTGGGAGCTATAACGATCTTATCCGGATCGCTGTTCAGCCACGCTCCCCACCAGCTATATGTGCTGTTCGCGATGATATTATGTTTACACTGGCTCATCAGGCGCAGATCTTCGGACGCATTATCTTTAACGCCGCTCTCGATAAATTCCACCGGATGATCGATCCGCATGTTGCGTTTCGCCCATTCGATATCATCCGAGAAAACAAAGAAGTACGGGGACCTTGTTCTTGCGCTGATCATTAAGACGGCCTCTGCATAATACCCGGGACCGCATACTCCATGGACCTGATTTGCCTTTTTATCGGAAACATAGTCGCCGCGGCGGATATGCAGGCCCACCGATTCTAATGAGGATATATGGTCCGACAACTGCTTTCTCCTGCCGGTTTGCGGCGAAACAAATGTGAACTCTCTCCGGATCAAATCTTCGATATCCTGAAAATATTTATAGCTTACCCAATGCCCTTTCATATATACATTGTCCGGCGCCTCCAGTATTTCCGGGTCAAAATGAAAATGCTTCTCCCTGATCATCTTTAATTGTTTTTTCAAAGGAAGCAGCTGCACGATCACGCTTACGGGTCCGCCCCCTATTCCGGCCATAATAATGTCCATTTTATTTGCCATTTTGGAACCCAGCCTGAAGCAGCCAAGCTCATATTTATATGGCGTCAATCCCGCTTGATCTGTCCGGTAAATAGAATCATCCAGCTTTAGGGGGGATCCGCGCTTCACTGACAGCCTTCTTGCCGCAGCATACTGGAACATCTGATTTCCTAATCCGCCGATCAGCTTTGTTATGATCATTGCTTATCCTTTAGTTTTCCCAGACAAACGCATATTGATAGGTCAGGTAATGGTTCTCTAGTAGTTTTGATTGGATGTTCCGCATCCTTTCCTCCGCCCGCGGCACAAAATCATGGAACTGTACCTGAATATCATTGATCTTCCCGGCAAATCCGGATCCTATTAAATGCTCCAGTAGATCGTATTCTCCGCCTTCGATATTTATTTTCATAAGGTCGATATGATCGATGCGGTGCTCATTCATGAAATCCTCCGCTCGTACAAGCTTTATCCTGATCTGCCGGGATCCCTTCTTGAACATGGATGTTCCGTCGCCAAGGAGAGCGAGCTCTATTGACCTGTTCTCCTTATCAAGGCCATAGTCAAACACCGATACCTTATTGTTTTTCATGAACCTGTCCCTTATCCGGGTATAATATTCCGGCACTGGCTCAAAGATATAGATCCTGCATGCATACCTTGCAAATATGTCTTTTGCCCATTTGCCCTCATATCCGCCCATATCAAACACGATGGACCTCTCGCTCAGGTCGTATTCCACCCTTAAGGTCTCATCACCGTTAATCTTGAACCAAGGCATGACTCTTTTTTCCTTTTCCGATAAAGGCATGAACTTCTTAAGTAATCCGGAAAGCATACCCACCCCCCTTAATGAATTGATTGAAATGTATTACCGGGTTCCCGCATAATAACGCGCACCTGTCATTCTTTCTTGCAGTGATCTTGCTATCTTTTTAAAATGGCCGGCAAGGCCAATAAAGCGATTTTCCGGCATTAAAGAGAGTTTTTGCTTTTTTTGATGTGACCCGCGGCAATGTTTTTCTATGAAATCAATGGCCATGGGGAAAAGATTGTACTTGTCCAAAACAAGATCTTTTGCTTTTGCGATCCTTTGGATGGATCTTTCATATTGCCGGCTTTCAATACATTTCTCGATCATCTTTATCGCTTCGGGAACATTATCAATATCGATGCGCACAAAAGATCCTTCGGTATAATATTTCTCCAGATTGGGACAGCCGTAGTAAATGGGGAAACTTCCGCCCAGATAAGCATCGGCCAGTTTTTCCGTCCAATAATCAGGGACGTAACTGTTTTCT
>Ga0315297_10000381_pt1 | contig 25516 bp, 19 predicted proteins | sample YL17G15_0_MG_FD_203628 | JGI IMG/M metagenome (GOLD analysis project Ga0315297, IMG submission 203628) | Sediment microbial communities from Yellowstone Lake, YNP, Wyoming, USA - YL17G15_0 | ecosystem: Environmental > Aquatic > Freshwater > Lake > Sediment | place: USA: Wyoming | collected... | reverse complement strand
CGAAGCCTGCGTTCGTTCCCGCTGTCGGTTCGCGTACAAGGGTCGACCGGGGTCTGCGAGCACAGCCTGTCGGCGGAGGGTCCCACGGGACCCTTCCCACGATGTCCGACTCCCGGAATTGTGTTTCGGCTACAACTGCTTCTCGCGCGTGCGGCTGCGGCCCAGATGAATGAGGCAACCCGTTCCGTACCATCGGTGGCGTGGCACACGATCTCGATTGGGCAGCGTTGCTCGTCTGGACCGTGGTCAACACCGTGAATGTCCTGCAATCATTGGGGTTTGAACTCCGCCGCACCCATGGGATGGGGCCCAATCGCGTGATCGGCCTGGTGATTGCCCTGCTGGCGATACCGGCGACGATAGCCGCGTTCGAGTTTGTGCACACCGGGAGGTCCGGATGGATAGGACCGGCGGTCTTTGACGTATTCGTCGTGTACATGCTGATCGTCGACTACGTGAGGCCGGTCGAGTTCCGCGCGCCGCGGCGGCCGGAGATCCTTGGACCCTTCCTCGGCCTCTTCTTCGGGAGCATCGTGCTCATGGGCGTGCCCATGTTCTACCTGAGCAAGAGCCTGTGGGCGGTCACTGTCGTGACCTCACTTCTGTTGATCGGCGCAATGGTTCGGAGCCTTCGCGCCGGGACGGGCTGATTCCGCCTTCAACCCTTCCCCAGTGCGCGTGCCGACACGGTTGCTTCAGAGTCCAACCGCGCCAACTTGCGCTGGTCTTGGATCAGATCTGCTCGGTTACCTGGGCCGGCTCTCCCCAGGCCTCGCCGTACGCGATATCTGCGAGTGGGAGCCTGGTACGCGGGGCGCGTTCCGCGGCGGCGAGGCGCTCCGGAAGGCTGTCCGGAGTCCCGACTCGTCCGACGGCCACGACTGCCAGCGGCTGGTAGTCGTCGGGGATGTCGAAAGCTGCTCGTACCTGGTCGCCGTTGAAGCCACCGATCACGTGAGCATGAAGTCCCAGGTCGTGTGCCTGGACGATGATCTGTGCGGTGGCCAGTCCGAGCTCGAAGCCTCCGACTGTGCGCGCAGTGCCGTCCTCTTCTTGCGTGCGAACCGTCGCCGCGATCAAGAGCGGAGCGTCACCGGCCCAGATCTGGTTACCTTCGGCGAGCGCGTCGTAGATGTTCTTGAACGCGCGGTCGGTGTCTCCGTCGTGGTTGCGCCCGATGATGAAACGCCACGGTTGATGGTTCATCGCCGATGGGGCCCACCGTGCTGCTTCGAGCAGCGACTGGACGGCTGCCTCGCTAAGTGAGCTCCCGTCGAACGCGCGAGGACTCCAGCGCGCGGCCAGCAAGGGGTTGATGGGTTGCGCGGTCGTCGCCTGCTTGACCTGGGGACCCCCGCGGGGAATACCGGCGGCATCGTCAGCAGGTGTGTGAATTCGGGCGAAACGTGCGGTGAGCGTGGTCACGAGGGTTCCTCCAGAGTAGTTGATTCTTCAACCACAGTGGAGCTACGCCTATTCCCACTGATTCCTCCTTACCGGTGAGCAGCTTGATCCAAGTGCTCAGTTGGACGACACGCTGCAGACGTTGGCGGCCGATCCCGACACGATTCGCGACGTAGTCAGGGCGGTCGGCGGGGATACCCAAGTGACGGGCGAGCGACAAGAACCATGAAGAGAGCGACTCACGACCACAAACACGAGGAAGAGCGCCTCAAAGGAAGCAGACGCGGAAGACTCTCCCTCTCAGTTCATCGATGCGAGAAACAAGGAACTGGGTGATTGGCGGGGCGAGACGCTCGCTCGGATCCGACTTCTCCTCAAGCAGGCCGACCCCGAAGTGGTCGAGGAGTGGAATTGGAGAGGGGTTCCGGTGTGGTCGCACGCCGGAATCATCTGCACTGGTGAGACGTACAAGAGTGTGGTGAAGACGTCCTTCGCCAAGGGCGCCTCGTTGGAAGCCTCAGCTACAGCCGCTGGTACTCCCGCAGCCTTCACAGACGTAGCAGGAACCCGCGGGGCGCATCTTGATGCCGCAAGTCATGCACAGCGGAGCATCCGAGGCCGTACCGGTGATTGCTTCCAGCAACTCGGCTGATGAGTGTGCCTGCTCGCGCCGATCCGTTGACTCGCTGCCAACAGTCGGGATCTCGTCGACATCGGGGATTTCCGTCACGGGCACGCCTTGGGCCAGCGATTCCACCACGGCCTCAACGGATTCCGCGTCTTCGGCCGGAGTGTCGTAGGAACCGGTCTCGACCGCGCGCGCACGTTCAGCAGCGGTGTAGATGCCCAAGCCGGCACGTGTGTCGTAGGGCAGGTAGTCCAATGCGAGACGACGGAAGATGTAGTCCATGATCGACTGCGCCATGCGTACGTCAGGATCATCTGTCAGACCGGCGGGGTCGAAGCGCATGTTGACGAACTTCGACACGAATGCCTCGAGCGGTACGCCGTACTGCAGCGCGATCGAGATCGCGATCGAGAATGCATCCATCACGCCAGCGAGCGTTGAGCCCTGCTTACCGAGCTTGAGGAAGACCTCGCCGAGTCCGTCGTCCGGGTAGGAACCAGCGGTCATGTAACCCTCGGCGCCACCGACGCTGAACGAGACCGTCTGCGAGGGACGAGTCTTCGGCAACCTCTTGCGGGTCGGTCGGTACTCGACCACCGACGTGACATCGGCCGTGGCGTCAGCCTTCTTGGCCCGGCCATCTGAGAGCGGTTGCCCGACCTTGCAGTTGTCGCGATAGATGGCCAGCGCCTTGATGCCCATCTTCCACGACTCGAAGTAGATCTCCTCGACCTCTTCAACGGTCGCCGATTCAGGCATGTTCACCGTCTTGGAAATCGCTCCGGACAGGAATGGCTGAGTGGCCGCCATCATCCGGACGTGACCCATCGGCGTGATCGCGCGCTCCCCCATCGCGCAGTCGAAGATGCTGTAGTGCTCGGTCTTCAGACCGGGTGCATCAATGACGTGACCGTGTTCGGCGATGAAGGCGACGATCGCCTCGACGGTCTCCTCGGCGTAACCCAACTTGCGCAACGCACGTGGAATCGTCTGGTTGACGATCTGCATCGAGCCGCCACCGACGAGCTTCTTGAACTTCACCAACGAGAAGTCCGGCTCGATGCCGGTGGTGTCGCAATCCATCATGAAACCTATGGTTCCCGTAGGCGCGAGAACGCTGGCTTGCGCGTTGCGCCAGCCGTTTCTCTCACCGATGTCGTTGCCGGCCTTCCACGCGAGGCTCGCGAGCTCGAGCACGTCGCTGTCCAGCGTCGTGACGCTGCGCACGGTGTCGGTTGCGGCGGCGTGCTTGCGCATGACCCGGGCGTGCGCGGTGGCGTTGCGCGCGAAACCTTCGTAGGGACCGACGACACCCGCGAGCTCGGCACTGCGCTTGTACGCCGTACCGGTCATCAGACTGGTGATCGCAGCAGCGAGCGCGCGGCCACCATCGGAGTCGTACGCCAAACCGGTGGCCATGAGTAGCGCGCCGAGGTTGGCGTAGCCGATGCCGAGTTGACGGTAGTCGCGTGTGGTGTCACCGATCGCCTCGGTCGGGAAGTCCGCGAAGCAGATGGAGATGTCCATCGCGGTGATGATGTATTCGACGGCTTTGACGAAACGTACGCCGTCAAACGTGTCGTCATCCTTGAGGAACTTCATCAGGTTGAGACTCGCGAGATTGCAGGATGAGTTGTCGAGGCTCATGTATTCGGAGCAGTTGCGCACAACGACACCGTTTGCGACATAGGAGTGGTTGCGCGGCTCGGACAAGTTGTAGGTGAGTTCGACACCCTCGTCGCTGCGCTCGACCAAACGGATCGTGCGGTCGGTGCGATACGGCTTACGTCCACGCACCGCGTCGGCCAGCAAACCAGCCTTGCGACTGAGCCGGAAACCAATCTCCGCGGCGAAGATGTCCAGGGACTCACCCGTGACGCGCAGTTGGTAGGAAGTGCTCTGGCGGTAGTGAACGACGGTGCCGTCAGCATTCTTGTGCGCGTAACCAGCCGAGGAACCCTTGCGGGTGCGGTATGTGCGACTGCTGATCCCGAACGTGGACAGCAGCCGCTGCACGCCGCGCAGCAACTCCGGCGATGACGACCCGAGCGAGGCGTAGGAACCCTTGTCAGCGTTGTCGATCACGGTGCCATCGGCGTCGAAGAGACCTTGCAGGAACGCCGCAACGATCTCTTCGGGTGCTTGGTAGATCGACGTCGGAACCGTCTTGGCGGTCGCCGTTGCGTCGGTGACGCCAAGACCGGTCAGGAATCGACGGAACGCGCCACGCCCGAGGCGCAACTGCGCCGTCCCGTTGGACTGCTCGCTGACCTTGATTGGGCGACCGCCGTTGATGGCCTCCACCAGATCCTGGTGTGCGGGAAGAATCTCGGTGCGATCCTCCGCCGATCCATAGATCGTCGAGATCGTCGACGACGTCGAGCCATCGCCGATCAACCAACCCAGGTAGTGGCCAAACTCTTCGGACCACAGCTCCGGAAGGGCCATCGCGTCGCGTCGTTCGCCGAGCGCATGGTCATTGGCCGCCGAAGCTGCGCTCGGAAGCGTCCACTCAGCGTTGGTTGCCGGGGTCGGAAGGTCGAGTGCGAGTACGGCGTCATCGGCGGTGAGGTTCTCGGCCTCGACGTACCCGCGGTTGGCCGTCCAGATCCGGTGACCTGGGGTGCAACGCAACTCCATGCCGTTGCTGAACCGCAACCGGGAGATGTCGTTGTAACCGGTGATGAGGTAGGCCTCGGGCGTGGTCAGAACCATTTGCGCGGCAGGAGCGTCGGGGTTTGTTGCGTCGTGTGTATAGACCTGGAAGATCTCGCCGCTGTTGGCGCGGGTGAGCAGTTCGTCGAAGCGGATCAGGCCCTTGTCGGTGTGCACCAACGTGTCGGCGGTAAAGCACGGGTTGGATGCGGTGATACGACCGGTCTCGGGGTTGGTGTGCCAGTCGTTGATCGTGCTGTCGTACTGGATGCCGGGGTCCGCGCAGGCCCACGCGGCCTCGCTGATACGCCGGAAAAGTCCTTTGGCATCAACGGTTTCGATGATCTCGCCCGTGGCTCGGGCGCGCAATCCGAATTCGCGACCTTCTTCGACGGCGTGCATGAAGTCGTCAGTGACGCGGACGGAGTTGTTGGCGTTCTGATACTGAACGCTGACGATGTCCTTGCCGCCGAGGTCCATGTCGAAGCCGCCGTCGCGCAGGACGCGGATCTTCTCCTCCTCGCGGACCTTGGTATCGATGAACTCCTCGATGTCGGGGTGATCCACGTCGAGTACGACCATCTTCGCCGCGCGCCGGGTGGCGCCGCCGGACTTGATCGTGCCTGCACTGGCGTCGGCACCGCGCATGAAGGAGACCGGGCCGCTGGCGGTGCCCCCGCTGGAGAGCAGTTCCTTGGAGCTGCGGATTCGGCTCAGGTTGAGGCCGGCGCCCGATCCGCCCTTGAAGATCAGGCCTTCCTCGCGGTACCAGTTCAGGATCGAGTCCATCGTGTCGTCGACGGCGAGGATGAAACACGCGCTGACTTGCTGTGGGCTGGACGTACCGACGTTGAACCAGACCGGGCTGTTGAAGCTGAAGATCTGGTGCAACAACATGTAGGTGAGTTCGTGTTCGAACAGCGTCGCATCGGCTTCAGTCGCGAAGTACCCGTTGTCGCGACCGGCCTGGGTGTAGGTGAGGACGACGCGGTCGAGGAGCTGACGCAGGCTCCACTCGCGTACGTCTGTGCCCACCGCACCGCGGAAGTACTTCGTCGTGACGATGGTGGAGGCGTTGACACTCCAGAAGTCGGGGTATTCGACGTTGCGCTGCTCGAAGACAGTCTCGCCGGTCTTCCAGTTGGTCTGCACGACGTCGCGCCGCTCCCAGGTCACCTCGTCGTACGGGTGCACGCCCTCGGTCGTATAGAGCCGCTGCATCGTGAGGCCCTTGCCCTTCACCGTGTTCGGCGACGGGTCGTCGTCGGCGCTGTGGGCTGCGGGGATGGCGGTCTCAGTCATCGGTCGTCCTCCTGGGGCGTACTGCGTCGTGTCGTCATCGAGACGTTGGCGATCTGTCGGGGTGATCGGGCTAGGTAGTGGCTAGGTCTTCTGGTGCTCTGCCTTCTGGTGCTCCGTCGTGTGCTGGGAAATCGTGGGGTGAGTGGGTTCTTCGCCGACTGGTTCGCGTTCGGCGCGCAGCAGCGCGATCTCGGCCTCGAAGTCGTCGAGGGTGTCGAAGGATCGGTAGACACTCGCGAAGCGCAGGAACGCCACCTCGTCGAGCTCGCGCAGTGGGCCCAGGATGGCCAAGCCGACCTCCTGGGACGGAACCTCCGCAGAACCGGTTGCACGTACGGCGTTCTCCACCTGCTCGGCCAGGCGGGCGAGGTCGTCATCGCCGACCGGTCGACCCTGGCAGGCCTTGCGGACTCCGCTGATCACCTTGCTGCGACTGAACGGCTCGCTCGCCCCGGAACGCTTGACCACCGACAGCGTCACCGTCTCGACGGTGGTGAATCGGCGGCCGCACTCCTGGCAGGCGCGGCGGCGCTTGATCACGGTGCCGTCGTCGGCCGAGCGAGAGTCCAGGACCCGCGAGTCGTCATTTCGGCAGTACGGGCAGTGCATCGCGTGTCTCCTCTCGCTCGTCGGTGGCCGGCTGTCTCCGGCGTGATGTCCCGACTGACACTCGCTGCTTGTGGATAACTCTGGGGACGGCTTGGGGATCACCTGCGGATAACTTGTGGACCCAAAACCACTATCTGTGGACTAACTACAGCGGTGCAACTACTAGATATAGGGAACCGTAGGGCCCACCACTGACAGTTGCAAGATCCAGGGTCGACGAATTGGCGCCGATCTTGCGCGGCACCCAAAACCGCAGGTCAGCGCCTTGCCGCAAGAAGCAAGTGCCGCAGAACGTCGGAGTGTCGGCCGCCGATGGGGCTCGGCCGAGACCGATCAGGCGAAGCGAGGGACGATCAACTGTTGGCCGGGCTGTACGGAACTGCCGGACATGCCGTTCAGTTCGCGAATGCGGATCACGGTCTCGCGTGGATCTGCCTGCGGCGCAACGGATTGCGCGATCTGCCATAGATTCTGGCCGGGTTGCACCACAACGGAAGACGTCGCAGCACCTCCGCTGTGATCAGCACCACCGAACGCAATCGAGTGCCCGAGACTCAGCACGACAACAGCAACGAGGCTGACAACAAGCAGGATCGCCACCCGACCTCGACCGGTCAGGCGCAAGTCGTCGGACGGCGGTAGGCGTCGGGCCACCGGTCCGGTGGTTCGAACCGCAGGGCGTCCGACTCGGCTGCCGCGGATCGTCGGATTGATCGTCATGCCGGCCATCTCGTCACCTTTCGCCTGGGTCCCTGACTATGGGGCCTCCGAACACCTGTTCGATCGAACGTATGTGCGATGTCTACCGGACCCGTCCGACACTTTCAAGGATCTTTCGAACATATGTTTGGAATATGTGTTCGACTCCCCTAGGTTCGGGGTGGCACCACGCCCAGTCGCACCCGGCGTGTTCGGTTCTGAACAGCCCAGGAGGAGTCATGGCCGGTCGTACCGGATCCACCGATGACAACAAGCCCGTCGGATCGGCCTCACCGACCCACAGGTCGACGCCCAAGGGCACTTCGAAGGTGAGTGAGCTGCCGGACTCGGCGCCCGACGACCACGGCTTGACCGCCCGGGCGCGGCGCGTGCTCGAAGTGATCAAGGAGAGTGTCGACCGGCGTGGCTACCCGCCGAGCATGCGCGAGATCGGCGAAGAGGTCGGGCTGACGAGCTCCAGCAGCGTCTCGCACCAACTTCGCGTGCTGGAGGCCAAGGGATTCATCCGGCGCGACCCGAATCGCCCGCGTGCGATCGAGGTACGGCTACCCGAAGAGTTGGCGGCATCGGAGTCGAGCGGCTCGCCGGGCAGCCACCCGGCTCGAGCCGACCTGGCGTCCTACGACGAGACCGGCAGCGGCGACGATCGGCCGACGGCGACTTACGTGCCGGTGCTGGGGCGCATCGCAGCCGGCGGACCGATCCTTGCCGAGCAGGCGGTCGAGGAAATCTTCCCGTTGCCGGCGAGCTTGGTGGGCAGCGGCGAGTTGTTCATGCTCAAGGTGGTGGGCGACTCGATGATCGATGCCGCGATCTGCGATGGCGACTGGGTTGTCGTGCGATCGCAACAAACGGCTAACAACGGAGACATCGTGGCGGCGTTGCTCGACGACGAAGCGACGGTCAAGACGTTCAAGCGACGTGATGGTCACGTGTGGTTGATGCCGCACAACGAGGCGTACTCCCCCATCGACGGCGATCACGCGCGAATCCTCGGCAAGGTCACCGCTGTACTTCGACGCATCTAGCGCGTCCAGCGTCAACCGTCGAACGACCTTCCTCGACTCTGCACGGGCAAGAGATCGGCGCCGTCAAGAAGCGGGCGCGTGCGTACCCGGAAGTCGGGACAGGGCACCTCGTACGGCGGCGGGATCGGTCGTGTACCAAAACGGCGGCATCGACGCGCGCAGATATCGGCCGTACGCCGCCGTCGACAGGCGCGGGTCGAGGACGGCGACCACTCCGCGGTCCTCGCGACTGCGGATCAGCCGACCCGAACCCTGGGCGAGCAACAACGCAGCACGCGGCACCGACACCGACATGAAGCCGTTCAGACCTGACTCGTCGGCGCGGCGGGTACGTGCGGCCGTCAGCGGATCGTCCGGGCGCGGGAACGGGATCCGATCGATGACGACCAACGAGCAAGTGTCGCCAGGGACATCCACGCCCTGCCACAACGACATCGTCCCGAGCAGACTCAACGACGGTTCGTCGACGAACTGACGGACGAGATCGGCAACAGGGTCCCCGCGCCGCGCAACGAGCAGGGGCCGATCATCGCGGCCCTCGAAGCGTTCGGTCAGGACGTCGGCTGCGCGCTCGACACCGCGCCATGACGAGAACAGCGCGAGAGTCCGACCACCTGCCGCGTCGAGGAGATCACCGAGTTCGGTCAGTGCTTCATCACTGACGCCATCGCGACCGGGTCGCGGCAAATGCGCTGCGACGTAGAGGATTCCTTGGGAGGCGAAATCGAACGGTGAGCCGACATCCAGGCCGGTCCAGGACTGCCCATGGTCGCTCTCGCCGCTCCTCGCAGTCCCCCGCTCCCCGGACATCGGGACGTCAAGACCCACCGAAGATGCGAGCGGCTCGAATGAACCACCCAACGTGAGTGTCGCCGACGTCAACACGACCGGGGTTTGATCGAACAGCTCCGACCGCAGGATGTGCGCCACGGACAACGGCGCGACCCGCAGGATCGGGGCGCGGCGATCGCCGGGATCCAACCACGCGACATCGCTGTCGCCCAGCGACAAGAGTGTCCCGGCGACATCGTGGATCTCCTCGATCGCGGCACGGGCCTGGGTCCGGGAGGCCGCATCCTCGGGCGCATCGTCCTTGCCCGCTCGGCCCGCGGCGGCCAATTCGGTCATCGTTGCGTGCGTCGCGTCGCGCACGCCGGTAAGGGCGAGCAGCAGCGACGCGTCGACGCGTTCGATGCGCGCCGGGCCGATCAACTCCGAGGCCGCGAGATCCAACTCGCTGGTCAGCAGCGCTGCTGCGTCCTCGAGACGCTCCTGCGTGTCGGGCGTCACGTGCCGGCGTACTCGCGACGCGGCTCGCTCCATCGCACGTCCCCCGAGTTCGACGGTCACCGCTGACGTGGCGCGGTCGACGAGCTCGTGGCCTTCGTCGATCACAACCGCTGAGTGGTCGGGCAGGACCGGAATGGCTTCGAGTACGCCGATGGCGAGCATCGCGTGATTGGTGACGACGATGTCGGATTCGTTGGCCCGAAAGCGCGCGAGCTCGGCGAAGCACTCCTGGCCGTAGGCACACTTGGCCGCGCCCACGCATTCACGGCTGGTCACCGAGATCGAGCGCCATACCCGCGGATCCAAAGCACCGGCGTACTCGTCCCGATCGCCGGTCTCGGACGACTCTGCCCACGCGCGTAGGCGCTGGGACTGCTTGCCCAGTGCCGATCGGGGCGATTCGAAGAGCGCGGCTTCGTTGTCATCATCGTCGTCGGGACCGCGGTTGAGCCGATCGAGGCAGACGTAATTGTGCCGGCCTTTGAGCACGGCGTACGACGGGCGCTGACCAAGCGCCGGTTCGAGGGCGTCGGCGACGCGCGGCAGATCTCGCTCTATCAACTGGTGTTGCAGCGCGAGTGTCGCGGTGGCGACGACCACGCGGCCGCCGCCCGGTGATCGAGACGCTGTTGTCGAGGTGGCCGCCAGGATTGAGGGAACCAGGTAGGCGAGCGACTTTCCGGTGCCGGTCCCGGCCTGGACCAGGAGATGACGCGGGGGCTCGTCCGCGTCGCGGCGTACTCGTTGTGACACCACGTCGTGAACGGCCTGTGCCATGGCGACTTGGCCATCGCGGTGTTCCCCGCCAAGAGCAGCCACGGCCAAGTCGAGCGCATCCTCGACACGGAGTTCGGTCGCGGATTTCGCACCGGCTCCGGGATCGACCTCAGCTTCGACCTCAGCTTCGAGCTCGCTGTCGGAGGTGGCGGAGGTCATCAGAGCATCGTGCCACCGATCGGGGCTGCCCCTCGTACTGCGCACACCCCGAATCCCGACCCGTGAATGTGACGAAAGTTCCATAGGTTCTTACGGGTGCCACATTCATCGGGAGAGGTAGGGGGTGAGGAGGGGGGCCAGGTTTGGGGGGACCCGTGCCACCAGGTGGGTGCCCTCGTCGACGTGGGCACTCGTCTGGACATCCCCGTCGCGGTGAATTCGGGCCACGAGATCCCCACGGTCGTACGGGATCACGACATCGACCGGGATCGACGGACGCGGCAGTGCATCCTCGATGGCCACGAGTAGGTCGGTCACTCCTTCCCCCGTTCGCGCGGACACCACGACTGCATGCGGTTCCCGACGCCGTAGCCGGGCCAGCACGTCCGGCGCGGCTACATCGGCCTTGTTGATCACCACGAGTTCGTGGATCTGACCCGCGTTGATCTCGGCGAGCACGGAACGCACCGCGGTCATCTGCGCTTCGGGTTCCTCGTCGGACGCGTCCACCACATGCATCAGCAGATCCGCGTCCGAGGCCTCCTCCAGCGTCGACCGAAACGCGTCGACGAGTTGGTGGGGCAGGTGCCGGACGAAGCCGACCGTGTCTGCCAGCGTGTAGTCACGACCATGCGGCGTGCGCGCCTTTCGCACGGTCGGGTCCAAGGTCGCGAACAACGAGTCATCGACCAGGACGCCCGCGCCGGTCAGTCGATTCAACAATGAGGACTTACCCGCGTTCGTGTAGCCGACGATCGCCACCGCGGGTACGCCACGACGGCGGCGCGAGGCACGTTGGGTCGTTCGAGCCTTGCCCATCTCCTTGATCTCGCGTCGCAATCGCGTCACCTGATCGCGAATGCGACGACGATCGGTCTCTATCTTCGTCTCACCAGGACCACGCGTGCCCACACCGCCGCCCGCGCCACCGCCGGCGCCACCGGCCTGCCGGGACAGCGATTCACCCCACCCACGCAACCTCGGCAGGAGGTACTGCATTTGCGCGAGGGAGACCTGAGCCTTGCCCTCCCGGCTCCGCGCGTGGGCGGCGAAGATGTCCAGGATCAACCAGGTCCGATCAACCACCTTGACCTTGAGCTTCTCCTCCAGCTTGCGCAACTGGCTCGGGGTCAGTTCGCCATCGCAGATCACCGTGTCCGCATCAGACGCCACGACGATCTCCCGCAGTTCGAGAACCTTGCCCGAGCCGATGTACGTCGCCGGGTCCGGTACGTCACGTCGTTGGATCAGGCCATCAAGCACCAGGGCCCCAGCGGTTTCGGCCAGTCGCCCCAACTCTTCGAGGGAGCGAGTCGCGTCGCGCAACGTGCCTTCGGTCCACACGCCGACGAGCACGACTTGTTCGAGGCGTACCTGGCGATACTCAACTTCGGTGACGTCCTGCAGTTCGGTCGACAGTCCGGGGATACGTCGCAGCGCAGCACGATCTTCCAGATCGAGATCGCCGATCGTCTCGATCTCCGGTGAACTCACTCGGAGCCACCAGTCGTACTTGTTGCGCCGACGAGATCAGCGCGACCAACACCGTTATGGGCCAGCCATGACTGCGGGACCACGCCTGACGCAACGAACTCGGTGGGTCCGCTCAACGTGATCTCACCCTCTGCACCGATAGCCACCTCAAGGGCACCACCTGGGACATCGACGCGATACGACACCGGACCGGCGACACCGCCACCATGCGCGACCGCCACTGCGACCGCGCATGCGCCCGTACCGCACGACAATGTCTCGCCGGAACCGCGTTCATGCACACGCATCGCGACATGGCGTGGTCCGAGGACATCGACGAACTCGACGTTCGCGCCCTCGGGGAACGTTGCCGCATCGACGACCGGGGCTTGCTCGAGACTGCCGACTTCGGCGAGGTCATCGACCATTACGACGACGTGCGGATTGGGCACCCATACGCCTCGTCCGGTCCAGGCGCGACCGTGATGGTGCACCCGGATGTCGTCGCCGTCGGTCTGGCGCGAGTGACCCATCGACACCGACACCCACCCACGCGAATTCGCGTCTTCGAAGCCCGGCGGCTCATCGGATCCCTCGTGTACTACGGCCGACCGCACCCCACCTCGCGTCGCGAACACAACTGTGCTCGGCTTCGCCGGCGTGGATTCGACGAGACCGAATTCGACCAGGTAGCGGGCAAAGACTCGGGCCCCGTTGCCACACATCTGCGAGAGCGACCCATCGGAGTTGCGATAGTCCATGAAGAAGTTCGCGGCACCGACGTACTGCACCGCATCGGTCGCGGCCGACGTACGCACAATCCGAATGACGCCGTCGCTACCGAGGCCGAAGCGGCGATCGCACAGGGCCTGGGCCAACTCCGCCGTGAGATCGATCTGACCGTCCGGATCAGGCAGCAGGACGAAGTCATTACCGGTCCCGTGCGCCTTGACGAAGGCCAGTCCGGCCGCGGGGTCATGACTCATCCGTTGATCGTACGGCGGCAGGTACCTGAGCCACGACTTGATAGCCCTCGCCTCTCACCGCAGTGCGACAGCCGAGGTCCGCGAGGTGGCCGACAGGGTGAAGCTCGCGTCCGAACCGGTGTAGACCAGGCGGTAGGCGGTCCACGTCCGCGGTGCTTGAGCGAACGTCACGCGCCCATCGCTGTGGGTACGGCCCGTGCGGACATACCGCCATGTCGATGGCCCGGCGACCTTGCTCTGCAGCACGACGTTCTTGCGTCCCAATGGGGAGAAACCGCTGCCGTTGGGCGCGTTGAGCAGGCCCGAGATCAGCACGCGCGAGCCGCGAGCCACCCGATGACTCGACAGCGCGATCGAGAGGCCGGTGCGCGGCAACAACCGCACGCGAACACCCCGGAACTGCTCGGTCCAGCGATAGGTCGAACTGGTGGCTGCCGTCGGGGTACCCACCAGGGTGTTGGTGAGCGGGTCCAGGTCGAAGGATCGATAACGGTCATTGGCGCCCACGACCGCCACGTCGAGAATGATCGGACTGCTCGCATCGAGTTGGCCTTCCAGCCGCCACTCGCCGTTCCACGGGGTCCCACGCACCAACCGGGCGTCGTTGTGCTGGGACTGGAAACCGAACTGCGGATTGTGCAAGTTGAAGATGACGTGCACGGAACCGACGCCCGAGCAGGAGTCGGTCGCCATCAGCGAGATATGAACGGGCGTCATGGTGTTCGTCAAGGGGAACACCCGCGGCCCGAACACCGAGGTGACTCGCGCCCGGGTGTTGTCGGTGAACGTGTTGGGGTCGCCGAGCGACACCTGATCGCAACTGGGCAGATAGCCACCGGCGGGCCACAGCGGAGTCGACGCGGCCGACGACGGAGCAACGGTGAGCGCGGTGAGGGCCGCGACAACCGCCGGTACGACGAAGAACCGAGAACGTCTCCGCCGGCTGCCGAGGACAAGTCGGGGGGCACCCATCGCGGTCACCTGACCCTCATCGACGCGGCGGCGGAGTTGACCGGCGCGTCGTAGTCGGCCCGCCAACCGGCGTACACCAGGCGATAGGACACCGTCGCTATCGGGCGATGCAAGATGCGTACCGCGCCCGCGCGCGAGGTGACCGCCGACCGGACGTTGAGCCAGGGCGACCTGGCGGAATACCTGCGCTGCAACCACACTCGCTGACCGGCGAGCGGTACGTAGGTGGTTCCGTTGGCGACAACCAACTTGCCGCGCACCCAGTTGCTCGCCCCGGCTCGCACCGACGTGGCGCTGAGCGACATCGCGAGCGATGTACGCCGTAGCGCTTGATAGGTGACGTCGTTGTAGGCGGCTGCGCGCAAGGTCGACGGATGCAACGTCGAGGGCGTGCTGCTGGCATAGCGGTCCATTGGATCAAGGGTCACCGTTGAGTACCGATCGAGAACCTCGATGCCTCGGACCGTGATCCGCCCGACCGACCCCGCCGACGCCGTCACGCCCATCGACAGCCAGGCATCCCATGGCGTCCCGGCAGTTATTCCGAGCGGGAGGGTGCCGTACTGGGTCGGCCCATGGCGCTGGTCGAGTCGAAAAGAGACCTTGGCCCCGGCGATTCCGGAGCACGAGTCAGTGGCGTGCGTCGCCAGCAGTCGAATGCGAGTCGGCTGGTTGCCCACGACGATGGTGCGCGACTTCAGCGAGACGATCTTCGGCAGAGTGCGGTCGTTGTACGAGATGAGCGCGGGGTCTCCGGAGATGTCGACCGTGAAGTCGTCGCATGTCGGGTGGTGGCCGGCGACCCACGCATTCGCCGGCGGTGCGGGAGCGGCACTCGCCGTCCCCGAGATTGCCAGCGTGAGTACCGCGACGCTCGAAGCGGCCGTGCGCATCCACCGGCGTCGCGAACCAAGCATCGGGGACCTCCAGGGGAAGTCGATTCGATCGATGACCGCATCGACTGAAGTGCCTGGAGGGACCGTACGGTCCCCCGGGTTGGAAGGAACGCAAGCACGCTCGTCCGGCTCCGTGTCGCACCCAGATCCGCAGCAAGTGTCCGGATTACGGAACTGCGGCAATCGTGGCGGCGTAGACCTCGTCGAGACGCGCCAACACGTTCGACCACACCTGGGCCGGGACGGTGGTCCGGTTGTGCGTCGCGATCCTGGAGCGATCGGCCTCGCCGGTCGCGAGCGCAGCGATGGCCGCGACCATCGACGCGTCGTCGTCGGCAAGTACGCCTTCGACACCATCGGTGATGAATTCGGCCATGCCGGTTTCACGAAACGCGACCACTGGCACTCCAGCCGTACGCGCCTCTAACGCCGCGAGTCCGAAGGATTCCAGTTGTGCCGGGGCGACGAAGATGTCGGCGTCGGCGTAGAGGTCACGGATCTCGTCGTGGGTCACCCGTCCCGCGAGTGTGACCCACGACGTCATGTCATGTGTAGTGACGTAGTCGCTCACCCGACTCATCGCCGGACCGTCGCCGGCGAGAGTCGCGTGAAGCGCGATGTCCTCGGGAACCGCGCTTCGTACGGCACGCAGCATCGACATCAACGGCATCGCTCGTTTGCGCGGCGCGAGTCGCATCACTGCAACGATGTGCACGCGGTTGTGTACGTGGGCGCCATTCCTGAGTTCGTTGTCGCTGGGCGTACGCCAACGCTGAGCATCGATGCCGTTGTTGAGCACGTACACCGGTTGGCGCCCGCCCACGATGTCTCGCATGGGCTGCGCCGCAGCCTCACTGACCGCACTGAGGGTCACGCCCCACCGGCTCCAACGAAGAACACGATCCGCGAGCGAGAAGGCCGGTGCCGCCGGACCCCACAGTGAATGGATCGTCAGCAGAGTGGGCACACCGAGTCGCGCCGCTTGGCGAGCAGCTGGGTAGGCAAAGGGCGAAACGACTCCACCGTGCGCGTGGACCACGTCAGTGGGGTGGCGACGAAGGATCGCCGCGACATGGAAGTTGACGCGTGGATGGATGGGAAGATCGAACGGCATCGGTGCGGTCACTCGATGGACCTCGATGCCGTCGACAACATCCACCCCGTACCGGACCTCGATCCCCGGAGTGGCGGTGATGACGCGCACGTCGTGACCGGCAGCCTTCTGCTGCAAGGCCAACTCACGCACTTGGATCTCGATTCCACCCAGCCGAGGCAGGTAGCAGTCGGTCACGTGAGTGATCCGCACTCCCGACCTCCTGCGCGTGATGGTTGCTGCTGCGAAGTCGTCGCAGCGACGTGGTGCGGGTCACGCTATCGAGTCGCTGTGCGTCAAGATGTCACCTGTGCAGCGGACCCTCGTGTTCTTTCACGCCCATCCCGATGATGAGTCACTTCTGACCGCAGGCACGATGGCGCGTGCTGCAGCCGAGGGGCAACGGGTCGTGCTCCTGGTCGCGACAGCGGGCGAGGCCGGACTCGTGTCCTCTTCGGTACATGGCCACGGTGATCTCGGTCGGATCCGGCTCGACGAGTTGCACCGATCTGCCGATGCTCTGGGCGTGGCACGGGTCATCTGCTTGGACTATGCGGACTCCGGCTTGCACGGTGATGCGATGCCGACTGACGGGCGTACGACGTTTGTGGCGGCTGACCTCGACGAGGCCCGTGATCGTGTCGCACAGGTGCTGGTCGAGGAGGGGGCCGATGTCCTGACGGTCTATGACGCGGCTGGCGGCTACGGGCATCCTGATCATCTGCGAGTCCACGAGATCGGGGTTGCTGCGGGGGCTCGAACCAAGACCGAGCGCATCTTCGCGGCGACGTTGCCTCGTGAACCACTGGACCGGGCAATCCGGATGCTGAGCAGGGTCTATGGCTTCCCCCCCGAATTCGACCCCGCGTCGTTCTCACACGCGTTCACACCCTCGCGAGAGATCAGCCATCGGGTCAACGTTCGGGACTATCTGGGCGCCAAGCGCGCCAGCATGGCTGCGCATGCCAGCCAAGCAACCGCAGATCATGGCGACCGCACGCTCGCCGCCTTCCTGCGACTGCCGGCACCGGTCTTTCGAGCCCTCTTCGGTACGGAGTACTTCACTCGGCTGAGGTGAAGCGGTCGATCGCCCGGGTAACTAGGTCGGGAGCGTCGTGCGGCAGCCAATGCACCCGCGGCTCACGCCCGAACCACGTGTACTGACGACGGGCGAAGACGCGAGTCGTGGTCACAGTCTCGGCCCGCGCGGCATCCTCAGTGATCTCGCCGGCCAGGTAGCGCAGCACTTGGGAATAGCCCAACGCTCGTGACGCCGTCACGCCTTCACGCAAACCGTGTGCCTCGAGGCCTCGCACTTCGTCCACCAGACCCTCGGACCACATGCGATCGACTCGCGCCTCGATCCGCTGCGCCAAGACGGGGCGGGCAACTTCGAGACCGACGAACGTCGCGTCGTAGAGGGCCCGAGGTTCGGGCAACGTCGCCGTGAAGGGGGCACCGGTGATCTCGATGACTTCCAGGGCGCGCACGAGCCGCCGTCCATTCGCCGGCGCGATGGATGCCGCTGCCACCGGATCTCGCCAACTCAATTCAGCGTGCAGCGCTTCTGGCCCTTCTCGATCGAGCCGGTCCTCCCAGCGTCGGCGCGCCTCGGGATCGGTTCCAGGGAAGGACAGGTCATCGCACAAGGCGCGGATGTAGAGACCCGATCCACCCACGACTATCGGGAGCCGACCCCGCGCATGCACGTCGGCCACCACGGAACGTGCGAGAGCCTGGTACTCGGCCACGCTGGCGGGATGGCGCACGTCCCAGATGTCCAGCAGGTGGTGGCGGATCTCGCCGCGCTCCGCGAGGGACACCTTCGCCGTACCGATGTCCATACCGCGATAGAGCTGCATCGAATCGGCGTTGACGATCTCGCCCCGCAACGCGAGCCCCAGCGCGATTCCCAAGCTCGACTTGCCGGACGCCGTAGGTCCCACCACGATGAGGACGGGACGCGTGTCCACCGTCAGGTCCACGACGCGGCGAAGTAGCCGACGCCGTACGGCGCCTCGTAGTGACACCTCGCGCGCCACGTCGAACGACCTTCGCCGATCACGGCCGACGCGACCGCTTGCCATCCGTCGTAGCCGGACGCGATCTGCACCCGAGCCGCACCGGGGTCGACTTTCGCGAGCACCCGTGGATCACCAGAGGACAACGCGTGACGCACCTCGTTGTCGAACGCCTGCGCACCCGGGTCGAAGTAGCCCGGCGCCTTGACCGACAGCCGCGCACTTCCGTCTCCCATGACCAGTAGCGCGCATGAACCGGCCACGTCGCCCAGCAGTTCGCCTGCGGCCACGCCGGCTCCGTCAGCGACCACCAACGCGTGACGCCGGCCCCGATATCCGTGGCGGTCCAACATCCACGCACCAACGACGTGTCCACACTCGAGGACTTCACGCGACCCGTCAGTCGAGACACCGAGACCGGCTCGGACATCCACACCGAACCCGCGCAACGAGCCCTTCGCGTCCTCGGGCAACCACCCCGTGAGCCGGCCTGACGAGATCAGCACCACGGAATCGACGGCAGCTGTCAGGACATCGCCGAGCACCCGCTCGCACTGGGCGCGGAGGCCGTCGAGTTCGGATGCCGCCCCGGCCGCTAGGTCACCGACCAGCAGGGGCGCTGACGGCAGAAACCCCACCGAATTGATCATGGGCGCAGAACCAACGGACGATTCAACCCACGCGCGCCGGTATCGGCGGGATCGGCAGCAATATCGGGGCCAGTTCGGCCCCTCTGGCGTCGGCGGCGCACGAGTCGGCGCTGCTCCCACCGGTGGCTCTGGCCTCCCAGGCATCGCCGGCCCGGGTTCTCCGAATCGTCACATCACCGTCGTCAGAAACCAAGTGATGCGGTGCCGCGTACGTCACTCGCGCCGCCACCATGTCCCCGGGACGCACCGCCCCAGCCTCGCCAACAGCGATGTGCACCAACCGATTGTCCGCCGCGCGACCGGATAGTCGCCCGGTTGCCGCATCCTTGCGACCCTCACCTTCAGCAATCAGCACGTCGACGCGTCGACCGACTTGTGTCTTGTTCTCGTCCCACGCGATCTCGTTGACTACATCGGTCAACCGCTCGTACCGCTCCTGAACGACCGGTTTGGGGATCTGGTTGTCCATCTCGGCCGCCGGTGTGCCCGGTCGTGACGAGTATTGGAAGGTGAACGCGCTGGCGAAGCGTGCTGCTCGCACCACGTCAAGGGTCCGCTCGAAGTCATCCTCGGTCTCGCCGGGGAAGCCGATGATGATGTCCGTGGTGATGGCCGCTTCCGGCATAGCTGCCCGCACTCTTTCGATGATTCCCAGGTATCGCTGCGCGCGGTAGGAACGCCGCATCCTGGCGAGCACTCGATCGCTGCCCGACTGCAGCGGCATGTGCAACTGCGGCATCACGTTGGCGGTCGTGGCCATTGCATCAATCACGTCGTCGGTGAAGTCGCGCGGGTGCGGGCTCGTGAACCGCACTCGCTCGAGTCCTTCCACCCGCCCACACGCTCGGAGCAGTTCGGCGAACGCACCTCGGTCGCCGAACTCGACGCCGTACGCGTTCACGTTCTGACCGAGCAGAGTCACCTCGATGACACCCTCGCCAACGAGGGCTTCGACCTCCCGCAGAATGTCGCCGGGTGGACGATCCTTCTCCTGGCCGCGCAAACTCGGCACGATGCAGAACGTGCACGTGTTGTTGCAGCCGACGCTGATCGCGACCCACGCCGCGTACGCCGATTCACGACGACTGGGCAAGGTGGACGGGAACGTCTCCAGCGACTCGAGGATCTCCAACTGCGCTTCGTCGGCGATGCGGGCCCGTTCGAGCAACGCGGGAAGCGAACCGATGTTGTGTGTGCCGAAGACGACATCGACCCAGGGCGCTCGGCGCAGGATCTCGCCACGATCCTTCTGAGCCAGACAGCCGCCCACCGCGATTTGCATCCCGGGATGCTTGGCCTTGACCGACGCCAGGTGCCCGAGGTTGCCGTAGAGCTTGTTGTCGGCGTTCTCCCGGACCGCACACGTGTTGAAGACAACTACATCAGGGTTCCTGGTGTCACCGGCACGCTCATAGCCGGCCTGCTCGAGCAGACCGGCCAGACGTTCGGAATCGTGAACGTTCATCTGGCACCCGTGGGTGCGAACGTCGTAGGTGCGAATGGTCATCAAGGCCCAAGGGTACGGCGCTGGGACCGCCGGTGCCGACGTACCCTGAGGCCCATGACCAGTGCCTGGGCGCCACTCGCGATGGTGCTCGTGGCCACGACCGGCGCATGGGTGCTCGGGCACCTCACTGCAGCGGCGTACTTGCTCCCGTGTGCCGAGGGCGGCGCCCTGACGCCGGTGGGCCGGACACTGCTGGGCCGCGCTCAGGTCGGCGCGTGGGTGTGGTGTGCGGCCGCGACTGTCGCGATCCCGCCCGCACTCGCTGACGCGGTCGGTGTGCCGCTGGCCGACGTCGCGCGATGGGACCTGGTGACGGCATTCGTGTGGGACGTGCCGATGACTCGGTCGCTGCTCGTGGCCGCGATCATCGCGGCGATCGTCACCTTCTTGTGCTTCGCCGCAAAGCGGATCGGCGGCATCGCTCTCATCGGTGTTCTCGCTGCGATCGGTGTCGCTGCACCAGGCGTCGCCGTCGGCCATGGCGGGATCTCCGACCATGGCCTGCACGTGCTGTCCGGTGCGGTCGCGCTGCTGGCGACCTCACTGTGGGCGGGTTCGCTGGTGGCGTTGCTGGGCATCGGCCGACTCGCCGCATCCGACGATTCTGCGCGGGCCGAAGCCGTACGCAGGCACGGGCGGGCAGTTCCGGCCTACTCAACCGCCGCGCTCATCGGAGTGTCGGGACTCGGGCTGGCCCGAATCGACGGCGACGTCACCGCGTGGTGGACCGGCTTCGGAGTCCTCGCGGTGGTCCTCGCGGTCGTGTCGCTGGGCTCTCTAGGGTCGTGGCGTCAGTCGTCTGGTTGGCGTGGAACCGGCCTGATCCCCCTCGCGAGCAGCGCGTTGCTGCTGATCGGATCAGCCTTGCTGATTACGCTGCAACCACCCGGCTCCGGCGGCGAGGGACCGCTCACCTTGGCCGAGCAACTCATCGGCGAGGCCATGCCGCTGCCGTTCACCTTCGTGCGAGCGATCGCACCACATCTGGACACCGCAGCGATCGTGACGACCTCGGTCATCGCGGGTCTGTATCTCACCGGTGTCAGCCGCCTGCATCGCCGCGGCGATCAGTGGCCCATCGGTCGAACAGTCGCCATGTTGTTGGGCCTGCTCAGCATCCTCGCGGTCACCGTGACCCAACTCGGCGCGTACTCCACCGTCCTCTTCAGCGCCCACATGATTCAGCACATGGTGTTGTCGATGGTGACGCCGGTCTTCTTGGTGCTCAGCGGGCCGATCACCTTGGCGCTGCGGGCCTTGCATCCCGCCACCCGTGGTCAGCGCGGACCGCGCGAATGGGTCGTGGCCTTCCAACACTGCGCGCCGGTTCGAATCCTGACCACCCCGCTGGTTGCTTTCGTGGTCTACATCACGAGCTTGTACGGCCTGTACTTCACGCCGCTGTTCTCCACGCTCATGGGTTCGCACTTGGGCCATCTCGCGATGCTGACTCACTTCGTGCTCGCGGGTTACTTCTTCTACTGGATGATCATCGGGGTCGACCCGACGCCCAAACCAGTGCCGTACTGGGCGCGGTTATTGCTCCTGCTCGCCGGTATGGCTGTGCACGCGGTCTTCGGAGTGATCGTCATGATCTCCCCGACGTCGATCGCAGGCGATTGGTACGCCCAGGTCGCTCCCCCGTGGTTGAGCGACCCGATATCCGATCAGTACCTCGCCGGCGGAATCGCCTGGTCATTCGGTGAGTTGCCGACCTTGCTCATCATCGGCGCGCTCGTGTTCCAGTGGTCACGTGCTGAGGAGCGCGACAACCGGCGCCTCGACCGGAAGGCCGATCGCGACGGAGATTCCGACCTTGCGGCCTACAACGACTACCTCGCAACCTTGAGCCGCCGCCGGTAACTCGCCCCAGCGGCGGCTACAACCCCGGTGGTTACGCGGTGGCGCCGACCTTGCTCGGCTCGTCCGTGTCGCCGCCCTCGATGTCGTCGATTTCGTCGCTGCCCTCGTCGGTCTCGATCTCGAAGTGCGGAATGATCTTGTCGAGCCAACCCGGCAACCACCAGTTCGCCTTGCCGAAGATCGCCATCAGCGAGGGCACCAAGACCAGCCGGATCACGAATGCGTCGAAGATGATCGCCGTCGACAGTGCGACGCCGAACAACTTGATCGTTTCGTCATTGCCGAGAATGAACGAGCCGAAGACGCTGGCCATGATCGCCGCCGCGATGGCCACGACGCGCCCGGAACCGGCGAGCCCACGACGGATTGCCGCGTGGTTGTCGTGGGTGTGACCCCATTCCTCCTGCATTCGACTCACCAGGAATACCTGATAGTCCATCGACAAACCGAACACGATCGCGAAGACCATCGCTGGGAGGAACGGCGCGATCGGACCGGTGGAGTTGACACCCAGGACCGACGCGAAATACCCCTTTTGGAATACCAGCACCGTCACACCCAACGCGGCACCGAAGGACAACAGGCTCGACAAGACACCCGTGAGCGGAACCAAGATGGAACGGAACAGGATCATCAGTGCCAGCAGGCCCAGACCGACCACGACCAACAAGAAGATCGGCAGCGCGTCAGTCAGCACCTTGGTGAAGTCTTGGGTGATGGCCTGGCTTCCACCGACGTACGCCTTGATCCCGGTCGCCGCCACAACCGGCGGGATCACGCTCGAGCGCAGTCGAATCAGAGTGTCGGCTGTGGCTTGGTCCTGCGGGGAGGTCTTCGGTGTGACCTGAATCGCGGTGATTGTTGACGTCGGATCGGCGAAGACCGGTGCGAGTTCGGCGGTCGGGAACGTCGCGGCGACGCCTGGATCGGCCGCGAGCGCCTTGATCAATGCCACGGTTCCGGTCGAATCGCCGGCCGTCGGCAGCTCGACCGCGACGAAGAATGGCCCGTTGTAGCCCGGGCCGAAGCCCTTGCTCAGCAGGTCATAGGCGATGCGCTGCGGCGAACCGACTGGCTTGCCACCATCGTCTGCGAATCCTTGGCGCATGGAGAACGTCGGGATGGCGATGATCACCATCGTCACCAGGGCCGCTCCGCCGGTCACCCACTTGTGCCGCTGTAGCCAGTTGCCGTAACGCGCCATGCCGGTGTGGTGCGTTACCGGCTTGCCACCGTGTCGCGCTTCACTGAGCTTGCGCCACCCGAAGCCGATCAGGCTCACCGGCAGGAAGAGAATCCAGAAGACCCACCGGAAGAACACCCCGATGCCTCGCACCAGGGGCTGTGAGCTCGGCGCTCCTCCGAGAGCGATCTCTGGTTCCACCGAGGGCATCCGGCCGGCGAAGACACGCCGACCGAGCAACGACAGCAGCGCGGGCAGGAGTAAGAGCGCTCCGAGCATCACCATGAAGACCGTGACGGCGCAGGCCACCGCCAATCCGTTGAAGAAGTTGATCTTCAGTACGAACATGCCCAGCAAGGCGATGATCACGGTGGCCGCGGCGAATTGAACGGCACGACCCGCGGTCTGAACCGACTCGAGAGCGGCTGCACGCGGCTCTCGACCGACCTGGAGCGCCTGTCGATATCGGTTGATGACGAACAGCGAATAGTCGATGCCGACGCCAAGTCCGATCAGGGTCGCCAGGGTCGGGGCGAAGATCGCCACGTCCATGAATCGGGCTGCGAAGTTGACCAGGATGATGCCGCTGGTCAGGGCGATGACGGCGCTGATGATCGGCAGGTACGCGCCCACGATCGACCCGAAGGCGAAGAGCAGGATCACCAAGGCAACCGCGATGCCGATGCCCTCGCTTGACGGCGGTTCCCCAGCGTTGTCAAGGACGAAGCCGCTGGCCCCCACGATGAGGGTCCCCCCGGCCACCTCAGAGCCGTTCGCACCCTTGACGGCCGAGAGCAGGGACTTGACCTCCTCGACCGGGACATCCTCGGCGTTGCCCTTGAAGCTCACGGTGTAGAAGGCGACTGACTTGTCCGGGCTCACCGCCTGGTTGGGGATCACCGGCGCCTTCTGGCCGGGCGGTGTCGGTGGAGCGGCTTGCTGCTTCGGGCAGTCAGTGCCGAGCGGTACGCCGTACGGCGACTGCACGCAGGCGACAGTCGGGATCTTCGAGATCTCGGTCGCGACGGCCGTCATCTTGGCCTCGACGGCCGGGTCATCGACGGAGCCGTTCGACGGAGAGAACACGATCTTCGCGGTGGCACCGCTGGCTTCCGAAGACGTTGACGGGATCTTGTCGAGCAACTTGCCCGCTTTGGTGGATTCGGTGTCAGGGAGATCGAATGAGTTGTTCAGCGTGCCGCCGAATTTGGTGCCCAGCACGATGACGCCGGCGAAGATCAGCACCCAGGTGAGCACGGCCCACCACGGATGACGAACGGCCCAGCGAGAGACAGTGGTCACAACGACTCCAGGGGTGAGCGAGAATGAAGATCAAACGCGCGGCGCCACGGTACTCCAAGTATCAATCGCATTTAAAGCCCGACCTGCGGGTTGCACGGTCCGCATGTCTAGTGCGCACTGACCAGCAGAGAACCCCGTCGCGCTCACTCGTCTAAACCCAGTCCCTCCAGCGCGCCCCCCCGCTGCATCTCGGTCACCTGCTCGCGCACGACCCGGTAGGCCAGCCCGGAGGGGTAACCCTTGCGAGCGAGCATGGAAACCAGTCGGCGCACTTGAGCCTCGGGCTCGAGCCGGCCCATGGTGCGTAACTTGCGGGCGACCAGATCAGTGGCCGAGGCGTACTCGGACTCGTCGTCGATCTGCTCCAGGGCCTCGGCCACGATGGCCGAGTCGACCCCACGGTGAGCCAGTTCATGACGTAACGCTCGACGCGCCAAGCCTCGTCCGCTCGACCTGGAACTCACCCATTGATCGGCGTACGCCTGGTCGTCGATCAGGCCCACCTCGGTCATGCGGTCGAGAACCTGCTCGGCGGCGGCTTCCGGGACCCCGCGCTTGGTGAGTGTCTTCGCCAGCTGGTCCCGAGTCCGGGGCCCCGCGGTCAGCTGGGCCAGCACGATCACGCGAGCGACGGAGACAGGATCGTCGGTGTCGGCCGTACCTGTGTCTGGTCTCAACTTGGGCTGACCCCTGCCGGCCATCGTCAGCTACTCGTCGATGGGGGCGGGGCCGTCGATAGGCGCAAGTGAGGGCTCATCAGCCGGTGTGTCCAACTGAGCGCCGATTCCGAGCTTGTCCTTGATTCGCTTCTCGATGTCGTCGGCCAAGTCCGGGTTGTCGCGCAGAAAGGCTCGGGCGTTCTCCTTGCCCTGACCCAGCTGGTCGCCTTCGTAGGTGTACCAAGCGCCGGACTTCAGGACGAGTCCCTGCTCGACACCCACGTCGATGAGACCGCCTTCGCGCGAGATCCCCTCGCCGTACAGGATGTCGAACTCGGC
>Ga0315297_10000378_pt1 | contig 25562 bp, 16 predicted proteins | sample YL17G15_0_MG_FD_203628 | JGI IMG/M metagenome (GOLD analysis project Ga0315297, IMG submission 203628) | Sediment microbial communities from Yellowstone Lake, YNP, Wyoming, USA - YL17G15_0 | ecosystem: Environmental > Aquatic > Freshwater > Lake > Sediment | place: USA: Wyoming | collected... | reverse complement strand
CGATAGTCTGCTCCGCAGAGCTTAAACTCTAAGAGTTGGGTCATCGCTTCTCACTCCTGTTTATCATGCTAAAGAATCCCTGATTATTAAAGAACAAATATATTCCGGGGATATACTAGAGTTGTACCCCAAGGCTGGCTCCAGGCTCAGTCTGGAGACAGCGATAGGCTGATATATGGCTCCAGACGGAGCCATGGAGCCAACGTCAGGTTAAACAAAAAAACAAACAATCTCCCCCTCATGTGAGGGGGAGCCGACACGCAGTGACGGAGGGGGTCTAACAAAAAAATAAAAAATCCCCCCTATCAGAAATCAGAGGAATGAAAGGTAGTTATCAGCCTTTCGCAGCCTCAGCAACAGCTTCAATTGCCTTTGCGCCGACCCTGCGGTATATTTCGCGTTCCACAAAGCTCCTTTCGCGGGCGTACTTAAGGCGCGAAAGCTGGCGATACGCCTCTGCCGCTTCAATATCGCCTTTGGCGGGATCATAAACCGTTGTCATGCTAAACGCGCGGGATGTGGCGTTATCGATATTAAGTTTTATATAAGCCTGGTAATTAGCGATATTAATAAGGTCCTGTTCGCTGAATATCGGTGCGAATTCTTTTGCCATGTATTCAGCGTCCTGCGCGCCGATTTTAAAGCACATCATGGAACCGACGTTGCCAAATACAGCATCTCGGATTCCAGTATCTTCGTGAGTCCCCTTCCCTCCGCCGCTCATCTTTGTTATCTGAGAGATATACTGATGAGCGATTATTAAATTCAGACGGTATTTTCGGGCTTCTGAAAGGATTGAGGTAAATGATTCGGTCACAAAGTTCTGGAATTCGTCTACATACAAGTAGAAATCTTTACGTTCCTTTTCCGGAATATCAACACGGCTCATGGCAGCCATCTGGAGCTTGGCGACCATGACCATACCAAGGAGCTGGGCGTTAAGGTCGCCGACCCTGCCTTTGGAAAGGTTGCAGATAAGAACCTTACCCTCATCCATGACTTTGCGGAAGTCAAAACCCGACTTTGTCTGTCCGATTATATTGCGGATCTGCGCGTTAGTGACAAACGGACCGAACTTCGCGCTGAAATAAGGGATCATCTCCTGTTTTTCGCGCGCGCCAGTCGCAGTCATTTCCTTTTCCCAGAAAGCTTTTACAACAGGGTTTTTTACTTTATTCACCTTATACCTTTGCCATGAGTCATCTGTAAACAGGCGCGGAAGGTCGATCAATGTCGCTCCTTCCTCATCATCGTCCATCAGTGTCAGGCATCCGTTCCTGAAGTAATGCTGTAACCTTGGCCCCATTATTTCCTCTCCGAACATTTTTATGAAAATCGCCAGCGCTTCCTGCGACATAAATTCTTTCTGTTCCTTGGTATAAGCTTCAAGGATATTAAGTCCCATAGGCCGTTCTAAATCGCCCGGATCAAATATGATAACGTCATCCGCGCGTTTGCGAGGGATGTGCGGAAGGATGCTTTCAGCGAGGTCGCCATGTGGATCTATCAGGCAAGTGCCTTCACTGCCTGCTAAATCCTGCTTGATCATTGTCTGAAGTATTGTGGATTTCCCTGTGCCGGATTTTCCGATGACATAGAAATGCCTGCGCCTGTCGTCCCGTTTTACATAAACAGCCTTGGTGTCACCCCTGAAGACATTATTACCCAGAAAAAGCCCGCTTAAAGGCATGTTATTCGGGGCTGATGCTATTTTGAATTCCTGCCATTTGATCACCGGCGATTTATTATATTTGATATTCGGCAGATGGAAAACTGAGGCTGCTTCTTCCGAACATAAAATCATCGCCCCTGGATGCATAAGCCTCTGAAGCCAGTCTTTCTTGATGTCGCGTAAAATAAATCCTTTCAATAAAGCGTTCCTGAAAAAATATTTAGTTTTGGTAAAACCATTGTTATTCGGGGCATTGAACTGGGCGAAAGAATCTTTGACTTCATTTACGATTTGCCTTGCCCTGTAGGATGTTTTAGCGGACGCGACTATGCGGATCACAGTTTCAAAGCCCACTTTGACATTCTTTGTTTCCATCAGTTTCACCTGTTCATCCATAAGCGGTGTTGTGCGCGTTGTCATCTTACCCGTATCCATGACTTCAGTGAACTTTTCATGCTCAGCGCCCTGTATCAGGACCCTTATTAAAGTGCCAATCCATGAAAAAATATTTAGTTTCTGCAGGAATGTCTTTTTTTTCTTACCCTGGAAAAGCTCTTCGGCTTTTCTGCGCCCTTTTTCCTGCCAACCATCAGGCAGGGGCCGCAGCATCACCTGAATGGCAACGCCTTCATCGCTATCGATCTTTGATAAAGTATTGGCAATATTGTTGAATGGGTCAGATCCCAAAAAATGGTAAGTCCTTATAGGATACATATTAGGCTTAGAAAGCCTTATATACATGCCTGAAGTCTTGTATCCTTCCCGGAAAATATTGTAGTCATCGACCTGCTCGATAAAAACATCCGGATAAAATGCGGTTACCTGTTTTTCTATAAGCGACTTGAGTTTGCGCGGGACAACAACGAAAAACCTGAGCAGGCCCTCGAGGACCACGTATTCGCATGAAAAAAAATCCTGCCCTGTGATTAAATTGATGTAATCGCTGTTATATATCGAATGCAGCGCTTCAAATAAATGCGTCATCACATCATTCACTTCTTTGAATGATTTTCCGGATGAATACTGCTCGCTTTCACGCTCACGGTCTTCTTTAGAATCTTTGATCGGCACTGAAACCTGAAGAAAGATCATTTCCAGCGACCTTTCGAGGTTTTTAAGATAACGTATCCTCCATAAAATCAAAAAAATTACCGCTGCAAGTACGATGATGATTCCAAGTATTTCTAGTACTATCATTTTGTTTTTCGAAAAATTATGCACATTAAGTATATACTAATGAGATTTAGAGGTACAACAAAAATAAAACTCTAAACCCCAAGTCCTAAATTCTAAACAATTTCTAATTACCAAAATTCAAATTTCAAAACCTGATTTATAATCCAGTGTCAAGTTGTAGGTTTAGGAGATTTGTATTTTGGATTTATTTAGGATTTAGATATTAGAGATTAGAGTTTATATATCCAATTCATCCTCCAAATTAATCTCCTTCTTGGCTTTCCCTTTAGTCGCTTTTTTCTTAATGACCTCTTCGACTTCTTCCTCGCCCTTCTCAGTTTCGCTGAATTTCGGAAGCACAGCCTCTATCGCGCCCCAGTCGGACTTCTCATTCATCGGTATAATCAAAGTGACCTCATCCCCAACTTCAGCCCTGAAATACGTAACGGAAGCGAGTAGCACGCTATAAGCTTTATTATTCGCGAGTACCTGGTAACGGCCTTCGTTATATACAAGAGGCCCAACAATAGTTTTACGCTCAACAGGGCCTATCTGTTTGTATAAAAACTTACCTTCTTCCGTTACAGTCAGTTTAAGCACGTCGCCGGGAATAAGTTTGGATTTGCTGGCGTAATTAGCCGGCACTGGGAAAACGGTTCCTTTTTTATCGACCATATTTTGCCCGTCAAAAACACCTTCGATTACCTTCCCTGTCGCGGATGATTCTTTTGTTAAAGTCGCCGCTTTCTCCTTATAGACTTCAGCTTCGACCTTTTCACCTTCATGGAGTCCCATAGCGTCCGCCAAAAGCTGCTTGGCCACCTTTAAAGCGGACTCAGCATTTTCCACCAGTTCTTTTACCCTTACGAGTTTTTTTAAGTCAGTCATTCTGTTTTTATTATTAAATAATACTTATCGGATTAAAATTGTTGCTTTTACTATTGAGGCTACATTGTGGCTACTATTGTGGTTTGTAATAAATCCACTATTGCAGCCACTAAGCGAAGCGAGTAGCCACCATTGAAAGCTAAATGGGAGTTAGGTTAGTTTAGTTTAATACTTGTTACAGAAATGTCAAGTCTTTTCATCTGCTTATTTATTTCTTTAGCTGTAAGCAGGCCTTTCTGGGCGCCAAAAAAACTGATAACGCTGTTCGCGTTAATCGTACCATATTTCAGGGCTGTTTCAAAATCTTTACCAAGAATACGCGCGCTTGCGAAACCGCTTGCGAAGGCGTCCCCTGCTCCAAGCGTGTCTACCTTTTTGTGGGTGATTACAGGGCAGAAATACATGCGTTTTCCGTCGCTTGCCTGGGCTCCGTTTTTACCATCAGTTATCACAACCATTTTTACCCCTGTCTTAAAAAACTGATACATTATCTCACAAACATCGTCAGCATAGGGTGGCAAAAAAGCTGACGGAAGATGATTATGGCATTTTGGGTCATCGGATTTTATGCCTGCAAGTTTATATGGCGTACGGGTAAAAAGAGATGCCTCTTCTTTATTTACAAACAGGATTTCAGTATGGCTAAGCAGTTCTTTCCACTTCTTAATCCCCTCTTCAAACTGTTCGTGTCCCGGGTTCCACGCGAGTTTTATTTTAGGGTTCTTTTTTAAAACATTAAGAATGGTATTCGGGATTTTGCTTTTGGGTAAAGTCAGATGGTTCAAAAAAATCCAGTCCGCCTTTACCAACCCGTCAATCGGAAGGTCATCCGAATCGAAAAACATATTGGCTCCGGCATAAGCAAGCACGGTCCTGTCGCCTTCGAATGTGTTCAGAATAGTTGAAAAAGCTGTCATATCCCTTTTTGTCAATTTCGCGTACCGCCCATCAACTCCTTCTTTTTTTAAATTTTCAAGCACCTTTATGCCATACTCATCATCCCCTACCGTGCCGACAAATAAAACATCGAATCCCATCCGCGAAAAAGCCACGGCTGTATTTGTCGCCCCGCCGCCATATGTTTCATGCACTTCGTCTATTTTCACTTTTCCTCCGTAATCCAGGCAAAGCAGTTCTTTGGAACTATGCTGGTCCCTGATCCGAATTATTGAATGGTCATGAGCCTTGATGAAAATATCAAACGTAGCGCCTCCTATGGTGAATATTTTTTTATTTTTCATTTGTTTCATCTTAACATAAATGCTGATTTTTAATCCAATGATTTGAAATTTGATCCGCCGCGGCGGACTAATTTCCAATTTTAAATTTCGATTTTATTAACTTTGTGGGGTAAGTAAGATAGTCATACCCTCTTAAAATCAAAGAAGTGGCGCCTAAACCAAATGCTATTACAGCTATCATAAGGAAAGTTGCCGGAAGGCCATAAATATCAGCGATGATACCTGTAAAAATCGGACCCACTATTCGACCCAGCCTTTCGATCAGATTGTTAAAACCTGTTATTTCTCCGAGCATTCGGCGAGGCGTAAGAAGCGTAATTGCGCCATTATAAATCGGCCGTACAATAGCCATTGAAAGAGAAATCATCGCCGCGAAAATAACGATCCAGAACCTGTCTACGACAAAATAAAGCAAAATGAAGGAAAGCGCCCCTACAAAAAGGCTCGTGGCAATAACATTCATTCTTTTAAATCTTGCTGAAACTTCAGAGAAAAAGAAGCTAAGGATAAACGGAAAATATATGACAGCCATTAAAAGCGCGATGGTCTTAAGGCTTAAATTGATGCTGACGCCAAAAAGCGGGATAAATATAAAAGAAAACATCCTTACCACCCCATCAAAAAAAGCAAGTATAAGGAAGAAAATAAGCTTTGGCGTAACTCCTTTGCAGTCTTCGTATATACTCATTACATCTTTGCGCGAATGGAAATAACGCTTAATTCCTCTCAAAAACGACTTGATTCCCCTTTCATGTACACGTGGTAAAATAAAAAAGCTTGCGATTATACTGGGTATCACAAACAAAAACATCGTATTCAAATCATAAAATTTAATACCATAAGCAGCGATAAACATTCCGATTATCCAGCCCAGATAATCAATAGCCACGTAATATGCGAAAGGATTTGTTTTCCCTCTGTTGTTATGTTTTCTTATGTAAGCCTCGGAACCCACGACTACAAAGGTCTGGGCAACGCCTGCGAAAATTAAAGTGATGATCAAAAGTGGGATGCTTTTAAATACGCCTGCTATAACATAAGCAATGATGACGAAAAAATACAAAAGTTCGCCATTAGAGATTATCGTGGTTTCTTTCATTTTGTCAGTAAGACGCATAAGCGGGATCATGGAAAGAAGGGCACTAACCGAAAGCACAGCCGTAAATAATCCGACAACAGTGTAATCAACATGGAACTTGTGCAGATAAAGAGAGTAAAAAGGGTCAGCGAAACCCCACCCAAAAGACCTTAAAAATATCACAAAAACAATTAATTTGACCCCAAATGGGATTGATTTAATGTCTTTGATGAATTTGTGGAATATTGAGGAAAGCATTTATTTTGATTTGTATAGGGCTTGATTAAAGTGCGATAGTGCGGAGTACTTAGTGCGGAGTGCCTAGTGCGTTTACCCGCCTGTGGCGGGGAGTGCTTATAAAAACAGCACTAAGCACTAAAGCACTGTGCACTAAGCACTATCTAGATTTTATCTTAAAAAGTAATCTGCGCTTATTGCTATAAAGAAAATACGCGAAGACTATGGATGAAAAAACAACCCACAGAGCTTCTGGTCCTGTTTTGCTCACAGAAGGAGCTTTTGAAAGCTGGGGCTGGTAAACAGGTTGCGTAAAGAAAGGTGCTCCGGTAACAGGAGAAGGCGCGGCGGGCATTAAACCAGCGCCGGATGGCATAGCTTCTACCTCCTGAGATAAGGCGGTAATCTGGTTTCCGTTCAAATCCAGGCCTGCGACCGCGAAATAATATTTTGCGTTATTTATCAGGTCTTTAACGGTATATGTAGTGCTGTTGTCATTCGTAACCGCATAATCCGTATACTGGCCAGGAGTAATGCCGATATAAATCTTATAATAATAGGCCTGCGCACTGGCAAAACCCGGCCATGAAAGGACAACCGCGCTGTCATAAGGCGTTGCCGTGACTTGCGACACTATGACTTGCTGTTCCACATTACATGTGACACCGCTCCATCCTTCCTGGCAGGTGCATACGCCTTCAGAGCATGTTCCATGTTCGCCGCAGTCTACATTCGCGCATGGATCAGGAGCAACTGGGGTGACCGCGATAATTACGCTTGGTTCCTCGCTTTCAAGGCCCTGTGTATCTGCAGCTTTAATGGAAATGAAATACTGCGTGTCATTTGTAAGTTCTCTTAGTTGCCATTTTGGCGTGCTGTCCTGGGTGTCGACTGTCTGGTCAAGTTTATCCAATTGGGTTCCATAGGAAATCTTGTAGTTTTTTATAGGCCTTTCACTGTCTGTTACAGGATTCCATGTAAGGTCTAGTATAGTATCGCCGGGCTGGCCTTCAAGACCTTCGACTTTTGCCGGCTTTTTTGCTTCCGGCACTGATATGGTTATAGCCCCTTTATTTGAAAATTCAGCTTTGTTTGATAATTTATCCATTAGGATCACATCTATTGGAAAAGTCCCATTATTGGAAGGTGCGGTTACTTCCGCCGTATAGGTGCCGGGCATGGAAGACGATTCTGTCATTGGCTGTTCAATGCCCTGGATACGGAGTTTAGCCTGGTCGAGTTTCGGTTCAGACTGAACAGTAACTGTAACCTTAGTGCCAGGTGCGACAGGGCCTTCCGCATCCATTTCAAAAGAATTTATGACTGGCGCAATTGTATCTATGGTTATTGCCACGGACTTTGATACTTTATTGTCTTCTGACATTGCATAAAAAGTATGAGAGCCGTTATCAAGGTTTTTTGCTTCATAACTGAAAAATCCATCAGCGTCGCTTGATGTGTCACCAAGTTTTACGTCGTTGTCAAAAATTTTCAGGTTTGAGTTTTCCAAAGCTTTGCCTGAAATTATTACAAGGTTGCTGCTAAGTTCAGCTCCATCCATAGGTGATTTTATTTCAAGGTCAGGAGATACTGGCTGAGGAACTACTGATTGCTGAGGAACGACCTCAAGCGGAAATTCACCGGCTATCTTGAAATTGCTTTTATCAAAAACCTGCACCACCTGATGTCCGATTTTAGTAAACTGCAAAGATAGATTAAATGTGAATTTCCCCTGGTCAGCGGCCTTAAACGTGTATTCGCCATTATTCGGTAAAGTGGCGTTCTCATCATCCGGAACGGATATAAGGATTGTGCCGGTATAATTTTTCGCTACATTGTTGTTATTATCTTTGGCAGTTACAGTAAAAGAAAGCTGTTCGTTCACCTTCACAGTGGAAGCCAGCCCCTCGATATCAAAATGGTTCACTGGGCCAGGAAGCGTTTCTCCGTCACCGCCTACATTCGCGGAAAGGAGGTTTGCGGCAAAAGGGCTTTGGGTTTGTGCCGTTGGCGTAAAAAATACAACCTCTTCCCTGTCGTCCAGTACCTGGTTCATCGTGACATCCATGGCGGAGAAAACCGATATTCCCGGATATTGTGATTTCACTTTAAAGTTAGCCCTTCCGTTATTGTCCGAAACGCCGCCTTGCAGAATTTCGATTACATCTTCAGAGCGGCTCGAGACCAGTTTTACCAGATGGTTTGGAATCGGGTTTCTGTATTGGTCGTAAAGCGTCGCTATCAAAAAAGTCACGTCACTTCCAGCCTGTACCATCTGCTCCGTGCTGCGCAACGTTGATTGGGACGAGGAAACCTGATCCGGATAAACCGTGAACGTTGTCTGTGGAGATGATGTCGGGGATCCTGGATAAACCACAGCGGCTTTATATTTACCAGCTATTTTAGTCTGGTGCCCATAAAGGTCTGTTTTGGCTATCCCTTCCAGGTCTGCCTGAGCCGGAATCTGTATAACTGAGCCATCCGGCTTTTCCACAACAAAACGCACATCCTGATAAGGATTTATAAGGGATGTTCTTAGTGATGCCGGATACCCTGCAACCGTATCAGTCGCGTACACCTGCACAGGCAGATAATCGGCAATGGCTGATGTCAAAAATCCTGTACCCACAAGTACAACCGCTGAAATAAATAAGAATTTAATTTTTTTTGCAATCACGGTTTTTGTATTTATATAAATTAAATCTTTATATTATACCAAATTTCAGAGGAAAAAACAATGATATAAGGTATGACTAAATAAGATTTAAATTTTACGTCAACAATATTTAATGACATTTTTCTAAATTTAATTCATTACAATAACCATTCTACGGGATTTTCGTTATCCTTCTTTGCTCTGTTCAGCCGTAACCTTGCGCTTTTTTTGCGGCAAAGGCCGCGACTGACTTTTGAGCTGTGATGTTACTTTCAGGTACTGAGATGCTGTTTCTTCTCACGCTTCCTACTTTTTTGTAGTCAAAAAAGTAGGCAAAAAACCTTCCGAGGGCGCACAAAGCAAATTCAGCATTGTTCCTTATGTCTTCTTTTCCATCTTGTTGCGCCCCCAAACCCCCTTTTGCCTTTTTACTTCCACTGTGCATCCAAGGTGTATCGTGCTGTGTTTGGAACAAAAGTTGCGGGCGGGTGGTTTTATACAGAATATCTGACTAAAAACCACAAACGCCGGAATATAAAATAACAGCTCAGCACTAATTGACTGCACAGAGAAGATATAAGGCGGAGGGGGGACCGGGGGGAGCATGGGCGTTATACCGCTGATATAAGGCATAGCGCGTGGAGTTCGCCTCATGCTCCCCCGGGCGGGTTTTTTCCCACCGCTTTTTTCCCCGCTGAAAAAAGCGGTGAACAGCGCGATGTACAACTATCGCGAACACTAAACAGCAAAACAGCCGAGCATCAAGGCGGCGTTAGCCGCATCTGGAATTCAGGAAAAAAGTCAGCCGGATGCAAATCAGGTTACAGTTAAGTAAAATGAATGTTGAATCCCGTAGAATGGTTATTATACGAAATTTAATAAAATGATTTAAAAAACCACCCTGAGCTATATGGATTGCCAAATGTAAAACAAAAAATGCAAAATTATTCCCGCTCCATTACTAAAACCCTTGCCTTTCCGCTCATATTTTTAATGTATTTCAACTGATAATCCGGCAAACAGGTCTTCAGAATGGCTATCTGATCTTCGAATAACTCAAAAAAAATTGCTTTGGGTTTAATCGGAATCAATTGTTGAACAATTTTTTTGTACAAGTCCATTCCATCGTTCCCGCCGAATAAGGATATTTGTGGCTCATATTTTAGTTCAGGGCTTATCTGATAGTCTGTTGGAATATATGGCAGATTTGCGGTAACTATCACTTCCCTCTCATCAAATAGTTCAGGCAGTACATTCTTCAGCAAATCCGAATGGATCAATCTGATTCGCCCTTCAAGCCCGTATTTTTTAATATTCCAGCGCGCCACTCGTAACGCATTTTGTGAGATGTCAGTCGCCACAGCAATCAGACCTTCGACGTTTTTACAAACAGAAATCGGAATACAGCCGGAACCTGTGCCAATATCCAAAAGTATTTGTGATTTGTGATTTGTGATTTGTGATTTTTTATACAGGTGGCGCGACGACGGCGTCGCACTTTTTGTATGTCGGATATATTCAATCACGCATTCCACCAGAGTCTCGGTGTCGGGTCGTGGCACAAGCACATTACGATTCACCTTAAAATCCAGAAAATAAAATTCCTTATGACCGGTCAGGTATGCAACTGGCATCCCTTGTTTCCGTTTTCGGATTGCGCGCTTATACAACCACAATTTTATTGAACAAATTTTGTGTTCATCGTGCGCGAGCAAAAATGTCGTCGGTTTTTTCAGAATATACGAAAGCAAAATTTCAGCATCCAGGCGCGCGCTTGGCGATGTCAGAAAAAGTTGTTCATGGCCCCATTTGAGGGCTTCTTTTATTTGCATAACAAATAACCGTTAAAACGGTTTTATTATACATCATTTTGACATTGATTATTGCAAATCGCCCTTGCTTTCAGAAAGCCTATCTTTTAATGACTGGCGCCTTTTCTCAAAAGGATGGTTCTGCATCCACATTTCCTTTAATTCGGAATCAGTAAAAATATTTTTAGCAACCTCGTCGCTTAAACCAGTTTTATTTTCAAAAAGTTTCCATGCCTCGCCTAATACATAGATAAGCTGAAAACCTTGTTCAATATGGCCGTTTATCCAGCTGGCCCTTTCACCCATATCGGGCTTAGCGCCTGCCTCAATGTCTTCAACGATAGGATTGCCTTTTTCTAAATCTTTCACTTTAACTGCCATGATAGCGATGGGTCCCTGAAGCAATTCAGTCATTGTATCATCCAAATGCATTGTTTCATCCAGACTCATTGCATATGTTGTTAGTTCGCGGGTATCGCCTGCCAAAGACAATTCCTTGTTTGGTTCACTTTCAGGATTGTTAGTCTGATTTACAAAAGCTGGGGCATGCGTTTTTTCCGCCATAAAATTTGATTATTCTGATAAACTTGAACGGCCGAATATTTTTCTTAATCGCCTTCTTAATGAAGTAAAAAATTTATTACTGCTACCCAGCGCTTCCGGATGAGCTTCCTCTTCTTCCATCCTGTTTCTGGCGCGTTCATTGATTAATTCCATTATTAGCAAAAATTTTCTATCCAGGGTTTCAGGCTTATGTATATCGCCGATTCCGGGATAAATTGGCTTTATGCTATCGTAAAAATTTAAAGCATTACCACTCTTTAATGCCATTTCAATCAGCTTATCTTCAACTTCTATCATCATTTTTCGGTCCTCCGGGTTTCTGATTAAATGTGAAACCTTGATCATATCCTCCCATTCTGCCCTTGGATTTTTTGGAATCTCAGTAGTATTCACAAAATTAGGAATTTAAATTATTTAAAGCTTCAATGGTTTTTGGCCCCATTATACCTGCATCAGAATCGGTTTTCTGCTTTACTATTCCGTTTGCCAACTGAAACCGAATAAGGGCTTGTTTTGTTTTTTCGCCAAAGTACCCTGTATTTAATCCAGCCTCCAAATGGTGTTCTTTTATCAGTATACTCTGGAGCTTAACAACATCATCACCGCGGTCTTTTAACTTCAAAGTTTTTGAAAACATTGATGTTTCTGTTTTTTCCACATATTTTATATCGCCGAAAGTCAAATTTAGATTATTTGCTTCAGTATTTCCGCCATTTAACTCAGTCAGTTTAGGCAAATCGATTTTAGCTGGAACCCAGACCTGCATTTCAACAGGATATTTGGCGATTTTTTCAGCCCTCTGCCCGACTGCAGCGACTAAAGCCTCATGGGTCTTTTTGCCGAAATAACCAGCGCCTTTTTCCCATTCGTTCTTTATTACTCCGTGATCTTTCTGGAAAACAAGCACAGCGTCCATCGTCGCGGAATCATAATTTCCGTTCAACTCACCTTTATAATAACCAAGCTCCCACAGCATCTGCTGAAGGCTATAGACATCATCGCCTTTGGCCTTTTTGCCTAAGCCCGCTTCAATGAATTGGAGGTTCTCCTTAAGCCGTTTTTGTTCCTTTATCACTCTGGAATTAAAATTTTCTGTTTTTGTTTTTAAGGCCTGTTGGGTTTTAGGGCCGAAATTTCCTGCGCCTTGGGCGTTAATGTTTTGAATCACGCCTTCATCGATCTGAAAAGTCAAAACAGCTTGCCTGGTCTCTTCATCATAAATACCGTCAACTTCACTGTGGTAATACCCAAACAATCTTAGCGCTTCCTGTAATTCGCTGATGCTTTCTTTTGACGAATCTTTTGTTATTGGTTTTGCGAATGTCTGGGGATTTAAGAATGACTTTGCCTTAAGGCGGTTTACGACGCCTTCAGGTAGTTTATCGCTTACCCAGCCAAAATCTAATCCCGGCTCAGCCTGATCGGCATAATAAAAAACTTCACCCTCTACAAGTCTCATGCCCCAGTTTAGCGCCCTTGCCAAGCCATCTTCACCATATCCCATCCAGATATCGATCCGATCGTAAGATCTTCCAGCCAATATCGCGCCTCCCCTATCATGGACCTCACCAACGCCTAAACCAGGTATTTTTACGCGTGTCCCGAAAGGATAGGTCTTTGGAGCGGCGAGCATTCCTATGTAAACTTCGGTCCCATCCGCTCCGTTTGTGCCGTTCCCGTTTAAAACCTTATCAGCCTCATAACTTCCCCTTACATAAAAACTCTGTCCTGGCAACGGGGAATAATACCCTGATGTCATGATCATTCTCTTTTCACCGCTTATTTGCTTTGCGTGAGTTACTGGATATTGTAGGAATATTGAGAGGGCGACTGAAACCATTAGTATAACTAATTTTTTCATCGGATTTTTATTTATTTAAAAATCTGAATATTATACATTAATTAATGTGGTTTTACAATCTACTGGGGTTGCCCTAATTTAAAAATATTGAATAACTAAAAAGCTGAACTTCTTAATGGCTGGCTCCACGGCTGTGCCTGGAGCCAAAAGAGGCCTGTAAACTTATCGGCTGAATATTGGCTCCACGTGTAACTGTGGAGCCAGCCAAGAAGTTCGAAGTTCGATTTTATAATTTGATAATTTTGATTTCTTTTGCCACACCTTTAGTCAGCACCTCAGTTTTACCTTTTTTATTTACATAAACCATATCCTCAATCCTGATCCCGCCTCCCAACTTATCCGAGTAAACACCAGGCTCGATTGTAAACAACATCCCTGGCTGAACATCTGTTGTCGATTTTTCCGACACTCTTGGTTGCTCATGGACTTCAAGCCCGATTCCGTGACCAGTTGCGTGACCAAAATATTCACCGTAACCAGCTTTTTCAATTACATTTCTGGTCACTTTATCTATCTCAATAAATGGCTTGCCGACTTTAATAGACTTGATTGCGGTATTATTTGCTTCCAGTACTGTTGAATAAATTTTTTGTTCATTATTTGTCGGCTTTTGGGTATAAAGAACCCGAGTCATATCCGTGCAATAATCTTTGTATTTAATCCCAAAATCAACCATTATCTTATCCCCTTTTTTAAGTTTACCAGTTCCGTTCTGGTGGTGTACGTCAGCTGTATTTTTACCGAACGCGATTATCGGAGAGAAAGAAAAGCCGTCTGCGCCGAGCTCATGCGCTTTGCTTAACAAGTTCCATTCCATTTCTTTTTCTGTTTGGCCGATTTTAATGGTTTTGATGAATTTTTCAAAAGCCTTGCTCGCAATCTTTACCGCATTCCTGATTATCCTGATTTCATTTTCATCTTTAATCATCCTCATATCTTCCACTATTCCGGATACGGGCTTAATACGGATTTTGGGGTACTTCTTTTTCAGGTCCAGATATCTGGAATAAGTCATGTGCTCATCTTCAATTCCCAATCGCTTAAAACGCCCGATGAGTTTTTTAAGCCCGTCTTTCTGGTCAAAAACCGGCATCCCTTTGGGAATCTGGCTCAACGCGGATCTTAAATAACGGAAATCAGTTATAAATACTGCCTTTTTCGGTGTTACAAAAAGCCTGCCGTTTGAACCTAAAAATCCGCAAAGGTAGCGTACATTCTCAGGTTTCGAAATCAATACCGCGTTGATCCTGTTGTTTAAAATGCTTTGCTGTAAGACTTTTATTCGGTTCATGATTCAAAATTACGCAAATTATATTTGATGCGCAAGAGGTTTTTTCAGCTATTTATTCACCATTCGATTTTCTATCTAATCGAAATGCGATTTGAATGAGTTTTGTAAGGGCATCAGGCCGTCGATGGGGATTCTTATTTTTTTTACCTTTTTGATGAGCTTTGGTATTAAAAAAAACACCTGATGCACGGCAAAGATAAGTATTCCATTTCACATATTCACCGCTTTGGGAAAGTATGGATACAGAAAATTCTGGATTATTAGTATGTAAATCCTTTAATGAATCTCCTTTTGCATGCTGTAGGTAAGCGGCAAGGTCAGCTTTTACGATTTCAGAATCATTGAAATATGTTTCATCCATAACTGCAGGAACATCCAACCCGACTTTACTAAGGAGGACTTTAAGGGTATCTGAAGGGCGATGAGGATTTTTACTTTTGTATTTTGTTCTAAATAAAACACCTGATGCGCGGTTGAGATAAACTTCCCATGTTACCCGTTCACCGCTTTGGGTTTGTATGGAAACAGACCATTTAGGATTTTGAGTATGCAAATCTACCAGTGTTCCCCCTTCTGCATGCTGTAGGTAAGCGGTAAGATCTGCTTTAACAACGTCAGAGTTATTGAAATACTCCTTATTCATAGGAATATATTCAGAGATATCCATTCCTGCTATTTTAAGGAGTGTTTTAAGAGCATCGGGGGGGCGATGGGGGTTCTCACTTTTTTTACCTTTCCAACTTTGTTTCGTCTTAAATAAACTACCTGATGCACGGTCGAGATAAGTACCCCATCTAACAGGTTCACCGCTTTGGGTTTGTATGGATACAGATTCTTCAGGGTTATTAGTGTTCAAATCTTTTAGTGAATCCCCTTCAGCATTCTGAAGATATGCGGTTAAATCAGCTTTTACATATTCAGGATTATTGAAATACTTCTCATCCATAGGAATAGTTTCTGGAATATCTATTCCCGCTATTTTAAGCAGAGCTTTGATAGCATCGGAGCGGCGATGGGGATTATCTGTTCTTTTCCTTGTACCAAGCAAAACACCTGATGCGCGACCGAGATAAGTAACCCATCTAACAGGTTCACCGCTCTGAGTTTGTATGGATACTGAATATTCTGGATTTACTGTAGACAAATCTGTAAGTGAATTTCCATTTGCAAACTCAAAATATGCAGTTAAATCCGCTTTTACATATTCAGGATTAGTGAAATACTTTTCATCCATAGGGGTAGTTTCTGGGATTTCTATTCCCGCTATTTTAAGTAGGGCTTTGAGAGCATCGGGTCTACGGTGGGGGTTAGCTCCTCTTGATTTTGTCCCAAATAAAACAGCTGACGCGCGGTCGAGGTAAGTTTCCCACCTTACCAGTTCACCGCTTTGGGATTGTATAGAAACAGATGGTTCAGGATCATTGGTATTCAAATCTTTTAGCGAATCTCCCTCTTCCGCATGCTTTAGGTAAGCGGTAAGGTCTGCTTTAACGATTTCAGAATTATTGAAATATGCTTCATCTATAACTGCAGGAACATCTACACCGGCTATTTTAAGCAGAGCTTTGAGGGCATCTGCTTGACGATGGGGATTCTCACTTTTTTTACCTTTCCAACCTTGTTTCGTATTAAATAAAACACCTGATGCATGGTCAAGATAGGCTCTCCATGCAATCAGTTCACCGCTTTGGGTTTGAATGGAAATAGTTCGTTTAGGATTATTAGTAAGCAAATCTTTGAGTAAAATCTTATCTGTACGCCCCAAAAAACCCCTAAGATCCACCTCAACCAATTCCCTGTTCTTGAAGTAACTCTCATTCATCTCCGCCTGCCGGAAAGGAGCTTCTCTGTGGAAAAGTTCAAGTATCGCAAGGCGCTTGGCCTGAGCAAAGTCCTGTGTCTGTTCCAGGTGTCTGGTTGTAAGTTCAAGTAGTTCTTCGGAGCGTTGGAGTTTCAGCACCCTGTCATTCGGGTTCATGAAATCGTGGAGCTGTTTCTGATCTATTTCAGGAAGTTCAATTCCTTCGCTCAATTGGCGTTCTACCAGTAGTTTCTTGAACCGCCTTCTGTTTTCCGGGATATCCTGCATCTGCTGTACATCCAAAGCTGTACTGTATAGGAAGTATTCGGGATGTTTGAGATATTCCGTAGGCAGGTTCTCTGTGAACCATTCAAGGGAGTCGTCTGTGGTTTGGGGATTATCGTTTGGCATTTAGAGCTTGGATTTAGAGTTTTGAGATTGGGAAGCGATTTGTTTTAGGCGCTTGAGGGCATCTCCAGGTCGAGGTGGATTATTTGTTTCTTTATTATCTTTTGTGCCAAATAAAACCCCTGACGCGCGGTTGAGATATGTTCTCCATCTCACATATTCATTGTTTTGAGCTTGAATACGAGTAGACTTTTCAGGATTATATGTACCTAGATCTTCTATTGAATCGCCTCTTGCGTGCCGAAGATAAGCAGTAAGATCAGCTTTAACAAATTCAGGATTACTAAAATATTCCTTATCCATAATTACAGGCATATCAATCCCAATTATCTTCAATAAAGCCCTGAGCGCATCTGAAGGTCGAGGGCAATTATCTTTTTCAAATGTTGTACCTAATAAAACACGTGATGCCCGACCAAGATAAGTTTCCCATCTTACCTTATCACCGTTTTTTGTTAATACGGAGGTACCAGTAATTGGATTTCTTGTACTTAAATCTTTTAAAGAATAACCTTTTGCGTGCTTGAGGTAGGCATTAAGATCTGCTTCTACAATCTCAGGATCATTAAAATACTTCTCATCCATAATTAATGGCATATCAATGCATAACATTTTTAGTAAAGCTTTGATGGAATCAGCTGGCTGAAAATTATTTCTATCTGTATTCAATAAAATATTTGATGCGCGCTTAAGATAAGTATTCCACAAAACCTTTTCACCATTTTGAGTTAATACAGAAACAGACCACTCAGGATTAGAAGTGCTCAAATCTAGTAGAGATTCTCCTTTTGTATGCTTAAGATAAGAAAGTAAATCCGCCTCGACAAATTCCCTGTTTCTGAAGTAACTTTCATCCATCTCAGCCTGCCGGAAAGGAGCTTCTCTGTGGAAAAGTTCAAGTATCGCAAGGCGTTGTGCCTGCGCAAAATCCTGTGTCTGTTCTAGGTGCCTGGTGGTGAGTTCAAGGAGTTCTTCCGAACGTCGGAGTTTCAGCTCTTTGTCTTTCGGATTCATGAAATCATGGAGCTGTTTCTGGTCTATTTCAGGAAGTTCTATTCCTTCTTTTACCTGTCGTTTTACGAGTAACTGCTTGAACCGCCTTCTGTTTTCCGAGATATCCTGCATCTTCTGTACATCCAAAGCTGTACTGTAGAGATAGTATTCTGGATGTCTGAGATATTCCGGAGGCAGGTTCTCTGCGAACCATTCAAGGGAGTTGCCAGTGGTTTGAGGATTATCGTTTGGCATTTAGAGCTTAGAATTTAGATCTTCGGGTTTTCAGTTTTAATTGGTCATTGCCCGTAGGGTCCCGCTTCGCGGGAGTCATTGGGGATTGGTCATTGCAAGCGCCAGTTTGTTCAGCGATTTGGATGAGTTTTTTGAGGGCATTAGCAGAACGATGGGGATTATCACACTTTTTGCCTATCTGAGACGCTTTTGTTCCTAATAAAACACTCGATGCGCGGTCGAGATAAGCTCGCCATGCAACCAGTTCACCACTTTGGGTTTTTATTGATACAGATCGTTTGGGATTTTTAGTATTTAGGTCTTTTAACATATTACCTTCCGCATGTTGAAGATACGAGTTAATATCTGCATTTACGATTTCAGGGTTATTGAAATAACTTTCATCCATAGGAATATATTCAGTGATATCTATTCCAGCTATTTTGAGAAGGGCTTTGAGGGCATCAGTGGGACGATGGGGATTATCTGTTCTTTGCTTTGTTCTGAGTAAAGCACCTGATGCGCGGCTGAGATAAGTTCTCCACGCAACAAGTTCGCCACTTTGGGTTTTTATGGCAATAGATGGTTCAGGATTTTCCGTATGTAGCTCTTTTATTGACTTGCCTTCTGCTTGCTGAAGATATGCGGTTAGATCTGCTTTTACGATTTCAGGGTCATTAAAATATTTCTTGTCCATTGGGATATATTCAGGAACTTCAACACCTACTATTTTAAAGAGGGCTTTGAGGGCATCACTTGGACGATGGGGATTATTACTTTTCTTTCTCGGAGTACTTTGTTTTGTACCTAATAAAAAACCTGATGCGCGGCTGAGGTAAGTATCCCATCTAGTCAATTCACCGCTTTGGGTTAATATTGAGGTATCATATCCAGGATTATTAGTATTCAATTCTTTTAACGAATCTCCTTCTGCCTTCTGAAGATATACTGTTAGATCTGCTTTTACATATTCAGGATTATTGAAGTACTTTTCGTCCATGCGGATGTATTTGGGAATTTCTAAACCGGCTATTCTAAGAAGGGCTTTTAGAGTATCAGGTCGTCTATGAGGATTAACAGTTTTTCGTTTTGTTCCAAACAAAACACCTGATGCGCGACTGAGATAAGTATTCCATGTAACTTGTTCATCGCTTTGGGTTTGTATAGATACAGATTCTTTAGGATTATTAGTATGTAGATCTTTTAGTGAATCCCCTTTCGCATGCTCCAAATAAGTCCTCAGATCCGCCTCAACCAATTCCCTGTTTCTGAAATATCTTTCATCCATCTCCGCCTGCCTGAATGGAGCTTCTCTGTGAAAAAGTTCTAGGACCGCAAGGCGCTGTGCCTGCGCAAAGTCCTGTGTCTGTTCAAGATGTTTTGTTGTTAGCTCAAGAAGCTCTTCTGAACGTCGGAGTTTCAGTTCTCTGTCATTCGGGTTCATGAAATCATGGAGCTGTTTCTGGTCTATTGCAGGCAGTTCAATTCCTTCACTCATCTGCCGTTCTATGAGTAACTGCTTGAACCGCTTTCTGTTTTCAGGGATATCCTGCATCTTCTGTACACCCAAAACTGTACTGTATAGGAAGTATTCGGGATGATTGAGATATTCCGGAGGAAGGTTCTCTGCGAACCATTCAAGGGAGTTGTCGGTGGTGTTAGGTTTATTGTTGGACATTTAGGGCTTAGGTTTATTGTTTCGGGCTTCGGGTTTCGAATTTCGAGTTTCACAAGCGCTAGCTTGTGTTGCTATTTGCTTAAGGCGCATGAGGGCATCAGACGAACGATGGGGATTATCACTCTTTTTGCCTGCCTGAGTTGCTTTTGTTCCAAATAAAATACCTGACGCACGTCTGAGATAAGCACACCATGTAACCCGTTCACCGCTTTGGGTTTCTATAAATACAGATGGTTTGGGATTATAAGTGCTTAAATTTTCAATTGAATCGCCTTTCGCGCACTGGAGGTAGACATTAAAATCTGCTTTTACTATTTCAGGATTATTGAAATATTCTTTATCCATGGGAATATATTCCCGTAGCTCAATACCTGCTATTCTAAGGAGAACTTTGAGGGCATCAGCAAGACGGGGGAGATTTTTACTTTTCTTAGCTGTCTTACCTGTTTTAGTTCCTAATAAAACACCTGATGCCCTATTGAGGTAAGTTTTCCATTTAACAGGTTCACCGCTTTGAGTAAGTATGGGTGGTACAGAGAGTTTAGGATTTCGAGTATGAAGATCTTTTAGTGAATCCCCTTTTGCATGCTGAAGATAAGCGGTAAGGTCGGCTTTTACATAATCAGGATTATTGAAATATTTTTCATCCATCGGTAAATATTCTGGAATTTCTGCCCCTGCTATTTTAAGAAGGACTTTTAGGGCATCAGAAAAGCGATGAGGATTATCGCATTTTTTTCCCTTTTGATGACATTGTGTTCCAAATAAAACTCCTGATGCGCGGTTGAGATAAGCTTGCCATGTAACATCCTTTTCACCGCTTTGGGTTTCCATTACAACAGACGGTTTAGGATTTTGAGTATGAAGATCTTTTAGTGAATCCCCTTTTGCATGCTGAAGATAAGCGGTAAGGTCTGCTTTTACAAAATCGGGATTACTAAAATATTCTTTATCCATAGGGATATATTCTGGAATATCTACCCCTGCTATTCTAAGAAGGGCTTTGAGAGCATCAGGTGAACGATGAGGGCTATCTGTTCTTTGCCTTGTATCAAATAAAACACCTGATGCGTAGCAAAGATAAGATCTCCATTTCACCGGTTCGCCGCTTTGAGTTTTTATGGATACATTACGTTTAGGATTTTCAGTATTCAGGCATTTAATTGAATCCCCTTCCGCATGTTCCAAAAACGCCCTCAAATCCGCCTCAACCAACTCCCGGTTTCTGAAATAACTCTCATCCATCTCCGCCTGCCTGAAAGGCGCTTCCCTGTGGAAAAGCTCAAGCACTGCCAGGCGCTGAGCCTGAACGAAATCCTGTGTCTGTTCAAGGTGTCTGGTTGTGAGTTTAAGGAGTTCTTCCGAACGCTGAAGTTTCAGTTCCCTGTCATTCGGGTTCATAAAATCATGGAGCTGTTTCTGGTCTATTTCAGGCAGTTCAATTCCTTCACCTATCTGCCGTTCTACTAGTAGTTTCTTGAACCGCCTTCTGTTTTCAGGGATATCCTGCATCTGCTGTACGTCCAAAGCTGTACTGTATAGGAAGTACTCGGGATGGTTGAGATATTCCGGAGGCAGGTTCTCTGCGAACCATTCAAGGGAATTGTCGGTGGTGTTAGGTTGGTTATCGGTCATTTAAAGGTTGGCTTGGGGCCTAAATTAAAATCATGTAATCCTGCAATCCTGATGACCCATCCTGGAAATCCTTACAATCCGGTTAATCTGCGGTCGCGATTTGGATGAGGTATTTGAGGGCATCGACAGGGCGATGGAAATTTTTACTTTTCTTACCGCCTTTTGTTCCAAACAAAACACTTGATGCACGGTCGAGATAAGTTCTATATTTAACCTTTTCGCCACTTTGGGTTTGTATGGATACAGAAGGTTTGGGATTTTCAGTATTCAAATCTTTGAGTGAATCACCTTTTGCTTGCTGAAGATAAGCGGTAAAGTCTGCTTTTACATATTTAGGATTGCTGAAATACTTTTCATCCATATCATAATGAACAGTTTCGCCGGCTATTCTAAGAAGGGCTTTGAGGGCATCGACAGGGCGATGGGGATTGTTACTTTTTTTACCTTTCCAACCTTGTTTAGTTTGAAATAAAACGCCTGATGCGCGGTCGAGATATGTTTCCCATCTTAACTGATTGCCGCTTTGGATTTGGACAGATTTATCACCACTAGGGTTATTGGTGTTGAGATCTTTAAGTTTATCTTTTTTTACAGCCAGTTTGAGATATGCAGTAAGGTCTGCTTTTACGTATTCAGGATTGCTGAAATATTTCTCATCCACAGGAATATATTCTGGAATATCCACACCAACTATTCTGAGTAGGACTTTAAGGGCACCTGGTCTACGATGAGGATTATCACTTTTTTTATTTCTATTGCCTTGTTTTGTTCTTAATAAAATACTCGATGCGCGGTCGAGATAAGTAATCCATTTAACATTTTCACCAGTTTGGATTTGAATGGAATCAGAATATTTAGGATTATTAGAATTTAGGTCTTTAAGTGAATCACCTTTTGCTTGCTGGAGATAGGCGATAAGGTCTGATTTGATCAGTTCGCGATTGCTAAAATACTTCTCATCCATCTCAACCTGCCTGAAAGGAGCTTCTCTGTGGAAAAGTTCAAGGACTGCAAGGCACTGTGCCTGTGCAAAGTCCTGTGTCTGTTCAAGGTGTCTGGTGGTGAGTTCAAGGAGTTCTTCTGAACGTTGGAGTTTTAGTTCTTTGTCTTTCGGATTCATGAAATCGTGGAGCTGTTTCTGGTCTATTTCAGGAAGTTCAATTCCCTCACTAACCTGCCGTTCTACCAAAAGTTTCTTGAACCGCCTTCTGTTTTCCGGGATATCCTGCATCTTCTGTACATCCAAAGCTGTACTGTATAAGAAGTACTCGGGGTGGTTGAGATACTGAGGAGGCAGGTTCTCTGCGAACCATTCAAGGGAGTTGTCGGTGGTTTGAGGGTTATTGTTTGGCATTTAGAGCTTAGGATTTAGAGTTTCGAGTTTAGAACTTGGATATTAGGATCTGAGATATGAGATATTAAATTTTCTTCTTCCTCCCTTTCTTTTTCACAACATTATCAACATCCTTTCTCGTTCCACCAACAACCTCTTCCGCGCTCCTTTCCATTGCACAAAACCCGCCTAAGAAAGAAACATTATTTTCAATAGCTTCTAAAAATTCAGGTGTTACTGGGGTTGCGCGCCGGCAGACTAAATCACGGAAAAAATGCTTAGCCGCAACAAGGTCCCTTACACCGTTATCTATGGTGGGCTCTTTTTTACCGGCAGTTACAGCATGCAGTGTTTCACGTATTACAGAACGTTTTTGGTTTGGACCTATCGAGCGGCTCCTTATCTGGTAATCCAAACGGCTATCCATGGGAATATCCAAATAAAATTCCCTTATGATCTCATCTCCTGCGGAAAGATCAACCCCCTGGCACGTGGCAGGGCCGACAGCAAGGAGCACATTTACGCCTTCCTCTTTTTTCCACGACTCACGCACTTCATCACGCGCGCTGAATCCATCTTTTTTGGGCTGGGTTGAAACACCGCCATCGATTGTATAAACGTTTGCCTCAGGAATTGCCTGCCTGATCTGTTCAGCTAAAATGCGCTCCAGATCTAATCTGTCGTCATCGGAAGAATCGATTTCACGGGTAAGCCCGCGCTTAAATGAGCTGTAAACGATTATCCTGCCTGAATTTCCTTCTCCGGACTTTTCCCTGGCTAATATTTCTTTAATTTTTTCGATAACATAATTAGCCTTGCAGGAAAGGATTGGATTTGAATTAAAAAGCTTTTTTAATAACTCAAGCTTTTCAGGCTGGCCTTCGTAATACTGCTCGAATCCTTTTGAATCAAATATGAACAGATTAAGAAACAACTGTCGGTCGCTGAGATTTGCTAAAAAATCCCAGTCAAAAGCTGTTTCTCCGCCCTCAGATCTGATTTTCCAGTCATCATAGGCTTTATCAAAACGGCTCATAAAATCCTCTTTTTCAAGCGGTTTAGTGATTCTCGCTAAAATCGGACGGAGGATTACAGGATTAAATGCTGCCAGACGGGCTAGTGTTAAGCGATGAAGCACATTTGGCGTTGAATATTTTGCGGAATGTTCATAAATAACACTCTGAGCGGGACTCATTTCTACCTGAACGCCTCCTTTGGCGTTTCGTATTGGTGGCAGACTGTAAACCTGCTCATGTGAGGCGTGGTCGGTTTTTTCGGCAAGAAATGACATTAAAACATATGGCTTTGTTCCCATTTCACTCCGCGCTGATTCGGGCATAAGGTACCTGTCGGGATGAAGAAAAGATATAAGCGGATAAAAATGTCTGGGCAGATCACCGGGTGTCGCATCTAAAAGACGTACAGCCACTTTTCTATCCAAAGTTTTTTTGTTGTTCAAGAGATAAAGAAGAGCTTGTGAACGTTTAGAGCTCGGGGTATTTGGTTCGCAGTGGTAACCAGTAAAATGCCTTGCTTCATCAACAGCGATATAATCCGGATACCAGCTTTCAAAAAGCTGTAATACAAGCGGATTTACATGCTTTCTTAATTCATCAATGCCAGTACCTGTTCCATTCCCATCCTGAAGATCATCGGGATCCTTATCAATATCGCCGATAAGTGTTCCAATATCAGCCCCTTCATCAGCTATTTCATGTCCAATTTCATCGGATGAAGCGCCAATATTTATCAGCAAGGTGGATGGGATGATGCAATAACGTATATTCCCATTTTCTTTAATCAGATTTTTAAAGTCCTCTTCGTTGCGGACAACCCTTATTTTTGATTCATCTCCGCCATATAAACTGTATTCCCTTAGGATAGTTGGAATAGTATCAGGGGGGCAAATATATAGGCTTCGTTTCTTTCCTAAATATTCAGGCTCAAGAAGCGCCAGCGATGTTTTTCCAGTTCTGGTATCAAAATGTGCCAGTCTGCGCCCGCCGTCCTTATGCCCTTTCTCCATTTCTTTTATAGCGCGTCGAACAGTGATATATGGAAAATTCTTGCGTTTCAGATGAGGACGGAATTGGCCGAATTGCATATCAATTAATTCGGAAAATCTATCAAAAACACGCTCTACTTTGGCGATATCTTCGGCGTCATCTATTCCCTCTAGTATCTCTAAAAGAGTTTCATAGCCTTTCTGGAATCCGTCCTTATCCTTATCACCTAATTGCTTGAAAAGCGGAATAGCAAGTTCAAAAATATCCTCCTCATCCAGAAACTTGATATTTTCCTTAATCCTGTCAATAAGTTTTTTTGCAATTTCAGGCTCGGAAGCAGAGTCTGATGAGCCAGATTTATCTATTTTTTTACCAGTTTCTTTTTTGTCATCATCGGATGTTTTAAAATCTTCAAAATCACTTTCTTCTTCTGGCTTCAAATATTCAGCCAGCATTCCATGCAGATTCCACGCGACCAAAAAGAAATCAAAAAACCTCTCAGGATCTTTTTTGGTCAGAATTTTAGTTAATCTGTAAGGATCATCTGCGAATTGTCGAAAAAGGGGTTGATATTCATTTTCCCCCATTGCGTCGCGGATAACAACTTCCATCAATTTCTTACCGATATTCAAAATCGGGTATGGAATGGATTCCGCGTTTTGCCGGAAAGCTGCACGGACTATGTTATGAACCCTTTTTAAGGATTCCGGATCATCCTGCTTCTGGTCAAGGACGACTTTTAATGCATCTGCCAGAGGAGAATTAAAATCTAATTCTTTATGTTTTTCAGTCATTTGAAGGGCTTTTTAAAAATATATGGTTAATATTATGCAATTTTTAGAGATAAATGTCAAGGAAAAATGACTTAATTTTAAACAACTCACACACATTTAAGACACCGTGTATCGTTAGAAGCGCTTACTTACTAACTAAAACACGATGCCCAAGAAAGATTTACACCAAATTAAACAGCTTGTAAAAGAAAAAGAACTAGCCAAG
>Ga0315297_10000376_pt1 | contig 25615 bp, 21 predicted proteins | sample YL17G15_0_MG_FD_203628 | JGI IMG/M metagenome (GOLD analysis project Ga0315297, IMG submission 203628) | Sediment microbial communities from Yellowstone Lake, YNP, Wyoming, USA - YL17G15_0 | ecosystem: Environmental > Aquatic > Freshwater > Lake > Sediment | place: USA: Wyoming | collected... | reverse complement strand
GTCCACGCGGAGGACCGACCCACTCTCATAGAAACACGAAAGCCCTCGATTTGCACCGAGGGCTTTTTCGTGCCGCGAACAACGAGTCTCACACACTCTATTTCACAACTTGTATCTCCGCGCGCCGATTGAGCTGCCGCCCCTCGACGTTTTCGTTTGATGCCGCAGGTTCATCAAAAACCTTCGCTTCTTCCGAAATTCTGTCTGCAGGAACACCCTTACCCACCAGATATTTCATGACAGCGCTGGCCCGCAACACCGACAGCTTTTCGTTGATTGCGCGACTCCCCACATTGTCGGTATGTCCCGAAACGCTCACCTTGACATCTGGATTCTCAAGCAATGTCTTTACAGCGGCATCCAGCTTTGCACGCTCTTTCACCACCAGGGAAGCCTTACCAGTCGGAAAATACACGGTCTCAAACCTGATTTCAGGTTTGACCGGCTTGGGCTCTTCCTTCTTGGGTGCGACCGGCGCCGCGGGTTTTTGTGCTTCTTGCGCTTTCTGGGCTTCGAGGGCTTTCTGAGCCTCCAGCGCTTTTTGTGCTTCCAGGGACTTCTGCGCTTCCAAGGCTTTCTGTGCATCCAGCTCTTTCTTCCGCTGTTCCTCTGCAGCCTTGCGTGCGTCGGCCTCCTTCCGCTGTCGCTCCTCATTCGCCCGAAGCTCGGCTTCCCGCTTCAAGCGCTCCTGCTCTGCCATACGCTGCTGCAGTTCTTCTGCTTCACGTTCAGCGGCCAATTTCGATGCCAACGGGACGCACACACCGATCATCGCTGACCAGTAGGTATCGTGCTCACTTCCAAGCCGGCCATTCACATCATCACTGAAAATGAAGTTGTATCCCACATTCGCATCCAGCGCTACATGCTTTGAAAATTGGTGCACAAATCCAGCTCCCAGCGGCATGTAAGCAGCCCAGCCGTTGGCTGTGATACCCGGGCTCTGTCGATTCGGTGTGTTGGAAACATCGTAGTGCAATCCTCCGGCACCAAGATAGAGATAAGGACTGAAACTGTTCGTGTAGAATGGGACGAACATGAACCGATAGTCAATCGGAACAATTTTTGTGGTATAGTAGCGCCCTTTGATTGCTCCTATACCCGCTCCAATCTGTCCTCGCAGATGATCCATCAACCCGTAATCGAGAAACACTCGAGGAGAAAATGTAGCGAACTTGAAGTCGTTGATTTCCCTCGGCTGTTCGTTGTCTCCAAGGAATCCGCCGATCTGCACGCCGAGCTGTAATCCTCGATCCTGCAGAAGCGTCGGATCTCCGGAACTTGTGGTTTGAGCAAGTCCCCAAGAACCAATGAGGACTGCAAGTGCAACAATGGTGCATATACGTTTCGTCATGAAAGGTTCCCCCTTTTTATGATTGTAGTTTTCATGCAAGAGAATTGCGGACAGAAAGTAACAGACGTTCGAGTTTTTCGGAACCTAATCCGTCGTAATCACTGGACTAAAATGTACACGAAAATCGGTGTCCGTGCGAATCAAGGGAGATGAAACAATCCGTGGGGTTTTGTTAGAAATGATAACGCGAATGAATACCGTTCAAATCATTAGAGCTTTTCGGCATTTCGACCTCTTACGCAACTTCGACAAACCACGGGTGTGTGTGATAGCGCACAGAACTGATTCTTTCTTTGAAGAAGAGGTCATGGTATATTGTCAAGCCCCAGCAGATTTCTCGATCGCATTCACCAAGGAGCAATTCATATGAGACCAATACTCATCGCCAGCATCTGCACATTTCTTTTTTCATTCTCTCATGCCCAACAGCAAGAGACAACGACAAATCCTTTTTTCGCGGACTATAACACTCCCTTCAAAACCCCGCCCTTTCAACTCATCAAGCTCGAGCATTACATGCCGGCGTTCCTGAGAGGGATGGAAGAACAAAAGAGGGAAATAGACGCGATCGTAAACAACACAGAACCGCCGACGTTCCAAAACACCATCGAAGCCGTTGAGCGGACCGGCGCGTTGCTCGACAAGGTGTATGCTGTGTTTAGCAGCCTCCGCGGCGCAAACACGTCAGACGACCTACAGAAGGTCGCCAATGAGGTCACTCCTCTTCTCTCGAAGCACCGGGATGATATCAACCTCAATGAGAAACTCTTCCAGCGCGTCAAAGCCGTGTTCCAGAAGCGGAAGGCAGGTCACCTCGATGCCGAGCAGATGCGGCTCCTTGAGAACTCGTACAAGGAGTTTGTCCGCGGCGGAGCGAATCTCACGGGGGAGAAGAAAGAACGATTCCGCAAAATCAATGAAGAGATGTCAATGCTCCGGCTGAAGTTCGACGAAAACGTCCTGAAGGAGACAAACAGCTTCAAGTTGATCGTGGATCGGAAAGAAGACCTTGCCGGACTCCCGCAGTCAGCCATTGACGGAGCGGCAGATCTGGCAAAGAAAGCGAAGCTCGACGGAAAATGGGTCTTCACCGTGCAAAAACCCAGCATGCTTCCCTTCCTGCAGTATGCGGAGAACCGCGCGCTGCGCGAGAAGTTGTTCAAGGGCTATATCATGAGAGGTGATCAAGGAAATCAGTACGACAACAAAGAGATTGTCTCAAAGATTGCGGCGCTTCGCGTCGAACGCGCACAGCTTCTGGGGTACAAAACGCACGCCGACTTCGTTCTCGAGATGAACATGGCGAAGAACCCCAAATCAGTGTATGAGTTCTTGAACAAGATATGGAAGCCTGCCCTCAAGATCGCAAAACAGGAGCGGGACGAAATGCAGGCGATGATCAAGAACGAAGGGAAGAATTTCAAGCTCGAGGCGTGGGACTGGTGGTACTATGCCGAGAGAATCCGCAAAGCGAAGTACGACCTGGACGAGAACGAGCTCCGGCCCTATTTCCTGCTCGACAACGTCCGCAAAGGCGCGTTCGATGTCGCAAGCAAGCTCTATGGAATCGATTTCGTTGAGCGAAAGGACATTCAAACCTATTCAGATGAAGTCACGGTCTTCGAAGTGAAGCGCAAGGACGGGTCACATGTCGGCATTCTCTATACCGACTATTTCCCGAGGCCCGGAAAGCGTGCGGGCGCCTGGTGCAACTCTTACCGACGGCAGGAGCGTATCGGCAATACGTTCGTCACACCGCTGATGTATAATGTCGGCAATTTCTCACGCCCAGCCGGCGACGCTCCTTCCTTGCTGAGCCTTGAAGAGGCCAGAACGCTGTTTCACGAATTTGGGCATGCCCTCCACGGTCTCCTTTCAAACATCACGTACCGCGGACTTTCTGTCCCAAGGGATTTCGTCGAGCTGCCGTCACAAATCATGGAAAACTGGGCATTCGAACCCGAAGTGCTGAAATCGTACGCCCGCCACTACAAGACCGGGGAAGTCATCCCGCAGTCGCTGATCGACAAGATTCAGAAGAGCGGGAAATTCAACCAGGGCTTTGTAACTGTCGAGTACCTTTCTGCGTCCTTCCTGGACATGGACTGGCACACGTTGAACGACACGAAGCCCCTTGATGCAGTAGCATTCGAAAAGAAATCGCTCGGGAAGATACAGCTCATTCCCGAAATTGTTGTCCGTTACCGAAGTCCATACTTTGCACACGTCTTCAGCGGCGGCTATTCTGCCGGCTACTACAGCTACATTTGGGCCGAAGTTCTCGTCGAAGACGCGTTTGAGGCATTCAAGGAAAAGGGATTGTTCGATCAAGCCACCGCCACTTCATTCCGCAAGAACATCCTGGAACGGGGGGGATCAGAGGATGCAATGACCATGTACGTGCGTTTCCGAGGAAAGAAGCCCACCATTGAACCGCTCCTAAAGAAACGCGGGCTGCTATAAGGACGAACGCTCACCAGTGCAGTAGGTCTAGAATCGGTTGACGCAAAGTCTCACACCAAATCCCCGAGAAGTGAGCGGGCCGATTACGTACAATCTTGGACTCCGGGATCGACCGTTGAGGACCTATTACCCCGGCATCGCGCGTTTTGCTGATACAGCGTCATCTAAAGTAATTCATATCCTAATTCTTAACGCAGAGACCTGCCCGCCTTTACGGACTCAAAGAGGCAGGCGGGCACAAAGGTCGCAGAGGATCAGGCGCGACCAACTCTGAGTTCCTCCGCGTCTCAACGTTGAGAACCGGTCGTTCAGATTCCTTTTCGAAGGGGCAGTAGTATCAATCTGATGTACGAAAACGAAGAAGCCAGACCGGCAACCGGCCTGGCTTTTCTTCTGAAGGAGAGGATCTATCAGAAATGAGCGTTCAGGAATGGCAAGATACGGAAGAAGGTAGGATTGTTCTCTGCCCGATTGAGCAGTCCGATTTGAATGCCGAACAGCTCCGTGGCGTAATTGTAGAAACCGATTGCGATGCCCCGCTGTGTCCCTGTCACGCGATTGTATGCGCCGATCAGCACACCTTTTGCCTGATCCGATCGGGTCATGATTCCTCCGACACTGAATCCTGACACCTCGTTTGCCTTGATACGATATCCCGCGATGTTGATTCCTTTCACCGTACATCCTTCGTCCGACTCTTCACCCCTCAAGTCGCCAGCAGTCAAATTGATGCCCGTAATCTCCTTCTTCGACACAATCCCTACACCTCCAATGGTCAATCCCCGGATCCCGTCCAGACCCACAACGGCGAGCCCCCCGATATTGATACCGCCGACCGCTCCTTCCGAAACGAGAGCGAGCCCGCCGAGATTGAGTCCCCGAAGGCCTTCTTTCCCCACGACCGCCAGACCGCCGATATTAAGCCCCGTGATGGCTCCGTTACTCACAGTGGCCAGACCGCCTATACTCAGACCGGCCATACCGCCGTTTCCAACAATCGCGAGTCCACCCAGATTAACTCCCGACATCAAACCCTGTCCTACCAGAGCCAAACCTCCGACTGATATCCCGGTCATGTCGCCTTCAGCGACACAGGCCAGGCCAGAGAGATTGACTCCCTGAATTGGACCTTTTCCAACAATCGCCAACCCGCCCATTGTAACGCCCGCTGTCATCCCCTGGTTCACCACAGCCAGCCCTCCGAACGACACACCAATCATTTCATTCTTCGCTAGGACCGCGAGACCGCCGATCGACAGGCCATGGATATTCTCGGCAGCCGGCGAGACAATCCCTAACGCCATTCCATTGATCGTGCCCGTGAGCTCATCCGCAGGCCGCCAGAGCGTAAAGTTGACGCCGTTGATCATTTCAATGTCTCTGTCGCGCCAATTGAATCGCAGACCGGTGTGCCGTGCTGAATTACCAAACGAGAGTCCGACGGAGCCAACACCCACATTGAAGCTTCCATGTCCCTCCGTGGGATCGTTCTGCGCGATGACAAGGGAGGCAGTAACAAGCATCAGAAGTGGGACATAACCAAGTGTCCGCGCAAATGAGGAAGTTTGAGATTGAAAAGACTTCACGGCGCTTCTCCTTTATCGTAGTCGTTTCAGAAGAACCACTGTCATATCATCATTGCGCGATGCGTCATGGATGTACGCATTGACTTCCGCAAGAATCTCTTCGATAAGTCCAAGAGAAGAGCTTGTCCGGGTTCCGGCAATGATCCGTTGGAGTCGCTCCTCTCCGAATTCTTCCATTGCAGCATTCATCGCCTCTGAGATCCCATCGGTGTAGATCAGAATTCTGTCTCCAACAGTAATAGGAATCTCTTCTTCGTTGTACTGCACATCCTCTTTGACACCCAATGCAATTCCCCTCTGTGCCAGGCGTCCGGGCTTTTCGCTCGCGTGGAACAATAGCGGCATCCCCTGCCCAGCATTTGCGTACCGCAGCGTGCCTTGCCGCGCATCGAGAATGCCATAGAAGAGAGAGACGAACGTGCGCGCATCCGTGCTTCGGAAAAGGAGTTTGTTCGCCCGCTCCAGGCAGTCTTTGGGATCAGCATCGAAGAGGGCCAGACTTCGCATCGTCGCCTGAAGGTTCGCCATGACAAGTGACGCTGCAAGGCCTTTTCCGCTGACGTCCCCAACGCCTATCGCCACACGGTGATCGTCCAGCCGGATGAAATCAAAATAGTCGCCGCCGACATTCAGAGCCGGTATGTTTCGCCCTGCAATATCGTACCCCGGGAGATCGGGTCCGGCCTTGGGGAGAAGATTGATCTGGATGTTTCTGGCCATCCGCGCTTCTTCTTGCGACCGGATGCGGGCTTCTTCCGCCTTTTTCCGCTCAGTGATATCACGGTAGATTGCGTAGATTCCGAGTTGTTTCCCACCGTGTACGACTGGCGCTCCCAGAATCGAAACGTCGATCAACGATCCATCTTTTCTTTTTCGGCGGGAATCAACTTCCACACGCTCGCCGTGAATGACGGTCGACGAAAGTCGCGCAGCCTCTTCCTTGTGGGCGGGAGGCGCGACAAGATCGTTGATCTGCTTCCCTACGGCCTCCGAATGGGTGTAGCCGAACATTCTGGTAAACTCCTCATTGACATCGACGATAATGTCATTGTTATCATGGAGGACGATGGCTTCGGGTGCACTGTTAAAGAGTTTCTCGAAAAACGTTTCCTGAATGGTGAGGTCTTCTTCCGCTTTCTTGCGGCTGCTGATATCGCGATAGACAGCGAAGACGCCCATCTGATTTCCTCCATGGAAAATGGGAGCTCCCAGGATGGAGACGTCAAACAATGTTCCATCTTTTCTGCGCCGTTGCGTATCGAGCTCCACCCTTTGGCCATGGATCACTTTGTCCGAGAGCATTGCAGCTTCGGCGAGCAATTCCTTCGACGCCACGAGATCATTGATTGGCCTGCCAACGGATTCTTCCCTCGTATAGCCAAACATTTTCGTGAACTCATCGTTGACGTTCACGACCCGGTCGTCGTTGTCGTGCCAGACAATCGCTTCCGGCGCGCTGTTGAACAACCGCTCAAGATAAGCCGTCTGGATGTAGAGCTGTTCTTCGGCTTTCTTCCGTTCCGTGATGTCGCGGTATATCGCGTAATCACCTATTTGTTTGCCCTGGTGGATGATCGGGGCACCGAGCACAGAGACCTCGATGAGCGATCCGTCTTTGCGCATTCGCTTACTATCCATCTCAAGCCGTTGACCGTGGAGCACGAGGCTTGAAATCCTTTTTGCCTCCTCGCGGTATGCCCGCGAAACAACGAGCTTATTGATCGGCTTGCCGATCGCTTCTTCACGCGTGTAGCCGAACATTCGCGTGAACTCTTCATTGACATTCGCCACCCGATCGTTGTTGTCATGGAGGGCGATGGCCTCGGGTGCGCTATTGAAAAGGATCTCGAGGTAGGTTTTCTGGAGGAGCAGATCCTGTTCGGCTTTTTTCCGATCTGTTATGTCTTCAACGATGCCATCAAAATAGAGAGTCTTTCCGATGCCGTTTTTGACCGCGAGTGCCGTCATGGAAGCCAGAATTGGCTTTCCGTTCTTTTTCCGAAACGCCACCTCTTCGTGATGAACGAACCCCTGTGACGAGAGCTTGCGGGTCAACCGCTGTCTGTCGTTTGGATGGAGATAAATCTCCGAGACACGTTTGGCGAGCATCTCGCCTTTCTTTCTGTATCCCAGCATCCGCACCAAAGCCGAATTCACCTCCAGGAACTTACCCTTCTGGCCAGGCGTGCTGCGAAAGATCCCGATGGCAATATTCTCCGTGAGTGTTCGGTACTTTTCTTCGCTCTCGCGCAGCGCCTGTTCGACCCGCTGCCGAGAGGCTTTTTCTCTTAGGAGAGTGCGGAGACGCCTTTCGAGCACCTCATACGACGTTTTCATAGTTGTATTATGCTTTAAGGGAGGTTTACGCATCGATAGGCCCTTTGACCCGTTTTTCTATACGTGAAATCGGCGTGCTTGTTGGCAGGAACTGGAAAATTAAAGCGAGACCGGCGGTTGCAGGAAACTTAGCGATTCAGCGAGGAAGAATCAATGCAGCCAGCATCAGTGTAGTCCCAAAATCAGGAATCTCTTGCGATTTAGCGAGAGAGATCGTTATCTTGATGTCAACAGAGGTTCACCTTCAGTTCTCTTCTCTCTGAGGTTCACTGGCATTGATTCGATCGCTTATTACCTGGTTCACGGCCGCGATACTTATTGTAACATGGCTCCCCCTGATGGCGGTGAGCCGGCTCTTTGAACGCGATCCCGTTCGATACAGAACGGGGTTTCTGTTCCGGAGACTGGGCAAGGCCTTGACGCGGGTGAATCCCGCCTGGAGACTTCACATCAGCGGTGAGACGATCGACAATCCGCGACGACCCTACGTCGTTGTCTCCAATCACCAATCACTGGCTGACATTCCACTCATCAGCAACCTCCCCTGGGAAATGAAATGGATGGGAAAAGTGGAGTTGTTCAGACTCCCTATCGTCGGCTGGATGATGCGCCTCGCGGGAGACGTTTCGGTCGATCGCAAGAATCCAAGAAGCGGGGCGCAGGCATTGATCAAGGCTCAGCGTTACCTGGAGCAACGATGTTCGGTGATGATTTTCCCAGAAGGAACGCGGACGCTCGACGGCCGCGTCCGGCAGTTCACAGACGGAGCGTTCCACTTGGCGATCAGGTCCAAGACAGCAATTCTTCCGATGGTCATTGAGGGATCGCGCAATTGCATTCCAAAAAACAGCTGGAAATTCGGCGAGCCGTCCGAAATCCATTTAAAAATCCTTCCCCCTGTTGAAACATCTTCGCTTTCTATTGATGATGTGGCCGCCTGCCGTGATAGGGTACGCCTGGTGATCATGCAGCAGATCGCGGAATGGCGATCGGTTCCTCTCGATGCTGTCGACGGCACGGCTCCGATAAGACCACCGTCAGCTCTCTCGCCAACTCAGTGATACAGCTCCATCCAGCCAAGTCAATGTGAAAGGATTCCCGCATGGGCAACACGGAATGGACACGCGAATTTCCCGCAGCAATTACACTCTGTGATACCAAGGGGATAGTTCTGGCATTGAACGATAAAGCATGCGAGACATTCGCTGAGGATGGAGGAAAAGAGCTGATCGGCAAGAACCTTCTCGACTGCCACCCTGAGCCGAGCCGCACGAAAGTGGTAGAGCTCCTGCGAACAGGCCGATCCAATGTCTACACCATTGAGAAAAAAGGTGTGAAGAAACTCATCTACCAGTCGCCATGGTACGCCGAGGGAAAGCTCGCGGGACTCGTTGAGCTCTCTCTGCCGCTCCCGGCCGAATTACCGCACTTCGTGCGAGACAAGAACCCGGGAACCTGAGCATATCGTTACTCACACTTCCATGAATTCATGAATGGCAGCCCGCTCGATGCGGGTTTTTCTTGCTTGGCCTTGGGCTTTTTGTTCTTTTTCACCGGTTCCCAGTTCAAGCATTACTTGAGCATTGAAGCGTTGGACTGTTTTTTTATTCCACGGGAGTTGATGATTTCCCAAGAAAAGAGCATTCGGCCAATTTGTGTATTGACATCTTCGTCAAAAATGTTATCTTGATAGGAACAATTGCTTTACTCAAGTCAAGTGAATCCCGGCATCCACATATCATCGGCTTTGTTGTTCTCCACCTACGCGGGTGTTGTACGACCCGTTGCCGGTATTCTTCCCCTTAGCTTTATCCTCATTCTCATTAACCTCCTCCTTCTTGGGCTCCTTCTTATTGCCTAAGCAAGGCCAGAGGTTAACCGAGCATACCACACACTTCCAATAGCGCATCACGGTAACGCAGGTTCTCCTCTGGCGGAGAAGAATGTTTTTGCCAAAGGTGAACGATGCGAAGTGATCGAATCAAAATCGGTATCGAACGAGCTCCCAACCGGGCCATGTTGCGGGCAGTCGGGTTTACCGACGCTGATTTTCACAAGCCGATTATCGGTCTGGCAAATGGCTACAGCAACCTCACGCCCTGCAACGTCGGGTTAGATGAGCTTACCGACTGCGCCCTCGATGCCCTTCGCTCCGCCGGCACCATGCCTCAGGTCTTCGGAACGATAACTGTCAGCGATGGCATCGCCATGGGTACGGAGGGGATGAAATACTCCCTCGTCTCCCGCGAAGTTATTGCTGATTCGATCGAAACAGTTTGCCAGGCACAGTCGATGGACGGCCTGATCGCGATCGGCGGATGCGACAAGAACATGCCAGGCGCCATGATTGCGATCGCCCGCATGAACATCCCGGCGATCTTCGTCTATGGCGGAACAATCAAACCCGGACAGCTTCGCGGCAACGACCTCACGATCGTGAGTGCGTTCGAAGCGGTAGGTCAATACAGCGCCGGCAAACTCACCGCAGAGCAAGTACACGAGATCGAGTGCCACGCATGCCCCGGCGCCGGTTCGTGCGGCGGAATGTACACCGCCAATACCATGTCCTCAGCAATCGAAGCGATGGGGCTCAGCCTTCCCTTCTCTTCCACCATGGCGGCAGAGGACGACGAAAAGAAAGAAAGCACGAAACGCTCTGCCGAAGTGCTCGCCCGCGCAGTGCAGAACCAGATTCTTCCCCGAACAATTCTCACCCGAAAAGCATTCGAAAACGCAATCGCCGTGGTTATGGCGATCGGCGGATCGACCAACGCGGTTCTTCACTTCCTGGCGATAGCAAAATCGGCCGACGTGCCGCTGTCGATAGACGACTTTGAAACGCTGCGGAAGCGTGTGCCCGTTCTCTGCGATCTGAAACCTTCAGGCCGCTATGTGACCACAGAATTGCACGCGGCTGGCGGCATACCGCAGGTCATGAAGATGTTGCTCGACCGTGGCTTGCTCCATGGAGACGCTCTGACCATTTCAGGTCAAACCGTGACAGAGGTTCTGGCGAATGTTCCATCGGAGCCGCGGAAGGATCAGAACGTGATACACCCCTGGTCAAGTCCGGTTTATCCGCACGGGCATCTCGCGATACTGAAAGGGAACCTCGCAACCGAGGGAGCTGTCGCCAAGATCACCGGCGTCAAGCACACCGCCATCACGGGTCCTGCCCGCGTATTCGACTCTGAAGAGACGTGCCTGAAGGCGATTCTCTCAGGGGCAATCCGGCAGGGGGACGTCATTGTGATCCGGTACGAAGGGCCGCGCGGCGGACCCGGAATGCGTGAGATGCTGGCGCCCACTTCCGCGATCATCGGAGCGGGATTGGGGGATTCTGTCGCATTGATTACCGACGGGAGATTTTCGGGAGGCACGTACGGCCTCGTAGTCGGGCACGTGGCGCCGGAGGCAGCGGTCGGTGGTACGATTGCTTTGATACATGAAGGGGATTCGATCACCATTGACGCACAAAGACTTCTGATTCAGCTGAACGTTCCGGAAGAAGTGCTCGCGGAACGAAGAAGAACGTGGAGTGCACCGGCACCGCGCTACACCGCCGGTGTTCTGGCAAAGTATGCGAAGCTTGTCTCAACAAGCAGCCGCGGAGCAGTGACCGACTTTCAATAACAATGAGGAGAAGTGGCGATGGTCAGCACAAAAACACCCGATCGCGCACATGGAAAGACCATGACCGGTGCGGAGATCTTCGTCCGGTCATTGGTTGAAGAAGGAGTGGAAGTCGTCTTCGGGTACCCCGGAGGCGCGGTGATCGGCATCTACGATGCGCTGCACGATATCACCGACATCAAACACATCTTGACGCGCCATGAGCAGGGGGCAACTCATGCGGCGGAGGGGTACGCGAAAGCGAGCGGCAAACCCGGCGTTGTCCTGGTCACTTCCGGTCCAGGTGCTACGAATACGGTGACAGGCATCGCCGATGCGTACATGGATTCCATTCCCATTGTGGTTTTCACGGGTCAGGTCGCGGTCCACATGATCGGCAACGACGCGTTCCAGGAGGCGGACATTGTCGGGATCACGCGGCCAATCACGAAGCACAACTTCCTCGTCAAGGATATCCGTGATCTGACGCGGACCGTCAAGGAAGCTTTCTTCATTGCGACCACAGGCCGGCCCGGCCCCGTGCTCGTCGACCTTCCAAAGGATGTCATGGCGCAAAAGTCCACGTTCGAATATCCGAAGACCGTCGTTCTTCGCGGGTATCAGCCCGTCGTCGAAGGGAACACCAAGCAGATCAAAAAGGCAGCCGCGGTGATCTCCAACGCCAAGAGGCCGGTCCTGTACGTCGGCGGAGGCGCCATCAGCTCGGGAGCGGCCCGGGAGCTGCGAGCGCTTGCCGAAAAGCTCCGCTGCCCCGTCACCACAACGCTCCACGGCCTAGGTGCATTCCCTGAAGACAATCCTCTCTCCATGGGGATGCTCGGGATGCATGGATCATGGTACTCCAACATCGCGGTCAGTTATTGTGACGTCCTGATTGCTGTTGGCGCCAGGTTCGATGATCGTGTGACGGGCAAAGTGGAGGCGTTCGCCGCTGAGGCAAAGAAGATACACATCGACATCGATCCGGCAGCAATAAGCAAGAACGTTCCCGTCGATGTGCCGATCGTCGGAGATGTGAAACATGTGCTGAGTGCTCTGGCCGAACTCGTGGAGCCGCTTGACACGGCCGATTGGCTCGCCACGATCGCCCAGTGGAAAGTCGAGCATCCGCTCCGGTACAAGCATGACGAAGCATTGCGCGCACAGCACGTCTTCCAGACGCTCGGCGATCTCACGGGTGGCGATGCGATTGTTGTGACTGACGTCGGCCAGCACCAGATGTGGGCAGCTCAATTTTATCGATGGAAACATCCGCGCACACACATCACCTCGGGCGGTCTCGGCACGATGGGATTTTCACTTCCGGCGGCTATGGGTGCGGCGTTCGCGAATCTCAAACGTCCGGTCGTTTCGATCAGCGGCGATGGGGGGTTTCAGATGAACGTGCAGGAACTCGCCACCATCGCGCAGCATCAACTTCCCATCAAGATCTTCGTCATCAATAACGGCTTTCTCGGGATGGTGCGACAATGGCAGGAGTTGTTCTGGCGGAGACGGTATTCCCACGTCGATATCTCCGCGCCCGATTTCGTGAAGCTCGCAGAGGCATACGGATGCAAGGCACTTCGCGTGAGCGAGCCATCCGGCGTGGAAAAGGCCATCCAAGCAGCAATGGCGTACCATGATGGACCCATCCTCGTCGAATTCGTCGTCGCACGGGAGGACAACGTTTATCCCATGATTCCCGCCGGTCAGACGGTCAACGAGCTTATGGACAACCCGGACCCCGTCATTCCTTCCGGAAGCGGATCGGCTGCAGAGTCGCACACAATGGTCCATGTAAAGGGATAACGCCATGGCGCACACTTCTTCTTCCATCTCATCAGGAAAACGGACAGCGTCCGAACAGCATTTGAAGCCACACACGATTGCGCTTCTCGTGGAAAATCATTTTGGGGCGTTTAATCGCATCGCGGGACTTTTCGCCGCAAAAGGGTACAACATTGACAGCCTGACGGTCGGACCGACAGAAGAGAAAGAAATCTCACGCATGACGATCGTGACGCGCGGGGACGATCAAATCATCGAACAGATCGTCAAGCAGCTGCACAAGCTCATCGATACCATCAAGGTTGTCGATCTCACCTTCGAGCCTTTCGTGGAACGAGAGCTGGTGCTCGTGAAAGTCCAGTCGACGGCATCGACACGCGCAGAAATCATGCAGATTTCCGAGATCTTCCGCGCGAAAGTGGTTGACATGAGCCCTAAAACCCTCATGCTGGAAGCAACGGGAAGCCAGCAGAAGGTGGACGCTATCATCAACATGCTGAAGCCGTTCGGCATCAAAGAAATGGCCCGGACAGGACGAGTGGCCTTGAAGCGCGAGTTCCAGGGAGAGGTCTAGTGACCGATATGACCATCATACGCGATTTCCCGCTCTACGATGCGCGCACGGAACACGACGCCTGCGGAGTCGGGTTTATCGTCAACGTGAATAGCGAGCGTTCGCACAGCATTATCCCCCAAGGGATCGAGATCCTTGTGAATCTCACACACCGCGGCGCCTGCGGGTGCGATCCGGAAATAGGAGATAGGGCGGGCGTCACCGTGGAGATTCCATACCTGTTTTTTGCGCGCCGCATCGAAAAGCACCTTATGGGCACATCAACGCTCTCCTGAGCAGGTGAGCTCAGAGGATGAAGAACACCGGAGAAAGTGAACAACGGATGAACAACATCACACTCTATGATACAACGCTGCGAGACGGAACGCAGGGAGAAGAAATCAGCTTCTCCGTTGAGGACAAATTGAGGATCGCTCAATGCTTGGACGATTTCGGGATCCAGTATATTGAAGGCGGCTGGCCCGGATCGAATCCGCGTGATCTCGAATTCTTCCGCCGCGCCAAGTCGCTGAAGCTCGGCCAGGCACGCATCGCTGCATTTGGCAGCACCCGCAGGCAGAAGAATCCTGTTCAGTCGGATCCGAACATTTGTTCACTCCTGGAAGCGGAAACTCCGGTCGTCACTATTTTCGGCAAGAGCTGGCTGTTGCACGTTCACGCAGCGTTGAACATCAGCGAGGAGGAAAACCTTGAACTCATCAGCGAATCGGTTGAGTATCTTGTTCGGCAAGGCCGCGAGGTTGTGTACGACGCCGAGCATTTCTTCGATGGATACAAGCACAATGCTCCGTACGCGCTGAGAACACTTCAAGAAGCTCACACAGCCGGGGCTGGAACCATCGTCCTGTGTGACACTAACGGGGGTTCTCTGCCGGAGGAGGTTGAGAAGATTGTCCGGGATGTTAGAAAGCATCTCATTGGACCAATGGGGATTCACGCCCACAACGATGGCGAACTTGCCGTTGCAAACACGCTTGCTGCGATAGCGGCGGGTGCAGAGCACGTGCAGGGAACGATGAACGGATTTGGCGAACGATGCGGAAATGCGAACCTCTGCTCGATTATCCCCAATCTTCAGCTCAAGTTGGGGCGTCCGTGCGTCTCGAGTGCTCAGCTGGCAACGCTGACGCAGCTCTCGAAGCTGGTCTCGGAGCTGGCGAATCTTTCTCCCCGGAAACATCTCCCGTTCGTCGGTCAAAGCGCATTTGCCCACAAGGGCGGCGTTCACGTGAGTGCTGTCATGAAAAATCCCGCCACGTACGAACATATCGATCCCGAATGGGTGGGCAACCGCCGCCGAGTGCTGGTCTCTGACCTCTCGGGCAGGAGCAATGTAGCGTACAAAGCAAAGGAGCTGGGTGTATCGCTCGACGAGAAATCGGACGCAACACGGCGAATTGTCGAAGAGATCAAATCAAGAGAATATCAGGGGTATCACTACGAAGACGCGGATGGATCGTTGGAGATTCTCATTCGTCAGAATCTCGAGCGCTGGCAGAATTTCTTTGAACTTGGCGGTTTCAAGGTGATAACCCAGAAGGAATCGATCGAGGCAGAACCGACATCGGAAGCTTCGATCAAGGTCCGCGTTGGCAGCGACATCGAACACACCGCTGCGGACGGGAACGGGCCTGTCAACGCTCTTGATCAAGCGCTGCGAAAAGCACTCGAGAGGTTTTACCCCGAACTGAAGAATGTCGTTCTGAGCGACTACAAGGTGAGGGTTCTCGACGGATTTGAAGGGACGGGATCAAAGGTGCGCGTATTGGTCACGATGCGCGACGAGCAATCATCCTGGAACACCGTTGGGGTTTCCTCGAACATTATCGAGGCAAGCTGGAAGGCGTTGGTTGACGGCATTTTCCATTATCTCATGAAACGAAGGCCGCAATCAGAGTCGTCTTGGCGCGCGGAAGCTATTTAATCAACGAGAGGAGTCGGTATGAAACAACAAGCAACTGACCATCAGGCACCCGCGAGTCAACGCGTGGCGATTTTTGACACGACGCTCCGCGACGGCGAACAGTCACCCGGATGCAGTATGAACACAGAGGAGAAGGTCAGACTCGCACGTCAGCTCGAGCAGCTTCACGTGGACGTGATCGAGGCCGGATTTCCGATCGCCTCCTCAGGTGACTTCGAAGCCGTTCGTGCTATCGCACGGATGGCTACATCGAGCACCGTGGCTGCGCTTGCTCGCGCTGTCAAAGGGGACATCGACCGGGCCTGGGAGGCAATTCGCGATACCTCCCGTCCGAGGATCCACACGTTCATCGCAACGTCCGACCTTCACCTGAAGCACAAGCTCAAGAAAACGCGTTCGCAGGTCCTTCAGGATGCGGTGTGGGCCGTGCGGCACGCGAAATCATTCTGCGATGATGTGGAGTTTTCATGTGAGGATGCCTCGCGCAGCGATAGCGGCTACCTCTGTGAAATCGTCGAGGCCGCCATTGATGCCGGCGCGACCATCATCAACCTGCCAGACACCGTTGGTTATTCTGTCCCGCATGAGTACGGTGCGATGTTTCGGACTGTCAGCGAGCGAGTGCCGAACATCGGGAAGGCCGTCCTCAGCTGCCACTGCCATAACGATCTGGGACTGGCGGTAGCCAATTCCATCGCTGCGCTCCAGAACGGTGCACGCCAGGTGGAGTGCACGGTGAATGGCATCGGCGAACGGGCAGGCAACGCATCGCTCGAAGAAGTTGTCATGGCGATCAAAGTCCGGGGCGAATTGTTGCAGCTGCACACCGGCGTCGCCACCGAGGAAATCTACCGGACAAGCCGGCTGCTGAGCAGCTTGACGGGAATGCTCGTCCAGCGAAACAAGGCGATCGTCGGCGCGAATGCCTTCGCTCATGAAGCGGGCATCCACCAGGACGGTGTTCTGAAAAGTCCAATCACCTACGAGATCATGACACCGCAGACCGTGGGCATCAGGCACAGTGTTTTGGTCCTCGGGAAGCACTCCGGGCGGCATGCGTTAAGGCAGAGATACACAGAACTCGGTCACCAGCTCACCGAGCAGGAACTCGAACAGGCATACCAGCGTTTCACCGCACTCGCCGATCAGAAGAAAGAAGTCTTCGATGAAGACCTCGAAGCATTGCTCGAATCGGGTTTGAGTCCGTCAGAGGAGAGCTTCCACCTGGTCAATATTCATGTAGCGAGCGGGACAAACGTCCGTCCCACGGCCACGGTCGAGCTCCAGCACCGTGATGAGAGCTTTGTCGATTCGGCGACTGGTGACGGGCCTGTAGACGCGGCTTTCAAGGCAATAGAGCGGATAACCGGGATCGAGGCCCGCCTCACAGAGTATTCCATCAAATCAGTCAGCCTGGGCCACGACGCAATAGGAGAAGTCTTTATCAGGGTCGAGCTGGATGGCCTTCTCTTCAATGGTCGATCAGCCAGCACTGACATCATCACCGGAAGCGTCAAAGCGTACCTCGAAGCGCTCAACAGGGCGCTTGCGTCAAAACGCCGCAAGGATGTTCAGCAAAAGGAGAGCGTCGAAGAACACACTGCTGCTGCAGAAGTTTAGGCCTCATTTCATTGAATGCAAGATACAGTGGAACGGAAAGCATGAAACAACCCCAAACGTTGTTCGAGAAAGTCTGGAACCGGCACGTCGTCGCACAGGAAGCGGATTCTCCCGCAGTGCTGTACATCGACCTGCACCTTGTTCACGAGGTTACCTCACCGCAAGCGTTCGATGGGCTGCGGAAGCGAGGGCTCGGCGTTCGACGTCCTGACCGCACATTTGCGACCGTCGATCATAGCATTCCTACACTCGATCCATCAATCGCCATGAAGGATCTTCAGGCGGCTGCGCAGATCCAGATGCTGGAGGCAAACGCGTCTCAGTTCAGCATTCGGCTCTACGGAACAAAAAGCGAAGGGCGCGGTATTGTCCATGTCATCGGACCGGAAAATGCATTAACCCAGCCGGGCATGACGATTGTGTGCGGAGATAGTCATACCGCGACGCACGGCGCGTTCGGAGCGCTCGCATTCGGTATTGGCACAAGCGAGGTGGAACATGTCCTCGCGACACAGTGCTTGCTGCAACGAAAACCGAAAACAATGCAGGTTCGCATCGACGGCAAGCTGCAGTCCGGGGTCACGGCCAAGGACATCATCCTCGCATTGCTGGCGCGCATCGGCATCGGCGGCGGGACTGGACATGTCATCGAATACACAGGGGAAACGATACGCTCTCTGTCGATGGAAGAGCGAATGACCGTCTGCAACATGTCCATTGAAGGCGGCGCCCGCGCCGGGATGGTTGCACCCGACAGCACTACGTTTGAGTATTTGGCCGGCAAGAAGTATTCCCCACAAGGCCCGGCGTGGGACAGATCCCTTGCCTACTGGCGGTCATTACCGACAGACGAGGGCTCGCTGTACGACCGGACAGTAACTCTCGACATCTCAGACCTCACGCCCATGATCACGTACGGCACTAATCCCGGGATGGGAATGAGAATCACCGATCCGATTCCCGATCCTTCAGCTGTCACCAACAGCACCGAGCGGTCAACCCTTGAAAAAGCGCTGGCCTACATGGATCTCAAACCGGGAGCCCGGCTCCTGGGTAAGCCTGTGGATGTCGTGTTCATCGGAAGCTGCACAAACTCTCGAATAAGTGATTTGCGCGACGCTGCGCGCGTGTTCCGGGGACGCAAGATCAATCCGAACGTTCGGACCCTGATCGTGCCTGGATCGCAGGAGATCAAGCGCCAGGCGGAAGCGGAAGGGTTGCACGCCATATTCAAAAGCGCCGGGGCAGAGTGGCGCGAATCCGGCTGTTCGATGTGCATTGCTATGAACGGCGACCAGATTCAACCGGGGCAATACGCCGTCTCCACCAGCAACCGAAACTTCGAAGGCCGCCAGGGAAAAGGCGGGCGAACGTTCCTTGCTTCTCCGCTGACGGCTGCGGCCGCAGCAATAACCGGATCAATCACTGACGTAAGAACTCTCTTAAATTCATAGAGACGACGATGGCCCATTTCACATCATTGAAGTCACGCGTTGTTCCGTTGTTGATCGACAACATCGACACCGATCAAATCATCCCAGCCCGGTTCCTGAAATCGACTGACAAGCTTGGTCTTGGCGGAAGCCTCTTTGCTGATTGGCGGTACGAGGCGGACGGGTCACCGAGGAAGTCCTTTCCTCTCAACGACCCATCGAATGCAAACGCCGCCGTACTCCTGGCTGGGGACAATTTCGGCTGCGGTTCGTCTCGCGAGCACGCCCCGTGGGCATTGACCTCGCACGGCTTCAAGGCGGTGATCAGCACATCCTTTGCTGATATTTTCCGCAGTAATTCGCTGAAAAATGGCCTTCTCCCGATCGTTCTCTCGGGAGAAGAACATCAACAGCTTCGACAGGAAATAACTGGCTCGCCGCTGGCCGAGGTTTTCGTCGATCTGGAACATCAGAGCATCACCTTTCCTTCGGGAAAACGTGCAACGTTTCCCATCGACCCGTTTTCAAAATTCTGCCTTCTGAACGGCGTCGACGAACTGGAATACCTCCGCCGCTTCACCAAAGAAGTCGAAGCATATGAGGCGACACTCGGTTTATAGGAAATTGACGATGGCAAAGAAGAAAGAAATCGAACAATGCAATCCATGAGCTGGAGCCTCACGGACTCCGATCGATGTTGATTGACGCCGTAGTGACGGCGACACGCCGCTCCAAAGAACTCAGCAAGATCATGAACCAATCGTAAACGCACTGTCGAATCAGGAATATTGTCGTGAATGCTACCATCGTTGTATTGCCCGGAGACGGGATCGGCCCGGAAGTAACCCGGGCTGCGGTGAGAGTACTGGAGCATGTTGGCTCCCAACGCGGGCACACGTTCGCATCAACGACGCATCTCATCGGCGGAGCATCGATCGACCGCACCGGGACTGCATTAGCGGACGAAACACTGTCGGCCTGCAAAGCCAGCGATGCTGTCTTGCTCGGAGCCGTGGGTGGGCCGAAATGGGAGAATCCCGGCGCAGCGGTTCGTCCCGAACAGGGTTTGCTTGCGCTGAGGAAAGGGCTGGGTCTCTACGCCAATCTGCGCCCGGTAAAACCGTACACCGCGCTCATCGGCGCATCGCCGCTCAAGCCGGAGTTGTTGCGCGATGTCGACTTCGTCGTGGTGCGTGAATTGACCGGCGGGCTCTACTTCGGCCAACCGAAAGGCCGGGATGTGGTTGAGGGTCGCGTCCGGGCAGTCGATACGATGGAGTACTACGACTACGAAATCGAGCGGATTATCAAGCTTGCATTCACGCTCGCCCGCACAAGAAGAAAGAAAGTGACATCCGTCGACAAGGCGAATGTGCTGGAGACATCGCGCCTCTGGAGACAGATCGCGACACAGCTGGGCGAACAGGAACGAGGAATCACGCTCGAGCATATGCTCGTCGATACCGCCTCGATGCGACTCGTGACCGCTCCTCACACCTTTGACATTCTGGTCACGGAGAATACCTTCGGGGATATCCTCACCGATGAGGCCTCAGTGCTGACAGGATCGATGGGAATGCTGCCCTCAGCGTCACTCGGTGATGGTGGGCCCGGATTGTATGAACCCATTCATGGCTCGGCGCCTGATATTGCAGGAAAAGGAATCGCGAACCCCGTGGGGACGATTCTCAGCTCCGCCCTCCTCCTTCGATACTCGCTCCGGCTCGACCCGGAAGCGACGGCGATCGAGGCGGCGGTCGAACAAGCCGTCAACGACGGGTGCAGAACTGTTGACCTCGGCGGGAATCTCGGAACGGAAGAAATGACAAACGAGATCATTCATCGACTCTTATTGTAAGAAAGGAAGCTTCATCACCATGAAATCGAAATTTGTCTGGATGAATGGCGAACTAGTCGAGTTCGAAAAAGCCACGGTGCATTTTCTCACCCCGGCGCTTCATTACGGCCTGGCAGTCTTCGAGGGAATACGGTGTTACGCGACTCCCGACGGCCCGGCGGTCTTCCGCCTCAAAGAGCACGCCCAACGCCTGGTGAATTCCGCTCACGTTGTTGGGTTCCGATCGCTGGCGTACACGGCGGACGATATCCGGAAGGCAATCAAGGAAACCGTGGCAGCGAACGGATACAGCGAATGCTACATCCGGCCTCTCATTTATCTGACAGACGGCGGATGGAATCTCAACGTCGACGGCGGTAAGCCAAGCGTCGGGATCGCTGTCTGGGAGTGGACAAACTACCTCGGCAAAGATGCACTCGAGCGGGGTGTGCGCGCTAACATTTCTTCGTTTACACGTCATCATCCGAATGTGATGATGACCAAGGCAAAGATCTCCGGAAACTATGCAAACAGTTTCCTGGCCAAGACCGAATCGGTTCGACTCGGGTTTGAAGAATCGATCATGCTTGATCCGCAGGGATACATTGCGGAATGTACCGGAGAGAATCTCTTCATGGTCAAGAACGGGATCATCTATACGCCGGCGCTGGCACCGGTGCTCGAGGGAATCACACGCGACGCTCTCATCACACTCGCCAATGACCTTCGCTATGCCGTCGTTGAATCCCCCATCTCCCGCGACCAATTATATACGGCAGATGAGGTGTTCGTCTGTGGAACGGCGGCGGAATGCATCGCCCTGTGGGAAATCGATTTTCGCACAATTGGGAGCGGGTCCACCGGACCGGTTTGCCGGGCCCTGCAGAAAGAATTCCACGCCGCAATCCACGGAAATCACCGTCGCTCTCAGGAGTGGCTCGACCATGTGTCCGATGTATCGCAACACCGATTTCGTCGTACCGGGTCCGAATAGCGCCAATAGATAATCACAATCCTTCAAAACTAGCTGGAGATGTTCACCTCATGGCAAAACTCAACTTTGGTGGTGTGATCGAAGAAGTGGTGACTCGCGAAGAGTTTCCGCTTTCAAAAGCACAACAGGTTCTGAAGAACGAAGTCGTCGCGATCATCGGGTACGGTCCCCAAGGATATGGACAATCGCTCAATCTGCGCGACAACGGCGTCACCGTCATTGTCGGACAAAGAAAAGGCGGCAAAGGGTGGGAGGACGCGATCCGCGACGGATGGGTCGAGGGGAAGAATCTTTTCTCGAGTGTCGAAGAGGTTGTTGATCGTGCAACCGTGATCCAGTACCTCCTTTCGGATGCGGGACAAAAGGAAATGTGGCCGGCGATCAAACGTCATCTCAAGAAAGGTCAGGCCCTTTATTTTTCTCATGGGTTCTCAATCGTTTTCAAAGATCAGACAGGGGTGGTGCCGCCGCCGGATGTGGACGTCATCCTTGTCGCTCCCAAGGGATCGGGCAGGACGGTGCGAACCAATTATCTCGCCGGAAGCGGCATCAATGCCAGCTTTGCCGTTGAGCAGGATGCAACGGGCCACGCACGAGAGCGGGTTCTGGCGCTCGGGATCGCGATTGGTTCGGGGTACTTGTTTGAAACGACATTCGAGCGGGAGGTCTTAAGCGATCTTAGCGGTGAGCGCGGCGTTCTTATGGGCGCGATTGCCGGGATCATGAAAGCACAGTACGAGACTCTCCGCGCCATGGGCCACTCCCCGAGCGAAGCATTCAACGAGACCGTCGAAGAGGCCACGCAAAGTCTTTATCCGCTTGTTGGCCAGAATGGCATGGATTGGATGTTTGGCGCGTGCAGCACAACCGCACAGCGCGGCGCGCTCGATTGGTCCAAGCGGTTTGAGGCGGTAACGAAACCGTTGTTCGAGCTTCTGTATCGTGACGTCCAGTCGGGCGTCGAAACGAAGCGAGTCCTCGACACGTGCGGCGCGCCTGACTACCGGGAACGCCTGCAGAAAGAGCTCGACGAAGTACACAATTCAGAAATGTGGCGGACCGGTGCCGTCGTTCGATCGCTCCGTCCGGAAAACGCCCAGAAGAAATAACAAACGATGACAGTGAGTTGTGACGTATGATTATCGTGATGAGAGCTGGTGCTTCCCAGCAGCAGATTGACCACGTATTTGAAAAGGTGCGTATACTTGGATATCAGGTCCACCCCATTTTCGGCGAGCAGCGAACCGTTATTGCCTGCGTCGGGGATGAGAGAGGCAAATTCCGACTGCAGGCGCTCGACTCGCTCGACGGCGTCGAAAGCGTCGTGCCCATCCTCAAGCCGTTCAAGCTTGCGGGACTCGAGTGGAAGAGCGCCCGGTCGAGCATAACACTGCGCTCTCCCAACGGTTCTACCGACACAGTGATCGGGAATAGTCACGTGGTGGTGATGGCGGGTCCATGCTCGATCGAAAGTCGAGAGCAGATTTTGCTTTCAGCCGAACTTGTAAAAAAAGCTGGTGCCCGTGTTTTGCGCGGCGGCGCATTCAAGCCCCGCACATCACCGTACAGCTTCCAGGGATTAGAGGAAGAAGGGCTGAAATTGATGGCCGAGGCACGGGAGAAGACGGGATTGCACCTCGTCACCGAGGTTATCACACCGGCCGATGTTCCTCTGGTGGCCGATTATACAGACATTATACAGATCGGCGCCCGGAACATGCAGAACTATTCGCTTCTCAAAGAGGTGGGAAAAATCCGAAAACCCGTCTTGCTCAAGCGCGGAATGTCGAGTACCTTAAAGGAGCTTCTGATGTCCGCTGAGTATATCCTTTCGCACGGCAACTACGAAGTCATATTGTGCGAGCGCGGCATTCGGACATTTGAGGAGTACACTCGCAACACGTGCGATATCTCTGCCGTGCCTGCGCTCAAAGAACTCAGTCACCTGCCGGTGATTGTCGATCCGAGTCATGGCACCGGCGTGCGCAGCCTCGTGACCCCGCTGGCCAAAGCCGCAATCGCAGCCGGCGCCGATGGGCTGATCGTGGAGGTGCACCCCAATCCAGAAGAGGCATTCTCTGACGGAGCGCAGTCTCTTATGCCGGAGCAATTCAGCGAAATGATGGAATGGGTGAGAAAACTCGCGGCGCTCGAAGGACGAACAGTGTAACAGTCGTGGCCGAAAGAGAGAAGAGCATGAACATAGCTGTTGTCCAAACGGACCCGGTATTTGGTGCTACAACAAAGAATCTCGAGCAAGCTGTTGCTCTCATGCGGACAGTCCAGGCAGACCTGTACGTCCTGCCGGAGCTCTTTGTCAGCGGATACAACTTTACGAGCAAAGAAGAAACCCGTTCTCTCGCTGAACCATTTCGACAGGGGCAGGTATATTCCACGCTTGCCGCGCTCGCGGCAACAATGAAAACCACGATAGTCTACGGTTTTGCAGAACGTGATGGAAGCGAGGTGTACAACTCAGCCGCGATTGTTTCTCATGACGGTACAGCGGGACTCTACCGAAAGCTCCATCTCTTCGACAGGGAAAAACTCTTCTTCGCACCCGGCAACCTCCCCTTCCAGGTTTTCCCAACACCTGCGGGGCCGGTGGGGTTGATGATCTGTTTCGATTGGTATTTTCCGGAAAGCATGCGGACTCTTGCCCTCAGAGGTGCGCACATTGTTGCCCATCCATCGAACCTTGTGCTTCCCCACTGTCCGGATAGCATGACCGTGCGCTGTCGCGAAAACCGCGTGTTTGCTGTGACGGCGAACCGGGTAGGGACGGAAAATCGGGGCGGAGTGTCACTTTCGTTTATTGGCCAGAGCCAGATCACATCATCGCGCGGAGAGATTCTGGCGCGAGCCTCCGCCACAGGAGCAGAGATCCACACCTGCACCATAGATCCCAAGGAAGCCACGAATAAACGTGTGACGGGTATGAATGATTTGTTTGAGGACAGAAGACCCGAGTTCTACGAGTAAGAAGGAATTTTTTCGATTTTCCCCGCCTGCCCTTTTGAACTCCATGAGGCGGCCGGGGTTGTCGATTTTCGCTTTCCGATTTCTTCCTCAATCTGTTCACGATTCACGGTTCATTTGTCCGCCGGAGCGAAGTCGGACTATTCACCTCGCGGTTCAAGCATAGACTCCACCCTCTTCACAAACTGAATCGGCAATCCCCACGGATCACGGAGCATCAGGATAGTGTCTCCGCCAGGAGTCGTCGTCAGGTCCTCCGCAATCGTCGCTCCCACGGCGAGCAATTTCTTCCTTGTCAGGGCAACGTCTGGCACCATCGATGCAATATGAACTGCCATATAGCTTACCTTGGGCAAATCAAGCATCGGATGCTGCGAATTCTGATATAGTTCCAGCATCATGTGCTCATTCGTGTCGGCAATGAACATGCCGAACGTCGGCGCTCCCCCTTCACGTTTGACCCTCATTCCAAAATGAGTTTGGTGCCATTGTGCTTGTGCCCGCGAGTCTGAGACGTTAAACGCGACATGTTCCGCGCGGAAGTGGGTTTGCACGAGCATCGGCGAGGAGCGCTGGACGAACTGGAGCGCAAATCCCCACGGATCGCGCATCATCAGCACTTTATCTCCCGTTGGAATCTTGGTGATATCTTCCGCGACCGCTGCACCGACCTCTAGCAAAGCCCTCTTCGTCCCGGCAATGTCATCTGTCATAATTGCAAGATGGAGCGTCATGGGATGCAACTGTCGCAGGTCTAGCATCGGGAAATTTGTATTGCAGAACAATTCCAACATGATGTTGCCAGTGACGTCTCCGATGAATGTTGTGTGCGTTGGCGGCCCCCCTTGCCTTTTCACCTTCATCTGAAGATTGCGCGTGTACCACTCCACCATCGCGAGCGGAGCGGCTACATTCAATGCGAAATGTTCGGGCCTGTTAGGGATTGGGTATTCACTATCTGAGTTCATCGAGTTGTTTCCAGTCGTGAGAATTCGTTGATAGAAAAACGGTTGTCGCAACGCAAAAAAACCAGACCACATTTCACATTCTACATCCTGCAATCTACATTCTGCATTCCGCATTCAACATTTCACCTGTAGGTCTTATCATC
>Ga0315297_10000374_pt1 | contig 25659 bp, 23 predicted proteins | sample YL17G15_0_MG_FD_203628 | JGI IMG/M metagenome (GOLD analysis project Ga0315297, IMG submission 203628) | Sediment microbial communities from Yellowstone Lake, YNP, Wyoming, USA - YL17G15_0 | ecosystem: Environmental > Aquatic > Freshwater > Lake > Sediment | place: USA: Wyoming | collected... | reverse complement strand
AGCAAGCCGACCATTTGGCCGTCCTTGATGGAAGCTGGTTTGAGAAGGGCGAATTTCAGCCTGCACACACTCAACGCCACGACCTTCGCTCAGTTTCATCAAAACCCGCGTACGGAAGCCTGGGCCAAAAATGCTCTGCGAAATACCTGTGATTCCATCTCTATTGCTCAATCACTTGGCATTGCAGTAAAAGTCAATACGACCATCGTTGACTCTTCATCAGAGTGGCGGCCCATTTATGAATTCTGCAAGAGAGAGAACATTCCATTCAGGGCACAGAACGAACTGAGCTCCCCGTCTGCGTTAATAGCGATCGAACAAATGGTCCAATCCGTGAATGGAACGCTCGTGAAGGTAATCAGGAAAGGAGCCACGTCCAGGATCAGTCACGAATATGTGGATGGCGATGGCTATCGTTTCCGAGTCAAGTTGATAGCGCCCGCCAGCCTTGTTCACCTCTGTTCAGAATGCAAAGTAAAGGATCATTGCACCGAGGGATTCTATACGATCAGGCTGGAACCCACCACCACAAAGGATGCTTTCCAAATCCGCCTCTGTCTGCATCGGAGTGATGCGGGTGCTGTTCTTGCCCCGAATGAATTCCTTGGTTCACCCGTATTCACAGAACTGAAGACCAAGTACCAAGAGCAATATTGTATTTCTTACCTCAACTAAATGATGGAGCCCAACATGAACACCAAAGTGAAAGTGGCAGAACAGATCATCGATCACATTGACCAGAACCTTTCTGACATCGAGAAGGCAATTGGCGAACGCCTGGAAGCTATGCGAGAAGCAGAAACGCGCAATCAAAGCCGTTATGACACGAAAGGGTGGGAAGCTGCTCGCGAAGCCGAAGGAGCAGAAACAATCCGGATGGCTCTGGAACAACAAAAGAGATACTTCCTACAATTCTCGAGGGTAGCAAGGGAGGCCGGCTCTTTTCGACAGGTCCTCAAGGTAAGTCCTGGATCCCTCGTCGAACTGAAAGACCACATGGGAAAAACCAGATGGATTTTTCTTGTCGCATGTTCTGGAGGCATTGAAATACAAGATGTCGACGTGGTTTCTGTCGCGGCGCCGTTTGCTCGACGAATACTCAATTTGCAGGTTGGATCAGAGGTGGTTCTAAATGATGGAAAACATGTTGTGTCGCAAATTCTGTAGAACTGCGGCGAAAAGAAAGGGTGAACTATGTGGCATGGAAAACGCTTCACAACCAGCAACCAAAAAACACAATCGCTGAGGGTCGGCTGGTTCCCTCGGCAAAACAGCAAGAAAGGAACAACAATATGAAAGAATCAACAGCTGTGCAGGTTCCAGTAAACGAATCCATGAACGAGACGGCAGAACAAGTTGCCGTTACATCTCAAGCTGTAGAGAAGAAGTCTGCTAAGAGGGTATCCCCCAAAACACTGTTCGAAAAGCGTTACGGATCGAGAGGTAATCCGTCGAACAGCGTTCTCAAAATGAGGCTCGGTGCAGCGACTGATGAAGTTCCGCAAGCTCTTGTGGCGTATCACCGGCGCTGCATGAAGAATGCGGAAAAGCTCATTGCACGCTTGAAGCTTGAGAAGGAAAGGTACACGTTTGATATCCAAACGCGCTCGAGGTATGAAAACGGTATTCGGGTGGGTCAGCCGGAGTATACTGTCAATACAATCAAAGCATCGAAGCTACGAATTGAAGCTGAGCTCATCGATGCAAAGCAACGCCTCGCAATGCACAAACAGATGTACGAGGATGCAATAGGAATGAACTCTGCCCTTTTCAAGCAGTTCATCAAGGAAGAGACAGAGAAGAACTACATCAAGCGTGTGGCCCCGTCGATCGCGCGTAAATGCACCGACCTAATTCAGACGAGCGAATCGTTCCCACAGCTGAAAGCGCTAGCGGACACGGCGCCTCGTAATGAGTTCCGCGTGAAGTTCGATGAGTTTATCAAGCGACACGGAAACGGCTACAATGAGCAGTTTGAAAAAAGACCGAAGTTGTTGACAAAGGTCATTGAACTGGTCATTGGGAGGTTGGAGGTTATCGAGACAGTCGAAGTGGCTGTCGTGTGACATAACACTAACATATCATCATTTCAATGGCCCCCGCAAGGGGGCTGTTTATTTATAGCTTGTCCAGTTCTTCCCTCAACGTCCGCTCAACCGCCTTCAGGATCCGGTCCTTCTGTGCTCCAGTAAGCCTGCTTAGTTCGCCCCTGGTGTCCAGCTTCTCAAACCTTACCTGTCCATGGGCGGAGGTGTGTACCTCGTAACCAAGGGCTGAAGCGATCCTTCGCGCTGTCTTGGTCTGTACCTGGTTTTTTGTACCGTGGTAGATACGGGCAGGGGTTGTGACGCTAAGGCCTGCGAGGGAGGCGATCTCACTTAAACTCATATGGCCATCGTTGACTGCTTCACGGACAATAGCGGCAATGGCTTCGTTGTCGATATACATCTTTGGCATGTGTTTCATAGGATAACTCACTTTCTACTTGAAATTGTCGATAATAGTTCGTATAATAACTTTGTAACGAAAGCCACATAAGCTATAATACGAAAAGCATCCGCAATAAGCAATACCGAATCGAGAAAACAAGCATATGATGAATACGATCCCAACCCAAGATTTCTACTGTTCAGCCTTTCTGGTAGCGTCAGGCATTGAGCTTGTAAGCAGTTCACAGGATAACTACAGAACGACCTTTGAATTTCCAGATACGGAGCAGACGAGAAACGCAGTAAAAAGATATTACGATCTGACGGCCACAGTCAACCCCGCCGCTTATGGTAATGCGATACGCAACCTGAAAAGTGTGGTACACTCACACTCTAGTCTAACCAAACCAAAATTGAATTATGTCGCACAACACAAGGAAACCAATTGTTCTATCGGTCAAAGATAAGAACCTAGATCCAGCCCAAAATACGCAGTTCCTAACTGCGTCCTTCGACGTTACGGACCTCAAAGACGTATTCCTCAACAAAAACTACAGCGCCATCAGCTGGCGGGGTAGTCGCAGCAAAGAGCATTTTGACTTCGCTACCGGATTCATCCCTGATTTTGATAAAGGCTCGACGATTCAAGATGCCGAGACATGCCTAAAGAACGCCAAGCTAAATTATGCCCTGATTACGAGCAAGAGTCACAAGCCAGCGGCACATCGTTTTCACACCCTGATACCGTTCACTCGGAAAATCTATACCGTTGAGAATTATGAAAAAGTAACGGAGGACATCCGGAAGAATCTGTTTCCTACGTTAGACCCGGCAGTCATGGACGCAGCGGACTTTCTATTTGGCTCGCCTGCGAGTGCTTTCTATTCAGACTATTGGGCCGGAAAAGAATATGATCCTGACGATGGCCTGAATGGGCAAGTCCCGAATGCCTGGAATGATCGCATGATCGTGAAGACCGCCGACGGAAAGCAAATCGTGGTTAGCTTATTGAAGCAAAAGACGCCCATATACTGCCCCTTTCATGACGACCAAAGTGCTTCAGCATTCTTTGGGATGTCCAATTCGGACGGCAAACCTTTCATTCACTGTTCTGCATGCAACAAGACATTCTGGCGCGTAGAAATTCCGATCGAAGAACGATGCAAGCACTATTGGTCCTACGAAAAGGAAGTATATCAGTTCGGAATCAAGGGTGGCCGATTCTACATGTCGAAGATCGGGAAGACGAAGTTCGATGTGTTTATGAACACCCGGACGAACAAGGAAGAGGATGAAGCATTCCGATATCTGCTTGCATTCAAGCACATTGCTCACGTCAATCTCGTTAAACACATGGCAGACATGTCAGCAAAGGCAACGACATACACGGTGGATGACGATGAAGGCGATGTCATTGTAAAGTATGCGCCAATAGCGGCCAAGATCAATGACAACCAATTCATCGAGGACTACCTCGAGCGGACCTTCGGAGCGCACAAGCAATTCATTAAGGAATACATGGCAACATACTGTTATTCGGACTACAGGGATCTGCCAACGCTGGTTCTAAAAGGGGCTCGTGGCAGCGGCAAAAATACCTTTGCCGAGATGGTTTATACAATCTTCCCAGCTATCTCGACGATGTGGGAGGCAAAGAAAAACAACTTTACTGACGAGGCTGAGAAGAAGCTCCTCATTGCGGACGAAACAGTATCCGACAGCGAAGAGGTATACAGACTTATCAAACAATACTCTGGCTCTAAGCATGCCAGGGTAAATAAAAAATATGTCATCCCATACGATGTAGAAAATAACATGAACATAATAATCCTGTCCAACTCAGCGATGCCGCTATATGTAGCAAGCTACGAACAGCCAACGTCGCCGGAAGACAACCAGTTCTTTGTCTATGATTTCAAACCCTTCCAGGGCAAGATCGACCCTGAATTGGGACAAAAGCTGGAGGATCGGATTGGACACTACGTAAGGACCGAACTCAAGGCTGTGTATGATAAGATTGATTTCACTGGCAATCGGTACAGTATTAAGGTGCCGATAACGCTTGAGGAGGCAGGACTGTTCGAAAGTAATCAGACCGAGGAAGAAATGGCTGCGGAGAAGATGATCGAGAGAATCCTGATCAAATCCCAACAACCCGGATTTGAATTTGCAAAACACCTAAAGGCGGGATTTCTTCCGACAGCCATGCTGGAGGACAGTTTCACGATAACCAGGCTTGGAACAACTAAGGTTGTTAGGGCGCTACGGGAACACGGATATCTTGAAATGACGAAAGCTGCCAAGGTGGAAAGGGAGAGGATCCGTCGTGGATGCTATGCAATGACAGACAAGTTGAAGAAGGAACTCGGTGTCGTCAGGGCAGCAGGCAACTCAGACGGTAAGAAGGGAAAAACGAAGGGAGGCACGAAGTCGACTACAGAATAGTGTCCAGGGTGTCCAGTCAGTGTCCACTTGTTTGGGTGCGACTGGACACCACTTTGTTCAATGATTACGGTACTGAAATGCATATGTGTCCACTGTGTCCAGTGTTTTTCTTAAATATAGAGAGAATAATAAGAGAGTAGATATAGAATATATAAGAGAAGTTGAAAAACAGGTGGACACTGTGGACAGTGTGGACACTTTTTGAAATTGCCGAGACAAATCACATGATTTTGTGTCCTGCGTCGACTTGGAGGGTGGACACACTCGGTACATGCCGTCCACCGACTGTACCTCGGTGGGGATTTTCCAGATTGCAGACGGGACACATTTTTAGTATATTGTCACCGAAGCGCACAACTACTAGTAGCTAAGTGGTAGACAAGTGGTAGCACTTGAAAAGGAACAAAAAGTACCTGTACCAGAATCAAAAGCCCAAAATCTTTCTGAAAACGCAATAAGTCATTTCGGGGTGTAGCTCAGCCCGGTTAGAGCACCTGCCTTGGGCGCAGGGGGTCGCAGGTTCGAATCCTGTCACCCCGACTACTGAATGTAGAATGCAGAATGTAGATTGATGAAGGACGGCGCGTTGATCGCTTAGTTCGAGACATTCGCCGAGCGCCTGCTGGACAATTGCGAACATGGGGTCGTCCCGCCCGAGGCGGGATCACCCCGACTACTGAATGTAGAATGCAGAATGTAGATTGATGAAGGACGGCGCGTTGATCGCTTAGTTCGAGACATTCGCCGAGCGCCTGCCGGACAATTGCGAACATGGGGTCGTCCCGCCCGAGGGGGGATCACCCCGACGAATCAACAATCCACTTTATCGTTCATAATTGGGTGTTCGACATTCAATATTTACTTGGCTACCCCTTGGCATAGAAGCGATGATGAGTCTCAGATTCCCGAAATCTCATCGGCCAAGGTTCCCTAGGTTGGGCATCCCGTTCAAAAAGCGAATGGTTCCGCTCTTTAAATCCCGCCTGTATGCGGAATCCGGAAGGCGGGAGATTCTGAAATTGTCATCGGCTCGCAAGCAACACTCGCCGGACAATATCAAACAGGTGGTCGTCCCGCCAACCTGTCCCGACTTTCTTTGTGGGAAGGGGGAATCACACCGATGCTTTCTCGCGGGGCAAGAGCCCGATCGCAGAATCAAGCGGCGGCAGCTATTCAGTTTCTCAGGAAGGTTTTAAGTCTCCCCCGGACCTTCATCCACCTGTTTCTCATCTTCAATATCTCAATCTTCCTTCCACAAATCTTCGGGGATAGGAAAACGTACGAAAGTCCCGTTTTGTGGCATGATTGACGCCACGTGGGCGTATTGCCTTTCGCCAAAGTAATTTATAAGTTACCGTGCAACGCGGCTGAGTCAATGACATGATTCGGTATCAATCGCGTCGCTTGTCACGAGAACCCCCATTCTTCGGAACAGGAATCGATTTGAATCCCAAAGTTCTGATTGTTGATGACGAGGATTTCTTTCGCAGGATTGTCGCGATGGGCTTTGAGCGCGAAGGATTCACCGTCTGTCAGGCAGACAACGGCGAAGATGCCGTGAAGATGGCGGGCACCGAACTGCCAAATCTGATACTGCTCGATCTCGTGATGCCAAAATTGCTCGGATTCGAGGTTTGTCAGATGCTTCGCAATGACAAACGGTTTGCCAAAACTGCCATCATTATCATGTCTGCAAAATCCTACAAGCCCGATATCGATAAGGCCGCAGAGCTGGGTGCAGATGATTATGTGGTCAAGCCGTTTGAGTTTCATGATTTGCTAAAAACTGCACGACATCACATGGACAAACGTACTAACGCGTCATGATGAAGGTGCGCTTCTGGGGAACCCGGGGTTCCATCGCAACACCCGGACTCTCGACAATGCGGTATGGCGGGAACACCTCGTGCGTTGAACTGCGCTGTGGTGATCACATTTTTATTTTCGATGCCGGTACCGGTATTCGGGACCTCGGAAATCATCTCCTGAAAGAGTTCCCGTCGCAGCCACTGACACTTCACGTCTTCATCAGTCATACACACTGGGACCACATTCAGGGATTTCCATTTTTCCTTCCAGCCTATCAGCCCAAGAACACTCTCCATCTGTATGGTCCGCCGGGACGTGACAAGTCTTTCGACAAGATCCTGAAAATCCAGATGGACTCGGATTACTTTCCCGTCGAGCTCGGTGCCATGAATGCCAAGCTTCACGTCCACGAATTGCGTGAAGATTTCACGATTGGACCACTGGAGGTCAAGCACTTCTATCTGAACCACCCGGCGCTGTGCCTCTCCTACCGTGTGAATGACGGGAAAAGAAGCTTCGTCTACGCTACCGATAATGAACCCTATCAGGGAACGCTCTTTCGGCATACGCAGCTTGCGACGGCGGCAACAGATTTCCCCACATACCTCGATGAGAAGTTTGTCGACTTCATGTCCGGGGCCGACCTTCTTGTGGGTGAAGCTCAGTATACGAACGAGGAATATGAAGAGAAGCGGGGATGGGGCCATTCTCCGCTGGAATCGCTCGTGCGGTTTGCCGTCCAGGCCAACGTGAAGAACCTTGCCCTCTTCCATCACGACCCGCTGCACGATGATGATTTCGTCGATGGCATGATCCGTGACGCGAAGAACCTCATTACCCATTTTAAAGGGACGACAGAATGTGTCGGGGCGAAGGAAGGTCTTGAGATAGTCATTCCATAGCGAAGCACTCCAGCCGGCCCCCGGTCGTTCCAGTCCGCAGTTTCTCGTTTCTCCCCATTGAATCCCCCACCATGCACACGATTTCCTCATACACAATCCTGCTCTTTCTCGCGTTCTGTACCCCGCAGTGCCTCTTTTCCCAGCTTAAATTCTCTCAAGGATCGGGGCTTGCCAACCCAGAATATGTGGAACGGTCTGTCAAAAACATCAGTGATGAAGATCTTTTTGGCGCACTGCGAGCGGATATTCCGGGGCTTCGGGAAATTCTCCGGACACAACGTCACGATGCCGTACGAGCCTATGAACTGTGGGGTTTGTACTGGGCCTCCAAACGACAACCGAAATACATTACTCAAGATCATCAATTTCTCCTTGATACGGAGATGTTGAAAAACTACGAAGAGGCAAGATCGTACGCGGCCAAGCATCCGGCGGAGCGTGATTCGATTCTCGTACGTGCGTCCCTTCTGAAACACAATGTCATCCGGACGTGGGGTGATGCGGTTATCGATTTCGGATCGGTTGTGGATTTCAACCGCGAGATCGGGCAATCGGGAAAATACGGCTTTCATTATTGGGGTTGGTCAAGGCCGCTGTTGACCGCATTCGTGCTGACAGAGGATCAGAGCTATCTTGCGAAGTTCGACGAGCTTTTCCATCGTTGGTATGAACAGCGAAACTCGATTACCCGCGGCTTTCCTGAGCTCGACGTTGTCTACTATGAATTGGGACTTGGTACGCGGAACCGTTCGTTCATCGAGTATTACTTCCTTCCTTATAAACACCGGACATGGCGAACCCACGAGCGAATGCTCAAAACCGTCCTTGGGTCGGCGCGGTGGCTGTATGAGCTCGAACGGGGGGAGGGCTACCGCTCGGGTAACTGGCAGATCCATGGTTCCTACATGCTGGCTCAGATTGCGCTGGTGTTTCTGGAGTTTCGGGAATCAGAGGAATGGCTGCGTATGGCACTTCAACGTCTTCAGGAGCATCTGACGCGGGACTTCTTCGAAGATGGCGGCCATTCAGAACGGGCTCCAAGAAACTATGCGCTGGCTACCTACTTGAGCTATCGAAATCTGAGTTTCCTTCTGACGACCTACAAGGTCGGCGGAGATATTGCCACGCAGATACGACAGCGAATGGGGAACACGATCGATTGGTGGGTCTCGATGATTGCCCCGACGGGGGAAATACCGGCTATCAACGACAGTCACCGTGGCATCTTCCCTGCGTTCATTCTTCAGGACGGCGCTGAGTTTTTCCGGAAACCATACGTCTATGGTGTCCTGAGCGCTCTCTTCGGAATCGAGCCTCAGCGAACCCCCCTGGTACTCCCGTCGTTTGTCTCCCGGCATATACCGGCGTCAGGATTCAGCATCATGAGAAGCGACTGGTCGCGTGACGCACTCTATCTGAACATCAACTACGGGAAATGGAATGGGTCGCATACGCACTCCGACCTGCTTGATTTTGAGATCTATGCTTATGGCAAAGCACTCGCCGTCGACGCCGGACTCGGATTGACGTATGATGATTCGCTCTACATTCCCTGGTATCGATCGTCCCGGGCTCACAACATGGTGACGGTGAACGATCAAAACCTCGAGCGTGAAACATGTGAAGGAAAACAAGTGGTGTGGAGTTCGGGGAAGATGCTGGACTACTTCGCAGCGGAGCACGACGGTTATGCCAGGCTTGGGGTCCACCATCGCCGGCAGATCGTGTTTGCGAAGCAACACTACTGGCTTGTGATCGATGAGCTGAAGTGTGAGAAGGAGGGAGATACGTTATCGTGGTACGTCCACACTCCCGCACCGCTTCAACGCGACGACAAAAGATATCACAGCATCACAGCACCGGGGATTCTGGTAATACCGGTGGTTGGATTGGAGCGGTCCCGTATGGGCAAAGCCATGGCAGCGAGCACAAGCAACCTTTCGCCTGGAAAAACAGAAGAGATCAGCTGGCTGGCCTTTGATCAGATCACTTCGGCAGCCTCGACAAAACGGTTTGTTGTCCTGCTCGCCCCGTATCGTCAATCTCCGGAATCAGTGAGCTGTGCAACGATCTCCGAGACTCATTTTCGTGTAACAGGAACGGGGTTTACCGACGATCTCTACGTGTCTTCGATTCCCGTGAATGACGGAGTCACCGAAACAGATGCCCGTTGTGTATTCATCCATCGTGAGGATGGACAACCAATGCGCGTAAGTCTCGTGGAGGGAACCACACTTCGTATCAATGGGAGGGAAGTCTGGAAGTCGGACAATCGCGTCTCGATGGAACAAACAATCAAGGAGTAGAGTCGCTCGACCGGCCAAGAGGACCTAAGCCGCCCTCACAGCTTCAAGGTTTGCGTCAGCCAGGACTCGATGTGCTTTTTGGATCAGTGTTCATTGGATTGAAGAGACAAAATACAAAGGGGCGATACTCGCCCGGGTCTTGCAGCCCGAATCTGTAATCGCCCCTGAAGTGATTTGAGTGTTTCAGGTTAGTTGTTCCGCGGCGGGCGGTTCTGCATACGCTGTTGCCGCGCTTTCTGAATTTCCTCGTACTTCTTTACCTGATCCTTCGTGAGCTCTGCCTTAATGAGCGAATCGCTCTTTGCACGTGCCGTCTGCATATACGCTCGCATCGCATCGCGATCCCCCTGGAATTCACCCATCTTGCTCTGCGTTTCCTTCTGAGAGGCATCAACAATCTTCGTGAGCTTCTTCACCTGGTCGGCTGTCAGAGAGAGCGAATCTTTGAGCAGTTTCACTTGCTCTTCGGGGGACCTCATCCCCATGCCCTGGCGTTGGGCAGAAGCGACCTGCAGCAGTCCCGTGATGAACACTGCAACGGTAAGAACAAGCAATCGCCGTGCTGTTGATTTCATAACTGTGCTCCGTGTTGATGTTGTGAGAATTGTGGATTCAAGTTGTAAATACACTCATCGAGCGTCAGGTCTGCAGATTCGCTATTTCGTAGTGCCTGAAGTGCTGCCTGCAACGTGTACCGTAATCCAGTGTTTGAGCGGCTCCGGCGAATCAGTGCCAGGTATTGCGGGTCCTCCTCCTGTTGTTGCCCCTCCTCCGCGTCCGCCGCGTGCACCAGCGCTGCCACCTGCAAGGCGGTTCGATCCGCCCATCTGCGGCCTTGTTCCTTCTTCAGCAGCTCCAGTTTCAAATCCGATGGAGGGCGGCTGGGCTGCATCAATGTTCATGCCATAGGGAGTCTCGGCAGTTCTCTGGAGAGGCATTTTCAACTCATAGATGAGCGTTCCATCCCCGTACCCGAGGTGCACGTCGATCCCTTTCACCTCGTGCCGGTCTGTGATCATCTTGCGTTCTCCGGCACCCGGTCCGATGATTTCAAATTGGCGCTGTGCGGTGTTGACGAGACCTTCCATAGCCCGGTTCGCCTCCTCGGCATTGCCTGGCATTGAAGGTCGTCTTCCCTGTAAAAGTCCCCGTACAGGAAATTGTATCCCGAGCGTTTTGCCTTTCTTCCCCTCGGCATCAAACCACACCGTAGTCCCGAGAGCAAGCATCTGAAGCTGCGTTGAGCGGTTTGGCGTGGTCATGCAAACGTAGAGGTAGTCCTTGTCGTTCTTGACTCCGACTCGGACGTCCGGACCAACGATCCTCGTGGGGAGGTCAGCCCAGTCATTGCTGCTGCCATCCACACTGATCTCATGGCTGGTCCATTCACTCGTCAGTTCCAGAGAAGAACTACAGCCGATGAGTGTCATGATCGCAGCAGAGGCAACAAGCTGCATGACAGTCAAAAAAAGTGAAGAGTCTCGCGATTGAAAGCGAGAAGGTTTGTCTTGCGTTCGGATCAGCATGTTGGTTTCCTCCCGGGAATGCTTGGAACCCCTGTTCGAGCTGGCGACGTTTGGAGAATGAGAGAATCAACGACATGAATAGACGGATAAGAGCCCGAATTGTCTCTGGGCAGTAGTGCCCGAGAGCAAGATACTCTGCAAGAGGTCTAAAATCTCGTGAATTTTGACGGTTGAGGGATTCCAGAAACAGGAATGGGAGCGCAGTCTGGAATTTTATCTGGCAGGCTCCCATTCGGTAAGTTCTTAACACCATGACCAGCTAGACCGTCTCGGCCTTGTCCTCAGCTACCTTGGGTCGGTTGAAGAGGCCGGAAATCTTGTTCGACCACTCTTCGAGTAGCGAGAAAACCGTCGGGACGATGACCAGCGTGAGGACTGTGGAGACAATGAGTCCGAAGATAATGGTCACTGCCAGCGGACGCCAGAACTCCGCACTCTCCGCGCCGATGACAAAGTGAAGTTCACGCCAATCGAAGTCGAATCCGGTCGCAAGGGGAAGAACGCCCAGCACCGTGGCCGCGGCGGTGAGAACGACAGGCCGGAGACGAATGCGTCCGGCGTCCAGCAGGGCTTCGTGCAGTGTTTCGCCGCCTTCATTGAGCCGGTGTTTCACGAAGTCGAGAAGCACAATGCCGTTCCGGACGACGATTCCGGCAAGAGCAACGACTCCCACGCCTGTCATGACGACACTGGCTGGCGTAGCCGTCACGACCAAACCGAACATGACGCCGATGAGTGACAGGACTACCGAGATGAGGATGACAAACGGAACCTTGAGCGAGTTGAACTCAGCCACCATGATCAGGAACACCAGCAGCAGCGTGATGACGAACGCTTTGGAGAGAAAAGCTGCCGCCTTCTGTTGCTCTTCCTGCGAACCAGTCAACTTGATGGCATACCCAGCTGGCAGGCTCAATCCCGCAATCCGGCTCTTCACGTCTTTGATCACCTCTGATTGCACGCGGCCTTCGACGTCGCCCCCCACAGTGATGACTCGTTTCTGATCCTTGCGCCGGATGTCCGAGATGGCAGTCGTGCGCTTCACGTCAGCGACAGATGTCAACGGGATCGAGAGGAGCTGCCCGCGCCGATTCATGAAAGTGATGCGCAAGTTCTCAAGATCCGTCGGCGATGTGCGCTGGCCTTCCTTCAGACGAACCCGGATGTTATACTGGTCTTCGCCGACACGATACTTCGATGCATCGACTCCTGCAATAGCTGCACGGACGGTCGAAGCGATTTGGCCGGTGGTTGTGTAGTACATCCCAGCCTTCTCGCGATCGATGCGGATCTCTACCTCGGGTCGACCGGCGTTGTAGTCATCTTTCAGATCAACGAGCCCCTTCACATCTTTGATCTTTTCGCGGACCATCTTGCTCAGTACCTGAAGCTGCTCGTAATCCTCGCCCGAAATTTCCACGCTAACAGGCGCACCAACCGGCGGGCCCATCTGCTGTTTTGCCACCCGTATTTCCGCTGCGGCGATGCCACCAGTGGATTTGCGAACTTCTTCGAGCGTTGTGAAGGTGCTTTGCGAGCGAAGCTTCTTTTCAAAGAAATTAATTGCGATACGGCCTTTGTTGGAAGTACCCTGACCCCCAAAATCGAACGGGTCCTCCGAGGTACCAACACTCGTTGCGATGTACTCGACGTCTTTTCTTCCCGGAATATCCTTCAGGCGTTCTTCGAGCACCTCAGCGATCCCGTTGGTGACATCAAGCGAAGTGCCCGAGGGCATCTGGATGCTCACGCTCATCTGCGAGGGCTGAGTGTTCGGGAAGAAGTCAACGCCTTTGTTGAAGAGCGCAAACAAGATCATGATCACAAGAAGAAGTCCAAACGAGGTTCCCATTGTCAACCCGCGATGCACAAGCGTCCATTTGAGCGTTTGCACGTACTCACGTTGGAGCCATGGGAAGACCACATCGTCGACCTTGTGGTAGAGAATCGTGAACGGATTGTACTTCTTATACCAATGCGGATGCGCAAGGTTTTCCTTTGCCTTGAGAATATCACGTTTGTAGTTGATCCACTGCGCTGCCTGCACGGGACTGATCACGTACGCCACAAACAGGGAGGCGGTAAGCGTAATGATCAGCGTGTAGGGAAAGTACTTCATGAAATCACCAACAATACCCGGCCAGAAGGCAAGGGGGAGAAAAGCTGACAGCGTGGTGACGGTCGACGTGAGCACGGGGACGAAAACTTCGCCTGCCGCCTTCTTTGCTGCCTGGGTAGGTGATTCGCCGTATTCCTGCTGGTGCCGGTAGGTGTTCTCGATTACCACGATGGCGTCATCGACAAGGATCCCGAGGACGAGGACCATCGAGAAGAGTACCACCATGTTCAGCGTAATGCCGAGAGCAGAGAGGGCTGCAAAACCGACGAACATCGAGAGCGGAATCGCCGTCGAAATCAACAGGGAATTCTTGAGGCCGAAGAACATGAAGAGCGACATCACCACGAGGAACATACCGGTGAGGACGCTGTTTTCCAGCTCCTTGACCATCCGGGTGACGAACTTGGATTGGTCGTTCGAAATGTCCAGGCTGATACCGGTGGGAAGCTCTGCGCGCTTGGCTCCCACAATTCTCTTTACTTCGTCGGAAATGCGGATGAGGTTCTCGCCGGCACGCTTGCGCACAGCGACCGAGACAACTTCTGCATTGTTGAGCCGCGCATACGTCTTCCGGTCTTCAAACGAGTAATCGACGGTTGCGACGTCCCTCAGATAGATTGGCTTGCCGTTCTGCATCTTGAGGACGATGTTCTCCAGCGGCTTGACATCCTTGAATTCGCCCGGGACGCGGATAGTCAGGTTCTTTTCCTTGGTGTCGATCGAGCCGCCCGGTATGGAAAGGTTCTCAGCGCGAACCGCATTGGCCATATCATCGAAGCTGATCTGATAGGCGTTCATCCGGTAGACGTCGGCGTTGACCTGCACTTCGGGCACCAGGCCGCCAGAGATATCAGCGCCGATAACGCCTGGGATTGCCTCGATGTCGTCCTGAATGTTGTCTGCAATTTTCTTGAGTCGTGCCAATCCAACGCTTCCCCCGATGTTCACATACATGATCGGGAATTCGCTGATGTTGATTTCGCTGATGACAGGGTCCAGGATGTCACTGGGAAGCTGTGGGCGGGCTGAGTTCACTTTGTCGCGAACACGGCGGAGCGCTTCGTCAAGGTCAATACCGGTGTTAAACTCGACGCGAATTGTCGACAATCCCTCCTTGGAGACTGAAGTGATTTGCTTGATGTCCTTCAAACCCTTCAGCTCTTTTTCGAGTGGCTGAGTGATAAGGCCCTCGATATCAACGGGGGAGACGCCGATGTACGGCGTCGCAACGATGATAAGGGGAATCTTGACGTCCGGCGCCGCTTCGCGCGGGAGATCCTGGTACGAAGTCCAGCCAAATAGCACAATCAGGACCATCAGCAAATACACTGCAGTTCTATTGTCTACCGCTATACTCCAGATTTTCATAGTCGCATCTCCGCTATTCCATCACGATGACGGGTGAGCCATTGATGACTTTCTCGTATCCGCTCACAATCAAGCGGTCACCAGCATTCAGTCCCTCGAGCACCTCCAGAAGAATTCCCTGTCGTCCTCCGAGCTTGAGCCGTCGCTCTTCCGCTCTTCCGCTGTTCTCCACATACACGATGTAGCGATCCCGGTCGACAAGTTGGATAATGTTCTCACTGATCAGAAGCGCGTTGTTCCTCGTTTCCCGGACGAGCCGTACCTTTGCCACCATTTCAGGTTTTGCTTTTCGCCCCGGGTTTGGAACGATAATCTCAACCTGCATCGCGCGGTTGGCACTGGAAACCGTTGAACCGACAAACGAAACCCTTCCCCTGATCGTGTCCCTCGGTACCGCATCGAACGTTATGACGGCCGCCGCGCCCGTGGAAACCGAACCAGAGTAAAGCTCGGGAACATCGGCCTGGACTTTGATCCTGGATGAGTTGACGATGCGTGCCAGCGGCACGCCGGGTGGTGCGAAGTCGCCCTCGTTGGGAATCGTATTATCCACAATGCCGTCGATGGGGCTTCGGAGCTGGGTTCGCTCCCAACGTGCCTTCATCAGATTGGCGTTGGCTCTTGCAGCGTCGCGGCCATACTCAAGGTTCTTCATCTGCAACTCGCTGATGCCTTGCTGGTCGAACACCTTCTGCTGCTTGTCGAGGTTGAGCTCCGCCATTTTGGACTGGGCTTCTGCGGCGTCGTACCCCGCCTTGATGACCTCATCTTTCAGCACGACAATCAGGTCTCCTTTCATGACGACCTGTCCTTTTTTCGCTTTCCATTCCTTCACCACGCCGCCTTCTTCCGGGCTGAGGTTTACATCCTCGAACGCTTTGACGGTACCTGCCACGACAATGCCGTCGATGAGGCGCTGAGGCTTCACGACTTCAACTCTGACATCGATGGGCTGCACTTTGGCCCCGCTTGCCTCCCCTTCGGACTTACCGCAGGAGAGCAGAAGGAGGCTGGTCAGGGCAACCAGCAGGGGTGTGAAAATTCGTTGTACGGTGTTCATGGAGTTGTTCCTTCCTTCAGGATTTTACTTTGTTTCACTTTCTAGGGCGTAGCCAGGGAGCCGGCCGATCAGTTGATCGAGATCAGCTGATGCCACCAGGTAATCGAAGATCGCCTGGATTCGGTTCACTTTTGCCTGCGTGAGGGCCAGTTGAGCATCGTTCACCTCGAGCTGGGTTGCGGCATTGCTGAGAAACCGGGTGGTGACAATTGAATAGCCGCGTTCAGCCATCTCGACAGTTTTTCCCTGTGCCTCAACTCGTTTCCGCGCCTGCTGCAGCGTGCCCAGAATGGAGTTCAAGCCGGTCTTAAGATTCCTCTCCAGGTTGACCTGTTGTTCTTGGCTTTTTCGCTGCTCCAGCTGCGCTTGCTCAACGCGTGCAAACGTCTGCAATCCCTGAAAGATATTCATGGAGAATGAAAGGCCAACCTGCGAACCTTTGTAGAAATCATTTGTTGAGAAATTGAATTCATTTTTCGCGGCCTGATACTGATATGAACCAAATGCTGCAATCGTCGGCAGATAATTCGATCGCTCGGCATTGACGACAGCGCCGTTGAGCTCGATCTGGCGCTTCGCAGCGCTTAGACCCGGGTTCGATTCCAGAACCAGCTGTTCGGCCCGTTGGAGGACGGCATCGTCCACTGGGGAAAAGGCCAGACCATCCGTGAGTGTGATAGCCTCTTTGTTTGGGGTGCCAAGAGTGTTGCGAAGGTTGTCGAGAGCAAGGTTGGTATTGGTCTCGCTCTGAATGACCATCGGCCGGAGGTTCTCGACACCGACAGAGGCCCGGAGTTCGTCGTACTCTGACACAATACCCTGTTTGCGCATGAGCTGGACGTTCTTGAGATTGTCTTCAGCGTTCCGAAGATTGGACCGCATAAGTTCGAATGCTTCACGCGCAAGAAGGGCCCCGTAGTACGCCTTTCGCACCTTGGCGACGGTCTCGGCCTGCTTTGCCTGGTACACATCGCGAGCCAGATGCGAGTAGATATTTGCAGCGCCGACACCAACGAAGACCGCACCGTTGAAAAGGATTTGCCGCACGTTTAATGATGCGCTGGCAGAGAATCCTGGGGCGAATGACACAGGAACCAATTTGCCGGTCGGCTTTGCGATCGTGGAATCGATATCCTTCATGAAGGTGTAGAGGAAGAAGTCCGGAAAGAATGTGACGGGCTTATCGACCATATGGACGTACTGGCCTGAGAGATCTACAGCCGGTAGCGCGTAACCCCAGGCCTCAAGTACCCGGGCATCTGAGCGTTGAACCTCGAGCCGGGCTGTAACAAGATCCGGGTTGTGTTTCATCGCCATCCGAACAGCATCTTCAAGAGAAAGACGCTGGGCCGTGACCTCCTGAGCTTGGGCGTTGGAGAGGACAAGCACCAACACCATCGCAAGAAATTTCAGAAGAGTGAGTGGGCGGTCTTTCAAGTTCATGTATTCCTCGATGATGTGTTCAAAGTGCTGACGTTTCTGCGAGCTGGCGTCTTCCTTGCTCAGTGAAGATTGCGCCGAGTAACAATTTGTTAGAGAGATTCAAAGTTTCGGTCAGGTTGATGTGGAACCGCTTGTTCCAGAGGTCGTCCTCGCTATCGATGCGAAGTAACAGGGCAGTGGCGCTCGACCACAAAATTACCAAGATCTCTGCCGGATTCAGATCCGGACGCACCGTTCCGTCGCTTATACCACGACGCAGCACATCGATGACCAACTCCCATGTCTCGTGATTGAGCGTGCGGCAGCTTTCTCGCATCTCCTCGGTTGCCTGCTTGTGCAGCTGCGGCATCTGGAGGAAATGGAGCATTCGAAAATAGTCTCGGTGTTTTTGAAAGAACGCGAAAAAGGCCTGAGCGAGAGATACAACAGTTTGTGGGACCGGTTCATTCCGGGCGATGACCGCAGCGAGATCGTCTTGCAGAATTTGTATTCCCCTCATCATAACAGCGAGGTACAAATCTTCTTTGCTTTTGTAGTAGAGATACAAGGTGCCTTTGCTGAGCTCAGCTGTCTCAGCTATCTCGTCCATCGTTGCCGCAGCGAGCCCCTTCCCGAAGAACACTGCCTGGGCAGCATCAAGTATCTCCTCCCTCCTGTGCCCCTTCTCCCGCTCTTTTCTCTCTGGAATTCCCAAATTTACCACCCGTTCAATTAATGACTAACAGTCAGTCTCTACGGATAAGTTAAGGAAAAAGTTCCATTCGGCGCCAGAGAATTCATTCAGTCGACGGTTAATAAGCATTCAGGGAGTCAGAAGTGATTCAAAATCAAGAGGTTAGTAGCTGGTCCATGCGTATCGAAAGAAACTCTGGCTGTTCTTTGCCTTTCCATCTAAAAAGCAATAGTTTTTAGTGATGAGCAGCCTTCGCTACAAAATCGGTTTTAGCTACTTCCTTCTCGCTTGCGTTAGTCTCGCTACCAGTGTTGTAGCTCTTTACAACTTCCAGGAGCTTCGAAGCTCTGTGGGGCAGATGATACGCGAGAATTACCAGAGTGTCCTCGCGGCAGAGCACATGTCCAAAGCTCTGACGGAGCAACAACAAGCGCAGGAAGCCTTGATCTATGTGAGCGTCTCATTGCCCCCAGAGACAACTCCGAGGGATGAGCTCGGCTCTGCCAAAGGAGTCTTCAGCAAGAACAGGGACGATTTTCTCCTATGGTATCGGATGGCGACCGACAGCATTTTTATCGCACCGAAACCGGCCGTTCTCGACAGCATCCTCCAGAGCTACACAACCTATCTGGCGACCTCTGATGCTTTTTTCAAAATGCTCGAGGCACGGTTGAAGCGTGCCGCAGCGCGTGATTTCCATCAGCAGACGCTAAGACCTCTTGTGCAGACCATCCAGGGTCAGTGCTCGCGATTCCTGGTGATCAACCAAGCGGCCATTGTTTCAGCAGACCGAAGGACGACGGAGGCGTCGAACAATGCCGCGTTTTCAGTCCTCTTCACTTCGATTTTCTCCATCGTGCTGATCTTGTTTGCCAGCCTCCAGATTTCCCGCACGGTCATCCGTCCGGCCGAGAAACTCACCGATGTTGCCCGGCGGATCGGCCGCGGCCAGCTGAACCAGAAAATCGATATCGTCTCCAACGATGAATTTGGCGAGCTCGGCATCGAGTTCAATAAGATGACGGAACGGCTGCGTGCGTACGAGCAGATGAACATTTACCAGCTCATTTCGGAAAAGAAGAAATCCGAGGCGATCGTCGCAAGCATCCCGGATCCGGTGATGATGACGGATGAAGTGAACAACCTTATCCTCATGAACCAGGCGGCGCGGGAACTGCTGCACATCCGCGGCAATGACTGGCAAGGGAAATCGCTGGACCAGATTGTCCTCGACGGGCGATGGCTGAAGCTGTTGAGCCGGGGCGGGGTCAGTATCGAGGAATCGGAGAAACGCGACACGCTCCTCTCGATCCGGCAGTCCGACCAGCAGGTACTGTATTTCCGGCCGCGCCAAATAACGATCATCGATGAATCAAGCAATGTTCTCGGCGTAGTGACGCTCCTGCAGGATGTTACACGCTTCAAGAACCTCGATCGCATGAAATCGGAGTTCATCGCAACGGTGTCGCACGAATTGCGAACTCCGCTGACATCGATCAACATGGCTGTTGACATCCTGTCGCAGGAAGTCCTCGGGAAGGTGAACGACCTGCAGCGCGACATGCTGACAACGGCAAAGGACGATTGCGAACGGCTCACAAAACTCGTCAAGGAATTGCTCGACTTGTCGAAGCTGGAATCGGGCAGATACGAACTGAAGCGGGAAACGGTAAATCTACGGATGCTCGTCGATGAGGCGCTGAAGCCATTGCGGCTCCAATTCCGGGAAAAAGGAATACATCTGGAGGCCGACATTCCGGGGCGGATACCTGACGTGCCGGGTGATCAGCAGCAGCTTTCATGGGTCATCACAAACCTCGTAAGTAATGCGCTCCGGTACACCCCGGCCGATGGCACGGTGAGAGTTGAAACTGAACTGCTGGAGGAGGATATCCGCATTTCCGTCAAAGATTCCGGGCGCGGGATTCCACCCGAGGCGGTCGAGGTCATTTTCGACAAGTTTGTGCAGGTGAAACAGGCGACCGATTCTACGCCCGGGAGCGTGGGGCTTGGATTGGCAATAGCGAAGGAAGTGGTTGAAGCGCATGGTGGCAGGATTTGGGTTGAGAGCGCGGTGGGTGCAGGAAGCACCTTCTATTTCACGGTCCCGAGAGCGGAAGGTACGAAGCGATGAGTGGACTACTCCCAAAGGTGCTCGTCGTGGATGACGAGCCGAACATTCTGAAAACAATGGGTGTCTGTTTTAACGCTGTGGGATATGCGACGCAATTATTTTCCAAGCCGCAGGAGGCACTCGAGGTCCTCCGTCGCGAGAAATTCGATCTCGCCTTTGTTGATCTCAAAATGGCGCCGATCAATGGCATGGAGTTGCTGGCGGAGATCAAGAAGTACTCCCCGGAAACGACGGTTATTATCGTGACGGCGCACGGGTCCATCGATACGGCTATTGAAGCGGTGAAACGGGGGGCGTACCATTATCTGCAGAAGCCGTTCGACTTCAAAGAGCTGCAGCTGTTTGCGCAGAAGGCGTGGGAGTACCACCAGCTCGCGGAGGAAGTCCGGGATCTGAAAAGCAAGTTGAGTCTGGCGCAGGGGACGGGGGAGGTGATCACGAGGAGCAGTGAGATGTTGGCACAGATCGATCTTGCTGCACGGATCGCAGACAGCGCGATTTCAATCTTGATTGAGGGAGAGAGCGGAACGGGGAAGGAGCTTTTTGCGCACTTCATTCACGAGAAAAGCCCGAGAGCGCAACAGCCATTTGTGAAGGTGAACTGCGCGGCGATTCCGGAGCAATTACTCGAGAGCGAGCTCTTCGGCCATGTGCGTGGTGCGTTCACCGGTGCCGTGAAGGACCGGCAGGGCCGGTTTGAGGTTGCCGATGGCGGAACGATTTTCCTGGACGAAGTTGCGGATCTCTCGCCCGGCATTCAGGGGAAACTGTTGCGCGTGCTGCAGAGCAAGGAATTTGAACGGCTGGGAGAGAGTATATCGAGAAAAGTCGACGTGCGGGTGATTGCGGCGACGAACCGGAATTTGGACGAGGCGATGAAAGAAGGATCGTTCCGCGAGGATCTGTTCTATCGTTTGAACGCCGTGCGGTTGAAGCTGGTCCCTCTGCGTGAGCGACCGGAAGATATTCCGGTGCTCATTCAGCACTTTCTCGAGAAATATGCGAAAGGTGTGTCGGTGAATCTCTCAACCGATGCGATGAAGGCGCTTCGTGCGTATCGATGGAGCGGGAACGCTCGCGAGCTGGAGCATGTCATCGAGCGTTCGGTGCTACTTGCTCAAGGTGGCATCATCGAGTTGGCCCATCTTCCGGAAGAAGTCCGGACAGCAGCGGAACAACCTGGCGATGTGCGTTCGCTTGAAGAGATGGAGAAGCTCCACATCAAGAAAGTACTCCAGCAATCAAAAGACCTTGATGAGGCCGCCCGTATCCTCGGAATTGATCCAACAACTTTGTGGCGGAAGAGGAAAAAGTTCGGCCTTGATTAACCATAATCAGCCTGCATTCTGCAATACCCCGTAACTTATTTATATTTAACAGGTTAGCGTAATCTCTCACCGTTTCTCATTCTTGACAGTGCAGACTACAGCGATTGCCCTCATTTGCGGCAGGAATCTGGTCGGTCAGCTGTATTTCCAGGCAAAATTGGGCGATAATGATGGCATAGCTATTGCCCCGCTGGAATCAGGCAAACAACCAAAAGAGCCCTGATGCCGGGCTTGTTAATGACCCCTATCGCAAACTGTGGGAGGAGGTATGGCAGTCAAAGTTACCACCATGAACAATTTGGAAATTGCCGTTCTTGAGCCACGCGGTTCCCTCATCGGCGGTGAGGAAACAGACGAACTCAAGGCAAAGGCAAAAGATCTGCTGGAGCAGGGGAATCGGAAGTTGGTGTTGGACTTGGGGGGAGTGTCGTACATCAATAGCTCGGGGATTGGCGCCTTGGTCGGTATTCACACGGCCTATACGAAGGCCGGAGGGAAGATCAAGCTGTGCCAGATGGGAAAAGGTGTTCAAAACGTTTTTGTTATCACGCGTCTCGCCAGTGTTTTTGATCTTGAAGAGACCCGTGATGCGGCAATCAAGAAATTCTAGTTGTCAGCATCATCTTCGTTCTTCACTCATCACATAATCAAAGGAGTACCCATGAAACAATCTGTATTCATCTCGGTCGTTCTTGTTCTTGCGTTGGTCGCAGCGTATTTCATCTACGAATACGGGATGCCCGACTACATCAAAGAAGGCGGCTATCTCGTCATCGGTTTGATTGCCATGACGATCATGGTTGTTACATTCGTCTTCGAGAGAATTTTTTCTCTGCGCAAGGCCCAGGGTCGTGGTTCGCTGGCCGTGTTTCTGAAGAACGTCACGCAGGAAATTAACAAGGGTAACATCGACGGTGCTATTTCCGCATGCGACAAGCAGCGCGGTTCCTGCGCCAACATCATTCGCACCGGCCTCGACAAGTACAAGCAGCTCTTACAGGACGGCGATGTGAAGGGTCAGAAGGAAATGATGACAGAGGTTCAGCGCGCGATCGAAGAAGCGATGCTGCTCGAAGTGCCGCTGCTCGAGAAGAACCTGGTTGCCTTGTCAACGATCGCCTCGATTGCCACGATGTGGGGTTTGCTCGGAACGGTGTTGGGGATGATTCGTTCCTTCCGCGCTATGGCAAAAGCCGGCTCGCCGGATGCAGTGCAGCTTGCCCTCGGTATCTCTGAAGCACTGATCAACACGGCTGGCGGACTGATTGCGGCTATTGGCGGCATTCTGGCCTACAACTTCTTCACGACAAAGGTTGACAATTTCACTTATATGATTGACGAAGCAAGCTATTCGATCGTCCAATCGCTTGCAGAGAAATTCCCTGCCGGCAAATCCAAATAACGTGAGGGCACACCATGCCGAAAATTAAGAAAAAACGCGTCGGATATGCGCTTGATATGACGCCCATGGTGGACGTGGCCATGCTGCTCTTGACGTTCTTCATGATGACAACACAGTTCCGCCCGGAAGAGGCGACAGCAATCGATTTGCCGGCTTCCCATGCCCCTTTCAAGATGCCGGAGACGGATATCATGGTCGTCACGGTGAACCGGGAAGGAAGAGTGTTCCTGGGAGTCGATGCTCAGTCGCTGCGAGCTCAGCTCTTCGGGGAGGCGAACAAACTGCGTCCGAGCATGGAGATTGAAGATCGCGCTGTGCTGCACGACCTCCTGATCCAGGCGCGCATAGCAAATCCGAAGCTGCGCACACTCGTGAAGGGAGACAAAGAAGCTCCCTACGGTCCGGTCGAGGATATCTTGAATATCCTGCGACAGGTAAAAATCACACGATTCAATCTCGTCACGGAACTCGAGAAAAACTAAGGAATGGAGCGAACTTATGGGAGCCGTTGAAAGCGGTGGTGAATCGAAAAGTCACGCTCGTGCCGGGAAGAAGCACAAGAAGAAACGCCGCATCCGGATACGTATTGACATGACGCCGATGGTGGACGTTGCATTTCTTCTGCTGACGTTCTTCATGCTTACGACGTACTTCAGTAAACCTCAAACGATGGAACTGAACCTTCCAGCGGATGAGAAAGCACAAGTCGAAGTAGCCGAATCGAATTTGCTCACGATCCGTGTTGCCTCCGATGGTCAAATGTACTGGAACACGGGCATGGATCCCGCGCACCAGATCGAGGTGAAAGAGCTGAGAAAGTTCCTGGTCGACAAGAACAAGGAAAATCCGAAGCTCATCACGTTGCTCAAGATCGATCGTGAGGGCAAGTATAGTATGCTGATCAAGGTGATGGACGAGATTGCCATTGCCCAGGTCACGCGGTTCAGCCTGGCGCCGATGAGTGAATACGACAAACGCCAGGTACAAAAAGCTAGGGCATCGTAAGGGAAGGAGCATGCCTATGGAACAATTCAATGTGAAATACAAAACGGATTACGGTGCGTCCGAGCTGAAAAAGAGCTACCAGAAGTACCTGACGATGGCATTGGTCATCGGGATGGCCTTCCATTTTCTCGGAGTCGGTGCGTACTGGGGTGTTGTCTATGCAACGGCGGACGAAGGTCCGAGGGGCACCGTAAGGCTAATTGTCAAGTACTCTGATTTGGGTCCTCCGCCGTCGTTGACACAAGCAATGGCTGCAGCGGTGACGGCAGCGAACGCTGGTGTGAAGCCAAGCGTTGGCATTCCTGTTCCCGTGCCGGATGCTGAGGTAAGCCCCGAACAAACAATTGCAACGCAATCGGAAATGAGCCAGCAGACGGCTCCAATCGACCAGGGTCCGACGGGCGAGAAGGAAATCAAGATCGAGGAAGACGAGGCACCTCCCGCCGACTATGTGCCGTACGAAAAGGCCCCGGAAGCAGTGAAGCAGGTTCAGCCGAAGTACCCTGACCTGGCGACACGCGCGGGCCTCGAAGGGACTGTCTGGGTAAAGATTTGGGTCGATAAGGAAGGAAAGCCGAAGAAGGCAGTCGTTCAGAAGAGCGATGCCGAAATCTTCAATCAACCGGCCACCGAAGCTGCCATGCAGTGGGTGTTCACGCCGGCCATGATGAAGAATGGACCGGTATCGGTATGGGTTTCCATCCCGTTCCGGTTCAAGTTGCAAGGAAAGTAAACGTTGAAGGTTGCTGCTGTTTCGACGATTGTGGGGTATACGATCTCGACGTTGATGGCTGTCTTGGGGGTTCTAGTCCTAAGCGGTGTCCTGATGTCAGATCGTATGACCACGCAGCTACGGGTTCTTTTCGGCATCGTGCTGGTCCTGTACAGTGTGTATCGGTTTATGATGACCCGGACACGCGCAAGGCAGGAAGAAAGCCCAAACGAATGAAATCCGCAGTCTTTGCAGCTTTGATCGTTCTCGGTATTGTTGGATGCACGCAGCGGCAGGGTTCCGATATCCGTAGGGGGACCCTTATGGTTCTGGTGACGGAGTCGCACCTGCCGCTTGTGCAGCAAATGGCTGTCGAGTATCAGAGCGCGTTTCCGAATTCAGTGATACAGCCACGAGGAACAACAACCCGGGGCGCTATTGTTGACATGGCGAACGACACCGTCCGCTGCATTGTCGTTGATCGCCGGCTGAATGAAGAAGAGCGCGCTGCGATGGAAAGCGCCCGCCTGCGGGTCGTTGAAACAGAGGTTGCCCAGGATGGCCTTGCGGTTCTTGTCCATCGTGGGAACAAGCTCACGTCCATCTCCATGGAGGAGCTGGCGGCGATGGTGTCCGGGAAGACGGGAGTGTGGAACTCCGTTCCCGCGTCGAAGCTGCGGGGGCCACTGGAACTCTGTCTGACAGGCAAGAATTCCGGACTGTACGAAATGGTGGTACGGCATTTCTTCAAGACTCAGGGGGATATTCCGGTTGCGGCAGTCGCACCGTCCCAACGCGGTATCCTCGAATATGTCGCTACGCACCCTGAGGCAATTGGACTAATTTCCTTTGCCACGTGGCTGGATACGACGGACGCTGCGTGCGGACGCTGGAAGAAGGATGTCCGGCTTCTCACGTTCTCGACCACGGATGCTCAAGGTGCACGGACGCCCGTCAAACTGAACCAACGCAATATCTTTGACCAAATCTATCCGTTG
>Ga0315297_10000373_pt1 | contig 25687 bp, 52 predicted proteins | sample YL17G15_0_MG_FD_203628 | JGI IMG/M metagenome (GOLD analysis project Ga0315297, IMG submission 203628) | Sediment microbial communities from Yellowstone Lake, YNP, Wyoming, USA - YL17G15_0 | ecosystem: Environmental > Aquatic > Freshwater > Lake > Sediment | place: USA: Wyoming | collected... | reverse complement strand
ACGTATCAAATTCTTCTGAATCGTTTATGTAGCAATTGCTGAAAAACATTGAAACTACTAGTGAAAAAAATAGTATGTGTAGTAATACAATCTTTTTTTTCATAAAATTTTACTCCTGTTTTTTATAAATTATTTTCAAGTATTCCTTGGGCTCTACCGACTGAGATACTCTCTTCATTTTATAATCCTTCATATAGGGAACAAATATTTTTATAAAAATATACTACTCAAGATGCACTAGCTCACCGTATATTGCTCGGAACATTTGCATCACCGTCATATCACTGTGCATCTCTTTCGTATTTTTGTATGTGTCTCAACGGGGTTCCGAACCTGCCCGCAACTATTAACACATACTCAAATCCCTGCTACTTAATCGGGAGCTTACTCCGAGGTTTTACAGTTCATTCTGAGATGCCAGGATTCGAACCTGGGATGCCGGGACCAAAGCCCGATGCCTTACCGCTTGGCTACACCTCAATATTAATGGCCACCATCATCATAAAAATTTATAAGAAGCTTTTTTGCCTTTACAAGAGCCTCGAAAGCACTTTCCCTATCTCCTGCATCGAGGGCTATCTCAGCATTATTTATTTGCGAGAGTACCTCCTGTCGTAACAGTGTGTCTGATTGCCCTGATTGCCCTGCGGGTACAAAACGTGGTTTATTTGTTGCAGTGTTACTAATACCGCCTTTTCGTACAGGACCTTCATGTATACCAAGATTTTTCATTTACTTACCCCACCCAGAATTTCCAAAATTTTCTTTTATACCGAGAACAATCAAAATCGCTATTGAATTGATGGCAACCTTTGATTCTTGTGTGCTCCTTGTGCCTTCCATGTCGAATGTCTTCTGTAGTAATATGCGTAAAACAATACCGCTTGGCTACACCTCAACATTATATTAATCAATCATATCGATTACTTTAACATTAAACCGTACAAATGGAAGCCAGTTTTTCCTTTTAGCTTTTTCATATGAAACCACAATATGTGGTAGATATTTAGGCTCAATAGGTTTCTTTAAGGGTTTCCATTTAATTTCTTCAAGAAGACGATTTCCTTTCAAATTGTTGCACCTCTTGCAAGCACATATGCAATTTTCCCAGCTATTCCAGTTCTTTTCCTGCGTCTTCTTTTCTTTTCCCCATCTACTTTTAGGAATAATGTGATCCAATGTCAAATTATTGATGGAAAATTGTTTTCCACAATACTGACATCTCAGATCATCACGATACAATACGTTCAATTTTGTAAAAGTGACTTCCTTCTTTGGAAGATCCGAGTACCCAATCAAAGCAATGACAGAAGGAATCTTGAATATTAAAGAAGGTGATCTCATGACACGATCAGTCTCAACTACGGTATAGCACTTATTGCTATAGAGGAGACACACGGATTCCTGATCAGAGATAGTTCTGATCGGAACGAAACCGGAATTAAGTACAAGAACATCGGTCATAGTTTTCACCTCCTTTTTAGATTCACTACTTGATCTACTCTTCCAAATAAAAGTTGTTGGTGCTCGTTGTTTCGCTATGACAACGTCAAGGCTGTTGATTCTGTTAGTCAGAGTTTTAACTAATATTACAGAATCAAGGGAGTAGCCTCATTCCCATCTAATATTTTTAAATCTTTCTACAACCTAACTGCCACTTCGGAACGATATTAAGATGGAGGTTCCTTGATTCAGCTACTACACGCAGCAGGGAGAAATATCCTCAAGCAAACCTTATAAATCTGCATCTCTTTATCTTGCGATCCCCTACTCAGGAACTCTAACTACTACCCTGAGACCGCCTCCTTTCCCGTGATTATCCAGGTGAGTGCAGAATTAAAGGAAAAGCCCTACTAAGCAGGTTTGTCATTTCAAAAGATCGAGCCTACAGCGTGGTAGGCACACAGACACCAACGGGATTTCCTTAGAGGGTATTCATCCATCAATGCCATCCCTCCAGTATTGCTACCTTCTATGTTCAGGCTCCGAGTGAATACCCTGGAAATTCGGAGATGAAGGGATTCGGACCCTCGGTCTCTGCCGTGACAGGGCAGCATTTTAACCAACTAAACTACATCTCCAAAGATATTTTATCTTTTAAAAATTTTAATTATATTTTCTTTGATTAATCTTTCTTTATCCTTATATCTTCTACTTTCATCTTATTGAGCTACCCGCCCGTTTTTTATATTTACAGGAATGCGAATAATTTAAGAATGTTTTTTTTTGTCGTTTTCGTTAACGGTGTAACATTCTTAACCGCTACATTCATGAAAATTTCATTTATATCTAAATGAGTGTGAATAAACTAAGAATGGCTTTTTGTTTTACCATAAACGATGCAACATTCTTAACCGCTACACTCATATAAATTTCAAATTCGAGTGAGTAGTGTAGAGAGAGGGTCTTGTTCAAGACTTAAAATCTTAATGTTTCGATGCAATCTCTCTACCCGCTACTCGAATATTAGTTACTGTTTCCTACTTTCAATATCATTCCAGATATTAATAAGACTGTGTGCATAAACAGCTTCCTTTCCTGTCCAACCAGTTAGTATAGTTCCCCGATATAGATTTTCAGGTAACACAGAATTATCATATCCAGCTGTTTGTATTGAAAATATATTTACCTTAGAATTAACTTTTTCTCTGTAATCTTGTACAAGTTTAAGAACATCTATATGTCTACTACTTTGCTTGTAAGCATATTCTTTATACTCCCTAGGATCTACTCCGTAAAGATCTCCATGTCCTGCTTGTTGGTCTGAGTATATGAAAATGTTATCATAATGTATTTTTTTAGAAATAGCATCTCTAAAGAAAATCCAGATACCATTCTCAGTATTTCCACCTACTCCGGCACAATCAGATCTTCCATTACCAGAAACAGACTTTAATTGAGTAAGTATTCCATTTCTTTTTGAAACAGGATATATTTTTAACTCGTCTCCAAATATACCTACTTCACCTTCGTCTGAATTGTAAGCAGTCATAATACTCGAAAGGTTATCTATCTCAGCAACACATGTGCTACCGTATTCAGAAGTTAAACCTTCCCAAGCAGATCCTGAGTTATCTGATAAGCAAATTGTTCTCCCTTTAAGTTTAGGAAAGTTTTCCATTGCTTTATCAATGCATTCTTCTAAGGCATCAAGTACTAGACCTTTATGATTAACAGTTCCTTCACTTTCTATGAACTTAAGAGCTGTATAGTATCTGAAAGGAAACTGTTTTCCTTTACAAACACCTTCTTTAAGAGCAATTAGAATTTCAGAAGCAAGTTCTGTATCCTCTATCTCAGTAAATATTCCTCTTAAGTTACGGAGCAATGCCATATGAGGAATAGTTATTGTTGACCATATCTCCTTCCAAGATTTTTCATCAGACCGAAGTCTTTCCCAAGTTGTAGCATCTTCTTCAAGCGGTAGAACTCCTGACTGAAGTTTCATAAGCTCATCTATTATAGAAGAATGAGCGTGAGAAATTCTAACTAAATCTCTTAAGCTTTTTGATTGATATTTGCTTATTTGATATCTATCAAACTCACTTAATCTATCTGCCCAAACTCTTTTTAGAATACCAGGAAGGTTGTTTTTACTTCCTTTTAAGTACATATAGTATTCAAATTGATTGGTTATATCATCAGGTCTTTGAATAATAGCACGACCTATTCCCCGCATTAAGCTACCGTATGTTTTATTGAAATCTATCCTACCCTTATGAAGTGATGCTCTTACTAAGATCACTGAAGGATTAAATCTCATAAAGTATTGTCTTCTTAACTCTACAGCAAGATCAAGTACTCCTTTGAAATCATAATCCAGAGCTGCATCGATAGCTTTTGTAAATAAATCGGTTGTAGTTTCGTCAGGTTCCTTATATGAAGTATCTACACCTTTTAAGTGAGATTTTTTATCATGAGAACTTCTGTAATAAGAAGGTTCACCAAAGATTGACGAAGCTGCTATTATTTTAAGAGTATCTAAAGGATTGATATTGTAAGAAGTACCATCCATAAAGTTAATAACTGCTTTGTCTTGAAACTTGCTGTGATCCGCTACGCTTTTTTTAGCGTGTATTTTAAGTTTGCTCATTTCATTTACCTTTTTATTTTATATATCATTATTATATTAAATTTTTTTAATTACGTTAGCATACATATTATTATGCTTATCCATCATAAAGAATTTTATTGGATATCGGACTCCTGTTGCTTTTATCTCTGTTTTAGGATACCCGTCTAAAGCATTTCCATATGGATCATGGACAATAAGTTCTTTAAGATTTTTTCTATTAAATCCTATGCCACAATTAATGTGTCCTGCTATTCTACTGACTGATGCAAAATATCCTGAAATAACAATTGGACAGTTATTTTCTTCAATCTTTTCACAGTATTGATCGTATTGAAGATTCGTATACGCCTCTGCAATAAATCCGTGTTCCTGCATCAAACGATTGAACACATAGGTCTCAACATATAGAATTTGTCGAGCTGCGTTTCCTTTCCAGATATAATTGAGCATCCAGCTTCCATATTTTACATTGTTGTCCTTTATCCATTTCTGAGTTTCCTGATCATCGATGAGATGATTGATATAATCCTCTATCTGCATATCAGGACCACATCCAACATCAATTTTTGATTTTCCTATAGATTTTAAACAATATGTCATAGCCATTCCCATGGATGTTGGAAAGCATGATATTGAAGGTGCGTATTTGTTATCAACCTGGGTAAATGAATATTTATCCATGGGAACTTTATCTATAATAAACTCATCTTTCATAAAAACCTCTTATATTTGTTTAAAGGTTCCACAAGGGATAGTTATATGCGTGTCTAGAATTTACAAATAACTATTTTTATATACCGTCCTCATGGGCTCGGTTATTTAGCAGAGTTTGGATTTGAACCAAAACATGACAAGGGTTATGAACCCTCCGACCTACCAATTGGTCTACTCTGCGATACTTTATAAAAAAACTCACTTTTGAGGCATGTGGGGTTTTTTCTTTTTTATAATAAAAATCTTTGCTGTAGTTTTAATTTCTTTTTCTTGAACAGTTATTACAGCAATTCCATATCTCCTTGATTGAAAGGAGGCTTGAGTAGGAGAGTATACTCTTAAAGTTCCAATAGATTCCCCTCCAGTATCCATTGACCACGTTGGATTAATTCTAACTTTCTTTCCTTTTTTATCAAAACCTTCTGCTATGAATGCTTTCTCTTCGTTTTCAGAGAGAGTTGCTGCAGAGGGCGTTAATTGAATTTTGGATAAAGACGAACAAGAGATACTGGTAAACACTATTGCTGATACTATAACAAAAAATGTAATCTTCATAAGAACTCCTTCTAAATTTTTTATTTGTGTTTTATAGAAATAGAAACAGTCAGCACCTTTAACCGATATTTTCTAGGGCAGAAAGGGATGACCAATCCCTCGCCTCGGTGTCTTCTCAAACGTGATTATCTCGTGAATATAAATCCAAAGTACGGTCGAATAAAGATAAGTATTCATCCGTTATATTGAAAGGTGCTTCAGGCACAGACTGTTCTTTTTAAGAGACTTTTATATGTTTTCAAGGATCCTCGTTATAAAAAAAACGGAAGGTTTTTATGCCTTCCGCTTTTTAGTTCCATTAGCTTATGAATACTAAAACCTATTAGCGTAAGGCATTTATACCCCCATTTTCTGCATTAGTTTTTCCTGTGCAGAAATATGCCTGTTCTAGTGAATCTAGACGTACAGGTACTTGGGGAGTAGGTAAATAAAATTTCATCTAAGATTATCCTTATAATATAAAATATACTTACTTTATAGTATAAGGCTAGTCAACGCTTTTTTCCAAAAGTTATTAATTTTTTTAAAATGTGAATGGTTATTAATCAAATAGGTATTTTCTTTCTTCATCGATTTTTTGCTGTTTTACGATATGTATGATATAACAACATATACGTCAATATTTTTTCCTAGTCTAACCGGGTTTTTTATGTCTCCTATATCTGTTTGATATTTTCCTTTTTGCGGTATTAATATTAATTTTAATTGACATAACATTTTTAAAAATATATTGCTAAAAGCATAATTATGCCATATTATACATTAATCTTATTTTATGTTCTCCCTTGTTATCTATGTCATATCTTGAGAATAAAGATTCTTGATTGGTATAATTATTCTTATAGCTCAGAAAGTATAAGATTGCTTATAAAATATTCTAATATTATAGAATTTTTAAAAAGTACAAATTACTTCTATATAAGTTCATTGACTCCTGCTTTAAATATTGTAATATTATTCCATATCGGAAAATGTTACTATGATATTAAAAGGAGATAATATGAAATTACTGAGAGAAAGAGTAGCTCTAGAAATAGATAGGGCATCACAATATGATAGCTGTGTAGGGTCCCTATTTGAGCTAGAACTAAATGATTCTGAGCTAGATCCTGACTTAAAGAAATATAAGGATTTTCTCTTAAAATGTGCTGATAGGATAATAAAGATGGTAGAAAAGGACAGAGACGCAAATATATGAAGATTCTAGAAGAATACAAAAAATGCATAAACAAAATAGATGATTATTTGGAATACATATATCGATCTGATACTCCGGAGGAAATAAGAAATAGAATTCTTCATTACCTCTCAGAACTAGAAGACGCTCTTAACAATAAAAATAAGTAAAGCAATCAGACTTTAGATTAGAAAGTCCTGAGACTATACCTATTCAAGGATTTCAGGAAATTTAGAATTAGATTAATATTTCTTTCCGTGGAGTCTTGCTCGAGTTTCATTATAAGTCATTTTTGCTATTATATGCTTTTCAATATCAATACCCAAACCACCGCACATATCAAAAAGACGTATAAAGGTATCGCATATTTCATCAGAAAAAGTATCTTTCCATTTTTCTTCAAAATCTGCTATAAATGCTTCGAGAGACTCATAACTTTCAAAATTTATATCTTCTACTGCATGTTTATTGTGACGATCTGCTTCAAGAGCTTCTCCAAGTTCAGATACTATAAGCATAAGCATTGTACCCAACTCTCTTTTAGTATCCCAAAATCCCTTTTCTCGGGCAGTGGCATGACATTTCTCAACATAATCTTTTAATTCCATTGTCTTATCCTTTTATAAAAGTTATTTCATTTCAATGCTTTAAAATATTTCTTTTTCAGTTAACCTATTAAATTCCTTTTCATCTAATAAACCTAATTTAAAATGGATATAGTTTTTAAGCCATTCAAAAGATTCGTGAGGATCATCTCCAGGCTCTAATTCGACAGTTCCTTCGAAGGCAGATGTTTCATAGTTACCTAAGTTTCTAATTCTTTTATAAGATATACTTTTTAATACCATTTTTAGTCCTCATCATAGAGAATATTTATAATCTTTTCTTTTAATTCTTGCTTAGCTCTTGATCTATTGAGATGATCTTCCAAATTAGCAGGTATAGGCTCTACTTTAATAACCCCTTTAATCATTTGAAATATTCTAATAAGATCACTTGCATCAAGATCTTTATAATCATGATCTAAATGAACAAGTAATCCTTTTATTCTATCAGACATCTTTTCCCTCCTAAGTAAAAACACAGGAATATATAGAATTAATAATTATTATCAATTTACGTCAATTATTAATTATTAACATGCATATAAAACATAGCCCTAAGTTAATTAGGGCTAATTATTAAAATATACCTTACAAAAATAATTTTAAATTTTTTTTAAATTATTAAAATAAATAGGGGAATATTCTTGACGAATACTCCCCTATTTACGATAGTGTAATTCATTGGTAACACTCAATTACCAATTCTCATCGATTCTGTTTTTAATCTAGATTTGGTTCAACTAGAAAAAACACCTCAATTATAGGCCCGAATCCCCCCTCGGGCCGTTTTCTTTTTTTAATATTTTTATTTAATAGTATTTATATAAACCTCAATATTTAGCAATCAAGAATAAGTTCCGATTTATTAAACATATTAATTACTGTATTTTTAAGGCCCCAATCTTAAGAATTTTAGGAGCTAAGGGGAGAATAAACTTGTGATTTAATCTCCCCTTATATCTAACTCATGTCGTTGATTAGATTTCCTAATTTTTAGGATATTAAAAATAGATGTCAACCAAAAAAATTAATAATTTTAAATTTATTTGCATTTCCTTATTTTTTTCATAAAAACATTCCAGATTGTGTAATAAATATAGAGCACAGTGAGCTACCCTCCCCTAAAGGGAAGGGCTTCTTCCTTCATTTTGTTTTCTCCGCTTTATCAATATACGCACTGAGCGTTTTTATTTTATCTTTTATATAAAGAATAGTTTCTTCATCAGGACAATCTAATATAAGTTCTTTTAAAGAGTTAATATAATTATCTATAAACCTAAAAAGTAATTTTTTCATACGTTTTTCTCCTTTTAACATTCTTGCTCAAACAATAGCATCTACCCCTCGCCTCATGTTTACAAATCTTCATTATTGTTGTCCCTTATAATCTTGTGTATAGTTGAACATTCCATTAGTATGAACGTCTAAATAAGCTTGTTTTATAATTGCACAATCTATTTTTAAAGCCTCGTTATTATAGACTTCTTTAACAAAAATTTCAGCACAAGTGTAATTAACTAGTTCAGGGGTATCCATATGATCTACAAATATTTGAATTTTTACCAGATCATTATTAGAATTATTATAACTAAGAACTTTTTTAATCGACTTCCGCAAACTAACACAATCGTAATAAGTATCTCCCATTATTTTATATCCTTAATCTTCAATATCATATAAAGATTCAACATGTGAACTACCCTCCCCTAAAGGGAAGGGCTTCTTCCTTCATTAGAACTCACTGATTCTCTTTTCAGAAAATCTGTAATCTTAGTTCTTCCAGAAGCGTAACTTTCGGTCGTTCCGGCAGTAGATTTTTTTTCTATTACAAGATTTTTGACTTGGTTTTTGTCAAATTTATTATATTTATTAGTAAATTTCGAAAATTCATCCCCCACTTGAAGGAAGGGGATTTCTTTTCAAGGATAGGTTAAAGATCTAATTTTTGAGCTACTGACAAAATTTTATTAAAAGTCCAATTTCTTTTGTTATTCATCCATGCATAGATATCTGATCTTTTCAAATCTGTTTTTTCAGAAGATTGAGAAACACCTAATTTTAGTATTTCTTGTTTTATTTTATTTCCCATACTGTCAATTTCAAAAATTAATTTTTCTGATTTCATAACCCATTACAACTTTTTTTATATGGATAGGTATTTTATTGCGGATCTATATTTCTCATGATTTCACGTAGAAGTCTTTTTCTTTCCCTATCTTTATCTCCGTGCTCTTTATAATACTTTTTTTTGGTATTTCCTTTTTTGGTCCTCTGTCCACGCCATAACAATAACCTATTTTTCAATCTTATCATATTCAATAGACGAAAACCATTCTCGAAAAAGAAAAGCGCATGCTGCTTCCTTGTGTTCATGCTGTGGCTCAAAACTTCCCAAGATCATCTGAATATGGCTCAATGCTTTGTTTCCATCAACACCTTCTCGAGGAGTTAGTCTGAAATGCTTCACTCCTCCGAAAAACCATTGACACACCAATTCGTTTTCTTTTGTGCGTCCATGTTTAAATTCATCAGGAATGTCTTCCATCTTTGGCATGAACTTCAAAACATTGGCCGGGAATGCTAATTCAATTGCTGTTACTTCATGAATTGGAAACACTATCTATACCTCAACTTTTTATTTTTTCTCTTCAAAGACTTGATAAAGAATTGTGGACATGCCCTCTTTACGTTGCTCCTCTGATGGCCTTTTCAATCGTACATTAATGCAGTTAAGATGCACCTGAACTGCTTCTACGTTATGCCCATCAATTGTTCCATCAATGGGTACGAGCACAACTGGTTCATCATGGTTGCTTCCACAGATTGCACAAACACCTTCTTTATTTATGTGCTGAAATGTTTTCATTACCTACCTCATATTATTTTTTATGGTTTTTATAATATTCTTTCTGATATTCTTTTTGATATTCTTTCTGATATTCTTTTATGCTGTCTTTAATCGATCCATTGTGAGTTCATGTTACTCCTCTTTCCCAGATTCTTTCCAGCTACGTACAAGCCATCTGAAAAACTTGAACAAACCATATAAAAGATATCCAGCTATCCCCGTGAGAACAATAAAGGCCAGCCCAGTGTTGGTGTTTAGATCACATACACTTTGTCCTGATCCGCTTGTTCTTGAATTAATATAGGGTGCTTCCCACAATAATGTTATTATCCACCCAACGCCAGCCGATATAAAAATAACTGCTAATGCAACTGCAAGCATTGCAATAACGCCGCTTACTATTCTTAAAAGGGCTATTCCCATACGCTCATTTTGAAATAAATCATTTTGTAGTAGCTTGAATAATTTTTTTAATCTTTTTAAAAGCATGCTTTCTCTTCCTTTATCTTTTCCATGCGTTCTTCATACTCTTTTCGATACGCATCATATTTTTCTTTAGGCAATGGTTGCTCATCGCCACACATTGTACATTGCATCCGAGCGCAAACTTTAGGATATGTTTTAGTTTCCTGATAATCGTGAATACCGCCTTCATTCAAACAATCTGCTTTTTCTAATGAATAAGTAAAACTAATCTCTGTAGTGTAGACAAACGTCTTTCCACACTTTGAGCATTCCTGTTGATATGTTTCACCTTCTTTATATCCATACCCGTCATCATGATTGATTTCTGTTTGTTGTTCACAGTATGGACATTCTTCTGTATCGTACATTTTTATTCTCCACCTGTTTTAATCTTTTTTTAAACATTGTGAGTATGCCTCCGCTATTTCTTTTAAATTGAAAGCCAGTAGTATAATGTAGGCTTTATACTCTTCTTGGCTATCATAAGATACTTGAAGTACTCGTAAGAGTCCCTCAGCTTTTTTTATAAAAAATTCTCTTTCTTGTTCAGCGTTAATATTAAACCTCTACTTGCAGAACGACTATCTTGTGTACATGATTAATTATTATTTCGTCATATAATTTAAGATCAGCTATGTCTACCAAACAGATTATTTCATAATCATCAGGAATGCCTTTGAGAAGTTCTAACAACTTTGCTTTTTTCATATGCTTAGATGGTAGTCTCCAATTATGTCACAAATTATTTCATATACTTCTTCATGAAATTCACAGTTTGTTTCCGCCCACTTTTTCCGCCCATAAAATGTTTCTTGTATTTTACAGAGGGCACTACTTGCATCAGCAGCTTGCATATATGTTTTATACTCATCCATTTCTTCTGGTAAATCAAACTCCAATTCAAGCTTTGCTCTCATAAAAAACTCCTATGCTTTTTTATTTACATCAAGATTATACACAAGTAAGCCTAATCCGTTTTCTTCACTCCGCCATTCTTTAATTATTTTCTCGAGTATAATTTTTAATTCTTCTGCCGGATATGAACAAAATTCAGAACAAATAGTCATTTCTACTTTATAGATTGTTGCCAGTAACTTACTTCCTTTATCATTTTATCTATTTGTTTATCTATAATTTTTATAAAGGATTTATTTTGATCTACATAAAGCATAGCAATCGCTGTTACTGCTAATACTTCATAGCTCACTTTTTTCTTTGATATCTCACTGTCAGGAATAAGAACCCGCGAAGATTTCTTTCCTACAACAAAGGCAACTTCATCTTTTTCTAGTAATAGCTTCGTAGGTTTTTTTGTATTCTTTTCTTTTTTCATTTATATCATTCCTCTAATTCATATTTCCCCCGAAAGGGAAGCCGTCTTTCCGTGCTGCCATCCGAATCTATTCCCGGCAGTCAGCCAGTCATTGTCGCTCCAGGATCAAGGCTCCTGTGGTATTGCACCGCTTTCGGGCAGCGTCCCCTACATCCGGTTAATGCTCGGTTTATCTTGTGTCCTGTCAACGGGTCTAATTTTCCAGGATGCCACAGCAGTTAACGATTGCTGCTCGATTTACCCTATATACACGTCTGTACTAGTACTCTTTGATATTTACTTAAATATTTTTTCATATATCTATTTCAAATTTATCTTACAGTGAACGTAGCCCTCTTAATCAATGTATAATTAGTATTATAGAATAGACGAACTGCATACGTGCCAGCAGAAGTACGTCCTCTAAATGCTAAACGACCTTTAACATTTTCACTGGGAATATATTTCATAGTTAAAAAATTCTTATTTGCTGCTCCTGATTCATACAACCCAATCCAATTTTTACTTCCAGCAGTTACGCCAGAATAATTCACTCGAATAGTCTCATTTATAGCATAAACAGATTTCGACATAGTAAGAGTAGTTACTATTGGAACTGTTGCATCTTTGATGTCTGTCATGACATATCCTCTGCCACCAACCTTTGTTACAAGAGCATACGCTATCCATCCATAACCACTAAACCCATAACTTGTTCCCCACGAATTTATGAATTTAAAAGCTTGCCTTGTATCATCATAACCTACTAAAGTAATTGCATGATACCCTTCGAGATTTCCATTTGTATTATCATACACTGGATTCGAAGTCGTAACATTAAAATCTGGATAAACAGGAATTCCTACAATTACAGGAACTCTGCTTGCCAATTCGTTCTTCATGGCAGTTACATCACCAGAATTTGTACGAGCCCATGATAAAGCTTTATGCTTTGCTGCATTTGCCCTTTGAGTTGTATTTGGCTGAGTCGTATAATTATTTAGATCATACGGCATTACACTGAGTACTGCACATCCTTGATTAACCATTAACTGCAACGCATTATAAATACTTGATCCGTTGTCACTGCCATCATTTATTTGATTGTACACATATGAAGGACTAAATTGATGAGTTGGATCATTTATAACATTCCAATTCCAATCGAGTTTTTCCTGATATGTTTTATATGCGTATGCAATTGCCCACCCAGCACAGCTATTCTGTATTCCTTGATCTCCAACATTTGGCATGGAACTACTGAGGTCAATCGAGCTAGGAAGACTCACTGCAGCTGCTGCTTTTAATTTTGGTAATGCGTCATACTCCTCTTTACTTTCTGGTATCCATCCCATTCCGTGTTCAACACCAGCAAAGATAACACTTTTTCTGACATTGGTTTTACCGTAATAATCTATATCACTTCCTGATATTTTACATCCAGCAAGGAAAAATAGTATCATAAATGAAACGTTAAGTAATCTTCTCAACACACTTTTCTTACCGATAAAGTTCATAGTTTATTTCTCCATTATTTATTTTTTAATGTATTTTTTGATTGTGGAAGTATACTATAGCATCTTTTTTATAGTCTATTACAACTCTGATTGTAACTGCATCAGGTATTTCTTCCTCGATATATTCTTATTTATTAATACACTTTATAGGAATTGATCTTCCTTCTTTGTCTTCAAAACTTTGAATCATTTTTATGAATACACTTTATAGGAACTGATCTTCCTTCTTTTTCTTCAAAACTTTGAATCATTGTATGACTGCCCACCCAACTATATTTTGTATTACTATACTTTGTATGAATGTATTGATATCCATCTATACATAGAATTACAATTTTCACACGGCCATCACTAACCAGTGAGGAGTATATAATTGTTACTGTTGCCGAAGACACAGTTGCTAGAAGTACTACGAGAACCATGCTTATAATAATCTTTTTCATATCTTCTCCTTTAACTAATCTCTAAACGTATAATAGAAATCTCAACATCATCACCACTTTGTTCAAAATAATTCATACCTATTTCCATTTTATCATCTGGAGTAAAATGAAATAATCCTGATCCATATCCTCTTGTTTTAGCAAAATCATAAGCATCTTTTGGGCTATGAAATACTTTATATCTTTCCTTATGAGGGAAATACCTTCTATTCTTAGCTGCATCAATAACTAGATATATACTTTCTTTCATTTATTTATTTCTTCGGTCCTTCTTTATCAAACCGCTCCCAGCATTTTTCTTTTGTTTTGTAGCATTTGCAGTCTGAAAACGAACCTACATTTTTGCATTCATCCCATTCTGGTTTTTGCTTATAATCAGCAGATTGATACCACCAGGCAGGACATGTATATGCTCGCATTTCACTTCCTTTAGGAAACGGTAGTCCAGTGGCCCATTCTTTATAAGGTATTCCACCAAAACTCTCAAAAGTAAGAATTTCTCCCTCTTCAGTTTTTCCTACTCCTATTGCGATACCAGGATTAGTTTCAAGAACTCGTTTTATTCCATGTACATCTTTTCTCCCAGTAAATTCATTGTATTCATGTTCAAAGTGGTGACTTCCTGTTCCATCGCATGTATGGCACACTACAGAAAATCCATCTTTTTCTGCAAACCCTACATAAAGACCAGTTCCCCTACATGATGGACATTCTTCATCGAATTCTATTTTTTTCATATAATCTCCTTAAGGAAAAAATGTTCCTCATCCATTGTTGTAGATATCATTGCATCAGGAATACTTGCTGAATTTCCATATGGGCAAGGTAACCGATCAACAATTCCAAAAAGTTTGCAAACTTCAGGTCGAACGGGATAGATTGCACAATTTTTATTCTTTAAATCTCTGAATTGGCATGTTAACGCATCTCGTTTTTGTTTTTTTAGCTGTGATCGATATTTTGACGTAATACTTTTAGTAAGATACTTTTCTATAGTCTCAAGTTCCTTTTTAGTTACCATGAGTGGCCCACAGCAACCACCGCAATTTCTACAGTTATGTTCGGGTATAGGAATCATATATCTTTCTCAATAAATTCGTAACAGTCACAATACTTACAGCCGACATTTCCCATATCTTCATATGTGTCAAAATGTCTATAATAGGAATGACCACATTTACAAATCCTATCATCTCCATATTTAGGATTGTATAATTTTTTTTCTGTTGTTATTATTTTATGTATGTATGGCTCTTCTTCCATTATTTTTCCAGAACCAGAGCACATATCACATTCGATAAACCCAAATGTGTATGTGTCAGATGTATGTCTATTATTCCGTAACTTACCACGGCCTTCACATTTATCACAGATCATTTACTTTCCTCTAGGTATTTCTTTCAGGAATGAAATAGTAACTATAGAGTATTCCTCTTTTTTTGATATAATCATTGAACATTTGTTCTTTTTCTTTAATATTTTGTATATTCTTGACTAGCACACTTGCATCTAATAGTATTTTTAATCTATTTGATGGTAGCATAGTTTTTCTTCATGTGCTCCCAACCTGATGCAAGCCACTCGAAATATAAATGATCCTGCTCTCTTGGTCCGTACCATCCACAAGCAAAGGGATGCTGCACTTCTATGAGAGAAAAATAATCTCCCCAATTATTAAATTTTTGCATCCAACCAAAATCAACAGCGCCGCAAAAATCAGGAGGTATTTCAATGTTTAATTTAGGAGCATCAGGAGTAGTTTCCTCATCTCCAGAATACCAACCGCTACAAAGAACTTTTCCATTTGCTATATAGTATCTCCATTCATTTTGAAAGTGTACGATTTCAGAACACCAGTAGGGGGGTTTCTTCTTTCCTTTGTATGTTCCCGTTGTGACAAATCCGGTGAAGCGCTTATAGCGATCTGAGCATTTAATAAATACTTTTTCAAGCGGCCACTTGTCTGCTTTCCATACTTTTCTATGAAGATGATTTTGTAGCCACTCAGGATAATAATCAGGTACAATTTTCTTTCCAAGAATAATCTCGCACCATTCAACACTCCCGCAAGGTATATAATTATCTTCCAAACCATAGTTTCTATTAATACGAATAAGTTTAATATCATTGAGATGGCAAAACATGGTAAGTCGTGAGGCTTCTATCGAAGTATCCCCTATCATAAGTGCAAACCCAGCATGTCCTTTTAGATCAAGCATTCTTCTTCCTGCTCAGTTTTAAAGCATTCAGTAAACCATTCTTTTTAATGAGATCAAAAGCCTCTTGTTCATATTTATCTCGATTACCTGTCAAATTCAAAGCTATCTTATAAAAATGAGTATCCTCTATACGAAGTTTCTCTTGAGTACGCAAGCTATCTATATAATATTGCACTTCATCATTCATACTAATCTAACCCACTTTGTAATCCAATATCTATTTCAGTTTTATCTACTTCCCATTCATTAACCAGGGTTCCGCCTCCCCAGGGTTTAGGGCCGCATATTCTGTAATCATTTAATAGTACAGTTAAGCCTCCTATTCCCCGTACTATCGTAACTTTTATTTTATCTGGATTTTTTATTATCATGTGAGTTAATCCTTCATATCTTTTAAGAATTTAATTGCTTCTTTATAATAAAACTTTAATCTCTTTTTAATCGCTTTTCTAGTAGCTACTCTTTCATGAGAAAGAAACTCAGTTCCCCAATCCAGTGAGATTATTTTATTGTCTTTTATTCCAATTTTTAATTCATAATCGGGTTCAGTTACTTGTATCATGCAATTCTCTCATTTGGTAATAATCCGGCATTCTCATGAAGATTTCCAATAACTTCTATATTAGAAGTACCTCCACTAAAATCTGTGGTTTGTTCTTTATCTTCAAAAAGTATCATATACCGAGCACCATATTTCTGCCAGACGACAACACCAACCCAATCTTGAATGTAATCTTTCATCCACACATCGCCATTCTCATCGTAGCCCAAAAACTCACCACCGATTGCTTCAAGAACCCCATACATTTTAATGATATCACCCGCATATATCTTCTTTGCATTTTTATCGTAGAGGCCTGTGAACTGTTCAAGATCGCAACAACTTGTATAATTTGAAGGTATCTTATGATCACTGAGGTTATCCCAATAATAGTATCTATTGTTGAATTTGTCCCATACCCTAAATTCCAGGGGTATCTTTGAATATTTTTCAGGCATCATTCTTTTTTCTCTTTTTTACATATCCAGCAACAGAGATTGCTAATTGTTTTTCGGAGTCAGTACACGTATTTATTTCTGGATTTTCTATATGTTGTTGTTTTGTGTAAGCAATCGGTCGGTGCATCTCCCACCACTGAATTGCAGCGAGCACAATTTTATCTTTTGTCATAGTTTTTCAATATCCTCATAAATATCTGAAAGATCCTTTCTTACACATTGAGTATAATCACCAGCACCAAGATCTTCTTTTACTCTAAGACAATGTTTCGTATTTAATTTATTACATATGACTTGATTTTTCATACAACTTTCCAATATATCCAGATATCTCTATACATTTATTTAGTTCTTCTACTGGTATACTACCATACAATAATTTTAGTTCTTCTGCTTCATTAGGATATTCAGCATCAATATATTTTTTTCGAGCAGTATCATACCAGTCTTTAACCAAATCATAATCACCAAACTTGTGTAGACAACCACCAAGTGATGTTGAATAAGAAAAACAAATACAGGGTTCCTTGATACGCATTATAATTTTATTATAATCATTATCAACAAGTTTGTAACCATACTCATCTTTATCAAATAAGATCATGTTCTACCTCTATTGATTTATTTTACACCAATTGGTTACATCTAATTCCAATTCTACTGTAATGTAGTACATAAGAATTATCCGATCATCTTCTTTTCTTCATCAGTAACTTCTCGATATGCTCGCTCGAATGTTTCTTTTGGTGACCAGCTTTGATATCCGTCTTCATAGATAACTAAATAGCCGTGACGATTGTCTTTATCGCTGACTATTTCTTGCTTTTTAATATTCACAAAAAAATCAACTTCTGTCATTGGTTCTGCTTTAACAATTTTAGTTCCGATATACGTTTTCATGATTATTCTCCTTCTTGTTTTCTTATTATTCTTTCTGAAACTAGCTCTAAAACAGGGAATGTAATAGGAACAAAACTATCACTATTTGTGACCCAAGTTTTTCCACCATTATCTGAAAAGATTTTACCATCTATCCAATATGCTTGACCATCAAATCTGTTCTTATCTTTAAAGATAGAACTCATACGTTTATTTTGAAATACTCCCGGTGAAACTTCTTGCCATTCATGATCTTCCCCAGTTAAAGGTGTAATGTTTTCTTGCTTCAGCAAAGCATGTATAATAGGTATGCAATAACCAGCCGAACCGCCACTGTGCCCTTGCGCTGCGAAAACTTCTATTATTTCAATAATGTTTTTTTCGATAAGGTCTTGCATGTCATCGTGAGATGTATCAGACCCTCTTAAATATTTTAGTTCCTCTTTTGCATGATCTACCATTCCCATATCAATCTCCCTTAAAATGTAGTTTCTTCATATTTTTAGACTCATCTGATGAACTTGCGAGAACGTCAGGTATATCCAGTATTTTAGATATCTTTCCAATAAATTCATTTTCATTATAACTTCGACAAACAGAATCTGCGGCTACAAATCTATACATATCTTCAAATAACACCTTTGAATTTTTAATATGATCCAAGCATGTAATAACCAGAGTTTTTTTCTTTGCATGACAGATAACAGAATCTTTACTTATCCCATAATGAATCAAGTTGAGATCTAAAAGTGATCTTCTAAAAACACCTTGATGAGGATGGTTTCTATTTGTCTCATCTGGATTGATTTGTATATTATGAGATATGTTTTCATTTGTCATCGGACCATTTCCATGACGAGTTTGATATGCTCTCGTAACAAGGTAGAATTCAATATCCTCTGTTCCACACAATTCTATAATATTCTTGCTCCCCGTATTTCCTCGTGTAACATGCGGGAAGAATCCTATGTTTTGATCCAGAAGAAGCCCCTGTGATCCTTCGAATATATACGTAGAACATTTTATATTTGGTATTCCGTATGCTCTTTTAATGAAGTAGGCAGAATTCAACGTATCTGTAAGAAAAGAACATCCTTTTAAAAACAGTGTTAAATCAAAATCTTTTCTACCTTTGTAATATTTTCTAATGTTCTCAAGTTTTATTTTCAACACAGACGGGTAAAACAAATCGAGAAATGTTAAAGAATAAAAATCCTGTTCTCGCTGATACGTAGAACCAATGCCAACCCCGCAGGTTCCGTTCTCTTTAAACTGCTTATCTGTCCCACTATGAAAAGAATCATAAGGGGTTATTACCGGACAGCGTATATCAATGTAAAGAACAGGCGAAAGATCTTTCTTTAATAATATAGTGTATTCATTTAAAATAGCGATAGGATCAATAACACAATATTTAGAAATGTACGTTGGAGCTTTTCTAAATGTTCCTGATCCAAAACTAGCAAAGACATGCCGCATGCCATTATAGCACACGGTATGCCCTGCCTGAGGGCCGCCTGAGTAACGAATGACAAGCGAGTTAGGATTTTGTGAGCAAAGGTAATCGACTGTGAGTCCCTTTCCTTCGTCGCCATATAACAAGCCGATTACAGCTAACAGTTTCTTTTTTTTCATAGAATTATTTCTGTCGTATCCACTTTAATATCTATCTTAACATCAACTTTTTGTTCTGGTTTCACAGAAGAATTTTTTATTATAATGTCAGCAATGGTTGTTGCCAATTCATTATGATTCTCAACGACAATGAGATGATCGTGAAGAATTTGTTTCCATCCATCTACGGTTTCTTTCCGACTACCAGCACCAGTTTCTTTTATATGAAGATGGTATACATTATATTTTTCCATAGCTTTCTTAAGAAGTGCATCATGGGTATAATCTACATATTGACCATCTCCCATTATCTCTTTTATAGAATTCTTTGGTATCTTTTTAAGAACCGGTTCGTCACCAACGGTGAAAAGAAATCCTTTCTCACCTCTTTTTTCGAAACAATCTATAGCTGTATGGTATCCAGCCAGATACCATGCGAGGCTGTATGATTCCCCGTAATTTCCACCACCACCTCCTTCAAGATAAACATCCTTAAGCCATTTATCAAGAAGTGTATCACTTGATTCAAATTGAGCTACCTGTAGAGGTGATTGGTCACACTCATGATCCCCTATTCCCATAAAGAGAACCTGGGGATCTTTAATTCCTTTTTCAAGGATTTCTCCCATGAGAGTAGGAAGTCCTTTTGTAATGAGATGATGCGGGATAGTTCCCATTGATCCGGTGACATCCAGGGCAAGAATTATTGCCAGAGAATTGGGATGTTCCTCAGAATCTCTTGATTCCCTTACAACTATTCCATGAGGATTCATTGCGTTGTTAATAGATTTCTGAGTGAATATTTCTTCTTTTGCTTTAAACAGCCTACGACCAGTTTTTACATCCATAATCGTGTAGCTTGCTTCAACACTCGCCGTTGCGTTAGATACTGAATATGTTCCACCACCCATTGTGTTTCTTGTAGAATAAATATAATTATTTTTTAAGAATCAAAAATACTTTTCTACATTAACCTCCTTATTTTAAAATTTGAACTAATCCAATCCAATTTCTTATAATATTGTCTTTTTCCGTATTTATCATAATATCTAAAATTTCCAGTTTTTTCACCACAAAGTAATCCTATTTTACCTCTAACTCCAACTATTAATCCTTTTCTTAATCCAAAAACGGTTCCTTTTGAATATTTTTCTTTAATTCCTCCTTTTTTAAATTGAGTATCAAATAATTTTCTTCTTATAGGTCTATAGGTATCATCTACGCTTGAGAAGTACTCTGACGTTCTTGTAGTTCTTTTTGTGTTTTCTTAATATTCATTAAGATCTCTTATCAGTTCTTACGTTGCTATCCTCATAACAAACCATTTTTTATAAATGGAAACTGACTACTGGCCTCCGAATAAGTAAGCATATCTTTTCTTAGCGATTTCGAGAGTAATCTCGGCATTGCGTATTTTAACACCGAGTTCAACATCCTTGTCAGCGTATTCTTGAGATTTAAAATCACTTGCAAGAATAAGGCTTTGAGCATTCGTTGGTGAAAGATCGAGCATGTTCTCTTGCTCTCTCGCCATTTTCTTTATGCTCATTTCAAGATCCTCAATCTTTCTTTTATACACAAGTTGAGTATCTTCAGCAATAGTTGCAGCTCGATCATCTCTTATTTGCTTGTTGTTTCGTTTGAGGGAACTAACAAAAGCTCCTACTTCCTGTTCGTTTACTTTTTGTTCATCTGTCATATATATTCTCCTTTTTTATATTTTACTTCTACCATTCTCCCGAAGCCCCCCCACCTCCTGATTCTCCACCACCTCCTGAGAAATCATTAGAACTAGAAGGTATGTCTGATGAGATATCTGTACTATTATAATCTACAGAATCATCTATGAGAGTACTTTCTACTTCTGCAGTAATAGATTTAGTAAGAATCTCTTCATTACTCTCTTTTATCCTATCAGCAAATCCATGACATTGGCTACAAATCTCTCTTTCTTTATTACTTTCTTTGGTAAAAACATGCTTTCCATTTCTTCTACATTTATAAGTACTTTTCATAATAAGACCCTCATTATTTTAGGTAATATTGAACTATAATCCAGGTTCATCTGTTTTAGACCATTTTCTATCATCCCAGGCTTTATATGCTCGAGTAGCACTTTTACACCAATTTCCTTTTCGACAAGAGTTGACGCACACTAGTCTAAAATATAGAAATTTTTCAGTAGTATAGACTTCTGCTATAATATCTTTACTTTTGCATACCGGGCAAGGTTTGTTAGAGTCCCCCATTGGTTCTATCCTTTTATTATAATTCTTTATTTTTATTATCTTGTATAATCTCTTTTTCATTCATCTGCGTTAAAGATTTCAAAGTTTCAGCGAAAGTGTGAACTAGATTTCTAAGAGACAATATTATAAGAAACATACATATTAGAAATATGATTAAAATTATAAGTGTTAATGCATAAAGCCCTTTAATAATTAGAATAGTAAGAAGCAATCCTACTATGCAAGGACCAATAGAATTATCGATAAGAAATATCTTTGTTTGTGCATCCATTATTTTTCCTCAACCCTCCATCGCATTTTTATCAGTCATTTTAGTCTACTTTTTTTTCATTATTAATATATTACTTGCGGGGTGCGTAATTTTCTTCAGGTTCTCCATGGACATGAACCGAAGCCCTTTCGATCTTGGTACAAATTCTCCGTTCCACTTCAGCTGATATTGCATGTTCCTGTTCTACACTCAAGGTGGGTTCAACGTGGATGCATAGATCAATGAAGACATCCGCTCCCGAGTTACGCACCTTAACATCATGGAACCGTAAGACCCCCGGAACTCCCCGCACAATATTTTCAATGATTTCCACCAGTTCAACCGGGGCCTCATCGATGAGAATACCAACAGATCGCTTTCCAAATTTATATGAAACATATAAAATGGTAGAGGCTACCAGAAGTGCGGCAAGTGCATCAACAAAAAAGAATCCGAAACTAGCAAACACCAAACCGATCAGAACAGCAGATGAGCTCCATATGTCTGTTGAAAAATGAAGGGCATCCGCCTCGAGTACCTGGCTTTTATATTTTTTTGCGGCCTTCATAAGGACCCGAGAACGGGAAAAATCAATAATGATCGAGGTCGCAACCACGGCATAACTCCAATAATTTATCTCAATGCGGGTATTGCCGGTTACAAGCCTGTGAATCGACTCGTATATTATCCATGTACATATCAGAAGAAGAAGGAGGGTTTTCGAAAGGGCCGCAATATTCTCAATTTTTCCATGCCCATAGTGATGATTCTTGTCGGCTGGTTTGTCTGAGACTCTTACCGAAAAATAAGTTATCGCAGCAGCAATAAGATCAAGTCCTGCATGAAGGGCTTCGGAAAGAATACCGAGACTGCCGGTAGACAGTCCGACAATAATTTTTATGCTGGTAAGAAAGATAGCAGCAAAAACCGAAATAAGGGCCACCCTTGTTTTCTCTTTGATGGAACTAAGAGTATTATCCATAAAATTTTATTCCTATTTCTTATAAATTCTTTTCAAGTCTTCCTTACCTATGTTATTCACCACTATGACATAGTATTGGCGTAGTATCATGCTTATTCTTCTTAAGACTACTCCGCAAAATGACAGATTACTTTTATTAGGTTATCATGCAATTTTTGTGTGTAGTCACACTTCTCACAAGCGAGTATAACTACTCCATCAACTTCCTTTCCGATGAGTTCTTCACTACACGTTCCACACGTTAATGAGTGCATGCGAGGATTGCCTTGAAATTTTGCTATCTTTTCAATAAGTTTTTGATTAGTTATCACCATCAACACTTCTCCATACTAAATTAATATCTTCGTCTTCGATTGCTCTGGCTATTATTTCATTATTTTTTCTTAATATTATTCCAACATACATGTGGCTGTCTGGTACATATTCAATAGTATAATTATCTTTTGATTTAAGAGAGCGAAGTTCGATTATATGAAATTCATTTATACTCTTAAGTGCGTATTGTTTAACTTCTTCAATATTTTTAAACTTATGCACTTCTTTAAATACACCGTCATCATGTACAGCACAGTTAGGAAAATATTCTATCCAGGCTGTGAATTCTATATCATCTTTCATGTTAATCCTCTATGATAGCATCCCCAGGACAATTGGCTTGTTCTAAACAAGCTCTACAGTTGGCGCACCTGTTTTTATCTATTTCCATTCTACTATAGCTATTTCCAGTATTCTTTGGTCTAATAGCTTCATTAGGACAAATATCCTCACAAGAACCGCAAGACATACAATCGTTTGTTATTACCATACTTAATTAGTTCCTTTATATAGTATCCTCACTGAATTTTAAAAAGTTCTTTTGTTTGTTCATACATTTCTTTGTCCCGAAAGAACATAAAATAATTATCTATATCTATCCACCCTTGAAGCATTTGATAGGATAAATAAACCTCGGTGACTATTTTTCTTTCTATCTTGAATTTCCAATCGTAATCTTCTTCGGGAAACAAAACTTGTTTAAATAAAGACCCTTCTTTTAACCGGATACCCTTACCGTACTCTGCTTTCCGAAGTCTCTTTAAGAAGTCCTCCACAGAATCTTTGATATCCTTATGGCAAAGAACATATATTTGATGTTCTCTCGCTGGCTGATCTACCAACTTTTTCCTCTTATTAGGTCGAACCCATTCTTTATATTTTTTACCTTTGAAAGTCATCTCGAATGATATGTAATCTTTTCTATTATCTAATATTGCTGCGAATGCTTTTGGAACTTCACCAAACTCAAATTCTGCTGAACCCATATAATCAAATGTAAATATACTTTTTAAAAGATTCCAACCTTCTTTTGTAAACCCACCACGAACATATCCTCCACCAAAAGAGAATACTTCAGCTATCTTTGCCATACGATTTTCAGGATCTTTAAATGGTTTATTCAGTCTTTGAATAAGATATGGTTCTTTCCATTTCATAATTTATCCTTTATGATTTATAGGGGGAGCATTGATTTAAAGAAATAGGGCCACCTGCATTTCTTAATTTTCTTTCTTCTGATAGTTTAATCTTTTCTGATTTTATAAGTATAAGAAGATCTTCGTCTAAATACGACCAATCAAATGGCTTATTGTCTTTTAGTTTTTGACTTTGTATTCCGTAGACATTGCAGCCAGTTAGATATTGTGATCTTACTCTAATTATTCCCTTATACCCAGAGACTCTATCTTTAACTTCGTCTCCTAATTCAAACTTAAATTCTTTCATATATTTTACCCTATAGTATATTTTAAAAACTCACTGGGGACGGTAGGAAAATGGGATCATATCCTCTATTACACGCAGTGGTCACCGCTATGCGCAATAAGGAGACGACCTGATTGCCTTTCATGCTCCCGATATAACCGGCATGGGAACATTCTGCGAAATGCTACGATTTGAAGGTATCGCTTTAGCCTTATTAAGCACCTTCCTTGCACTATTACCTTGTTTTCAGCAAGACTCATTATCGCAATTGGTCGCAGTTCCATGTTGGTCGTCTCCTTATTGAACATACCGGAACCTAAACTACCTACTCTTTACTACCCCCGGCTGCGAAGAACTCACCTGTCGTTGTACTACGAGGGGTGAGTTCTTCGCAATTTCTATTGATTACTGTTTTGTGTAATTATCACACGCACATGGTTTAGTACAGCCACATTTTGAACAAGTGCTTGCATTTGAGTAACTATCGCATTTACAAGGTTTAGTGCATCCACATTTAATGCATATTGCCATATTATTCACCGGCTTTCAAAACATCTTGAACATTCAAAATATTTCCACCGCCACCAACCACCATAGGCATCTTTGACCCGCCTTTCTCCCATGCCTCTATCCAACGCATTTTAACTAGAAGAGGGGTAAGTGATTGCTGTTTTAATCGTATTGCTTCAGCTTCTGCTCGTGCAGATGCAACAGTTTTCTTCGCCTCTGCTTCTGCTTGCCGAAGTTCATTTTCAGATTGTTGAGCCTTTTGTGTTGCTTCTATCTTAGCATTGAGTGCAGTCGTAACTGCTTCAGGTAATCGAAATTTACCGATGAGATACACTCGTTCAATAAGAATACCTTCTTTTTCAAGCTCACCTTTAAGTGTTGTGTTTACTTCCTCAATCATTTTTGATTTTCCTTCACCATAGGCAGATTCAACATCATATTGAGATGCAACAAGGTTGAATGTATCCCGAACTCTATTTCGTAGAAATATGTCGGTAATTTCTTCAATACCCTTGCGATATTTTTGAAACACAA
>Ga0315297_10000370_pt1 | contig 25842 bp, 44 predicted proteins | sample YL17G15_0_MG_FD_203628 | JGI IMG/M metagenome (GOLD analysis project Ga0315297, IMG submission 203628) | Sediment microbial communities from Yellowstone Lake, YNP, Wyoming, USA - YL17G15_0 | ecosystem: Environmental > Aquatic > Freshwater > Lake > Sediment | place: USA: Wyoming | collected... | reverse complement strand
TAAGTGTTGGAATACAACTTTGGGGGGATGGGACGATGCTCCACTTGGGCAATGGACAGCAGATAACGGAACAGGGAAAAGTCCCGCAATTGTTTGGACTGAATACGGAGGAATGACTCTGAATGTTGGTGAGCCAAAATCCGTAATGAAGGGATTATACCTTCTAAAGAATAGTGTTCAAGCCGTTGCTGTTTATCTCGTTAGACACTCTTCGTTGAATAAATACGCCTTCTATGTAAAGCCCATTGGGGTTACACATATGGCCTTTGACACCGATCTAGACCCCTCTACTTGGACATTGGTATGTGAAAATCTCTATCGAGGGGATGCAAACCCAATAAGACGACGAATTGTCATAGTCGAAGACCGAAGAAACATCGAGAATGGATGGAGATTCAATATTTTCTCGGCAATGGACCCAAGTGTAGGGACTGGCGCTGTTGGAGGAAATCAAAGATCCTTAGACAGTTGTTTTGCTCCAAAAACCTTACAATTCTATGTAAGACACAACACAACCGGCTTACGCTCTGAGTTAGCTTCGACTATCATTGAAATTGTGAAACGGACCAACAACGCTGCAATTCGTTTTTCAGAACGAAGAGGGCGTTACTAAGTTTGTGTGGCGGTCTGCCCCAGGATCCGCCCATCTCGGCTGCGGTACCTTGACCAAGGCGGTACCCACTAAAGCCCTCGGCACTCTGACCAAGGAAGTGCCCAATTATCACCAACCCGACTCTATGTCGGTGGAGAAGAGCGATGACAACGATTCGTGAAGTTCTTTTGGCTAACGCCCCGCAATATGTTCCAGCGTACGACGCGGGGTATCCTGTTGGGTTCCAAGCGCTCCAATTCATCGCTCCGGAGTTCTTGGCTCTTTGTCCTTGTGGAAAAGCCCGTTGGTCTAAAGTAAAACTCGCAACTTATATGCGAATCGTGGAAGATCCTCCCACGGAAACAGATCTGGCTCTTGAAGTCACTCGCAGAGGACAAGCAGCCGCAATCGTTCTTCCAGAGGGTGTGGTTATTAATTTCGAACCAAAGCTGACATGGTTCCGATTTCGTATAACCGACACCAATATGCGGATTCTCTGCTTAGTGGGAAAAATGGATATTCCCGCAGAATCTCCCGACGCCTCTGCTCCAATTTGGCTGTATCTCCCCATTCGCGGAGTAGTAATTACCTAGCTCCCTCTCTCCCTTGGCTCTGCGTTGGCAGTTTGAAGTTTACGTAGTAAACTCTTCTGCATGACTCCCCCCGCTAAATTCGCTCTCCTGGTTGGCATCAATCGCTACCCTGAGACACCCCTCCATGGCTGTGTGAATGACGTCATGGACATGGCCCAACTTCTCACATCGGTGTATGGATTTGAGAAGAAAAACATAACACTCTTGCTTGATGAAAGAGCAACCACAGGAGAGATGACTGCCACACTTAAGAAACTTACCCGTCGTTTATCGGCAGGAGATCAGTTAGTTTTCCACTACTCAGGCCACGGAGCGCAGATTCCTTCTGCCTACGAAGATGATGGGCTCGATGAGATAATCTGTCCCATAGACTTCGATTGGACTTCCTCCCATCTCATCAGAGACAAAGACTTTAAGGCTATCTTCCAATTCATTAACCTCGGTGCAAACCTCATTTGGATCAGCGACTCCTGTCACTCAGGAGATCTCTCAAAAGATCTCGTGAAGAACAGTTTCAGGGGTAGGTTCTTAACCCCGCCTCCAGATATTAATTGGGATCTCGAAGCCCTAAAAGAAAGCAAAGCTGCTCCTGAGTTGGGAATGGGAAAAGCGTTGAAAGCCCAAGGAGCCACTCTCTTTGCAGCTTGCAGAGATCATCAGACCGCAGACGACGCAACGTTTGGGAAAAACAACCGACCGAACGGAGCGTTTACCTATTTCTTACTCCAAGAACTCAAGAAAAAGACCCTCCCACTGAATAAGATTCTTGCCAACGTCCGTGCTTCACTCAAGAAAGCTGGCTTCAAGCAAGTGCCTAAACTGGAAGGCAACACCGGGAACTTCACCAAGCCCTTCATCTGGTGATTCCCTTATCCTTCCCACATGCTGATCAGTAGAAACATCGCCAGTGGTGGAGAGATTGGATATACCCCAGCGGATCCAACCGATTGGGACATACCTGTTCCTACCAATCTTGCCGCAGGGGAAGACCAACTTGCTGATCGTACTCGCTACCTTGAAACACACGGAACACCGGGCGGTTCTATTCTCATTTATGAGTATGATTGCCCCACTGATGTCGCCGTAGGAGACGCCGTTTACCTCTCTGACACAGACGAAGTAGATAAAGCTTCTGCTCTAAGCGCATCCACTGCTCCCGTCATCGGTTTTGTTCTTTCCAAGCCATCATCTACTCGCGCTCGGGTACAGATGAATGGCGAGTTCACGTATCCTGGAGGAGGATTGACAGAAGGAGGAACCTACTTCCTGAACCACTCTAGTCCTCCTGATGGTACAATCATCCATGATGAAGCACCCCCCTGGCCACCGGATCCCCCTTGGGGGCACAATTCCATCGTTCAAGAAATTGGATTCGCAAGAAATGCAACCACGCTGGTAATTATGATCGACAGAGATTACGTCACTCTGTAGGAATTTTCATGGAACTTTCCCCGTTAGTAGTGTCTTCCAAAAAAAATACCAGGACAAATCAAAATTGTCATAACAATTAGAGGAAAAAATGGCATACTGGGATCAACCGGAATGGAAAGATCGTCTCAAGACGCACGGGGTCTGCGATTGAGTGATGGAAGGATTCCTCAAAAATATCAAAGACGCAGACCATGCCTGGGTGACTTGTCCTGTACCCCAGTGGTTAATCTGGGTTGTATGTCAATCAAGCTGTCGAACAAATCGCGTACCTCTAGTAGCGGCTTTGACAACTATCTGTGATGACATACTTCCGCTCTTCATAGAAAAGTATCCGAACGATACACGACTCACGACTGCTGTAGAGAAAGCTCGTGCTCTAATCGCCGGAACAGGTACACTACAAGACCTCCAACAAGCCTGCAAAACTGCTCAAGTGGTCGTTAATGAGTTGAGGGGCCAGCCGCTCGCTCCAGTAGCAATGGCGATAACATCACTGGCAATGTGGGCTGTCCCCTTACCAACAGAGAACACCAATCCAAGGAAGTTGATTACTGCGGATAAGTTTCAACAACCTGTGGACACCTGTGAGCATGCTGCAATAGCTCGCCTAACGATTTTGAACGAACCGAAGAAACGCTCCTTCGCTCGCTACTGCGATATTATTCGAGCAAACATTCCACAGCCAAAACCCCCCACGTAACAGGAAACACCTGAAAGTTCGAACTCTTTTAGACAAGGACTTTAGTGCGGATCCTCTGGTAATCATGATCAACAGAGATTACGTCACACTGTAAGGAATTTTCATGGAACTTTCCCCGTTAGTAATGTCTTCAGGAATACCAGGGCGCGTTGGTACTTCTGACAGAGTAAAAGTACCGGGGTTTACCTTCAATGCCGAATTTGTTATCAATAGAAAAGAGATTACTAACGGTACATACAACGTTCAATCATCGGATTATTGTCTATCTTGTAACCAAGATGAAATAGTCACTGTTCAACTTCCATCAGCAAATACGTTAAGTAAAAGAACCCTAGTTGTTAAAGATAATGGCAATGCGGTATCATACAACATTACGATTCTTCCGTACGGTTCTGAAACGATAGATAACGCTCCTTCCTATGTAATTTCTAAGAACTACGATTCAGTACAATTACTTTCCAATGGGGATACCAATTGGGAAGTTGTTCATTCCAGAAGCGGACCCACCGGACCAGCCGGGCCAACCGGTCCCACGGGAATAACAGGAACAACGGGATCAACAGGAGTCACTGGGCCAACAGGGCCAACTGGACCTGGAGGGCCTAGCGGAAGCACAAATGACTTTGTTGTTTTAGCATCTTCAGGAGTAGAAACTAATAAAACTCCCGCAGAAGCAGGGCTTCTTGTAGGGCTCATTCAACAAAAAGATTACACCTTTAGTTCAAGTTCTGGATGGACACTGGTCCCAGGTTCCGGTGGGGCTTCTATTACAGGCGGAGAATTAGTCCTCACTATGCCCGCCAGTACCAACAGTGGAGACACTAACCGGGCATTGGCATATCGAGATCTCACTGCTGATGTTGATCCCACCGAATGTACCATATCCATGCGCCTTGCATCTCTTACTAATGGTAATCTCAACACACTTATATCCTTGCTCATTTATTCATCTACCGAATGGAACGAAATTAGAAGCAACGTATATCCTGGTGGCTCTGGAAGTGGCGGATACGTTTATGCTGGACCGTCTTGGGCGTTAAGATATTCTTTCGTAGCAGGAACTATTGCTTTTGACGGACAAAGCTGGATTCAGATCACAACAAGAGGTTATGAAGTAACGTGGAATTATAGAAAAGGGAGCGTAGCACGTCCTATTAGTACTGCTTGGGTAGAAGCATTTAGGGGATCTGTTGCTACTAGTTTTGCTGGACTCTCACCTAACTGGAATAGAGTGGGAATTTCACTTGCAACATACGACACGTGGGCTGGGGCTGTTGAAGTTCACATGGATGATCTTCGTATCACTCCAAACAACAGAACAACATCATTCTGATAGTATCTATGGAAGCCACAATTGTAGCAATTGTTCTGGCGCATTCAACTGAAACACTCATTGAAGAATCACTAAAATCCATAAAAGATCATGTGGATAAGATTCTTCTTATTGATACTGGAGTTACTGACAATACTCTTCAAATTGCCAAAAAAGTTGTTGGATTAGAAAAACTCGTTATACGCAGTTGGCCTTGGCAAAATGACTACGCTGTAGCACGAAATAAAGGATTAGAACTAGCAAAGAATTTCGGGAATTGGGGAATCTTTATTGACACCGATATGCGTTACATAAATGCAGAACTTATTCGTCCTGCATTAGAAGATGTAGGAAACGAAGAAGTCTTATATGTGACAGCAGCCGCTGGACACATCCAATCACTAATATTTCGTCTTCCCTCTTCTGTTTTATGGGAGGGACGAGTACACGAAGCAGTAAATAAACCAGGAAAAAGAATGACCATATCCAATGTACGAGTACGGGAAGTACCAAAAACAAAAGAACAATTAATTAAAAAATTTACCTATACCCGTGATCTTCTTCTCCAAGAGTCTGAAACTCCCCGAACTCTTTACTACCTCGCTGACTGCTACGAAGGTCTTGGGGAATCAGAAAAAGCCATTGAAACGTTTCGCAGGTGCTCAAACCTCAAGGGTTGGAATGAAGAATCCGCTTGGGCTTGTTTCCGAGCAGGAAGGTTACTGTGTAAACACCTTCGCTGGGAAGAGGCCCTAGAAGAATGCGGACGAGGGCTCACGCGCCACGCGGGAATTAGTGAACTCGCTTGGTTGGCTGGATACGTTTCTTGGGCAATGGGAAAAATAGATCAGGCAATTTTCTGGGCCAAAATATCTCTTGTATGGGCAGACAAAGCAGATGTGATAGGCCGGATTTATTTCCGAGATGAACAGGTTCTTCGCACTGGGCCTTGGGACATTCTTCGTTTTGCGCTACGCGCTGTAAACGATGAAAAAGGCGCACAAGAAGCTGAGGAGGCATACCAAGCAGCTATGTTGTTTGTTTCTTCTTCGCTTCTTCCAACCGTAAATGTGCCCTTTCCAGAGAAACCTTCACGTTGTTAAGTTCAACTTTCATTGTCTCATAAGAACGTTGAAGACGGGCGTAGCTTTCAGTTGTTGACTCTCTAAAAGCACAAAGAGAAGTGTTTGCTTCTTCTTGTTGCTTTACTTTATTGAGAAGGTCTTCATTCTTCTTAGCTGTTTCCTCCAATTGTTGTTTCTGTATTTCATACTCCTTCTTCAGCGCAGCGTAGTCTTCTTTGGAAGTTTCAAAGAGATCACTCTTCTTCGCCATTAAAAAGAGTTCCTGTAACTCTATGTAGCTAATACCAAGTCTCTTCTCTATAGAAAGACGTTCCTTCACCCCAAGTTTTAGCCACTCTCCCTCGGAAAACGCTTTCTCAATTTCACTCACTGTTTTCATATCCCCAAATCTAGGACAAGCACTGCCTTATCCTTCTGCCCGGAGGCTTTGTATGGCACGTTTCAAATACAAAGGTGAAAAAGCACGTCCGTGGGCAACCTTCGGTAACACCACCATGCTTCAACTCCCTACGAAGGACGGACGTACCCTGCTCACCCCCGTTCCACCCGCAACAAAGTTCACAATCGGAACCGACATCGGCTATGACATCACGGATCCTCTCACGCTGAAGAGTCTTCGCACCGATACCCGATTCGAAGAAATAGTATAAAGGAAGAAATCAAATGGGAACAAGCGCTGCTTTAATTCTCGTCTCTGGTCAACCCAAACGTATTGCCGCTGGTGATACTTTACTTGTTGGCGATGGTATTTCCGCCCACGACGGGCACGATCTCATCGTAGGAAATTCATCGTACAATGTTACATTTCCAGGTAACGTAGTTATCGATGGAAATGTTACATTTACTGATGGGACAACCATTTCCGGTGGCGTAACCTTCACTGAGGACGTCACCTTTGGTGATGCAATTGCTCCAGACACCACCGTAAGTTATCACTCTACTACGCGAACGTCTGGGGACATTATCTTCAAAAAAGAAGAAACGCACAACCTTATAGGCGCTGATTCAACTACTTCAGCAGCCTCAGGTGCTTCTCTATATGTCGTAGGTGGAGGGGGTACCGCTGCCGACGCTACGCACACCGCTGGACCAGGGGGAGGTGTAGTTTCAAACGGTGGTTTTGGTGGAACAGGGGATAATGCCCATGCAAAAGATGGCGGTGCGGGCGGACAGGCCCAAATCAGTGGAGGGCAGGGTGGCGCTGGAGGGGAGGATATCGCTGCTGGTACTGGCGGATACGCCTTAATCCAAGGAGGAGATGCCGGTGCTGACAATGATGGCGATGGGGCCAATGGTGGACAGGTTGGGATACAAGTAGGGCTGGGAAAAGGTACTCTTGGGGTTAACGGTGTAATTAATATCGGTACATCCCCCGCTGCTTCACAGATGACCATCGGTCAAGACACCACGCCTATTACAATCAACGGCGGATCAATCATCCTCTGTGAAGACAAAAACACCTTGCTGGAACTTGATGGTTCTCTCGTACAACCTCACGTCGATATTCAATTTACAGATCTTACCAGTCATCAAATCTCTTTTGGAACTGCTGCATCTACGGTTGCTGGAAAACACATCTCAATCATCGGACAAGAAGGTGGCGCTGGAGGCGTAAGCGGAGCGGGTGGAACAGGAGGAGACGCATGGCTTCTTGGTGGTATGGGTGGTATAGCTTCTGATGGAAATCATGTTGGTGGAAATGGAGGAGCGCCCCATGTCACTGGCGGTACTGGAGGTAACGGAGATGGAGATCAACCAGCAGGAGTCGGTGGGAATGTTTCAATAACCGGAGGAGAAGGCGGCGCAGGAACAGACGAAGTACTGTCTTCATCGGGAGGATCTGTTTATATTTACGGTGGAAATTCTGGAGCAGATGGTGGAGCAGATCGAGGCGACGCTGGTTCAGTTATAATAGACGCAGGCGTCACAGAATCCCCCGGAAGCGTAGGAACCGTTGAGATTGGCACTGTAAACGCAGCCGCCGTTCACATTGGCAGCGCTACCGCCGCAACAGTCAGTTTAAACGCAGGCACCCTTACCTTCTACGAATCGGGAACACTGCGTCTCGCTATCACTGGCGGGCTCGTTCAACCTGCGTGTGATATTCAGTTCACCGACACAGGTCATCGTGCCATTAAATTCCCAACCGCAGACGATGCAACAACAGGTAAAAACATCACCGTCCAAGCGCAAGTTGGCGGTATTGCCACTGCTGGAAGCGCCGCAGGAGCAGGTGGAGCCTCGTATCAACTTGGTGGAACCGGTGGTGCCGCAGCAGCAGGGCATGCGGCTGGAGTGGGCGGAAATAGCTACATGACCGGCGGAATCGGCGGCACCGCAACCTCGGGAGCTAGTGAAACCGCCGCAGCGGGCGGATTGGTCCGTATGACAGGTGGAACGGGTGGTAGCGCTGGGCCAATGACCAATCCTGCGGGGGCAGGAGGAGCAGCCCAAATCTACGGTGGGAATGCAGGTTGGGCAGGTGCGGCAGGCGGTAACAATGGCGGCGATGTTCTTCTCCAAGGCGGTGCTGCAACAGGAAACGGTAACGGTGGATCTGTTACGATCAATGCAGGACCGGGAGCTGGCTCCGGGTTCACTGGTTCAATCTGGCTACAGAGCAACGGCACAAGCCGCCTTTGCGTTACAGCCGGTGGATACCTCACCGTACAAGCCGGTGCCCTTCTCAATACAACCGGCACCGGTAACATCGATCTTCCCAATAACGTCAATGCCCGTTTCAAGATCGAAACCGCCGCTGTCAGCGCAAACGTCACAGCAGCCAACCTCACTGAGCTTACAGGTGGCGGTGTCACTGCTCTGCACACCCACGCTGGCGGGACAGGAACAGACGTCAGCATCACTGTCACCGCAGGCGAGACCCTCCCCGCAGGTTCTACGGTGTACATGAAAGACAGCACAGGGCCTAAAGGCTTCAAAGCCATTGCTGATGGTTCTGTTGCTGGTACCGAGAACGTCATCGGTATTGCCAAAGCTGAAATCACAACCACAGGTGCTGTTGCAGCAGTAGGCGAAGTCGCGGTCCCCAACACTCAATGGGATTCAACCCCTGCCACGGGCGACGTAGGCAAAGTTGTCTACCTCTCTCCCCTCACAGCCGGTAAGCTCACACTCACTGCCCCCGACACCATTGGGCTGAAAGTCCTCAAAGTTGGCATTCTCACCGTAGGCGGTAGCGGTGCCTGCAAGATCGCTGTTCAAATCGGCGTCGCGTTCACTGCGTAGTATTCCGTTTCTTGACGCTCAGGGGCCGTTCGTGTAGAACGGTCCCATGGGCAACAGACCTTCCAAAAAAGTTCACGACGCACGTTTCCCTCGCGAAGCGACGGAAGCCCCTACCCCTAACTCCATTGAATTAACAGAAGATGAGAAGAAGCAAGTTCTTCAGATGGACCGTACACTGGTCGGACTGAAGATGGCCCTTACCGACGCACAACTGAGGGTGGAGAATGTGGAAGATGTTCTTAAAAAAGAAAAAAAGAACCGCACAGAGATGAGTAATAAATTGAGAGAAGGACTTAAGACTTACGTTGAATTAGGATCAACTATTGCTGTGGCTCACGGAATTTCACGAGATAAACTGGAGAAATGGAAGCTCCAGGTCGATACTATGACCCTCGTCCCCCTCAAATAGTTTACCGTGTAAAACAGAACTCCTCAGACAATCTCTATATAAACCCCAGTTCATCGTAACTTGTATAATCTTCTGTAAGCTCTTCTCCTACAGAAATATCTCTCACGGCTACTAATGGTTCCACCCCAGGACTAGTAGAAAGATTGGGAGAATCCGAATGACGGATAAACCCCGCATTGTCACACGCCGCATACCAAACTTCCCCTTTCTTCCATCCCATTTTATGAAACCATTCCTGCATCAAAGGATGAAGATGGGAAAGATATGTTTTAGAAACAAAGATATCTAAACTCCAATCAAAAATCCATATAACAGTCCCCTTCTTTATTGCTTCTCCGGTGAAAACACCCAATCCCTCAGACCCTTCAGCAAGGTATGTTTTTATCCGGAACATTTTCTTCTCAATTGAACGATATCTCTACGTCCACGAGGAGTAAGGTTCTGTGCTTCTTGCCGGGCAGCGTTCACAATCAACGCATCAAGATGAGAAAGTTGTTCTTTAGTTTTTGTCCAAAGAACTGAAGCAGTGACAGAATCAAGCGTATCGGATTCAAGAAAATACTCGCACCACGCCACAAAAGCTTCTTCAAAAGAAGTTCTCTCCACCTGACTCATTAGAGTACCCTCCACTCACTTATCCCGCACTGAATACAGCGCACAGCCACACGAGCAGGGAACGTATTCGCTACAGCGTTCGCTTGTACGTCCACCAGCTCCCCTCCACACGTATTACACCGTAGTCCGTTCTTCACGTTGGATTCATCTGTGCTGTTTATTGGAGCTGGAACGCTGGCCTTGGGATTCTTCAAATAGGCCCACCACGCCTTCGTACGCTCTTCGTTGAAGGTTGTAAGTTTCATTAATTTAGAGATGGTGCAATGGTACAGAGAAACGAACAAAACGAACAATGAAAACAGGTCCAACCAGGCTGTTGTACATCGGGATAAGAAGATAGTGGTCCCGAGCCACACATAGGACATATCCTACTTCTTAGTGCTCTTAGTGTACGCTTCCCCTCAGCAAGAACAGCACCAATCTGTTCTTCCGATGCTCCCATCTCACGTAAACGATTCTTGTAATTATCCATGATTTTTTTTTAAGGCGGCACCGTCCCCAGGGAATCAAACCCCAGTGCCTGAACATTGAGAAGTGTGCAGGCTCCCTCTAGTGAACGGGTGCCGCCGATAGAATACTATACCCCTATGGACACCTTGCAAACGGACACAGTAGAACCTCTAGCGAGAAAAGGGCATGAAGAAACAAACAAGTGGTTAAGGGAAAATCACCATCTTCCATACCCTGAGTGGGAGGCATTGATAGAGACGGATAAAGAGGTACGACGGCAAAGGGTGCTTTTAATTCTCAACGGAGTACAATCGGAACTCAATGAAGAGGAGAAAGCGTTTAGTGATGCCGTAAAAGAACAAGCTAAACAGTGGCATCTCCTCTAATGGAGATTTTATGGGACCGATTCTAGCCTATCCCACCATGGTTGCACTTCTTTCATTAGGTACCGACTTTCACTCCGCACTGAAAAATCTCTTTGAGTCTCTCGTTGCTATGAGAGAGGCAGCAAAGAAGAACGGAAAGGAGTTTGATTCGTGGTTTGTTCATGTAAAGCATGAAGGGGAAGGAGAAGTATGGATAGAAACACTCCATGCGACTAGCTCTCCTCTTCGATGGGGAAGGTTTGACCCGATGGTTGTATATCATCTTTTCGTTGAAGGAAAATGCCTTTGTTCTCCACAACAAAAAGAAGAGGATGTTTCCCATTGGATGAAAGATGAAACTGTGAATGACACGTGTTTATGTGTTAAGTGTTATCGAAAAGCAATGAGTTAAATGGGCAGTTTACACCCGCCTCCAATACCATCACATGGAAGAGATTTCTGGGCACACGCACTTTTAAAAGGAGAGTTTCACTTCTTCCGAGGAGGAAGAACGTTGTGTGGAGTGAAAGAAGAACCAGAAGTTTATCTGTGTAAAGATAAAGAAAACTACACCTGGGGAGCTACGTTTTGTGGAAAATGCTGGGAGATGAAAGGGTTTACGGTGTAAAGCCCTATGAGTTTTCATTTTGAAGAATTGCGTGAATCGCTCCCGCCCCCTCTTCCGCCGTGATCTTTCCCTCTCGAACGTTGCGCACAATAGGTGCAGTAAGCACTCGGAAAATCTCTGCCCTACCGCTAGAAGAACTGGGAGAACTGGGAGAAGTGGGCGGTGAAGGAGCAGAAGGAGAAGGAGAAGAAACACCCTTCGGTGTTCCTCCAAGAAGCCCCGCAAGCCCGCCGAGACTCGTTCCTAGAAGCCCTCCACTGAGCGCCCCGCCTGCCATATAGGGATACGGAGACTCATCTTTGGGAGCTACGTAGTAACCCGCTCCCGCACCAATCGGAGTTCCGATTATCGCTCCCCAGGCTGCGGGATGGAGAGCAGTTTTAAGATGAGGACGAAGAACCCCAATGGCTAGTGCCCCTGTTGTCAATCCCCCTAATCCCCCTCCAAGGATGTGTGATAAAAACTTAACGTTCTCACTTTCCTTGTACTTTGGATCCACCATTCCAGCGAGCTGCGGCCCGTACTTCATACCAAAATGTTGCCCACCTGAATACCCCAATATGGTAGCTAAACCAACAAGCGCTGCCTCCCCCTCTCCTGCCGTCTTTTTCAACCCAAAAAGTCTCAGCGCATCACGTCTTCCGTCTCGCATGACGGAGAGTATAGCCCGGTCCCTCATCATCTTCCTCTGTGCTCTCCCCGATGACGCTCTTCCGACCTTCTTCGAAGGCCCTCAAACACACTTCGCAGGACTTCCAAAAGTAGTCAGAGAACTTCCTCGTCAGAAGAAGACCTACGGGACGGCCACAGTGCGGACAAGAGAGGGGCCTTTGCTCCATGAAGAGATATAATATCCCCCATGAACCGCATCGATCAACTCGTACGAGAAAAAGTCGCAGCCGCTAGCGTGGACACTTTGTTGAAAGAACTGGTGGGAGAGAAGTACCGTTTGATGATTGCTTACGTGAACTACGGAGATCAAATTCGGTGCTTCGAAAGAGACGGAATACATTCTCACTTTCAAACGCACATCGAAGAAGAACGAGAGCTGGCGTATGAGTTGGCGAAGCATCTCACTGCACTGGGAGAAGACGCTCCAGCGAAGGTTCCAGATGTAAAAGAAGTGAAGCTGGATCATCCGAGAGATGTGTTTGAAGAGCTTCAGAAGATGGAAGAACGTTCCGTTGAACTGTGGAACAAGCTCTTCAAAGAGACCGAAGGGGAAGACGTAGCACTGAACGGATTAGCGCAAGAAGGCGCTGTGAAAGATCAGCAGCATGTGGATGATATGAAGAGATACTTAAGAACAAAGTAGTTCATGCTGCAAATAGAGTACCTGCTTTAGCTGTTCGTTCCATGTCCTGTAGTAATAAACGAAGTTCCCCTAAAGTAGCATTTCGTTTAAGCGTATTCGCTCGAAAAGATATCACACGCACGTTTCCCCGAGTATATCCAAGGGCTGGAATGATTCGATCTATGGAGGGAGAGTTATCAGTCGGACGGCCTTTAGAAATATATAAAGGGATCCCTAATACAGGACAAACATTAGGAACAAAAAGTTGACGCAAATAAGTAGGTGTAAGATTATAAGGAGTACCTATTTCTTTTGCTCGATATTTGATCTGCGCACACACTCTCGAATACCAAGGATTAATTTGAAGATCCCCATTACTTCTCTCTCTCTTTCGCTTATGTGCATTTGTACGTTTTTTTACGCAACTCTTACAAATCCTAGATTGATGACCAAATAAAGATTGATGTTTTGTCTTTAAACATTCTCGACAAAGAATCCTAACAGTTTTGCCAAATGAGATATTATTTTCTTTCATTACTTGTGCAACACAAAAGGTACCCAATTTCATTTTTCTGCTAATTTTACTCAAGGAATAATGACAGCTAAGAATTCGAATTCGAGAAATTTCGGCTAGACTCAATTCTGTAGAGTCAGTTTCCATCGCACAAGATTACCTTGTAAAGAGGCAAAAGTAAAATGAATTACGAAAAATACGCAGAAAAGGGAAGAGAAGACGCAATAAATCTCTTTTTAAAAAAAGCTAATATACGTCTTCTTATGACGGCAGAAGACTTACTTAAAAATCCAAAAGCAAAACCAATCGCACAAAACTGGGCACAGGGATTAATTAGAAAGATGTCAGTTCCGAAGCCGCTGACACCTAGTACTCCCCCGCCACAACTGTCAAAGATAATCCGCCCCAGTTAACGTTTCAGAAGATTCGCCAATAAATCTGGTCCGATTGCTCCCGCTAATCCACCCGCAGCAACACCGCCTCCAGCACCGTAAACCGTATTCACTAAGCGGCGTTCCAAGGGCGTTGGTTCGTACTGACTTACGGGTGTGAGAAGACCGGAGATTGCTCCTACGGGAAGGCCAATAGCAGATCCGTAGAGGGCACGACGAAGAATGGCACGGGCATCGTCGGCAGTCTTCTCAAGAAGCTCCCGCAGCTCACTTGTGGCACTCATACTGTTATCCTTGCTGTATCAGGACCGTAAGATGCTTCTTTAGAAAAACAGATAACGTAATCTAGTCCCGGAGTAAGATAAAACGACGCTGCCCAGCGCCCATCTTCTCTGGTTACCGTATTAGCTAACCCTACGTATCTCAGCCCCGAATCCCAATCCGCAGCACGGAAGACACGGACAACGGCATCAGAGATAGGCGTCCCATGATAGGTGTATCTCAGCGCATCGGGAGTTTGATAGTTGTGATCCACTTTCACTGATGTGGGAACCTCCAAACCACCAATCGCAGAAGGAGAAAAGACGCCTGTGTCTTTCAGAGTTACTCCGCTGCCATCTAAAAAAATGCAGCGATAGAACTTCGTTGCCGCACCATAAGCATCATCATAGAAGAACTTCCCTTTTTCATCGGTAGGCAGCGGTGCTGGAAGAGAATCAATCTGAGAAAAAGGGCCATTGGCCACATCTGCTCGGAAGATCTCCGCAAGCGCTGCGATGCCGGAAACAGGGAATTGACAACTAATACGCACAGCCATGGTACAACTCATGCGCGTTTTGGTTGAGCCACTTAGTAGCAATCTTCCCTACTTCCGTGGCGTAAACACCATTTGAAGTCATCGTCATTCCAACTTCAAGAATCCTCTGTGCAAAGAGAATATCCTCGGGATTAAGAGCGTAGCCGTAGGCTATCCCTCGCGGAAGATCGGTACGAACAGTGGGGATCTTCCCCGTTAACCAGTGGGACACCTCTAGTTGTGCAAGTATCGCCTGTGCTTCTTTTCCTGCACGATATTCTTTGTCTGCAAGATACTTCGGAGGAAAAACCAGAGGGTCTTTGTAGAACTGCACTACGTGTTGGCACTCATGTACAAGCACCAAATGACGAGTTGGAGAAGTAGCAAGATCAAGGGAAGGATAAATAACGGGGCCAAGAGTTGTTGTAAAACGATGAAGGAATTCTTCAGCATTGGGAAGATTTCCTTGTGCAAGATGGAGCGCACCAAAGACCTGTGCAATGGATTGCATCTCAGATGCATCTTTTTTCTCACGGATCGCCGCTCCTACTTGAGAAGTAAGATAGGGGATTAATGCATCGAGGGCTTCATCGCGCAGCATAGTTACTCTCCTATCCAAAAAAAAGGCCCCCGCTTTCCGCTAGCACGGCGCTCGATTTACTCCTCATTCCTGCTAGGGAATAAGGACTTGTCGAACCTATTTTGCAAGACCAGTTCTCTGTCAGAGAACCAGCGCGAGGGCACTCTTTCTTATACCTCAATCTCCTGCATCATTCGAACGCTGTTCACCAGTGTCATTTGGAAGACATACTCCCGCAGGAACACAAGCATAAAGCTCACGCGGAGAAGCGGGAGTAGAGTAGGGGCTCAGCGTACGGCAACAGACGGAATCTGGTGGACAATTATCAACCACATTCGTCCAGTTTTGTGAGTTCCCGCACACCTGAGGATGCCCGTTAAAACAGCGGGTATCGTTAGAAGTACACCCGTCTTTAGGGCAACCGGATATGAGAAAACCAAGAATCCAGAGGGTAAACACCCAGAGGAGAAAGGCGATGAGAGAGCCTTTGAGGTAGTCTTTCATTAGTGTAATCCTGCAAGTGCTTTCGCCGGAACCGGAGGAGGAGTGACTCCTCTACGTGCTAAAAGTGCTGCGGGACGTGAAGGCGGCGGTCTTTTAGAAGGGCCAAAGTTTTTTCTAATAGTGTCATACGCAGACCTTGTTTCCTGCTCGCTCAGTCCGCCTTCTGGTCCGAACATCTCCCCAAAGGTCTTCGCTAATTTCGCCAGAAGAAACGCATCTCTTCGGCCTGCTTCTGCATATTTCTCAAAGTTCATGTGAACCACTCCCTATCGTACGAATCTCCACAGCATAAGAAATTGCAGTGGTCAGTGCTGCATCCCACTTCTGTACGTCCTCCCTGGCGGTCTTGGTCAGCCGCTCTAGCTCCTTGGGGTCAGTGCCCCTGGGACGGCAGCGCTGGCGGGCGGTAGCCTCGATGAGCGTCTCGTAGGCGGCTCTGACCTTCTCCCTGACAGCATCGATGACTGCTAGCCTAGGGTCAACGCCCGACCACATGACGCACACCATTGGCTGAATTGGGACTGTGGATGAACTCTGCGGGGATTGCACACTGCTTAATGGCCTCATCAAAGAGCTTCGCATAACTGAGAAGCGAGAGAGAACTGGGGTCAAGGCCGTTAGCATATACCGTTTCTAGGTATTTCTTCGCCTCTTCTACGTCGCTCTTTCTCTCTGCCTGTGACAGCTCCGCGTAGTTTCTTTCCGCTTGATTCTTCCATCTCCTCAAATGCTCTTCTCTCTCAGGAGAATCAAGGCACTGGAACATCCATTCCATCCAACCCTTCCAGGAGCCATGCATAACAGAGGCAAGAGCTTGTATGAGAAGAGGATCAACGTAGTTGTCACAAGTTTCATATTCTCCAATGGAAAGATCACACCAGTCAGCAGCGACCGCTTCCAGAAGAATCCTCTGTGTTAAATCAGGAGAACTGATGTCCCTCGCAACTGTTTTACGGATTGTTTCATTTGAATAAACACCGCTCACTTCATAACGTTTCATTTCGTCTTTTCTCCTTTACGGTGTAAAGCCAGTAAAGCTTCCTGGACTTGGGGGTCAGTTGAAAGCCTCCGCAGTGATAAAAGAACACCGTATGTATCAAAAACACTTGATGCATTACGGCTCTGCGAAATCATTTGAAAGAGCAGAGCTTCGTATTGATTTGCTAGATACGTAAGTTTTCTATGCGGGGTGTCCAATGTCTGGATCGCACGAACGCCGTGCTCATTTAATGGCGCATCATCTGGAAAAACTACTGAATCGGGTATGAATTTCTTCTCAATAAAAGGGAATACTCCAACAACACTATTGTCAAATTCCTTTAATCTTTCGTTAAGAGATTCTATATGAATAGAGAAGAATCCACGCTCATTAAGATCACGAAAAAAGATCTCTGTTAATTTACGAATATAAAGAATTTTTCGAATACTGTCAAAGCTGTCCATCGTGCGATGAGGATAACACGGCTCCGCGACAGAGGGAAGAAACTGGGCTCAGAGGGTAGGGTTTTAGGGGAAACGAAAATTTGGAGCACTCTAAAACCGAAAATCAACGTTTTGCTTTATTTCGTAGGCGTTTTTTGAAAAAAGGCTCCCAAAAAGATCTTACTAACACTTTCAGGGACAAAATGCCTCTCGTCATGCGGCCTGTCTCTTGCACTATTACCCCTGCGTACTACGTAGCTACGAATACCGAATAGAACAAGCGTTCCGGTCTCGCCCGCCCAAGGCTCCGCTCAAGGGCGCATCCTCGAACCACCCAGGATCCCCCGCCAGGTTAGCCAGGATCGCTTCCAGGGACCATCCCCCGGTCGGAACGGGGAGACGGACGTCCCGGGAGGGGACGGAACCCTGAACCAGAAAGAGGCGCTTAACCGAACTGAAAGTAAGTTAATTTTTTTCGGATCAAATCCTCGAAAAACACAGCATTACTAAAGGACGATTAAGAATATCTAGAAAGCTCAAATAAGAATACTCCGTAACTAGCTGATTCCATTGAAGAATGCCGCCCTTGAAAATACCCCCTCTATAAGTAAATAAGTCCGAGGCTGGGCCGGGCCGGGCTGAAGAAAACAGATTACTGCGAACTTTATTTCAGCCGCAGAAAAAAATATGGATAGCCCCTATAAATAAAATCCCACGGACAGAGAGATCGAGACGCAGAGGAAGAAACAGGAAAGTATGTAAATATGCAAGTATCATTCCATATATATATAAAAAATTTTGTGTTGTATAATATATAAGAGATACCCCTATAAAATCACCGAACTCCAATTTTTAACCGAGTAAGCGATTTCCTCGACAAATGCCTGGGCCGAAGCTTGGCTTAACGGTTTAACGAAGCGGGTCGCCCTGGCCTGGCTACGGAACAAAAAGACTTGTTTTCTCTGCCTGGGCAAAGTAAGCTTACTGGTCGTATCTGGAAATGTTTAAGGGTACAAGTGTAAAGGCGTTTTCCCCGGGCTTTTTGAAAGGTCGGGGTTAAGTTACTTTTTAGCCCAGGAGACGAAAAAATGCGTTCTGAACTTTTCAAAATTTTGTTTTCTCTTTCCAAGGCGTCCCAGAAACGAACCTTTGTAGCGCTCGAAGGAAGCAACCTTGTCATCAATTGGAACCTTTGGCGCGAACAGTGGCATTTTCGTCGCGTGAGCCGTGTGCCCGAAGGGTCGTATCTTCGACGGGTAATTGACGAATTTCCAGCTCTTCGTCAAAGCGATCTTCTTCTTCAAGTTCTTCTCAATGCGTCTAATTTAGCAATCGAAGCCCCTATTCTTGCTCAGCGTCTTGATGCTTTTAAGCAAATTCTTTTTGCTGAACCCTTGACCGATGACTCAGAAAAGCGCCTACACGGCCATGCTTTATCCGAAGATGTCTCTCTTCGTTACAAAGCTTTTCGTAGAAATTTCGATCCTTGGTGCGAACACGAGACCAAACTGGTCCTTTCCTGTGTAAACTCCGCTCTCCATTCTGTCCTTGCTGACGCCCAGCCCCCTCTTGAAACGTTCACCACGGTGGTGTCCCTCGGTCTATTGAAAGATCAGTTGGAAAAGAAACCTCCTACTGACGGGTATCCTCTTGAAGACCCGATTGTTCTTCCTACCCCACTTCATTTCACTGTTTCGCAAGAACGAAAAGCCATGGTTGATGGCTTTCGTCACGGAATAGGTATGAGTGAGAAACTGAACCATGAAGGGATTGCTGTAAAAGATCACAACTACAATATTGCTATTCTTCGTAATATTCTTGCCCACATATGGGAGGCCCGAGAACACATTGAAGGACTTCCTTTGGTTCGACTCATTGGGCAAGGAGCGCTATCTCTTGAAGAAGAAATTGCTCGTCTTCCCCTCATGAAGACATGGTTTGAAACATACACACAGGTAAGTGCACGAATGCTGGATCCAGTCAGCGAAGCGATGCCTGCTGTTGCAAATGAACTCCCACACGTAGTTGTGTATTATCGCTACCACATACCTTCTGCTAAGAAATCTTTACAAAGAGGTCGTCCTACTAAGAGGATTTACTCAGTACCTTTTTATTCTGATGGCAGAGCCGTTAACGTGGTCTTCAGCCGAATGGTGGTTTACTTAGAAGCAATGACGTTAGGCTTTAGCGGAATAGAAGTGTCCAACTACTTAAGCAAACAGAAAATAAAACCAATACGTGCGATTAAGATGCTTAATGATCGAATCTTCATCAGTCTTGATTTTGCTTTAGCAATAACACCACCTTCAACACAAGACACTCTTCTTAAATGGTTTTCCAGTTCTCCTGATGTTATTCGACAACGTATAATCGAACATAGAAGTTCTCGTAAGCCCCGAGTGTCACAAAGTAATCCCTTTACACAGCAGCAAGATCTTCTCCTTTGGGATATGGCGTCACGTGTGTTAACCAATGAAGAGCGCCGTTCCATCCCTAATCTCTTTATTGAACATCGAGCTTATCGTACTAATGCGCGATACCGTTTAATAAAAGAAACCTACAATCACAACGGTACTCTTGCTCTTCTAAGCAATATTCCCGCGTTAGCCGAATGCGTGAATGCAAAGGTTTTGAAGGCCAACTATCAAGCGTTCACTACTGAAGAACGCAAAGAGCACATGCTTTTGTTCTTCAACCCAAAAGAAAAAGAGGAATAGCGTTCGTCGCGTCCTGGTCTCTCAGAACAGAGAGACCAGGAGCGCGAAGGGGGTACCTTATACCCTTTGATCCGGTTTACTACAGAAAAGGCAGTAATCATACAGTGGATCTTTGAGTTTGTTGTAAACACACTGTTTTGTTGGGCTATAGGCGCAAGCCCAATGCCCTAACACCACTTCCTCCTTTCGTATGTGTATTTTATTGGTCACAAGACGGATTAATCTAGTGACTATTAGATCATCCAGTTCCTTTAGTTGATATATTAGGTTTCCTCGAAAAGCTCTTAAATGGCGCAAATCCCAGCCTGTATAGTTCATTCGCTTTTGCCCCATTTTTGCCAGGAGTACGTCGCCAGCCCTCTTTGCAGAGCCCATTTCGTCATTTCAAAAACCGTTCTCTCTTCCTCCATTCCTTCTGCAATGTCCCACCACACAGGATCATTGAGAACTTCCCTCACTATTCTTACTGCCAGTTCTTCCACCTTCTTCAGAATCCTTTTCTTTTCTTCTTTTGTTCTCGGCATCGCTCTCTCCCAGAGGAACCCGCTTCACGCTCATAAGCCTTCTATACGCATGGAGTTCCTTGTATAGGAACTCCCTTGCTGCGAGAGCCTTCCTCTCCCACTCCCTGTACCCCTCCTTCGTTCTCTCCTCTGTTCTCTTCCTCTCTATTTCTCTGGAGATGGTGGTTATCTTTCCTACCACCTCTGCGTGTCTCTCAAGAACTTCCACCCATGAAGCGACCGGAGTGGAGACATCAAGGGTCTCCGTTTCCTCTACCCATTGTCCGGGGAGGGTTTCCTTGAGGGTTGTGATCTGGAGTCCCTCTTCTCCCTCCTTGCGCGGGCCTATGGAGATTCGCCACTCATGCGAAGTGATCTCAAGAATGATCGCTTCCTTGGCGGCGTTTACTTTTAAGGTTTCAGGGTATAGGAGTCTCACAAGAGAGTGAATGACTCCTATACGAAAGACTCTCATTCTTCTTGCTCTCCTTCTACTTCGTCTTCTTCTTCCGTCCATAACCAATTTGGATCGAAGGCTTCTCCTTCTGTTCCGTACTCTTCGTCGAACCATCCTTCAGCTTCCATGAGGTTCTAACTCCTTTGCTTTTTTGAGAACCATGTGACAGATGTGTATCATCTCTTTTACAGTTCCTTGTATTTCTACGGTTGTTAGCCCCTTTGCGAGTTTTACTCTTTCCATACCATGAAAGCTGAACTCACAATTGTCATCTAAAAGTTCTTTTACACTTGCTTCCAGCGCCTTCATCCTCTCTCGATCGTATGTTGTTATCTTTATCTCCATACATCCCTCTCTTTAGATCTTTTACCCCATTCATGGTATAAGTACGACAGGAGTTAAACGTGGTACCTAACCGCTTTGGCAACTTAACCGTTATCACTGGTCCAATGTTCTCGGGAAAGACGCAGCGCCTCAGGTGGTATCTGGAGCGCCGGGCGCGTGCGAAGCAGAAAGTGATTCTTTTCAGGAAGGACACTGACACCCGCATGGAGATCACACATGGTCCTGCGCCCTGTTTCTCTTCTCCCTACTTTACTGAAGAGACAGTTAATGAATCAATCATCAATCTTTCCTTCGGTGAAGCGATCTCCGCAGTGGGAGTTGATGAAGCGCAGTTTTTTAAGGTTGCCTTTCTCGTTCACGTAGAGACCTGGAGGCAGATGGGGATAGACGTGTACTGTTCAGGGCTAGCCCGTGACGCACAGCGAAAAGACTTCGGATGGATGCCGCAGCTTCTTTCTCAAGCAACACACATTGAGTGTCTTACTGCCGTTTGCATCAACTGCGGCAGAGAAGCCACCGAGAGCTACTCAATCCTTCCAATGGAGAACCAAGTGAAGGTCGGTGGAGCAGATAGCTACCAAGCCCTCTGTATGACCTGTTATTCACACTTCATGAGAAAGAACCCCTAAGGAATCAATGAAGCAAAAAAAACCTCTCAAAAGTTGGAAGTACCGCTTTTCCATTACTTACATCTATCACAGCGAATATCCCATTCACCTCAGTGTGTTTGAGAAGATCAAAAAAGTCATGGAGCTTTGGGGGAAAGAATCGCGGATCGAGGAATCTCAGGAAGAGATCTCCGACGAGGACTACGAGCGTTTCATCACATCCCCCTAGACCCTCTTAGTACACAGCCAGAGAGCAGAGAGCCATTCTCCAATCTCTGGCTGTGTGTCGGACGGGCATTCACAGTTTACCGCGTAAAGGGAAAAAATAAAATGGAAACAACACAGAAGCTTTCCTGGGGGCTCCAACCACCAGAAGGGGTATCCGTTGCTTGGGGTGCGAGAGCCATCTTCGAAAAGGGGCAGATAGATCTTCTTTGGGACCGTACGTCCACCATGGGCGATGAAAAAGAAGTAAAGAAACTGGGCAAATGGTTAGATACAAAGGGGCTTAAAGGAATTCGTAGAGAAGTAAAGAATCTTCAAACAAATGCAGAATACACTGTGATATATAAAGACGATAAGTATACCATCCGTGCGAATCCTAGAAGATCCTACGGCTATCTTTATCTTTGTGCTTTTCCTAATTCGGAGAAAGAAAATGAGTGAGAGTCCCACACAAGACGACATCAATGAGGGAATTGTCTTGGAACAAGCAGAGATCACTCTTTCTCGTGGATTCAAGACGTGTAAAGATTGGGGTTATCGCGCGTGGTACAATCGCAAAATCCTTGCAGAGACGTCTTATGACGGGATCTGGAAAGCACTAAAGAAACATCGTGAATCTCTGTGTTCACCGAGGATCTTCTCTGTGAACGATCATGGAAACGTAACAGAATATTCCTACACAGGAAAGGTTCTAGGTGAGTGGGTATGAAATACACTTTAAAGGGATTCTGCATAGAACGTCGTTGTGAATATCCCATCGTAAAGAACATTGAATCTTTAGAGCTCGCTGAGAAACTTCTTATTGCTGCGGTTCATTCTGGGGTGTGGTGTGATTTAAAGATCGTAGAAGAAACTTAAAGTGTCGCTTCTCCCTTGGATAGGGAAAGAAGTAAGTGGAGATCGTCGATATTACAACACTTACCTAGTTGAACATCCTTTCACAACGTGGAAAAACGATGGGTAAAAAGACTCTCATAGCTCTTGAAGCAGGGATTGCCTTTGATCCTATAACGAAAAAATATTCTCCACTGATTTTTATCCGAGAAACGGGAAAAGTGCTGGGTACTTTGGATTTTCGCTTCAACAGTGTAAAAGAAGTGGAAGCTATAAATACCGATATCCTAGAGGAATGTATTCAGCACTACCGTGAAATCGGTATAGAAGCTTATTACCTAAGGAAAAAAGACGATGAGCACTGACTGGAGCGACCTGCCCGTAAAACAAATCATTGCTGCGCAGGGATGGGACAACGATACGCTTCTTTCCCTCTACGCAGATTTCATTGAAGAAAGAGATCTCGAAGAAGATCTACGTAACTACCTTGCCAAGATTGCTGCCAATGAGGAAGAATCAGAATGAGCAGAGCCGTATCGGAAAACTCGTTAAAGATATACCGTTGGTTACTTGATAACAGCGTTCTTCCGAAAAGACGCCTCCAAGTCTACGAATGTTTGCTTTACAAAGGCCCTCTCACAAGAAACGAAATTTGCCGTGAACTTCGTTTCAAGGGGATGGTGAAACCGCACTACGACAAGCGGCTCGTTGAGATGGAGAGAATGGGGATACTTCTCCGTTTAGAAGAGAGAATCTGTTCCGTTTCCGGGAATCACTGCGACCTCTGGGATGTAGCAGAGAAGTATCCCGACAGCTTCAACCTTCGTCCCCCTGAGCCCCCCAAAGAGGTTCTTCTGAAGATTTATTCTCTTGCATGTTCTTTTCGGGATAAAGAAACAGCCTGGGCTCTTGAGGAAGATGATTCTCCCGAACAGGAAGAAGTAGACGAAGCTAAGAGAAAACTTTTCTTAGCTTTAGAGGAGTGTGAAAATGACTAACGATCCCTACATAGATGCTATGATAAAACAAGCGGCATCTCTGTTGGAAGAGGCTTTAAAGAATCTTCGTTCAGGAAAGGCGTGGGTAAGCTCAATAAGCGCTACGTCAACAGAGATAAACACAGTAAACAGACACTACCACATTGAAATAGTAAGTGATGTTTCCAAAACTTATTTTGCAAAATCAATGAAAGTCTACTACCAGAAAATACGTTCTCTCGCTGAGGAGATTCTTCAAAAGGTGCCACATGATTAAATCTTTCATGGAGAAGCTTTCTTCTCATACAAAGGTAACCTACGAAGTTTACGTATGCGATTGTTCTTTTCACATTCACTTTCTTGTTCCTCTCTTTCATTCCGTTCAGCAAACCGTTCAAGGGGGAACCGAGGGCGCTGCGATAAGAAACTTCGTAGAGAAGATAACATATCTTATTGTTGCCCGTAAAGAACATCTTACTAAGGAACTCGAACAATGCCAGTCCGTACTAACGTTTCTAAACGACGTCGAGAAATAAAGAACCTCTTAAGAGAGGCGCTTCATATTCCGGAAAGAAAACACCAAGGGATTCTTCAAATAAGAGAATATTTGAAGAAACACTATCGCTATAATACAATGCACTCTTGGAACAGAGTGACCAGTTACGCGCATTGTATAAAAGTCACTCGCTTGGGGCTTCCCGGGGAGACCGTAGACCGTCTTTTTGATGCTATTTCTGTGGAAGGGTTTTACTCGTTTTCCGGATTCTCCGATGAGCTTGAGGAGTTCGCCAGGAGACACGACTACGAGTGGCGGATGGGCATCAACGGAAGATCAGATGGATACATAGTGCTCTACCAAGGCACAAAGGGCCGACCGAACCTGCATTCTTCTACAGGAACCGATGAGAACGAAGACTTCGAGCACTGGGATAGGTACTCTGTTGAAGCGCGCTTCGAAGTGGTTTGGGACTTCGATCAAACGACTCTTCGCGCTCTCATTGCAGGAGTTCTTTTTGCAGAGAAAAACAAGGTAGAAGAGATCACGGTGAATGTTCCTACTAAGACAATGACCTTTGTGGAGGATTCATGAAACAAGATTTGCAATTTTTAATAGATCGAGGCTACCAAGAAGATATTATCGGAGATTTGAAACCGAAAGGAACGCGCTTCTTTTTCAAAACAACCGGCCTTGGATATGACTCTATTGGACAGGTTCCTAATTTCGAGGTGTATTTTTATCCAAGACACTTTGCTTTTGAAATGGAACTAACAGGTTGCAATCAAGAAACTCATTGGATAGTAATTAAAATTTATGGAGGAGTTCTTTCAAAAACATTTAAAGAGTCTATAGAAAAAATAGAAAAAGACCTCATAGCAGCGTGGCTTGCTGTAAGAGATCGGAAGTAGGAATGGACACTCCGAAGGCAGCTCGCAGGCATCTCGCAGCAATTCAAGGTTCCTTCGAACCTTCCCACGAACACAAAGAAGCAGCGCATGGCTTGCTTCGTTGTGGTTTGAAGACGTAGTTTACGAACTAGGGAGACCATGAAGTTTCAAATGCTCTTCAAAGCGTATTCTCCTTCGGATTCCTTTTCTTCTGCGTTCACTGAAAACGTATCCCTCATCAATGCCCCTTCTGGCACACCAGTTCCTCCGTTTCGGTGTGCTCAAGGAGCTCTTAAAAGCGGTTGGTTTCTTCTCAGTGCGCCTCTTAGAGCACCTGGGGGATACATTCAGTGGTACTTCACAAAAGAGTATGAAGCTGCGTGACTTAGAGCCCCACTGGTCCGGAGGCTTCTACGGCGGACCTCCGCGTAGGGGAACAGGGGTAACGTTCATTTGTCCTCACTGTATGAGAACGCATCTTTCCGTGATGTTCTCCAATCCTCTCGACGGGGGAGAACCTCTTCCGGGTTGGAGAGTGTATTGGTTGCGTTCCGGTGAGGACTTTGATTCGTTATCCCTTTCTCCTAGCATCAACGCAGCGCCGCAGGGACATTGGCACGGGTTTATAACAAACGGAGAAGTAAGGTGACACGTGAAACTCTTCTTTCTAGTGGTGGTGATTTGTTGCATAGGGCTCATCAACTGGCGCTTTAAATTATATTAATGAATGGTGTAGTAAGTGGATAAACCGAAAGAGTTCCGTAAGTTAATTGACAACTATGAAGTGGGAAATCTTACCTCTAGTGAATTAGAAGGAATGCTTTTAGAGGTAATATTTGAACGTCCCATGGGGTTCACTTCC
>Ga0315297_10000368_pt1 | contig 25862 bp, 31 predicted proteins | sample YL17G15_0_MG_FD_203628 | JGI IMG/M metagenome (GOLD analysis project Ga0315297, IMG submission 203628) | Sediment microbial communities from Yellowstone Lake, YNP, Wyoming, USA - YL17G15_0 | ecosystem: Environmental > Aquatic > Freshwater > Lake > Sediment | place: USA: Wyoming | collected... | reverse complement strand
CGCGCAGGCGCCGAGCCCCAGGATCGTGATGCCATTCATCCAGGCCTCGCGCCTCAGCCGGCGGCGCAACAGATCGCGGCGGCGTTCGAATTGCGCACGTAAGTCTTCGCGCGGCGCGGCGGCCGCGAGACCGGCGACGCGCTGCATCACGCGATTCTCGAAACCGGCGCCGGCATCGACACCGGCGAACAGCTTGCGCAACCGTGCATCGAGTTCAGCCTGACGTGATTCTTCGGAGTTCATGAATCCTCGCTGCCGGCGGCACTGAGCGCCGCGGCGAGACTTGCCCTTGCACGATGCAGATGCGTCTTCACGGTATTGACCGGCAGGCCCATCATCGCCGCGACCTCTTCGACTCCCCGCTCATCCTGATAGTAAAGTGTAATGGCCTGGCGTTGCCTGTCCGGCAGCGCCGCGACCTCGCGCCACAGTGCCTCATCGGCAGGCTCGACCACCGGTATCGCGCCACGGCTCTCGACCTCCTGTTCCACCACGGGATCCGACAGGGACAGGGACCTGCGCCGCTTGCGCATCGCCGAAATCGCCGCATTGCGTGTGATCGCATAGATCCAGGTCGAGAGCTGCGCGCGGCCGTCGTATCGAGGTAGCGCCTGCCACAGCTTCACGAAAGCCTCCTGGGCGACGTCTTCTGCGGCACCGCGGTCGCGCAACAGGCTGTAAGCCAGCCCGAACACACGCCGGCGGTAGGCCGGCATCAGCCGCTCAAAGGCCTCCCCGGCCCGGCCACCCTGGATCAGTGCAATGATCGCGTCGTCGGCCGGCATTCGGGTTGAACCTTCTCCCCGGTTGATACGCAGCTGCGCCCTGCCAGGTTTCAGCGATTTTCGCAGGTCCAGCTGAAACCCGGCAGGGCGCCGCAGCGTATCAAGGACCGTGAACAGGTTACACGCGCTCGAATTCACGGCGGTCGCGATCGCGGGCTTCCTGCTTGGATGCGCAGTGCGTGTGGACGGGGACCTGATCTGGCGCATGCTTGGCCAGCTGCTGGGTATCTGAATCAACCGGGAGAATGTCGATGGAAGACGGAATGGTGGCACTTTTTATCCCGCTTTTCGGGATCGTGTTCGGAATCCTGGTCGCGATCGTCGCGATCGTCACTCAGCACCGCCAGAAGATCCAGCGCGCCGAGTTGCGCCATAAGGAAAGGCTCGCGGCCATCGATAAAGGCCTTGAGCTGCCACCGGACGCTGGCGACCCGGAGGACGCCGGCAAGCGGTCGCGCTCGGGGTCGTTGCGCAGCGGCCTGATCGGCCTCGGCGTCGGCATCGTGCTCTACTTCGCCCTCGATCGAGTGGCGGGCGAGGAAGTGGCGCTCTTTGGCCTGATACCGGCCGCAATCGGTCTCGCCAACCTGATCTTCTACTTCATCGAGGGCCGCAAGGCAGGGACCAACGGCACGACCTAGAGATTGCCCTTCGCCCACGGCCCCCAGATCGCAAAGGTGATTCCGGGATACTGGATGTTGACGAACAGCACTTCACCGGCCGGGTCGAAGCAGGCCCCCGCCCATTCCGATCCACGATAGTCGCCGGGCGCGACCGACTTGCCGGCGGACATGACCTGATCGGGGCGCAACAGCAGGTTGTTCTTCGCAAACGTGTAGGACTCGCGCGTCGCGGTCAGCCCGAGCAGCCGCGTGCCGGGGCCATACTGGTCGATCACCGGCTCGCCATCCTCGCAAAGCAGAACGCCGCCACGCGGGGTGACGGCGATGTTGTCCAGGTTGTCGCCGACTATTTGCGTGCCGGCCACGAAAATGGCGCGCATCAATTCCTCGCGCGGGTCGTATTCCCAGATGGCGCCCTCGCCATGGCCGCGAATACCATCCGGCCCAATGCCAGCGGCGGTGTCCACGACATAGATCTTTCCGTCGTGAAAGCAGATTCCCTCGCCGCGGCTCATGCGCAACGCACCCTTTGACCATGCTTCGAGGAATGGCCCGCTGGCAGTGCCGTTCGCATCGGTGAATCCGTCTGGCAGGTCGCCGGGATCCGCGTCCGGCCCCGAAAGATCGATCCATTCGAGGCGATGCTCATCGCCGACCGCGGGTGTGCGCAAGTCGGCGTTGTCGCGGCCGATGACGCGCGCCGCCTGCAGCCGGCCGCCTGCTTCGTAGCTGCCGGGAGTCCCGCTGCGATCATTCGGGATGAAGCGATAGAAGGCCGAGCAATTGGGATGGTCTTCCGTCATGCAGGCGTAACAGGTGTCCGGATCGACGGCGACGGCCTCATGCTTGAAGCGCCCCATGCTCACGATCGGACGCGCGGTCGTCTGCGCTGCATCGCCGCGCACTTCGAACACATAGCCATGCCGCCGGCCGCCCGCCGACGAATTGTCCTCCAGAGTCTCTTCGCAACTGAGCCAGGTGCCCCAAGGCGTCACACCGCCCGCGCAATTGAACAGCGTGCCGCCCAGCGACGGTTCGACGCTCACAAATTGTCGACCACGGAAAACCAGCGTGGTCGTTCCGCCGCCGGGCGGATGGAAGCGGACGCGGGGCACGGCTGCGTCGTAGCGCGCAGGCGCGACGATCGGGTTCGCGAACCCACGCTCGTGATTGCGCACGAGCACCAGTTCGTCTTCCGCACCGCGGCGTTCAGCAAAGATCACGCCCATGCCGTCGTGAAGATCCGGCGCCGGTTGGCCATTGGTCATGAGATCGCCCGCCCATGACCAGGATCGGTACTCGAAGCCCTCGGGCAACATCAGGAGCGGCAGCGATGTTTCGAGATCCGCGACCGGGCGTAATGGCCCGTAGGGGCCAAGCACGCTCGCGGAGCCAACCGTACCGACAGCCCCGCGCCGCGAGCGCCGCGCCGCGAGCGCCGTGGCGATGGTGACCGCCGCAATGCCCGCGGAACCGACCAGGAAAGTGCGCCGACTGACAGACGGAGGTTTCATCGGCAGGCATGTTAATACGGTAATTTGGTGCCGGGTCGCAGGTTCGTAGTTATCAACAACTACGAACCTGCGACCCGGCACCAAATTACAGGCGATTTACGCGGCAGGCATAGCAGCCACGCCGAGCGAAGTGCAGGTGCAGATAGGCGACCGCGTCGCGTGCGAGATAGCGCTCGATCAGGGGCGCAGCCACCGTACCTTCGATGACATCCGCGTCTACGATGTCGTCCATCGCGTCGTAGGCACGCACCGACAGCAGCCGTCGCGTCAGGTAGGGCGGCAGCTCGCCGACGACGCGTCGCGCTTCACTGACGCCACACCGCACAAAAATCGGCCCCGACGCCCGATAGGCGGAACGGCTGTCCTGGTGCACGAATGGCAAGAGCAACACACGCTCGCCGACCGGCGCATCCTCGAGACTGATGCGGCAGGGAAAGCCGATTGGTTCATCCACGCTCACCCAGCGCATGTCGCGGGCGGCGAGCGACTCGTCATCGAGCTGGAATAGCGGCTCGAATAATGCGGGCTCAAGCCCGTGCAGGGTGTAACTCATGGTGCGCAGCATCGCGGCCACACATGCCCGCGGCAACCCGGTTATTGCTGTCCTGGCGCCTGACCTGTTGGCGGGTTGTTCAGCTGATCGAACAGGTCGTCACGGGGCTTGCGCTCGCCAATGGGGATGATGCAGGTCCGCACGCCCTGCCTTCAGGATCGTTTCGCCTTCCGGAGTCGTGACCGCTGTTCCCACTCTCGGCAACGGTTCCCGGGGCGGTATCCATTCGATTTCTGCGATCTCGGCCGCGGCGATCGCCGTCGCCCTGGAACGATTCCAATTCGAGCGCACGAGGACTCCACCCGGCGACCCAGCCCAATCCGACCGGGTGGCCCCGCCGGGGTTCAGTCAGGGCGCCCCCTGTCTCCCGGTATCCGGCCGGTTTGCCGTACCCCGACCTCGGGCGTAGGATCGCGCAGCGGTACGGGCCTGCCAAGCCGCGTCATAAACAAGCTTCAGGGGGATGAAAAATGAATCAATTCAAGTTCATAGGTTGGGCGGCCATCGCCCTTTCCGTAGTCAGTGCCTTCGTGACTTTCGAATATATGGGGACCATCCTGGTCGTGCTCGGCCTGGTCGCAGGGGTCTCCGTTGCCGCTGAGGACCATGTGCGCGTGCTGGTCACTGCACTCGTGCTCGCACAGCTCTCAAATGTACTGGTCAACATCCCGGAGCTCGGCATGTACCTCGCGAAGATCTTTGGCGCAGGGGGCACATTTGTTGCCGGCGCAGCGCTCACGATCATCTCGCGCAATGTCTGGAAGAGATTCAAGCCCTGAACGAAATCCGCAGGACGCGGTCGACAAAAGGCCCGCCTTATGGCGGGCCTTTTCTTTTATCGCGCGTGCACGTTGAAATGCAGCTCGCGGTCCCGGAAGCGGTCGTCACGCACCGCGGCGCCGGTTGCGACCAGCACATAGAGAATGTTGAGCGCATGCAGCGCATTCTTGACGTGGCCCGTGCGTGCGCGCGTGGCAAGCTTCTTGGCCGTCACGTCCTGGCGGCCGGCGCTGCCGCGCCGCACATGGTCCACCGCGCCCTTACCGACCAGGTTGAAATAGCCGCTGTTCGGCTTTGACCTCGACTGCGACATCACGACGAACTGCTTTTTGCTCTCGAAGACGTAGTAGGTCTGCTTCTTGCCGGAGACCTCGCCGCAGAACTTGAGCCCCGTGGCCAGATGGCGAATATTCATAGGTTTTCTCCCAGTGGTGCCGGGTCGCAGGTTCGCAGTTTTAGGTCAACAACTGCGAACCTGCGACCCGGCACCACAGAATAACCCGGCGGCAGCCCATTCGCGAAACCACGCGCCGAGAACGGCCGCGAGCTTCTCCGCGTTGCTTCCGCGGCCACTCACACTCGATCGGACCGCCTCGGCGAGCGTGCGCCCCGCCGCGAGCGCGTAGAGCAGCTTGAACTGCTCCGGCGTCTGATCGCGCCGATACACCTGAAACCCCAGCCGGTAGACGATCGCAAATGTCGCGCGCGGGCGCGGCATGCGTGGCTTCCCACCGCCGCGCGCCGCATTCATGTAGGCGTTTACCGGAAAGCGCAGCTTCAATAGACGCAACGCCGGAATCACGCGCAGCCGCACGCGATGCCACTGGTCAGCGCTGATCGAGGCAAACTCGGCCGCCGTCAGTGGCTCGGCCCGCGGCGCGTCGAACACATCTTCCATCGCCCGCTCGATGCGCGCGACGTCAACCGCAAGCTTGCTGCGATTGCCGGGCGGCAGGTGCCGCGCCAGGAAATCCGGGAATCGCACACTCAGGCGATTGAGCGTGCGGTGCTTGGATGGATTGCGCTCCAGGAAGCGGCGGCAAGCGCGCTCGAACGCCTTTTCGCCCAGGATTTGCTGTGTGGTCGGGTATTCCGCAATCAGGATCTCGAGGAGCCGCGCGTAATACATGTACGCGTAGATACCGAGCCGCTCGACGGCCGAAAGCGACTTCGATGGCAGCACGACACTCTCGAGTCTCGCCGCCGCCTGCGGCAGCAGGCGCCGCGCAGGCTTCGACTGAACGCCACCCTCAGCCCCTTCCGGATGCATCACGACCGCCTGCATCCAGCGCTCGATCGTCTCCAGTCGCGGGGTGTCGCGGAGACTCATGCGGCTACCCGCCGCGCTGCCTTCACCCCGTTGCGAAACCGCGCGGCCTTGCCGACTTCCTGCTGCAGCACCGAGAACTTCGGCACGTTTGCGTCCCACTCCAGGAGTGTCGCGCGCCCACCGGTCTTTTCGTGCACCCGCGCGTAGAGCTTCCAGACCTCGTCGATCACGCGCCCGTCGTGCGTATCGATGCAGTGCGTGCCGTTGTCCGTGTGCCCGGCCAGGTGCACTTGAACCACATGCTCATACGGCATCGCATCGAGATAGGCGACCGGGTCCAGGTCGTGATTACGGCAGGTCACGTAGACATTATTGACGTCGAGCAACAGCGCGCAGTCCGCCTCGACCGCGAGCCGTGCGATGAATTCTTCCTCCGGCATCGAGGACGACGCGAAGGTCAGGTAAGTCGAAGGATTCTCGAGTACCAGCGGCCGCCCCAGGTAATCCTGGATGATCCGCACGCGCGAGACCATGTGCCGCAGGCCCTCTTCCGTGTACGGCACTGGATACAGATCGTGGCCATTGAGACCCGCCACGCCCGTCCAGCAGATGTGATCGCCAAGCCACACGGCCCTCACGCGCTTTGCGAGCGCCGCGAGCTTGTCGAGGAATTCGAAATCAACCGGATCGGTGCTGCCGACCGACAGGCACACGCCGTGCATCACGATCGGATAACGCTCGGCGATCTGGTCCAGGAAATAGAGCGGCCGGCCTTCGGTATCGATGAAGTTCTCGGACAGGATCTCGAACCAGTCCATCGCCGGCCAGCGTTTGGTGATGTGCCTGAAATGCTGGGAGCGCAGGCCCACGCCGAGACCGAGGTCCGGCAGGTTCCAGCGATTAGGAAGCGGAGTGTTATGCATTCAAAGACAAGTCAGAGACACCACTGCCATCCGGGCCACACGGCCCGGATGGCAGCGTGATTCAACCGGGCTCTCAGCCGCCCATGTGGGACGGATCGACCGGCGACTTGCAGCCGCCCTTGCCCTTGCAGGAGTTCTTGCCGGCGCAGCCGCCGTCACCTGACTTGCAACCGCCCTGGCCCTTGCAGGAGTTCTTGCCTGCGCAATCATGCTTGACCGTGGCGCAACCGCCCTCGCCCTTGCATGAATTCTTGCCAGCGTTTTCGCCGCCACCCTTGCCCTTGCAGGAGTTGAGGCCTTTACAGGCATGCTTGTCGTCGCCGGCTGTTTCCCCGGCGGACGCGACATTGGCGAGCTGTGCGCCGGCGAGCAAACCGCCCGTCACGCCCAGCATCACCTTACCGAAATCCCGACGATTCATAGACATGATCAATGCCCCCTTTGTTAACAAATGACCCCAAAGTGCTTGGGGTCAACCAATAGACCGGACCAATGCAGTAAATACTACGGCGCGGAGAAGATATCAGATGCAGGCCATCTGCGTTTTGCGACGCAACAAGACCGACCTGGAGTTCGACTTGGTGCCGGGTCGCAGGTTCGCAGGTTCGTAGCTATTTCTTCGGCGTAAAGTGGCCCCATGCCAAGCCTGCGCGTCATCGTAGCGTTGTTTCTGGCCCTGACCGCGATCGCCTGCCAGGCGGATGGGCAATCCCAGGCCCCCACCGAGCACGGCAGCAAAGTGCTTTACGACAGCGACGACCCGGCGATCGTCAAGAAATCCCGCGGTAACATCTGCTACGACTCCAGTGATGGCCGGTTCGAGGGAATCGTCCACTACACCGCCTACGCGAACATGGATGATTGTCTAGCGGACGGTGGAAGGTTACCCTCAGACTAGCTGGATGCCCTGCACCCGCGCTCTTGTCCGTCCACCGGCTGCGAACTTTGCCGACGGCCTCACCAGCTGTAATGAAGGCGTGCCCGACATCGCCCTGGCGCTCAAACAACATCGCGCCTACTGCCAGGCGCTTGCGGACTGCGGCCTCGAGATCACGACGCTGCCCGCGGATCCGCTGCATCCGGACAGCACCTTCATCGAAGACACTGCGATCGTTACCGCGCGCGGCGCAATCGCCACGCATCCCGGCGCGCCGAGCCGCATCGGCGAAGTGGACAGCGTCGTCGCAGCGCTGCGCCGTCACTATAACGATGTCGCGCAGATCGTCGCGCCTGGCACCGTCGATGGCGGCGACGTCTGCGAGGCGGACGACCACTTCTTGATCGGCCTGTCGTCGCGCACCAACGAACAGGGCGCACGCCAGCTCGCGGGGCTCCTCGCAGACCTGCGCTCCACAACCAGCATCGTGGATATCCGCGGCAGCAAAATGCTGTTGCATCTCAAGTCAGGGCTGGCGTATCTCGGTAACAATCGCCTGGTCGTCACCGAGGACATTCCCCGTGTCGCGGCATTCAGTCGTTACGAGCAGATTCCCGTGCGCGCCGAGGAGCGCTACGCGGCAAACTGCGTCCGGGTCAATGATCGCGTGCTGGTGGCGGCGGGGTATCCGAAATTCGCCGACATGCTCGTGGCGGGACGCTATGACATAGTGCCGATCGAGATGTCGGAGTTCCGGAAAATGGATGGGGGCTTGAGTTGCCTTTCGCTGCGATTATGATACTCGGATGAAAGCGCTCCCCACCCGCCTCTTCCAGATCGCCCTCTGCCTCGCCTTGCTGTCGGCCTGCGGCCGCGAACCAGGCCCGGCTGCACCAAAAGCGTCGGATGGCAAGACGCCCACCGCCAGGTCGGATTCAACCGCAATTGCGGCCATGCCCAAGCGGGATGTGGATCTCGCCGCCTGCCTCGCGGAGGAAAGCCCCAACCCGGAAGCCGTGCTCAGCCCGTGCCCCACGTACGTTCTGCAATCGCTGGACTACATGGTTGGCGAATGCAGCCGTGTGGGCGGCGCCCTGCAGTCCATGCCGGAGGCCATTATCTGGTCGCTGGACGTGGATGCAGACGGCAAGGCCGAGGTTCTCGTCGATCTGACCCAGAACTTCACCTGCTATGGCGCGCCGTCCGTGTTTTCCTGCGGCAGCTTCGGTTGCCCGTACTTCCTCTATGCGCAGCGCGGTGATGCCTGGGTGGAACTGGGCGCGGTGAACGCCGACGACGCGCCGGGAATCGAAGTGCTGAACGCGACTGCGGGCAAGTCTGCCACACTCCGCGGTGGCTGCGCGGGCGAGCGCCCCTGCAGCGAGCTGACGTACTACGCCTGGAATGGCAACGCCTACGAGCGCTCCTGGATCGAGTATCACGGCCACATCGTGGATGTCGCTTCCGGCGGATTGTGGACGCTCAGTCGTAACGCGCCGGTGCTGACCGCGCCGTCCAAGGATGGGCAGGAAATCGATAAATATCCAGCCGGGACAACCGTGGTCGTGATGGGCACCGCTCGCGAAGGGCCCTATAAATACGTGTCGCCCTGCAACGGCTGCCGACGCGGTTTCGTCGAGGAGGCGGTGCTCACGAAATAATAATGCGCGCACCTTTCTGGTTGGCGATTGTCGCAGCGGCATGCAGCGTGCCGCTCGCCAACGGACAGGATTCCGCGCCGGTCGGTGTCGCAACCGAGACGACGCGGCTCGCCAATGCCGAGGTCGCCGCAGCCCTGCCACTCGAGGACCCGCGCGATTTCGAAAATGCCACGCGTGGGCTGCTGGCGCAGATCCCCGGCGGGATCATTCGCGCCGACGACGGGCGCATCGTGTGGGATGCCGGCAGCTACGACTTCCTCGACGGCCCTGCACCGCCCACCGTCAATCCTTCCCTGTGGCGACACACCCAGCTCGACCGAATTCATGGCCTGTTCGAGCTAAAGCCCGGGCTCTTTCAGCTGCGCGGTTACGACGTCTCGGTGATGACGCTGATCCAGGGCAAGAGCGGCTGGATCGTCGTCGATCCGCTGCTCTCCGCTGAAACCGCGCGCGCAGCGCTTGCCCTCGCGAATCAGCACCTGGGCAAGCGCCCGGTCCGCGCCGTCATTTTCACGCACAGTCACGCAGACCACTTCGGTGGCGTCCGCGGCCTGGTCTCCGAGGCCGACCTGCAGGCAGGCGTGCGCGTCATCGCGTCGGAGGGATTCACGCAGGAAGCAGTCAACGAGAACCTGCTCGCCGGCAATGCCATGGCGCGGCGCGCGGCATTCCAGTTCGGTTCCACGCTGGCGCCGGGGCCGGCGGGGCAAGTGGGCGTTGGCATCGGCACGGCGCTGTCAAAGGGCACGATCGGCCTGATCGAGCCGACCGAGACCGTCGGCGGCCGCGGCGGGACGCTCACCATCGATGGCGTCGAGTTTCAGTTCATCAACGCACCCGGAACCGAGGCGCCGGCGGAGTTCATGTTCTACCTGCCTGCGTTTCGCGCGCTGTGTACTGCGGAACTCGCGACCGGGACCATGCACAACCTGCTGACGCTGCGCGGCGCGCAGGTTCGCGATGGTCTCGCGTGGAGCAAGTATCTCGACGAGGCCTTGGTGAAGTACGGCGGAGATCTGGAAGTCGTCTTCGCATCGCATAGCTGGCCGACGGTCGGCGCCGAGCCCGCACGGAAGTTCCTGACGAGCCAGCGTGACCTCTACCGCTACCTCCACGACCAGACGCTGCGGCTCGCAAATCAGGGCTTCACGCCGGACGAAATCGCCGAGCAGCTTGCCGAACCCGGATTCTCGAAGGAAGAGTTCTCCACGCGCGGCTACTACGGCACGCTCAATCACAACAGCAAGGCGGTGTACCAGCGCTACTTCGGCTGGTGGGACGGCGTGCCCGCCCATCTACATGAACTGCCACCCGAAGAGGCTTCCCGCAGATACGTCGAGTTCATGGGCGGACCGCAGGAGGTGCTCACCAAGGCGCGCAAGTCCTTCGACCAGGGCGATTATCGCTGGAGCGCCACGGTCCTCAATCACCTCGTGTTCAGCGACCCGACGAACCAGCCGGCGCGCGAATGGCTCGCCGCGAGCTACGAACAACTGGGCTTCCAGGCCGAATCCGCCATCTGGCGAAACTACTATCTGGTCGCGGCGCAGGAGCTGCGCCACGGGCCCGCCGGCCAGGGCGCCGTGCAGCTTGGCAACGCGGATTTCCTGCGCGCCGTGCCGACCGCGATGCTGTTCGATTCATTGTCCGTGCGCTTCAATCCGGCCAAGGCTGCCAACGCCAAGTACGTTGTCAATTTCGAATTTCCGGATCGCAACGAGACACTCTGCGTCATGGTCGGCGATGGCGTCGCGATACCGCGCATCGGATGCCACGCCGGGGACGCCGCCGCGACCGCCCGCATGAGTCGCGCCACGCTGGATGAGATCCTGCTCGGCAAAGCGAAGTTCGCCGATCGGGTCGCCGATGGCTCGATCCAGATTTCCGGGGACCCGGCGGCCGTGGGCAGGCATCTGGCGTCGCTCGACGAGTTTCCATACTGGTTCAACGTCGTGATGCCTTAGAGGGAGTGCGGATCATGAATCGCTCAAGACTGGTCATCTGCGCCGCAACGATGCTGCTGCTCGGCGCTTGCACGAAATCCCCGCCACCCGTCGACGCCACGCGCATCGAGAGTGCCGCACCCGGCGAGTGGCTGAGCCACGGCCGAACTTACGACGAGCAGCGCTACTCGCCACTCGAGCGCATCACCGACAAGAACATCGCACAACTCGGCCTTGCGTGGTCTTTCGACCTTGCCGCGCCCCGCGGCGCCGAGGCGACGCCGCTCGTCGCCGATGGCGTGATCTACATCACCGAGCCGTGGTCGGTCGTGCAGGCGCTCGACGCCAAGACCGGCAAACCGATCTGGCGTTACGACCCGCAGGTGCCACGCGAGAAAGGCTATGACGCTTGCTGCGACGTCGTGAACCGCGGTGTCGCGCTGTGGGGCGGCAGTGTTTTCGTCGGCGCACTCGACGGCCGGCTGATTGCGCTCGACGCGAAGGACGGTAAAGTCCGTTGGACGGCCGAGACCTTCGACCCCGCGACACCGCGCACCATCACCGGCGCGCCACGGGTCGTGAAGGGCAAGGTCCTGATCGGCCACGGCGGGGCGGAATACGGCGTGCGCGGTTATCTCAGCGCCTACGACGCCGAGACCGGGACGCTCGCGTGGCGCTTTTATACGGTGCCCGGGGATCCCTCAGCACCCGCGGATGGCGCGGCCTCGGACAAAGTACTCGCGGAGAAAGCGCTGCCGACCTGGAATGGAGAGTGGTGGAAGTACGGCGGCGGCGGCACGGTCTGGGATTCCATGGCCTACGACCCGGAACTCGACCTGCTCTACATCGGCGTCGGCAATGGTTCGCCCTGGAATCACCAGATCCGCTCGGCCGGCAAGGGCGACAACCTGTTCCTGTCCTCGATCGTGGCGCTCCGTTCCGAGACTGGCGAATATGTCTGGCACTACCAGACCACGCCTGGCGAAAGCTGGGACTACACGGCGACGCAACACATCATTCTCGCCGACCTGACGATTGCTGGCGTGACCCGCAAGGTGCTGATGCAGGCGCCGAAGAACGGATTCTTCTACGTGCTCGACCGGACCACGGGTGACTTGCTCTCCGCCACGCAGTACGTGCCGATCAACTGGGCCACGGGAGTCGACCTGAAGACCGGCCGGCCGATCGAGAATCCGGAGGCCCGCTATCTCGAGAAGCCCATGCTCGTGAAGCCGAGTTACTACGGCGGCCACAACTGGCAACCGATGGCCTTCAACCCGAAGACCGGGCTTGTCTACATACCGACACTCGACATTCCGATGGCGTACGGGCATGACGCGAACTTCAAGTTCCGCCCGGGCCAGATGAACCTCGGCATCGACCTGCTGGTCGTCGCCCTGCCGGACGACGTGGCCACGCGCCGCGCCATCAAGAGCATGCTCAAGGGCGATTTGATCGCCTGGGATCCGGTGAGACGGAAACAAGCGTGGCGCGTGGCGCTTGCCGGCCCGGGGAATGGCGGCGTGCTGACAACCGCGGGCAACCTCGTATTCGAGGGCACGGCCGATGCGCGCTTCGTCGCCTATCGCGCGGACACTGGCGAGAAGCTCTGGGAAACGCCGACTCAATCCGGCGTCGTCGCCGCGCCGATCAGCTACGAGATCGACGGCGAGCAGTACGTCGCGGTCATGGCCGGCTGGGGCGGCGCCTTGTCACTGGTCTCCGGCGCGCTGACCCCGAACACCGGCATGAACAATCGCCGCCTGCTGGTGTACAAACTCGGCGCGCACGGAGCGCTGCCGGCGCCGCCCGCCGCAATTGTCCGGCACCCAGAGCCGCCGCAGGCTGCAGACGACGCAGCGACGCTGCTTCGCGGCAAGTGGCTCTTCCAGGCGAATTGCCTCGGTTGCCACGGCGATTCGGCGCAGGGCAACAACGTGCTGCCTGACCTTCGCTTCAGCCCGATGCTGCAGCCAGCCTCATGGAAGTCCGTGGTTTTCGACGGCGCCCTGAAAGCAAATGGCATGATCGGATTCGAGAAGTTCCTGGCCGAGGCGGACGTCGAGGCAATCCGCGCCTACGTCATCTCCGAAACCCGCAAGGAACTGGGCGCCGGGCCGTAAGCTCGTAGTTTCCGCGCATATAGCGTAGCAATTCAGCCTTCCGGCTGCGTCGGGACAGCGCACCATCACACTTGAATGCAATTCATGGTGCTAGCATAATGCTAGCACCATGAAAGACACCGCCACCCTCACCATACGAAACGTCCCGATGCGCATTGTTCGCGGCCTGAAGTCGCTGGCCAAACGGCGCGGCCGATCGATGGAGCAGGAGGTTCGCGATCTGCTGGAGGAGCATGTCGCGGAACGTTCGTCCGTGCTGCGGCAAATCGAGGCATCCTGGGATCGGCAATCCCGCCGTCCGAGCGCCGCAGAGATCGACTCCTGGATTGCGGCCGGACGTGAATGAGACTCGTCGTCGATACCAACGTCGTTGCCTACCATTTGCTGGGAACTCCCCGCTTCGCAGCAGAGGCGGCGGCATTCCTGGAGGACGCTGAGGAAATTTTGGCGCCCGCGCTATGGGAGGCTGAGCTTGCCAACGTCATCTGGATGGCTGTCCGCGCGGGCGTGCTGCCAGCGCAGGAAGCGCCCGCCAAGCTTGCGTTCGCCACCCGCCTCGGCGTGCAGTCGGTGCCGATCCGATCGCTTTGGCACGGTGCGCTGGTGCGCTCACTTCAATCCAGCGTAGCGGTTTACGACACCCTGTTTATAGAGCTGGCCGACCGTGAGCGGCTCACGCTCGCGACCTTCGATCGGAAGCTCATTCAGGCGTTTCCGGCGCTCGCGAAGCGGCCGCGGGAAATTTGACCGATTGCGGCCCACGCACCCGAAGACGCACGACCACCGTCCCGGCCAGCTTGTCGTGCCAGCCCTGCTTGCGCGGATCGAGCCCAACCCAGATGAAGCCAAGACAGAGTGGAATCGTGGAAACGTAATAGCCCAGGTAGCGCCCGATCAGTTGACCCGTCGTCGGTTTCCCGCCGGTGCGCGCATCCACGATGCGCGCGGAGATCACCATCTTGCCGGGCGTTGCCTGCCGAAAGACCCAGAACAGCACGATCGCGATCGCCGGCAGAATCCAGTTGATCAGGATATCCGCCGGGCCGCGAATGAATGCGGCCGTGAGCCAGTAATCCGGGCCGTAGATCCACGTCACCAGCGGCATGCAGATGACCATCACCAGCAAGGTGTCGATGATCGACGCACCCACGCGCGCCCAAAAACCGACGTACTCGAGTTCTTCGTTATTCATGCAGACGCACCATCCGGCTTCAGCGATCCGTGACCAGATCGCCAGTGAGGATGATCTCGACGCGGCGATTGCGCGCGCGACCTTCGCTGGTGTCATTGCCGGCGATCGGCTGGACTGGACCGAAACCTTTCACCTCGATCGAGGACGCACCGACACCCTGCCCGATCAGGTAATCGCGGACCGTCAGCGCACGCGCAACCGACAGGGTCTGGTTGGTTTCGTAACTCCCGGTGCTGTCGGTGTGGCCCTCGACCTTGAAGCGCAGCGACGGATAAACGATGACGATGCCGGCAAAGCGCGCCAGTGCTTCCCGGGCGCTCGGGTTCAGCGTTGCGGCGCCAGTAGCGAACTGCACACCGGCGATTTCCGCGACGATACCGCGTTCGGTCTCGCGCGTCGGCAGGGCGCGGTTCAGTCGAGCCGTGAGATCCGCGCGCGCCTGCCGCTTGGCCTCGAGCGCAGCATCGCGCGCGGCCTGTTCCGCCTCCTGGCGTGCGGCCAGCACCACTGCGTCGCGACGCGCGGCTTCTTCGGCGGTCTCCGCGGCCTGACGGCCGAGCACCGCCTGGCGCCGGGCATCCTCGCCCATCTGCACCGCATCGCGCGCCAGCAATGGCGCGGTATCGCGGATCTTGTGCTTCTTGCTGGCTTGCGCAGTCTCGGCCCTGGCCAGCAGCTGTTCGGCCTGATCGAATTCGTCAGCCGCGAACTTGTCCGCCTGCGCACCGCGGGCGATATTGAGCGCATAGCGCGCCTGGAGCAGGTTGAGCGGAATCCGGGCGTTTGGGTCGAACGGCAAGGCGGCGAGACCCGCGTAATCGATTCGTTCCGTCAGGCCGGGGATCATCACGCTCTGGCCCTTGATGCGCCGCCCAATGCTGCGCATCACGAGATACTTGCTTGGGGCCGTGACCGCGAAGTGCGGCTCGGCGCTCACGATCAGCGCAAACTGCGAGAGCGATGTCGTGGCCTCCAATGACCCGCGCCCATCGCGAACCTCCAGCGAGCCCAGGTTGTTGGCGCGCCCGTCAGCGGTGACCGCCCACAGCACGTAGGTCGAGAAGGGACCGAGCGTCCACGGATCAGGGAGCTTGCGCACGGAGACGTCGACACGCGCACGCCCATTCTGGAACTCGACCTCGCCGTCGCCGTAGGCGGCAAGGGCGATCGCCGTGCCATGAAAATCGAGCTCCGACTCCGGGCCTTCCTGAAAACTAAAGCCCTCGAGGCGCCCTTCCACGTCTTCGCTGACGACGGAGACATCGCGTTCGAGCTGCTGCGCACCGAGCATCGCGGGCAACGCAAGCGCCAACGCCGTTACTGTCCACGTTACGAAGTGTAGCGATTTCATGGCTTCGGACCTCCATCGGACTGACACAACCAGCATAACAAACTGAGGAGCGGCTACCCCGCGCGGCGGCGGAATAGCGGATAGAGCGGCAGACCGAGCGCCAGCAGTGCGAACGCCGCCCCCGCTTCGGCGGGACTTTCGATGATCGTGCTCACCAGGACCCCGGTCATTATGAGCACAAACACGAGCGGCACCAGCGGAAAGACCGGCACGCGGAAGGGACGCGGCGCATCCGCAAGCTTGCGGCGCAGCACCAGCAGCGCGACCCCTGCCAGCGCCCAGAAAAGAACGAAGATCAGCGTCGCCAGATTCGTGAGCTGATCAAACGTGCCCGAGGCGGCGAACAGTGCCGCCAGCACGCCGTGCATGGCGACCGAAGCAGCAGGGACGCTCGCGCCTGGGCTCAGGCGGGCAAAGCGCTGGAAGAACAGGCCGTCGAGCGCAGCCGCGTACGGCACCCGCGCACGCGTCAGCAGGACGCCGTTCAGCGAACCGACCGTCGAGATCAGGAAGATGATGGCCGCTATCGGCAGCGCGTGCGCTCCGAGAAACGTCTGCGCAGCGCGCGCACCGACAGCCGGCGCATCCGGATGAGCGGTCGAGCTCGATGTGACCACCGCGTCGAATGGCAATGCGTGAAAGTACGCGGCATTCACGAGCAGATACAGCGCGACGACCAGCAGGCCGCCGCCGATGACCGCGCGCGGCACATTGCGGGCCGGATCGCGCACTTCCGCGGCCGCCATCGGCAGGTACTGCCACCCGCTGTACGCCCACAAGGCCGAGAGCATCGCAAAGCCGAAAGCACTCATGGTAAAGGCCGGCGCGGGCTCCACATTCGCAAGCGCGCTCCCGGTTGCCGCGGCAGCTTCACCGCCACTGCCCTGGGCGAACAGAAATACGCCTGCGATCAGGCCGAGCAGCGCGATCACCTTGAGCGACGTGAGGAATGTCTGCACGCGTCCGCCGAAGGCGACGCCGGCGAGATTCACGCAGGTGAATATCGCGATGACGATGATGCCGATGATCTGCCGGAGGCCGAACTGCCAAACAACCGTCTGGCCGAAAATCTCCAGGTTGCGTTCGAGCCAGGGCGCCGGCAGGGTCACGATGTCGGACAGAAAGATCGAAAACGCCGCGCCGTAGGCCGCGAGGCTCGCCGCGCCGATGATGAAGCTCATGCAGACATAGAGAAATCCCGGCAGGTCGCCGAACGCCGCGCGCAGATACAGATATTCGCCACCGGCGCGCGGCAGCAGCGTGCCGAGCTCGGCGAAGCAGAGCGCACCGAGCATCGCCACCAGACCTGCGACAACCCACGCGGCCATGACCAGGAGCGGCGAGCCGACCGCCTGTGCCATCGGCGCGGACTTGAGGAATATGCCCGTGCCGATGGTGATCCCGACGACGATCGCGATTCCGTGGGTCAGCGTGAGGTCGCGGCGCAATTCAGCCATGGCGGGCGAGGATAGCAAGCCTGCTGACTTGGTGCTGACTTGGTGCCGGGTCGCAGGGTCGGAATTGTTGCGCCGCGGTAACTGCGAACCTGCGACCCGGCACCAAGTCCTAGTCCTTCTGGTAGGTGCCCATCAGCTCGACCTTCGCGAGCACATGACCCTGGATCGCTTTCTCCAGCGCCGCCTTGGTCGGCAGCTTGAGGTCCGGCAGCGTCACGTCAAGCGCGTAGAGTTTGTGGAAGTAGCGATGCCGGCCGATCGGTGGGCAGGGCCCGCCGTAGCCGCTGCGCTTCCAGTCGTTCGTGCCCTCGCGCGTGCCGGACGGCAACGCGGCGGGCGCAACAGCTTCCGCAAGCCCCGTGGCGCTAGTCGGGATGTTGTAGAGCACCCAGTGCACCCAGGTCATCTTCGGCGCGGCCGGGTCCGGCGCGTCCGGATCGTCCACGATCAGCGCGAGGCTCTTGGTGCCCTCGGGCAGTCCGCGCCAGGCGAGCGCGGGCGAGATGTTCTTGTCCTGGCAGGTGTAGATCTTCGGGATCGGGCCATTTTGGTTGAAGACGGGCGAGGTCAGTGTAAGTGCCATAATGAACTCCAGCATGAGGATAGTTCTGCCTGGCTGACGATTACGGCCTCAAGGATACTCCGACTGTGCCAGGTGGTAACTTCGCGGCTGGCCAGCGCCTGCTTCAACAAAGGCCGGGTCAAACGCATGATTAAGATACTCGTCACTATCATCCTGGCAGCGGCCGTTCTCCTCGCGGGCATGACCTGGATCACGTTGCACTGGACGTATTCCGACGGCGAGCGCGCGGGCTACGTGCAGAAGCTCTCGAGAAAGGGCTGGCTCTGCAAGACCTGGGAAGGCGAAATGGCGATGGTGACGATGCCGGGCACCGTGGCCGAGAAGTTCTATTTCACGGTCCCGGACGACGCCGTCGCAAGCCAGATCAATGTCAGCGTCGGCACCCGCGTTGCGTTGCACTACGAGCAACACAAGTGGATCCCGTTCTCCTGTTTCGGCGACACGGAATTCTTCATCACGGGCGTGCACGCGGTGGAGTGATCTGGTCGGACCCGTAATAGAGCGCCAGGCAAACGAGCACTTCCCAGGCCAAGTGGCCTGGCAACCAGTATGTGTAATTGATTTTCCCCCATGCCCCAACGGCCGCGTCTTCGCTGAAACCCAACACGATTCCGCCAAGCAATCCCGCGCCCGCCAGCATCAGCCAACCACGCCACGGCAACGCGAGAGGAACAAACAAGCGCGCGCCGATTCCCACGATCAGCGCGCCAACAACGCCGGCGATCCCGAACACCCGGGCGATCCCGAACAATAGCTCGTTCGATTTAAAGACCGTAGGCAGACCCAGGTCTTCGATTGGATCCGCAATAGCAAAGCTGACTGCCGCCCAGTAGCTGATCGCGCCACAGAGCAGCAGCGCAAGCGCCCTTAGCATCAAGGTACCTTTCAGGCTCGGCAGATAGGGAACCAGAACCAATGCACTGAATGCGGCGCCGGTCACCCAGTAGGCATGTTCGTCCGTCAGGTATATGCCGCCTGCATGCTCGAAAACCGCCCACCACAACAAGCTAGCGATCAGCGCATAGACCACCCGCAGTTGGATCGGCGCGCCGAAGAATGTGATTTTCATGGCGATCACGGAAGTCGAGTGTATTCCCATCGGACACTTAGGTACCGTACTGCTCATGCGAAAAGGAGCCGCAGCCCTTCAGCGCCGGATCACGGCCTATCACGAGGCCGCGCATGCCGTGGTCGCGCTCAAGTTCAGGATTCGGGTCACAGACATCGCGCTCTGCCATTCCGGCCCGCTCGCCGGATATGTGCGCATGCTCGTTGGATCTCCGGCCTCAAGGCTTGCCCATCGCACCAGCCGTTCGTCTGATCTCACCTGGAAGCTCGTCGCGCGTGCCATCGAGGATCGTGCAACAGCTTTGCTGGCCGGGCCGGTTGCCGAGACGAGACTGCTCGGCACGATGTTGTGGGCCCATGGCAACCAGTCGGATTTCTCCAAATGCCAGCAGCTCTGCTGTGAGCTCGACCGTTACCGCCTTCACCTGACCGATAAGTACGGATTGGTCATCCCCACGGAGGAGCCAGTCGACATGGCAAACCGGCTCAGGCGTCGGGCGCTGCGGATTCTCGCGAACCCCCATACCTGGCGCGCGGTGACGGCCCTTGCCGAGGAGTTGTGTGGATGGGGCCAGCTAAATGGCCACGAAGCGGCAGACACGGTGCAATGGACGCGGCGGATCAGGAATCAACTGGCGTTACGGCTGCCGATCAGCGGTGATACACCGCCCCCGACTGCAAAGACCTTTCGCGCATATCCTGCGCTCGCACGTTTTCCAGCCTACGCGCCACCGCCCCTTCTCGGCGCCACTTTCCCCGTGCGTATACGCACCGATCCGCGATTCCCAAAAGTACACAGCAGCTCAAGCTCACCGCCAAGTGATTGCACATAGTCACGAAGCGTCGAGAGCAGCAAGTCTCCGCGCTGCTCGATCCGCGAGACTTCGTCCTGGCGCTTGCCCAAGGTCTTTGCGACCTCCACCTGCGTCACCGCCAGCGCCTTTCGAAGCCCCTGCAGCGAGAGTTCTTCTGCGATCAGCTCACGGGAACGTCGCATGATCGCCTTACGCTCGCCGGCGGGGAGCCCAGCAATGACTTCGCGCAAATTGATACCCATCACGAACCACCTCTTTCGAACTCCGTCACGCGTGCCAAGTGCGCGTCGAAACGCGAATCGGCTCGCCTGATCATTGAACGATAGAACCGGCCTTCGCCGATTCCGCTCTTATCACCCGCCACCAGCAGAATTGCCCGGCGCCGCGGATCAAATGCGAATGCCACGCGCCAGACGCCATTGGCGGCCCTGAAACGCAATTCCTTCATATTCGGGTAGCGTGAACCTTTCAGGGTATCGACTCTCGGCCGACCGAGGTGTGGCCCGAACTGCTCAAGCAAAGCGGCATTTGCTGCCAGTTCGATGCGTACGGGGCGATCCAATGCCAGGAACTCCGACTGAAATTCGGCGGCTATTTGAACCGTCCATGACATCGAAGATTATGCCTTTGACGACATATGCTGTCAAATGCATATGCCGAATCGACCCCGACAGGATTCTGCTGACAACCAAACGCGGCGCTTTACTGATGCTACCGATCCATGGGATCGGCCGTTTGGCATGATCATGTGCAAGTTGCACAGAAATGCTGTCAGCCCGCCTTCAACCGATTCAGTGCAGTGCCTTCACGATCTCGCGGGGCTCTTCTTCCGCAACTTCAGCCGAGGGCTCCTCGTTACGGACCGCGATCAGTACTTCCAGTTCGTAATGATGACGGGCGACGGCAGCCCATTCATCGTGGGCGTCTGACGGGCAGTCACGACCCATTCCTCGAAGCCCGCCTGTGCCTCTGCCCTGGTTGGATACTTCGTGCAGGCGAAATTCGCTGCCTTGAACTTGTAGCGAGCGACGAGATACTTGTGCCACGATTCATGCCATTCAGGATAGCCCGCGCCGCGGCCGTCCACCGGCGGGTTGTAGAAACGGCGCATGTCGGTATTCCAGTCCGCTTTGCAGATGACATACACCGCCGGCTTCGCGGCCACCGTTGCCGGCTTGGCTGGCGCGGGTGACGCCGGCTTCGCCGCGACCGCAACCGGCGCGGGCTTCGGCGTCACCGCGGCATTTGCAGCGGGCGTCGCCGGCTTCGCGACAGGCGCTACCGCGGTCGCAGGCGCAGCCGCCGCGGGTGTGCCGGGCGAGTACTTCCAATCGATTGACTGGAACTTGTAGCCGGTGCTCGGCGCCTTGGCCGCCTGTTGCGCAATTGTCTGCTCGGCCTCCGCCTGCGTCGTGTACTTGTTGCAGCTGATGGTTCCTTCTTCGTTGTACAGCTTACGCAGGTGGGCCCCGAACGAGTCATAAATGGCCTGGTCCGTGTCGTGATTGGTCTTCGAAAAAAACGGTGGGGTCACATAAAAATCTCTCGTGAAGTGCGAGTCGCAGACCCACCACGCCGTCGTCGGGATCGGCTTGCCCCACCTGTCGTATTTGACAGCCGTGTCCGCAGCGGGTGCAGCGGCGGCGACCGGTGCTGGCGCCGCGGGCTTCGCCGCCGCGGCCGCGGGTACCTTTTCCGGTACCGCCGCTGATAGCGCCGTAGTCCCTGCTGGAATCCAGTTAACCACGACGACCGAGTCGGGCCCCAAATTCCTGGAAATCTGATCGACCACATCGCGCTGCTTGGCCTCCGCCTCCGCGGCCGTGAGAGACATGATGCAGCCGTTTTCCCGCAATGGACCGTATGTGTTGTAAACGGCGTTGCCGAGACCGCCGTCTCTACCTGAATTTGGGATCCCCGCGGGACCCACGACGAAGGCCCGGGTGACGATCTGGACATGACGGCCACTACTTTTGCCCGCGCCAGTGCAGAACCCGTAGTTGTAGCGCTCCGTCTGGGCATGCGCCACCGTGAATGCCGCCAGCGAAAGAAATGCCAGCGCCAGTGCGCAGCCTGCGATGCGGGTGATTCGAGTCATGGTCGCTCCCGGATACCGACGGCCGCATTCTATCGGACAGTTGGTGCCGGGTCGCAAGTTCGCAGTCAGCGGTCTTTCCCGATGTCCGCGGTAAACCCGATCGGCCGAGACTCCGCGGCGGGCGGTGCCATCAGCGCTCGAATCGATTGCCCCGGAACGCGAGCTTTCCAAGTCGCACTTCAAATCTCGGGATCCGATTCAGGGCATGATGAAAGCGTCGCCGCCGAGCGAATCGCTCTCGTTCGTCTGGTGTGGGGCGCGCGGATTGATATGGCAGGCAGTCGTAGAAGTAAATCCGTAGTAGCTCCCGCGCACCAACGATCCTGTTGGCCAACGCGGCGAAGTCTATCGGCGGCCGACCGAACTCCTCTTTCAGCACGAACTCGAGGTAGGCGCCATCGATGAAAATCGCGCAGCGATTCACCAACTGGTTTCCTCAATCGACCAAAGAAAAAGGCGCTGCAGCAGCCGGCCGCAACGCCCTTTCATACTGGCCTGACCTGCCCAAGTGGGAACGCCAGGGAATATTTATGCCTGAATAATACCATAACTACTTGACCGGTAAAACGCTGCCCGGAGATGACGTTACCGGCCCATGCAAACCGTGGCTTGGCGCCAATCTGGCCGATTTGTTCAGGAATGCGACCGACCCGTCTGCGCGGCTTGAAGTCGCAATTTGCAACTTCAAGTTGCTCCCCTCCCCGCCTCCCACACCGCATCAAACCGCGCCGCCAACTTCGGATTCGCGCTTCGCACCTGCTCCACCACCGCCTTCGCCCAGTCGAAGTACTCGTGCTTACGCTCGTCTGACTACGTCCACGGTGGATTCGTAAGGATGTCGCGCCGCTGGTTGCGGTGCTTGTGGGCGCCGAATTGTCAGGCGTCGGGACGGGAAACCAGCGGAAACTTCTCGGGATTGCGGATCGACTCGACCGCCAGGTCCACGTCCAGATCCGGCCAACGGAGATGGTGCGGCGACGGCAACTCAACGCGAGTGAGTTGAGCAATGGACGCGTTTCGGAACCATGGGAATTTCTCGAAAGCCACAAACAATTCGTCGCCGCCAATCAGCAGCCAGAAACCATGCGGCGAGACGTTTGAGACCTCAACCGACGAAGTGCCTGTCCCAAGCGGTGCGGATTTCATCAGCGTGTTCCTCGATCAAGGCCAGTGCCAGCCGGATCTGTCGGTCGTTCAAACCATGATTTTGCGCCAGCGCTATCTCGGGCTCAAGCCAGAACTTTGCTTCCCCCTCAGGACATTGCACGTGGACGTGCCGTCGGACTTCCTCGCGGGAGAAAAAATAGAAACGGAAACTTCCGTTCCGAAAGATCGTGGGGCTCATTGCAGTGGCTTACGCGACCGCAAGTTCGGCCGGGTGGTGTCGGATTAAGGTCACAATCTGTGACCTTAAAAAGCCATGGGAGCCGCCGCATGGCGTTAATCAGCCCGAGTTCTCCAGGAATGCGAGCGGCCGAGCCGCCTTCAACTGAGCCCATGCATCGCTTTTACCATCGTGCGGAACTCGTCTTCCGTGATTGCCTTGCCGTGAAAGATCGGGATGAAAGGATGTAATTCGCGAATCGGGTGGACGGACCAGTCTTCCGCGTAGTCCATCATGTCAAAGAGCGCTATTGGCCTCCCGTCCAGGACATAGAAATCAGCCTGCCCGTCGAACCCATGTCCCAAAGACTCGGCAATCGTCGGCGGTACGAAGCCCGGGGGTGGCGGGAGCATGGTCCCCATCATGCAACCATCGTCAGCATCAACAACAATCGTCGTCATCACACACCTCTGTATCAGGCGCGCCACGCGACAATCCCTCGCCGCGCGACGCGCGGTTTCCCGGCCGCCGTCCTCGGCAGCCGCTCAATCAGCTTCGGAATGTTGGAACCGGGCCTGTTCCGGTTGTCATGGCCCGATCGAGGTCAGCTCAGGTGACCGTTTGCCTTGCGGCCCTGTGCCCCGCTTGCCGGGGGAACCACCGTGCCTTGAAGGTCGGTTGGTGGGAGCGGTTGCTCCACTCGGCACAGTCGAAATCTGGTGCCAATGCAGCCAATTTCAAGCCCAGATGACCTATTCCCCCAACCTTAGACCTGCAGACAATTTGAAGCGTTTATCTCACAGAACTCGATTTCGCTAGGTCTGTCCTCGTGCAACGAGATCACAGAATCAGATCCAACTAACTGTCGCGTAAATATCGCAAGACATTTTCTCCGCGACTTCGCCGATCGATACAGCACGCCCTCAAATCCAGACTCGATGAGCAACTTTCCAAATACTTGCGAGTTCGATGGAATGTCAAAGTGAACAGGCAAATATTTCCAATCACGATCAGACAGGCTGGCCATTAGTTCCCGTGGCGCTCGTACTAGCGTCGTCGCAGAGCGATTCGCTCGCCGCTCCGCCTCGCGTACGCGGTTTGACAACGTGAACTTCGAGATTACCTTGCAGAACTCTGCGATGCTCCGCGATCTGGTGAGATCAAACACATTGCTCACGTGCCCTCGCAATCGTAGCGTTGCCCATGATCCCGAATCTTCTAGGCTCAACTCCTGTGGCGAGAGTCCGCTAGTGACATCAGTTGGGGCTAGCGAGTGGTACTCACGAAATGCGGTTAGAAAGTCCTCGGCCACATACAAGGCAGGAAATGGGGTAAACCGATCCGCATCGATTTCTTGGCCGTAATTGAAACGCCCGCCGACCCAGCGAAGGCTGCCCGCGGGCGACAGTGGAGAGAGGGAATACTTGAAATTAACTAGGCGAAACCAGCCGTCCAAATCGACTCTGCATGCTGAGGACCCGCGTAATGCTGCGCAAAGGTCATTTTGGCGGGCAGCTCGTTGACTCTCGAGATCAAAGAATAGTGCGTATTGATAGTCCCGATTTGCTTGACCGTAAGCCGCCCATTCCTGCATCGAAGCAGAAGTGAATGATTCCAGCTCATGAAGCTGATTTTTTCCAGGTTGACGCCGCCCAATTCCGACTTTGGCCGCCCAAACCTTTCCGCTAGGACGTCGCGGTCGCACGCTCGGCATCCTTGCGAACCGCTTCTGCAATGAATCGCTGAAGCTTTGCAAACCTGCCGTATCTGATCATGTCCCGTGGGCTAACGTTGCCAAGCATGGGATTTGCGGCCCTGAACCACGTAGAGGTTTTTTGTACGTCGCCGTTGAAATGATCAGCCACGAGCAGACAGCAGTTCGCAATCTGTTCAAGCCTTTCTTTCAACTCGGGTGGAATTCTTTCATCGAAACGAACACTCGACTTCTTAACGTGCGCGACCCGGGAGAGGTCCGTCTTATCAAGTCCGACAAAATCGCGAACCTTTTCGTAATTCAGGCCTTGCTGCGCCCAAAAATCTAGCGAGTCGCGGCGATAGACGTTTTCGAATAGGGGTGCCGTGTTTGCCACGTTAGAATTCTCACATCCGTCGGCCGTATAGAATACCACGTTTATGCCATCTCCAAGCCACTCTTCTACCACCGAATGTGATACGGCTGTCACATGTGAAGGTTGATTGTGCTCGCTCATATATAGCTGATTTAAAAAGAATTATAGATGCTGCGGCGCAGCATCGGAAGCACAAATATCTGGCTGATTGCACCAGATTCCCGCGATACCCTTGGCAGACGGCTTGCGCCAGCTGTCGTGCGCCGCCATCCAAACTTTCCGCCTCCAAATACCTCCGATGCCCGACCTCCAACCGCTCCCGGTCAGGCCGATGCGACGAATCTCGATCACATAGTCCGGCCGGATCGAAAGGAAGAAGGCGTCGGGTACTGTGCACGGCTCGGCACGAGCCCGCTCTTGTGCACCCCACGGGCGTGCCACTTGCCGCGCGTCACTCTCTTTTCGACGAGATCTCGGAACTCGGCCGGCGCGGGCGCGACTTTCCGCCGATGTCGTCCCAAATTGCACCGCTTGCACGCCGCCGCGATGTTGGGAGCAACGTCTTTGCCGCCGTCCCGCCGCGCCTGCAAGTGCTCCGCCGTACATTGCAGCCATCTCGCAACCGGCTTCGAGATTCGATACTGCTCAGCAAATGATGCGCAATCATCGATCCACATCAAGACATGACAGTAATAACACCGCCCCGCCTGACGACGAAACGCTTCGGACCGAAAACGAACAATATTGTCCCTGGACATGGTTGATTCCTTTGCTTTGGTGATGAACCCCAACCCGCCTCGGAGGGAGGACGTTCGGGCAACCCAGCAGTGGAAAACCGACAGGGCGAAGGCGG
>Ga0315297_10000366_pt1 | contig 25952 bp, 20 predicted proteins | sample YL17G15_0_MG_FD_203628 | JGI IMG/M metagenome (GOLD analysis project Ga0315297, IMG submission 203628) | Sediment microbial communities from Yellowstone Lake, YNP, Wyoming, USA - YL17G15_0 | ecosystem: Environmental > Aquatic > Freshwater > Lake > Sediment | place: USA: Wyoming | collected... | reverse complement strand
CGACCCGTTCACGTTGTAATGCGACATGTGGTCGCCGACGCCGTACGTCGTGAAGCCGAGCGCGAGTTCGGAGAGGTCGCCCGTGCCCAGCACCAGCGCTCCGCGCAGGTTGGCGAGGCGGAAGAGGTGAGAGGTGCGCTCGCCGGCCTGGACGTTCTCGAACGTGATGTCGTAGTCGCGCTTGCCCTTCGCGTACGGATGACCGATGTCCTTCAGCATCAGCTCCGCGGACGGCCGGATGTCGATTTCCCCGGCGCCGATGCCGAGCGCTTTCATGAGCGCATGCGCATTGTCGAACGTGTGCCGGCTGGTCGCGAATCCCGGCAGCGTGTAACCGAGGATGTTGGCGCGCGGCAAACCCAGCCGGTCGAAGGCGCGCACGGCGACGAGCGCCGCCTGCGTCGAATCGAGCCCGCCCGAGATGCCGATCACCACCTTGTCGAGGCCGGTCGCCGTGAGCCGCTTCATCAGGCCTTCGACCTGGATGTCGTACACCTCGGAGCAGCGCTCATCGCGGCGCGCGGGGTCGGCCGGAACGTAAGGGAATCGCTCCACGCGGCGGCGCAGCGGCACGCGGCCGGCGGGCACGTCGGCTTCGAACTCGATGCGGCGGAAGCCGCGCAGCTGTGCTGCATGCGCCTGTACGCTGTCGCCGAAGCTCGTCAGCCGCATGCGCTCCTGGCGCAGGCGGTCGAGGTCGATGTCGGCCGTGATCAAGCCGGGTTCGAGCGGGAACCGCTGCGACTCCACGAGCCGCTCGCCGTTCTCGTACACGAGCGCATGCCCGTCCCAGGCGAGGTCCGTCGTAGACTCGCCCGGGCCGGCTCCGGAATAGAGGTAGGCCGCCACGCACTTCGCCGACTGCGACGCGCACAGCAGCCGGCGGTAATCCGCCTTGCCGATGGTGATGTCGCTGGCGGACAGGTTGGCGATCACCGTGGCGCCGGCGAGCGCGCCGAACGTGCTCGGCGGCAGCGGTACCCACAGGTCTTCGCAGATCTCGAGGTGCAGGACGAAGCCGTCGAGGTTGGTGGCGGAGAACAGCAGCTGCGAGCCGAACGGCACGTCCTGCCCGAGCACGCGCACCGACGTCGACAGCGCCTGCGCGCCGGGTGCGAACTGACGCTTCTCGTAGAACTCGCGGTAGTTGGGCAGGTAACTCTTCGGCACCGCACCGAGCAGCCGGCCGCGATGCACGACCACGGCGCAGTTGAAGAGCCGGTCATCGACACGCAGCGGCAGGCCGGCTGCGATCGCCACCGGCAGGCGGCGGCTCGCGGCGACCAGCTGGTCCAGCGCGACCAGCGAGGCATCGAGCAGCGCATCCTGCTGGAACAGGTCTTCATTCGAGTACGCCGACAGTCCGAGCTCCGGGAAAAGGGCGAACACGCATTGCTCGGCGGCGGCCTGCCGGGCGAGTTCGATCGTCTGGGCCGCGTTGAAGCCCGGGGAGGCGACCTCGACCCGGGGCGTGGCCACCGCGACCCGCGCGTAACCGTGCCGGTAGATCGACTCGAAGGGACGATTGGAGGCGGATGGGGCTCGGCGGGCGGCTGGCATGCAGGCCTCGGATGGTCGTGACACAGGCAGTTTCGACTGACTGGGCAGGGCGGGCAAGGGCCGCCGCTCCGCGTTGAGGTGACATAATGCAGCAAATGCCGGAAACCCGTTCCGTTCGGTCCGGACGGGCGGCCTTGTGACGTGGGTCACGCCCGCCGGGCGCTCCGGCGGCTAGCCTCCAGCTCATCGGGCGGGGGTTTACGTTGGCCAGCAATCTATTCGGCAAGGCAAGAGGGTTCTTCGGCGGCGAGGCCGACCCCAGCCCCGTGCCCGCCAAAAAGACGACCCACACGTATCACGCGGTCACCATCGCTCTCGGCCCGCGGGCCTGCGCGGCGGCGTGCGCGCTGGAAGATCGACGGTTCCTGTCAAAGGAAGCACCTGTCCTGCCGCTCAAGAAGTGCGACCGTGCCGAATGCCAGTGTCGCTATGAGCACTACGATGACCGCCGCAGGAAACCGCGCCGGGCGCGCGATTTCGGCGTGTCGGTGGACGCTTATGACGGCCCGGACCAGCGACTGAAGGAAAAGCGCGGCCGCCGCACGACGGATCGCTGAGCGGATCCGCCTTCAGCGGGTGCCCTGGCGCCGTGCTCCCACTGCCGCGTCGCCCGCAAACGGGTTCGAGCGGCGCTCATCTCCGAACGTCGACATCGGCCCGTGACCGGGGACGAACCGCACATCGTCACCCAGCACGAACAGCTTGTCGCGGATCGAGCGGATCAGCGTGTCGTAGTCGCCGCCCGGGAAATCCGTCCGCCCGATCGACCCGGCAAACAGCACGTCCCCGACGAAAGCGACGCGCTCCTTTGGCGCGAAGAACACGACGTGTCCCGGCGTGTGCCCCGGGCAATGCCGCACGTCGAACTCAACGTCGCCCACTTGCACCTTGTCGCCTTCGTCGAGCCAGCGGTCGGGCTTGAAGCTCTCACAGTGGCCGAGCCCGAACATCCGGCCCTGTTCCGCAAGACGATCGATCCAGTACTGGTCGCCGCGATGCGGGCCCTCGATCGGCAGCTTCAGGTCGCGCGCCAGCTCGGCGGTGCCGCCCGCATGGTCGATGTGCGCGTGCGTGAGCAGGATTTTTTCGATGCGGACGTTCTCTGCGCGCGCCGCCGCAAGGATCTGGTCGAGATCGCCGCCCGGGTCGATGACGGCGCCCGCGTTGGTGCGGCTGCACCAGACGAGCGAGCAGTTCTGCGCGAACGGCGTGACCGGGATGACGGTGGCGCGCACCTCAGTTCGATCCCTTGCGGGGCGACGCCGGCATGGCTGCGCTGCGCACGCCGCCCATCAGCGCGATGCGCATGCCTTCCTCGACGCTGAGCGAGGTGGGCTCGACGAGATCGCGCGGCAGGAACACGGTGTAGCCGCCCACCATGTAGCTCATGGGCAGGTAGACCGCGACGATGTCCTCGGCGTCGGCGGCGCGGCGCAGCATGTCGCCGGATTCCGCGGTGACGAAGCCGAGGATCTTCCCGGGCCCGAAGGGCACCAGCACGACGCGCTGCAGGTCGCTGCCCTGGCCGGTCGACGGGAAGAACCGCATGAAATCGCGGATCGCGAGATAGATCGTCTTGACCACCGGGATGCGCGCGAAGAACTTGTCGCTGAACCTGAGCGCACGGTTGACCACGTACGCGTTGACCGCAAGGCCGACGAAGTACAGAACGATCACGCCCGTGAGCAGCCCGAGCCCCGGCCAGTACAGGTAGTCCGGGATGAATACCTTGATGACGCGCGAGAACAGCTGCTCAGCCGTCGTCGCGAGCCAGTAGACCACGTAGACCGTGAGGCCGACCGGCAGGATCGCCACCAGCCCCTTCAACACCGTATTCCAGATCTTGCGCATAGAGCCTTTCCCGACGGGCGACCAGTATGCAGAGCAGCGCCGCGTGCTGCCACCGCATCGCTTATGATTCGCTGCGTTCCCCGCGATCGAAGCCACATGCCGACACTTTTCCTGCGAATGCTTGCCTTGGGCGGCGCGACCTTGCTGGTCGCCACGACGGTCGTTGCGCGCGATCGGCCCTATCTGCCGCCGGACGTCGAGAAGGCTCTCGCGCGGTACCGGGTCCCCGGCACCGGCCTGAGCGTCTTCGTGCGCGAGGTCGGCCGGGACGAGCCACTGGTGAGCTACAACTCCGCGGTGCCGCGCAACCCGGCCTCGACCATGAAAGTACTCACGACCTATGCGGCGCTCGAGTCGCTCGGCCCCGCCTACACGTGGCGCACTCGCGCCTACGCGACCGGACCCATTCGCGACCAGGTGCTGGAGGGCAATCTGGTGCTGGTCGGCGGCGGCGACCCGTACATGACCGCGGAGCGCTGGTGGTCGTTCGTGAGCGGCCTGCGCCAGGCGGGTGTGCAGCGCATCGCCGGCGACGTGATCATCGACAACACGCTGTTCACCCCGCAGGGCGAGGATCGCGGCTCGTTCGACAACCGGCCGTACCGCACCTACAACGTGCTGCCCGACGCGCTGATGGTCAATTTCCAGACGGTCACCATCAACGTCGTGCCCGATCCGGCCACTGGCTCGGTGCGGGCCAGCGCCAACCCGTGGCCGGCGAACCTGGTGCTCGACAACTCCGTGCGCCTCGATCCGGGTTCCTGCCGTCGCGGATCCGGGGGAGTGGTCGTCGGGATGCCGGATGGCCCGACGGGCAGCCGGATCAGCGTCTCCGGGCACTATGCGGCGGGTTGCGGGCAGTTCTCGGTGCCTCGCGCGCTCATGCGCGCGCCGGACTACGCGTACGGGCTCTTCAAGACGTTCTGGCAGCAGTCCGGCGGCTCGCTCAGCGGCGGCATGAAACTGGGTGCGGTGCCGGCGGATGCGCGGCTCCTCTATACCCACGACTCCCTGTCGCTCGCGGAGGTCATTCGCCTCGTCAACAAGTTCTCGAGCAACGTCATGGCCCGGACGGTTTTCCTGACGCTGGCCGCGGAGAAGGTCGGCCGGCCCGCCACGTCCGCTGGCGCCCGACAGGCCGTCCTCAATTTCCTGGCGTCACGGGGCATCTCGATTCCGGAGCTGATCCTCGAGAACGGGTCGGGACTCTCGCGTGACGAGCGCATCACGGCCCAGGGACTGGCCGACGTCCTGCTCGACGCCCATCAAAGCCAGTACATGCCGGAGTTTGCGGCCTCGCTGCCGCTGTCCGCGACCGACGGCACCCTGAAGCGGCGTTTCCGTTCGGCGGACATGCAGGGCCGGCTGCGCATGAAAACCGGTTCGCTCGAAGAGGTGAGCGCGCTGGCCGGGTACGTGAGCGCCGCGAGCGGCCGCACCTTCGTCACGGTGATCATCCTCAACGACCCGAAGGCGGACAGCGGGGCGGGGCAGGCCATCCAGGCCGCGCTCATCGAGTGGGTCTTCGGCCAGTAGGCCTCTCATCCATTGGCCGAACGGGCCCGGCCGGCCGGCGCTGGCTATACTCGCGGCAACGCACGCAGTGGAAGGTAGCGGTCACGCCATGGCCTACGACACCAGCAACATTTTCGCCCGCATCGTGCGCGGCGAGATTCCCGCTCACAAGGTCTTCGAAGACGAGCACACGCTCGCGTTCATGGACGTGATGCCGCAGTCCGACGGTCACGCGCTCGTGATTCCGAAAGCCGAGGCCGAGAACCTGTTCGACCTTGCGCCCGCGGCGCTGTCGGCGACCATCCTCACGACGCAGCGGGTGGCGCGCGCGGTCAAGAAGGCATTCGCGCCGCCGGGCGTGCTGATCGCGCAGCTGAACGGCGCGGGCGCCGGCCAGAGCGTTTTCCACATCCACTTTCACATCGTGCCGCGGTACGAAGGGATCGACCTGCGCTTTCACGCGCGGGAGATGGCCGATCCGCAGCTGCTGGCGGAGCATGCCGCGCGAGTGCGTGCGGCGCTCGAATGACCCGCAGTTCGAGGGCAGGAAACCATGACGAAGCTCTACAAGGTGCCGGCGGATTTCGCCGCACAAGCCAGGATCCGCAACGACGACTACCGCCGCCTGTACGATGAGTCGGTGCGCGACCCGGACGAATTCTGGGGCCGCATGGGCCGGCGCCTCGACTGGATCGAGCCGTACTCCAGGGTCCGCGACGTCAGCTTCGATGTGCAGGATTTCCGCATCCGCTGGTTCTACGACGGCAAACTCAATGTCTCGTACAACTGCCTCGATCGCCATCTCGCCACGCGCGGCGACAAGACCGCGATCATCTGGGAAGGCGACGACCCCAACGAGTCCGAGCACATCACGTATCGCGAGCTCTACTACCGCGTGTGCAGGCTGGCGAATGCGCTGCGCGGCCTCGGCGTGCAGAAAGGCGACCGCGTCACCCTCTACCTGCCGATGATACCGGAGGCCGCGGTGGCGATGCTCGCCTGCGCGCGCATCGGCGCGATCCACTCGGTCGTCTTCGGCGGATTCTCCCCGGATTCGCTGGCCGGCCGCATCGCGGATTGCGCGTCGACGCTGGTCATCACCGCAGACGAAGGCATTCGCGGCGGCAAGCGTGTGCCGCTCAAGAGCAACGTGGACCAGGCGCTCTCGGCTCCCGGCACGGAAACGGTCAAGCACGTCCTCGTGATCCGCCGCACCGGCACGCAGGTGCCGATGTACGGCCGCGACCGGTGGTACCACGAGGTCGTGGACGGGCAGCCGGACGCTTGCGACCCCGAGGCCGTGGATGCCGAGGACCCGCTGTTCATCCTCTACACGTCGGGCTCCACCGGCAAGCCGAAGGGTGTGCTGCACACCAGCGGCGGCTATCTCGTCTACGCCGCGCTGACCCACGAAGCGGTGTTCGACCTGCGCGAGAACGACGTCTTCTGGTGCACGGCGGACGTCGGCTGGGTTACGGGCCACAGCTACGTGGTCTACGGGCCGTTCGCCAACGGCGCCACCTCGGTGATGTTCGAGGGCGTGCCGAATTACCCGGACGTGAGCCGCTTCTGGCAGGCCGTGGATAAGCACAAGGTCACGATCTTCTACACGGCGCCGACCGCCTTGCGCGCGCTGATGCGCGAGGGCGACGCGCCGGTCAGGAAGCACTCGCGCAAGTCACTGCGCCTGCTCGGCACGGTGGGCGAACCGATCAATCCCGAGGCGTGGGAGTGGTATCACCGCGTGGTGGGCGACGGCCGCTGCCCGATCGTGGACACGTGGTGGCAGACCGAGACCGGTGGCATCCTGATCACGCCATTGCCGGGCGCCATCGACCAGAAGCCAGGTTCCGCGACGCTGCCGTTCTTCGGCGTGCAGCCGGCGATCGTGGACAACGACGGGCTGGCGCTCGAAGGCGTCTGCGAGGGCAATCTCGTCCTGAACGGCAGCTGGCCCGGCCAGATGCGCACCGTGTTCGGCGACCACCAGCGCTTCATCGACACGTACTTCAAGACGTTTCCCGGGCGGTATTTCACGGGTGACGGCGCGAAGCGGGACGCAGATGGTTACTACTGGATCACGGGCCGCGTGGACGACGTCCTGAACGTCGCCGGTCATCGCCTCGGCACCGCCGAAATCGAAAGTGCGCTCGTCGCTCACCGCCTCGTTGCGGAAGCGGCGGTGGTGGGGTGCCCGCACGACATCAAGGGCCAGGGTATCTACGCCTACGTCACGCTGGTGATCGACGCGGAGCCCACCGAAGAACTGCGCAAGGAACTGCGCGAGTGGGTGCGCCGCGAGATCGGGCCGATCGCGACGCCCGACTACATCCAGTGGGCGCCGGGGCTGCCGAAGACCCGCTCGGGCAAGATCATGCGCCGCATCCTGCGCAAGATCGCCGCGAACGAGCACGAGCAGCTCGGGGATATCTCGACGCTGGCGGATCCTGCCGTGGTCGCGCAGCTGGTCGAGAACCGGATGCTGCGCGACTAGCCGCGCACGCTCCCGCAGCGAGCGCGTGAGTGGCCGCGTCTCGTCGCTGAACCGTGTTCACGTCGTGCTCAATCGCGCTCGCCGCGGCACCGCGATTGCTCCGGCGAGCTGCCGCGGGCTGCGTAGGAACTTACATGCGACATCGTGATCCCCGCCCTTCTCGTTCGGCGGACCGTCACGCGCCATGGACGGCGCGTGCGAGCCTACAGGGACGTATTCACGGCGTGTCCGCAGAATGAGAAGGGCGGGGGTCGCGATGTCGCACGGCACCGATCTGACTGGCCCCAGGCGCGTCAGCCGATGAAATACGCGAAGAGAAAGATACCGAGCATGGTGAATACCAGCGCCAGCTTCGCGAGCGTGCCGAACAGCAGGCCCACCCACGTGGCGACGCCCGCGCGGGTGGCTTGCTTGAACTCTCCGTGCGAGAGCATCTCGCCCGCCACGGCACCGACAAACGGGCCGAGGATCAGGCCCGGAATGCCGAGGAACACCCCGGCCACGGTCCCCAGCGCCGCACCCACGATCGCGAGCTTGGTCGCCCCGACGCGCTTGGCCCCCATGGCCGTGGCCGCAAAGTCGATGACGAACGAGCCGAGCGTCATCAGGCCGAGCAACGTGAGCGTGATCCAGCCCACGCGCTGGAAATCGCCCGCCCACGCGGCAACCAGTAATCCGCCGAATACGAGCGGTACGCCGGGCAGCGCCGGCAGGACCGAGCCGGCCAATCCCACGACTACCAGCAGGGCTGCGGCCAATAACATCCAGGTGCTTCCTTCCATGGGCCGCATGATGCACGCTCGCGGCGGTTCCTGCGTACCGTACCGCCCCGGCATTCCTTGATCCCACTCCCGCAACTACCCATCGTCGACGTGTTGCCCGAGCTTCGCACTGCGCTCGGCGCGCATGCGTGCGCCGTGCTCGAGGCACCGCCCGGCGCCGGCAAGAGCACGGTCGTGCCGCTCGCGTTGCTCGATGAGCCCTGGCTCGCCGGCAAGCGCATCGTGATGCTGCAGCCGCGCCGCATCGCGACCCGCGCGGTGGCAACCCGCATGGCGCAGCTCGCGGGCGGGGAGCCGGGCGGGCTGGTCGGTTATCGGACACGGATGGAGACGAAGGCCGGTCCCGCGACTCGCATCGAAGTCGTGACCGAAGGCATCCTCGCGCGCATGTTGCAGACGGACGCATCCCTGGAGGGAGTGGGCTGCGTCATCTTCGACGAATTTCACGAGCGCAATCTCCAGTCCGACCTCGGGTTGGCACTGGCGCTGGACGTGCAGCGACACCTGCGCGACGACCTGCGCCTGCTCGTGATGTCGGCGACGCTCGACGGCGAGTCGCTGTCCCGATTGCTGCGGGACGCGCCGATCGTGCGGTCCAGCGGGCGCCTGTTCGACGTCGAGACCCATTATTCAGCTGGGCTGCCGTCGCAAGTTGGGCGTTACCCGGAACCGATCGAACGGCGAGCCGCGGCATTGACGCTGCGCGCCCTCGAGGCGCACCCGGGCGATGCGCTGGTCTTTCTGCCGGGCGCGGCCGAGATCCGGCGCGCGGTCGCAGTCATCCAGGCCGGCGCCTCCGGCGAGAGGCTGCAGGTGCTGCCGCTGTTCGGCGACCTGGGCTCGGCGGAACAGGACGCGGCGTTGAGACCTGCGCCGCCGGGCTCGCGCAAAGTCGTCGTGGCCACCAACATCGCGGAGACCAGTCTCACCATCGAGGGCGTGCGCATCGTGGTGGACGCGGGACTCGAGCGGCGGCAGCGCTTCGATCCCAACACGGGCATGGATCGATTGGAGACCGTGCGCATCTCCCGGGCGTCGGCCGACCAGCGGCGTGGACGTGCAGGACGCACAGCGCCCGGCATCTGCTATCGCCTGTGGACCGAGGCGCAGCAGCTTGCGCTCGTTCCGCAGAGCGCTGCGGAAATGCTCGAAGCGGATCTCGCGCCGCTGGCGCTCGAGCTGGCCTGCTGGGGAGCGACGGATCCGGCGAGCCTCGCCTGGCTCGATCCACCGCCGGGCGCGACACTCGCCCAGGCGCGCGCCTTGCTCGAGCGCCTCGAGGCACTCGACGTGCGTGGCGGCGTCACCGAGAACGGGCGGCGCATGGCGCGGTTCGGCGTGCATCCGCGATTGGCGCACATGATTCTGCGTGGCGAGCTGCTCGGTCTTGGTGGCGTTGCCTGCGAGATCGCGGCGTTGCTCGCCGAGCGCGATCCCTTGCGGCCCGTCGGTGGTGCTCGCGATCCCGACCTGCGTCATCGCGTGGACGTACTGCACGGCGCCGCTGCGCCGCCGGGGCTCGCCGTGGACGGCGCCGGACTGCAACGGGTGCGCCGATCCGCACAGATGATCGAGCGCCAGGCACGCCGGGGCGCGAGCGACGCTGCGCGTTTGGCAGCGGCAGTCGAACTCGACGCGGCCGTCGGGCTGCTCCTCGCGTTCGCGTATCCGGATCGCATCGGCCAGTCGCGGGGCGCAGAGGGAGGCCGATACCTGTTCAGTGGCGGACGTGGCGGGGCATTGTCGGGCCCCGCGGCTCTCGCGCGCAGCGAGTTCATCGTCGCGGCCGATCTCGATTCCGGCGAGCGTGAGGCCCGCATTTTTCTCGCGGCGCCGCTCGAGCGCCGACTGCTGGAGCAGCACCTCGGTCACCTCGTCACCACCGAGGACGAAGTGACCTGGGACGTGCGGGCGGGTGCGGTTGTCGCACATCGCGTGCGGCGCCTCGATGCGCTGGTCCTGGCCGACGAGCCGCTGCGCAACGTGTCCGCCGATAGCACGCGTGCCGCCATGCTCGCGGGCATCCGCGCGCTCGGGCTCCAGTCGCTCCCCTGGAATCGCGACCTCGAGCAATGGCGCGCGCGCGTGGCGCTGGTGCGTGCGCACCTGGGCTTCGCGCGAGGCAGCGACTGGCCCGACGTTTCGGACGACGCGCTGCTCGCGTCGCTCGAGGACTGGCTCGCGCCCTGGCTGGACGGCATCACCCGGCGCGATCACCTCGCACGCATCGATCTGCAAGGCGCACTGTACGGACTGCTCGACTGGAACCGGCAGAGACAGCTCGACGAGCTGGCGCCCACGCACCTCACCGTGCCGAGCGGCTCGCGTATCGCCATCGACTACAGCGGCGGGACGCCGAAGCTCTCGGTGCGCCTGCAGGAAGTGTTCGGCTTGATGGAATCGCCGCGCGTTGCCGGCGGCGGAGTTCCTGTGACCATGGAGCTGCTGTCCCCGGCGCGCCGGCCCGTGCAGGTCACGCAGGATCTCGCGAGCTTCTGGGCGCGCACCTATCAGGACGTGAAAAAGGAACTCAAGGGCCGCTACCCCAAGCATTCCTGGCCCGACGACCCGTACGCGGCAACGCCGACTCGAAAAGTGCGACCGCCTGGCGCGCGTTGAAGGGTCCGCGCGTTTTCCGCGCAAGGAATAGGAGATTCAAAGGGCTGTACGCGCGCGGCAAACCTGGATGCTGCCGCTGGAGCGCCTTTCAGCAGGCGAAGGTCGCACATACGTCGACACGTCAGCGGTTTTCTCGATGGTCCTTACCAACGACCCGGCTAATCGCCGGCAAGAGTTCTGCCTGATGCGGATGTGGCACGAGTAACGGCCGGTCGGAAGGCCTATTCCCACCGTACGAACAGTTCCGTCGCGATGCCTAAGCTGCCCCGTCATCGTGAACAGCGGCCTCAATGTCCGCGGCGAACCCATTCCCTGCATGCCGTAGGACAGCTGTCGTCGCTTCATGGGCGCGGGTAGAGACGTGATTGTCGCGGACAACGCCTGTCTGTCTCTAGAAGGCCCGGCAGCCCGCGCACATCAAGAGTCGCTGCGAGGACCGATTTGCCTTCGACCAGTGATTCCGAAGTGTGACGCAGGTCCGGAATTTACTGATCGCTGCTCGCCTCCGGGTGTCGCACTCCGGATCATCGAGAGGGCGCTCAGTAGGGGCGCGCGATGATCGGCAATTGGAACAGGCAGTCACCATGCGGATATTGACGCTTTGCTACGAGTTTCCTCCTCTCGGCGGTGGCGGCGGACGCGTCGTTCACGGCCTGAGCCGTGAACTCGTCCGCCTGGGGCATGAGGTCACCGTCGTCACGATGGGGTACCGAGGACTGCCTGAACGGGAGATGGTTGACGGCATCGATGTGCACCGTGTGCCCGGCATCCGGCAAAGGCTATATCAGTGCTCGATACCCGAGGTGGCCTGTCACTTGCCGATGGCGGCGCGCGTCGCGCGGCGGTTGCTGGACGAACAGCGGTTCGACCTCGCTCACGCGCACTTCATTTTTCCGGACGGACTTAATGCCCTGGGCCTCTACCGCCGAGCAGATTTGCCGTTCCTCATTACGGCACACGGGTCGGACGTGCCGGGATACGACCCTCACCGGTTACGCGTGGCGCACACCGTGCTGGCGCCGATATGGCGATCCATCGTCGGCGCCGCCGCTATCGTTACCTGCCCCAGCGGAGTGCTGGCGCAACTGGTCCGCGACAACGCACCTGACGCTCGGATCGAGGTCATCCCGAACGGCCTTGACGTCGGCAGCCTGGATCCGCTGAGGCAGCGGCGAAAGCAGATCCTCGTCGTGTCGAAGATGCTGGAACGGAAAGGGATTCAGTATCTCATTCGCGCCTTGGCTGGCACGGACCTGGGGTTCGAGGTCCACGTCGTCGGGGACGGGCCTTACATGCCCGAAATCCGTCGGACCATCGCCGAGACCGGGGCCGTCGTTCGCCTGTGGGGCTGGCTCGACAACGACTCTGAGGAACTCGCACAGCTCTTCCGAACTTCGAGCATCTTCGTCCTGCCCTCCGAATCCGAGAACTTCCCCATCGTGCTGCTCGAGGCCATGAGGGCCGGACTCGCCATCGTGACAACACGGGGCACGGGCTGCGCGGAAGTGGTCGGAGATGCTGCCTTGTCGGTCGAGCCACGCAGCGCCGAGGCCATCCGTGCCGCTATCGCGCGATTGGCAGGCGACCCCGAATTGTGCAAGTCCCTTGGAGCGGCTTCCCGGGCGCGGATCGAGGCGAACTTCAGCTGGGCGGCGGTTGGCAAGCAATACTTGGAGGCATATCACCGCTGCTTGAAATCTGCGCCGGAGTATCGCCCAGCGACGGCGCATTCTGCGTCCAAAGCCGCACCGCACGAGAGCTGGTCTCGATGAGATCCGAGCCCCATCGGTCCCGGCGAGACCTCGTCAGCCGCGGCAATGCGCTCGACTACGTCGCCGCAGCGGCCAACCGTGGCTGGTATCGGGCGCGGGCCTACGCCCGGCCCCTCGTGCGCTGGCGTGTGCCGGTCGCGAGGATAACGGGAACCGTGGCCGGCACCACGCATGAGGGAACGATCGTGGTCGCCGGCTGGAAACGCACGGTGGCGTATTACGCCAGTCGGTTCTTCGAGACGATGAGCGAGCCGGTGACGATTGCCAATGTTCCGGTCCTGCGTCTCCCGACCGTATTGAAAGCCGCCAGGGAAGACTGTGACCTCGTCGTGGCGCGGGTGCCTGGTCCCGGATCGCACCAGCTTTTCGATGACTTCTACCTCCACGTGCCTGAAGCCGTGGACGCCCGCCTCGAAGTTCCGGCCGACTCGTCGGCCCTCGCGCTAGCGAGTACTCGGGCCCGGCGCAATGTCGGACGCGTGCGGGACAACGGCCTGACCTGGACCGTATCGACGGATGAAGCGGACTTCCCGTCTTTCTACCACGATTTCTATGTCCCCTTCCTGCGCACGCGTTACGGTGACCTAGCGCACGAGGTGGACCGGGCGACCTTGCTGAGGGCGTATCGGCGCGGCTGCATCCTCTGGGTGCACAAGGACGGGCGACGGGTGGCTGGCGCACTCTTCCAACCGCATGGCCCGGTTCTCGGATGGCTAGTGATGGGCGCGCTTACGGAGGGTGAGGATGCCGCAAAGATCGGGGCGCTGAGCGCGATCTACCTGTTCGGCGCGGAATGCGCTGCCCAGCATGGGTTTCGCTGGCTGGACTTGGGATTCAGCAAGGCATCGCCACGCGACGGCGTGCTCAGTCACAAGGCCAGCTGGGGCGCTCGAGTCTACTGCCCGTGGAAGGTGGATCACGACCTGCTGGTCGGCTGGCGGACGCTCAGCGACGATGTGGCGAACTTCCTCAATGACACGCCGCTCATCTTTCGCGAGGGACCGGCGTTATCGGCCGTCACGGCATTGAGCGCCGACGATCGTATCAGGGCCGCCGACCCTATCGCCGTCGGGCAGAAGATCGCCATGCACGGGCTCAGCAACGTCTACGTTACCGGCGTGCCCGCAGGTCGGGTGCACAGCTCGCAAGGGAAAGTCGGGACCGTTGTTCATGCGGTACCAGCCGGCTCCTCCATGGAGTTTCGCCGGATCGCAAGGCAAATGTCTGCCAGCGGCTTCCCGGCAATTTCCGCTGGCGACACCCAGGCCGTCGAGCGACTGAGTCAAGCCGGCCAGACATCATGATGACCTTGCGCCCGGAGCCGGCGGACCAGGATGCCGTCGGAAGCGCGGCCGACGCTGTCCGGGCGGGGTTGGAAGGGAAGCGTCCTCTTCGCATCGTCATTCTTTCGGGCGATGCGGATGCCAATCTCGGTGACCGGGCAATCCTGCAAGCCATGGTTCACGAGCTCCGCAGCATCCGACCGACTGCCAGAATCGCAGTGGTGTCCTCGCCAGGCTCCCGGTTGGGCGTCGAGGTGACGGAGATTCGCCGCGGCCCGCTCGGCTTCGTAAAGCTGTGCGTTACCTGTGCCCGCAGCGACCTCGTACTGTGCGGTGGTGGCGGCCTGTTCCAGGACGATGACAGCCTGATCAAGATGCCCTACTGGTGCCTCCGGGTCCTTCTGGCACGCCTGCTCTCGGGTCGTGTCGTTGGATACTCCCTCGGTGTCGGGCCACTGCGATCCTTGACTAGTCGCCTCGCCGCTCGCCTGGCTTTCGCTGCGATGGCGTCGGTTTCCGCCCGGGATCCTCTCGCCCAGCATGCGGCACAGTCCTTGACCGCAAAGCGGGTGTCAGTCGTGCCTGATCCGGCGCTTCTTCTGCCGAAGGCCCAGCAAGAAACCGTAAGGGGCTGGCTGGCCGCCAATGGGGTGCCGCTACATGGGAAGACACTGATCGGCGTGGCGGTCCGGCGCTGGTTCCCGCCTGGTCGTCGGATCGTTCCACATATGGTCCGGAGCCGACTCGCGCCTGGCCGACAAGCGCTCAGCCCGGAATCAGAGCGTCTCGCAGCGCTGCTGGGGCGTGTTCTGGACGAACTCATCCGCAGGCACGACGCGCATGTCCTGCTCATGCCGTCCTATGGCGCATCGCATGAGGGAGACCTGGCGATGTCGCGTGCCGTGATCGCGAGCATGTCGGAGTCCAAGGTCCAGTTGCTCGAGGTCGACGAGCCGACCCTCTACAAGGGAATCGCGTCGGTTCTGCAATTGTTCCTGGGCGGCCGCATGCATCCGACCATCTTCGCGGCATCAACCGGCACGCCGGTCGTTGGCCTTTCCTACAACCAGAAGTTCCAGGGCTTTTTCGGGATGCTGGGCCTTGGCCACCAGGTGATGGACGTCATCGATTTCACCAGCAATGAGAGAGTCGAAGACCTCGTCAACCTGGCATCGGCTGCGCTCAGCGGACCGACGGTTTCGCGCGAACACGTGGACCAGCTCGTTGAGCGCGTCCGCTGCCACAACCGCGCGATCCTTGGAACCCTGCCGTGAGTACCGTCGCCGCGGCTCGAGCCGCGTGGTCCGTACTGCGCTCGCCGCGCATCGACCGCTCGGCGTTACGACGGCTGCAGGAACACAAGCTCCGCCGTGTCGTGAATCACGCCTGGCAGCACGTGCCCTACTACAGGCGCTTGTTCGACCGGGCCCGGGTGGATCCCTCCACCGTCCGAACGATCGGGGATCTGTCGAGGCTTCCGGTCACCTCCAAGAAAGACCTGCTCGAAGCGGGCAGCGATGCTTTCAGTCGCTTCTATCCGCCGGACAAGCTGGTGACTCATCGCACGACCGGTTCGACCGGTGAGCCGATGACGATGCGTTTCGACCGTCATTTCGAGCGCGTGCGTAGTATGGTCTTCCTGCGGGCCCTGCTGGCGGCGGGTTATCGCCCGGGCGAGCGCCTCCTGATGATGAAGCCGGGCCACTCCAAGAGGCCTCCCGCATGGATCGGATGGGAAGCCGTCAGTTTTGACGAGTCCCCTGAGGCCATGCTCGAGCGAATCGGCCGGACTCGGCCAGCGATGCTTTACGGCTGGGTGACGCCCATCCGCGAGCTTGCGGTGCACATGCGAAATTCCGGCGTTCGCATCCAGGGCCTGCGCGCGGTAGTCACAACCGCAGAGACCCTGGACGAGACCACGCGCGTGGACCTGAAGAAGGCTTTCGGCGCTGACCTATACGACTTCTACGGTCTGACGGAAATGGGAACCGTCGCCTGGGAGTGTTCGCGCCACGATGGACTGCACGTATCGGAGGACGTCGTCCATGTCGAGGCGGACCGTGTGGGCGCAAGCGGCAACGAAGCAACGATGATCATGACCAGTCTGGAGCTCACGGCGATGCCGCTGATCCGCTACCAGACTGGAGACCTCGCCGTGTCGCTGGACGCCAGGCCCTGCGCCTGCGGCCGCCTGTTCCACCGCATCCGGCAGGTCAGCGGCCGCATGGTCGATTGCCTGCAGCTGCCGGGAGGACAACTGCTGTCTCCCTACAGCGTGACGCTCGCGCTGGAGCCGGTTCAGGGTCTCACCCGCTACCAGGTCCTGCAGGAGCAGCCCGGCTCGCTCCTCGTCCGCTACGAGGCGGCGGCTGCCGCGCCAGCGATGGCGGTGCCCGAGGCCATCAGGAGTGCTCTGGTCGGACTCGTGGGGCACGACGTGCGGATCGAGACCCGGCGCGAAGACTCGATCAGCCCTCCATCGGGACGGAAGTTTCGAGTCGTCGAGTCGCTAATCAAGGCGGAGTGACTATGGATCGCCGCCACCAGATTCTTGCGCAGATGTCCTACGCTGCCGCGGCGCGCTACATATCCCAAGGCCTCAGGATCGTGCGGGGAATCGGGCTAGCCCATTTCCTGGGTCCCGCCGGGTTCGGCTTGTGGAACGCGATGCGAATCGTCCTGCAGTTCTGCGGCTATGCCGAGTTGGGGGCGCGCAGCGGGATGCTTCAGCATGCGACGTATGCCGAAGCGACGAGACAAACCGATCACGCGAACCGTCTGCGGGGCACGGCCGCGACGGTCAATCTGGTCGGCGCCATCGCGGTGGCCGCGGGAATTGCGTTTGTCATTTCGATCCCCGGCCTCGCCATCGGCGATCGATGGCTCTGGGTGGCCCTGGCCGGGCTCGTGGTCACACAGAACATGTGGATGTACCTGCAGTCATCCCTGCGTTCCCAGAGGAGGTATGGCCTCTGCAGCTCTTTGTCCATCCTGATGGCGACGCTGTCAACGGGCTTGGGCGTCCTCGGCGCGTACTGGTACGGAATCGCCGGCTTCCTGGCGGCGCTGATCCTGTGCTACCTGCTCGCCTACACGACCTCGTTCTGGTTTGCGGGGCAGTTCCCAAGGCTGGTGGTCGACCGGGACCAGGCGTCACGGCTGATACGCACCGGCTTCCCGATCATGGTGGGCGACCTGTTGAAGGTACTCATGTGGAACGTGGACAAGATTCTCGTCTGGATACTGATGGGAAAGCACGCTCTCGGCATTTACGCGCTGCAGTCCACGATTACGAACGCCATCATGCTGCTACCGGCAGGGATCTCGGAAGTTCTCTATCCCCACGTCGTCGCCGGGATAGGCCGCAGCAAGTCGATCGACACTTCCCGGCGATACCTGACCGACGGGGCGGATCTGCTGAGCCGTGCGATGTGCCCCATTCTGGCGGTCGCCTTTCTCGTCCTGCCCCTTCCGATTCGATGGTTACTCCCGGCCTACCACGAGACCGTCGCACCCGGTCAGGTGCTGGTACTGGCTACGTTTTTCCCGATTGCCGGCACGGTCGCGGGTTCAGTCCTGGTGGCCCTCGGCGGGCAGCGCGTACTGCTCGCGGCGTCGGCGGCCGGAGTCATCGTCGCCGGGATCGGCGCAGGTTTGGCGATCCAGTCGGGCGGCGGATACGTCGCGATTGCGCTCGGGGCCGCTGCGGGTCTGTTGACGCGCGCTGGTATCTCGACCGCAGCCGCAATGACACGCGCCGGGTTGGAGACGCCAGCGCGGATTGGATTCCTGGCGCGGCTCGCATCGAGATTCGCCTTGCTGGTCCTGGTGGTCGCGGGTGCCGCCTGGGCGGTTCCCGCTGCCCCGGACTCACTGCTTCTGGATTGCCTCCTGACGACCCTCCGTTGCACGCTCGCGCTGGCGGTGTTCGCGCCTGGAATGCTGAAGGCATGGCGAACGCAGCGGCGGAATGGCTGGCTGGCCGCTGCTCGGCCTGTCGGCGACGAGACAACGAGCCATGCCTGATACAGCGGCCACGCCAGACCTCTACGCCGGCCCCGACCTCGAGCACGCATACGAGGAATCGGTCGCAAGGTCTGCCGTGGCTCGTACGGATTCGTCGCGGCCACGCAGCTGGACTGCGGCGGCATGGGCTGCTCGCTCCGCCCTGCTCCATGTCCGGCGCAAGGTCTCGAGTCTGGCAACCACGTCGTGCTACGAAGTACAGGGTCTCGGGCGTCCGATTAACTCGACAGATGACGTCCGCGTCCGCTACGTAGGGGAAAGAAAAAACATCGGATTTCTGGTCAGCGCGTGCTTCAGCGAGTTCAAGGTCTCCAGCGAACGCGCTCTCGGACCCCTCGAGGCAGCGGCGGCGGTGCGTCGCGCGGGCCAGGACGAGGACATGCTGCTGGTCGACGCCGAGTCCCCATTGATGTCCCCGGGTGTTCCGGCGCTCCGCCTGCCGCCCTGGGTCAGACAGAGAGTTTCGCTGCCCACGAGCTGGCCGGACTTCGTCTCCAGCCTGTCGCGGGGCACCCGCAGAGAAATCGCCCGCTGCCTCAGAAAATACCGCTATCAGGCGCGTGTCGCCGACTCGCACGCCGCCTTCGAGCGATTCTACCGGGATCTTTACCAGCCTCATGTGGTCCGGCGGTTTGGCGCAGAAGCCTTCGTCATTGACGAAGCGACGTTCCACCGCGAAAGAGCCGGTACGCAACTCATCGAGCTGGTGCACGACGGCGAGGTGGTGGCCGGCAACGTGGTTCGCTCTGCGGGTGATACCACCTGGATACTCTGGTGTGGATTTTCGAGCCTGGTTGACAGTCGAGGACTCAAGGGCGTCACGGATGTTCTTGACTACTTCTCGCTGCTCGACGCGGCTCGCCGCGGAATCAAGCAAGTCGATTTCGGGCGCAGCCGCCCACGTCTGAACGATGGTCCGCTGACTTACAAGTCGAAATGGAATTCCGAGGTTCGCCTCGGAGTCCTTAAGAAACCGCCGCTGTTGATCGTCCCCCGGAATCTCGGCGCGCCGGTTGCGAAGTCACTGGCACGGAATCAGTGGGTCACGCGGGTCGGAGGGTCACTCGTCGTCGTCGTGCTTTTCGATCAGGGGCCTGTCTCCGAGGACGACGTCAGGCTGGCCTGCCAGCGTTATCGCCACCCTGGCATCAGCCGCCTGCGCCTATGCGCCGCTCAAGGATTCGGGTTCCGTGTGAAAACGAGCGCGTGGTCTTCAGAAGGGATCGACCTCGTGGACCTGGACGCGGCGCGCGACCCTGTCCGACGCTACCTTGGAGAGTAGCTGTCCGCCGGATTCGCCGGTGTCGGTCGCAGATGGCGCAGGTCAGGCTCCGCCAGGATCCCCGGCACCTAGCGACCTGCCAATGCCGAACGGTGCCCAATATGAATACTGATACAGAGTTGGCATCGGGTCCCGGACATCCCACGTGAGGTGGGCATCCGCGGTAAGCCCGGAGCGCACGGCACGGGCACCCCAGCGCACGGCCTCGTGAAACGAGATCTCGCCGCGGGCCCGGGCCTGCCGCATGCCGTGGATGTCACCAAACGTCCACGCGTAACGCACGCCGGTGGGATAGTCCATGACCGCCGTGGAGTTGCGGCCAATGCGTCCTGTGGCGATCTCGCAGGCCATGCGCGCGAGGTCGAGCCCGCAACGGTCCGCGATCAGGAAGTTCGCTCCCAGTCGCGGATTGAGCTCGAGGAAGTGAAACTGCCCCGCGTCGCGCCGCAGGAACTGCAGGCAGCCGACGCCCGTGTAATCTAGGGCGCGAACAAGCGCCGCCGAGTAGCGATCCAAGGTCGGGTCAGGGACGACCGACATGCCCTCTACGGCGAACCCAGTGTCATCCATGCGATCGGTGCGGATGATCAGGACCTCCACGCGGCCGAGAATCCGTCCTTCGCTTGCGGCAAAATAGACGTTGTGGCGCGGGCCCGGCGCGAATCGCTGCACGAGCAACTCACGATGCCCTTCGGGCCAGACCGGGAACGCTCGGTTCAATTCCGCCCGATCCGTACATATGACCGCCTTCTTGCCACCTGGCAGGCGCTCAGGGCCCGATCCGATGGGGCGGATGATTGAGGGCAACCCAATTTCGTCGACGGCCGCCTGCAGCTCTGGGAGGCTGGTCACGCCGGCATACGGCTCCAGCGGCACGCCGGTCGAGGCCGAAAGCGCAAACATGCGCGTCTTGTCGAGGCAGGTCTCGACGATCGTGGGGGGGACGATCACTGGCGTCACTGAATCCGGAAGCCGGCGCAGCTCACGCGCCAGCAGCGCGACGCTTGCCTGATGGACGGGCATGAGCAATGAGATGTCCGGGCGACTCCGCAGGAATTCCGTCAAAGCCCCTAAGAATGCCTCCGACTCTCCGAGGGGAGGGTGGTGCCAGGTCTCGGCGCAGTATCGGGACCGCTCGGCGAAGGAGGCATCCCGGAACAGGCCTACGATCACCCGGTAGCCGGCCCTGCCGAGCGAACGAACGACCGCGATCGAGGGGCGGTAGTTGCCGACGAGCAGAATCGACGTCATGCGGTTCATTCAAAGCCCCACTGCATCCGGCCACGCACGTACCAACCCGGAGACTCAATCATCGCCGCCACCGTAAAGCCGCGCAAATACCCCGTCCCTCGCGGCAAGTTGCTCCGGCGGGCCGGCCTCTTCGACCCTCCCATTAGACAGCACTACGACCTGGGTCGCGTGTCGAATCGTGTTCAGAGTCGTGCCAATCGAATCGGGGGGTGAATTGTTTCACGCGGACATCCGTCAGAACCTCGCGTCGTCTGGTGCGCCGATCGGTGGCAACGATTCTTTCATCGCGGTCCATGCGCTGCAGCAGCAAGCCACGCTGGTCACGGACAACGTCGCCGAGTTACAGCATGTGCCTGGACTGCACATCGAGAACTGGGTCCGCCCAGTCTGACCCGATGAGGCGCGAGTCCTCATTCCGAGGCTTCGCCCACAGCAGGCAGGACGACGCGACGCCCGGCCGCTATTCGGCCCGCAACGCCTCGACGGGATCCATCCCGGCGGCACGCAGCGCCGGCAGGATACCGGCGATCACTCCGATCACCAGCGACAACCCGGCCGACAGCACGATGAAGAACGGTGAAAAGCTGACGGGCAGCTTGCTCACCAGCTGACCGAGCAGCCAGGCGCCTCCCGTGCCGATGACGAGTCCCGCGAGGCCGCCAAGAAACGACAGCACGACAGCTTCGGCCAGGAAGATCCCGAGAATCTGCTCGCGCTCCGCACCGAGTGCGCGCAGCAGCCCGATCTCGCTCGTGCGCTCACGCACGCCGATCGTCATGATCGTGAAGATGCCCACGGCGCCGACCAGCAGCGAGATGCTGCCGAGCGCACCGACCGCGAACGTCAGTACGCTCAGCACGCCGCCGAGGGTGTCGATCATTTCCTGCTGCGTGGTGACCGTGAAGTCGGTGTCGCCGTGGCGGGCCTGCAGCACCCGCTCGATCCCGGCGCGAACCTCCTCGACCGGGGCGCCTTCCTCGTACATCACGTCGATCTCGAACAGGCTGTCGCGATTGAACAGCTCGAGCGTGCGTGCCGCGGGCAGGAAGACGGTGTCGTCGAGATCGAGTCCGACCATCGTCCCTTTAGGCGCCATCACGCCGACGACACGATAGCGCTCGCTGCCCACGCGCACGTTGGCGCCGAGGGCATTGTTCTCGCCGAACAGTTCGTGCGCCATCTTCGCGCCCAGCACGGCCAGACTGCGCGGCGCGCGAGGATCGTCGGGCGGCAGGTACGCTCCCTGCGCGACTTCGAAGCGGAAGGCGTCGGCGAATTCGTAACCGGTGCCGTACACCGTGACGCGACGTTTGCGGCCGAGCGCCTCCACCTCTGCGTTGCCCTGCACCATCGGCGTGACGGCGGTGACGTACGGCAGGTGACGCAGCGCCTCGCTGTCGTCGATCGTGAGGGGCCGCACCGTGCCGAAGACGCCGATCGCCCCGCCCATGGTCTTCGCCGTGCCCGGGTTGATGCCGATGATGTTGGTGCCGAACTGCGTGAACTCCGACAGCACGAAGCGATGCACGCCTTCTCCGATGGACGTCAGCAGCACGACGGCGGCAACGCCCACGGTGATACCCAGCCCGGTGAGTACAGCTCGCGTGCGCTGGGCGGCCACCGAGCCGCTCGTCATCCGGATGAGGTCGGTAAAGCGCATGGGCTATTTGCGGCCCGACAGCGCAGTGACGGGATCGAGGCGAGCGGCCCGCCGGGCCGGCAGCAGGCCGAAGACGACGCCGCTCGCGACGGCAATGCCCACCGCCATGAGCACGGCCCACACCGGCGCACCCACGGGTAATGACGGATAGATCCTGCCGATCGCCCAGCTGGCGGCATAACCCAGCGCGAGACCGACCGCTGCGCCGGCAATGGAGAGCAGAATCGCCTCGGCGAGGAAAATCGCGGTGATCTGTGCCTGGCGGGCACCAAGCGCTTTCAGCAGGCCCACCTCGGCCGTGCGCTGGCTCACGGCTACGAGCATCACGTTCATGATGAGGATGCCGGCCACCGCGAGGCTGATCGATGCGATGCCGGCGAGTGTCAGCGTGAGCGCCGTGAAGATCCTGTCGAACGTCGCGAGCACGGCGTCCTGGGTGATGACGGTAACGTCTTCCTCACCCTGGTGGCGTTGCATCAGGGTGGCACGGACGGCTTGCTGCACCCGCGGCATCGCATCGCGATCACGCGACTGCACGAGGATGCGGAACAGCGATTCGGTGTTGAACAGCTGCTGCGCCGCGCTCACCGGCACCAGCACCAGCTCCTGCAGGTCGAACCCGATGGCGCGTCCCGAGTCGCCCAGGATGCCGATGACCCGGAAGCGCCGTTCGCCGACCCGGACCGCCTGGCCCAGGGCGTCGCCCCGCGGGAAGAGTTCCCTGCGGACCTTGCTGCCGATGACGCACACCGCCATGTCGCGATCGAGTTCGCCGGGAGGCAGAAAGTCGCCTTGCGCCATGCGCAGGTTGCGGATCGTCAGGAAGTCGGAGTTCGTGCCGATGACCGGCACCTCGCGTGAGAGCTCCCCGGCCGAGACGGGCGCGGAGCCGATTACGAGCGGCGCAATGCGCTCGACGTCCGGCAGCCGCAGCAACGCCCCGGCATCGCCCAGTGTCAGGTCGCGCGGTGTCTCGCCGGCGAACATCCCGGGTTGAATGCCCGTCGTCTCGGATCGCCCCGGCAGCACGATCAGGAGGTCGGTACCCAGCGCCCGGAATTCGCCGGTCACGTAGCGCCGCGCCCCTTCGCCGAGCGACGTCAGGACGACCACCGAGGCAACGCCGATCGCCATCGCGATCAGCATCATGAGGCTGCGCATCCGGGCGCGGGCCAGCGATTCGGTCGCGAGGTGCAGAAGGTCGCGTGCCTTCATGGCGGCGCCGCCTCCGGAGCGGTGCGCTGGTCGATGACGACTTTGCCGTCGCGCATGCGGACGTGGCGCCGGGCCCGGGCGGCGACCTCGTCGTCGTGTGTAACGACCAACAGCAGGAGGCCGCGCGCATTCAAGGCCTCGAGCGATTTCAGCACGTCCGCGCCCGAGACGTGGTCGAGGTTGCCGGTGGGCTCATCGGCGAGCAGCACCGTCGGCTCCATGATCATCGCGCGGGCGATGGCGACGCGCTGCCGTTGTCCACCCGAGAGCTGGTCGGGGCGATGATGTGCCCGGTCGGTCAGGTTCAGGTCGGTGAGCACCTTGTCCACCCGCAGGCGTCGCTCGGCCGGCGGAACGGAGGCGAGCACCATCGGCAACTCGATGTTCTCGAAGGCCGTCATGCGCGGCACCAGGTGAAACGACTGGAAGATGAAGCCGATCTTGCGCGAACGCATCGCGGCCAGTTCATCGTCACTCATGCCGGTGGTATCGCGGCCGTCGAGCACGTAGCCGCCGGACGTCGGCCGATCGAGCAGGCCGATGACGTTCAGCAGCGTGGACTTGCCGGAGCCGCTCGGCCCCATGATCGATACGTAATCGCCGGCAGCGAACGCGAGGCTTACGTCGTCGAGCGCCTTGACGAGTTGCTCGCCGACCTGGAAATGCCGGCTGACCGCGCGTAGGTCAATCATCTGCACTTGCTTGCGGTCAGCGGCTGACGGCCGGGACGCCATCCGCGAGGCCTTCCCGGTCGATCGAGACGACGACACGGGCGCCGGGTTGCAGGCCGCGCAGGATCTCCGTGAGTTCCCAGTTGCCGAGGCCCGTCTTGACCTCAGTCAGCTTCACGCGACCGGACTCGAGCACGTAGACCTTGCTGCCCTCGATGAGCGCGCGCGTCGGGACGCGCAGCACGTCCGTGCGCTCGGCGATGATGATCTCGACGTCGGCGCTGTAGCCGGGCAGCAGGTTGGCGCCCTCGTGCTCGTCGATCTCGGCTTCCACCTCGACGGTGCGCGCCTGCTTTTCGGTGTCGAGCACGTAGGGGGCGACGCGGCGCACGTGCGCTGCGAAATGGCGTTCCTTGAATGCATCGAGCGTGACGCGCGCGCCCATGCCCTCCTTGACGCGGGGCGCATCCACTTCGTCGATCGGCGCGGTGACGTAGATGCAGCTGGCGTCGACGAGGTCCACGGCCGGCGGAGTCGGTATGCCGACCGGCGACGGTGTGATGAATTCGCCGATCTCCCCATTGATCTCGGCGACGATGCCGGGGAACGGTGCGCGCAGGCGTGTCCGTTCGAGGCTGGCGTTGGCAGCGTCGATGCGCGCGCTGGAAACCTTGACCTGTTCGTTGGCGGCGCGGCAGGCGGCCGCCAGGCCATCGGCCTGGCCCGTCGCGCGCTCGGCCAGCTCGACCGACACGAGTTTGTCCTGCACGAGTCGGGAGAGCCGCGCGGATTCACGGCGCGCGGTCGCCGCGTCGATGCAGGTCTGGTCCCGACGGGCCTTGGCCGCTTCGGCGTCCCTCACTGCGAGATCGAGATTGGCACGGATGTCGTCGTTCCAGAGCTCGAGGAGCAGTTGCCCCTTCGCCACGCGATCGCCTTTCTTCACCGGCAGGCGTGCGATCTGTCCGGCAGAGGGTGGCGCCATGCGTGCCCGCTCACAGGCTTTCACCGTGCCGGCGCGAGTATTGGTGACGGTCTCCGCCACGGGGCCACGCGCGGCCTCGACGGTCTCGACCGAAATGGGTTGCGCGCGCCCCAGCCAGAGCGCGAGTCCGACGGCGAGTGCCGCTACCACTGCGAGTCCGGACAGCAGCCGAACGTTCTTCCTGGTCATGTTCCCGTCCCCGCCCGGTCTTGCAAGCCGTCGCATGCATTGCAACATTGCCAAAGCCCGCACGCAATTCGGGCCGGCCGTGACTTAGACTGCGGTGCCGTGAGTTCTCCGCACGTCATTGCTACTAGTCGCTTGGGGTCCGTGGGCCCGGTGGCCGGACTGCGTCTCGTTGCACTGCTGGCGCTGACAGCGCTGGCGTCGGCTTGTGCGCCGTTCCAGCCGGCGACGACGCCGCCACCGGTGGGTGGCGGGGTGCCCGACGCGGGCACGCAGCTGGTTGGGGCTGCGATGGCTCAGCTCGGAGTTGCTTATCGCTACGGCGGAGCCGCGCCAGAGCAAGGCTTCGACTGCAGCGGGCTCGTCACCTACGTGTTCGGCCAGCAGGGCATCGCGGTGCCGCGCACGGCGGCTCAGCAGTTCGCCGCTGCCCGTGCGGTGCGCGAAGGTGATCTGCGGCCGGGCGATCTGGTGTTCTTCCGCCTGGCCGGGCCGGGCGGTGACGTCTCCCACGTCGGCATCTACACGGGGCAGGGCCGGTTCGTGCACGCGCCGCAGTCCGGCAGGCGTGTCAGCGAAGCGAGCCTCAGTGACGAGTATTACCGCGCGCGTCTGGTCGGTTACGGCCGTTTCCCGGCGCCAGTCGAGTCGCATTCAGCGGCGCGTTAGGGTCGTTGGCTTCGCCTCGCTGCAGCGCTGTCAGCCATCCCGACGGCTTGGACCACGGTTAGCGGTCCGCCTTCCGGACGTGTCCGCGGGGACGCCGTAAACCCGTCCCTGGGGGCTCCGGCCGCGACGTC
>Ga0315297_10000365_pt1 | contig 26023 bp, 21 predicted proteins | sample YL17G15_0_MG_FD_203628 | JGI IMG/M metagenome (GOLD analysis project Ga0315297, IMG submission 203628) | Sediment microbial communities from Yellowstone Lake, YNP, Wyoming, USA - YL17G15_0 | ecosystem: Environmental > Aquatic > Freshwater > Lake > Sediment | place: USA: Wyoming | collected... | reverse complement strand
TAGATCTGGAACAGCGTAGATTAACCCATCCTGCTTGTCTTGGCGGCATAGAAGGCAATGTGGATAAGCTGGTGGTTCATCGTATGAAAGGACGCGGGTGTTCCTGGCGTTTACGAGGACTACGTGCAATTTTGGCTTTATGTCGAAACTGTGATCAGTTAAAACTTCATGCCTATCATTATCTTCCAACTCAAACACCTGAGAAAATTATTCATCGCTTATCCAATCTGGAGGTAGAATACTCAGAAGCCTTACAAAAGTCGATGCCAATCTTTCGCGGACCTGATCAAGACAAACCCTGGGTCAAGTCCCTTCACAGGTATGTCCATGGTCGCTAATCTCTCTCTTTCCAATCTATGGAAATTTGATACAGTAACGTTGGTATTGTTAGCGCAACTTGAAAAGTGAACCGATAACAGTTGAAAAGTGAACTGTATCCAGTTGAAAAGTGAACAGGGCGCAACTTGAAAAGTGAACCATCCAAACTTGAAAAGTGAACTGTGGATATGGTACATGATGAACCAGAAAGGAACTCATCATGGCACAAATCCACACGAAATTCAGCACGGAGCAGATCAAGGTATTGTATAGCTCATATGAGCAAGGCCACATCAGCCGCAATGAAATCGAGAACACACTTGGGATTGGCAAGACGCGTTTCTTCGCTTTGCTCAAACAGTTTCGTAATCCATCCAGTGGCTTTTCGATCGATTACCAGAGAAAAAGCCCGGCTCGCTTGAGTGTCGAAGCAGAAGACATGATCCAAACGGAACTGCTACGGGAAAAAGAATTGGTAGAAGATAGTGAGTTGCCCATCTACAGTTACAACTATGCTGCCCTGGCTGATCGTCTCAAAAAAGGTGGGGTACAGGTATCCACCACCACGATCATCAAACGAGCCATGCGCTTGGGCTGTTACCAGGCCAAAAAGAAGAAAAAAGCGCTCCACGATCGGGAGGTAATCACTAGTGCGGCTGGCGATTTGATCCAGCATGATGCATCACTGCACAAATGGTCCCCTTATGCGTCTGAGAAATGGACGCTGATCTCATCCCTGGATGACTACAGCCGCATGCTAATGTATGCCGATCTGGTTGCATCCGAGACCAGCTGGGCGCATATCCAGGCTGTCCAATATCTCATGCAGTCTTTTGGCATTCCCCACCAGTATTATGTCGATAACTTACGGGTATTCCGCTTCATCCAACATCGCGATAGTGTCTGGAAGAACCTGGTGCTTGGCACGGATGATGTCAATACCCAATGGCGCCAGGTGTTGGCTTTGATGAATACACATGTGATCTATGCTTTATCCCCACAGGCCAAGGGCAAAATTGAACGCCCATATCGTTGGATGCAGGATCGCATTGTGCGCACCTGCGCCTTGGAACGCATTACTTCTTTAGCAGATGCTCGTGTGGTTTTGCGGGAGGAAGTCCATCGCTACAATTACCTGCAAGTGCACTCGACCACCCAAGAAATCCCAGCTATCCGTTTCGAAAAAGCCCGCCAGGAGTATAAGTCGCTGTTCCGGCCCTTCATTTTACCCAAGCCTTTTACCTTAGCCAAAGATGTGTTTTGCATTCGCCTGAAACGCATCGCCAATGGCTACCGGAAAATCTCTATCGCCGGGCATTCTTTTCAAATCCCTGGCATCGAGCCCCGAGAAGAAGTGGAGGTGCATTTTGTCCCAGACGAAACCAATGACCTGGTCGAGTTGCGCTTTTGGGCAGGCATGAAACTGGTTCACACGGTGAACATGCCTTTCGCTCAGCTTGGTGCTACAGTTCACTTTTGAAGTTTGGTTCAGGTTTGGAAAACTAAGGTGTTCACTTTTCAAGTTTAGTTGAGTTCACTTTTGAAGTTTTCCTAACAGTGCCACCGTTGGTATGTAGATATACTTAATTCCAAGCAAAGCTTCCCAATATACTCGCCCCCTGAATTTTGTGGGATAATTACAAACAAATTATGAGAATATTTGATCATTTTTAACTAAATCCATGGTCCCACTTTCGGAGTAGTCATGCAATTTAGGAAGATCTGTGTTATTGGCTTGGGTTATATCGGTTTACCAACCGCAAGTACTTTTGCTACTCATGGAATACAGGTTGTAGGTGTGGATACCAATCCCAATGTCATTTCCACGATACAGAATGGTGGTATCCACATCAGTGAACCGGGTCTTCGAATTTTGGTCCATGATGCTATAAATTCTGGGAATCTGACGTTAAGTGAAACTCCCGAAACAGCAGATGCATATATCATTTCGGTTCCTACACCATTTTTTGAAGACGACCAGGGAATATATAATGGGAAGTCATATCGCTTGGCAGATATGCGGGCGGTGAAATCTGCAACAGAATCGATCGTCCCACACTTGAAACGGGGGAATCTTGTTGTATTGGAATCAACTTCTCCTCCACGGACCACCATCGACCTTGTACGACCAATCCTTGAGAAATCAGCCTTGAAAGCAGGGTCTGATTTTTACCTGGCATATTCTCCAGAAAGAGTCATGCCTGGGCAAATCATCCGGGAACTTACCGAGAACGCGAGAGTGATTGGAGGAATCGATAAACCATCAGCCGAAGCAGGAAGGGATTTATATGCCTATTTTGTCAAGGGAGAGATCATTCTGACGGATGCAACGATGGCAGAGATGATTAAGCTGATGGAAAATACCTCTCGTGATATAAATATTGCCATTGCAAATGAATTCTCACGATTAGCTCAACGATTTGGCGTTGATATCTGGGAAGCAATCAAGATTGCTAATCACCATCCAAGGGTAAAGATACTAAATCCTGGACCGGGTGTTGGTGGGCACTGCATTAGTGTTGATCCCTGGTTTTTCGTTGAAGCTGCACCGGATTTGACTGAGATAATATCTACTGCCAGACATGTCAATGATAGCCAGCCCCATTTTGTTTTTGAGTTAATCAAAACTACTCTTGGAAATGATCTAAAAGGGAAGCACATCGCAGCCTTAGGTTTAGCATTTAAACCCGATGTGGATGACCTTCGTGAAAGCCCTGCGATCGAGGTAGTTAAACTGCTCACTCAAGCAGGTGCAATTGTCCGGAGTTATGAGCCGTATAAGACCGATGCGGTCATACCGGGTATCAGCATTTTCCCCTCAATCGAAGAAGCAATTGCGGATGCGGATTTGCTGGTGTTATTGGTGGGTCACAGAGAATTTATAGAGCTCAATCCGATTAAATTGTGCGAATTAACCCCTGCACGTCTTGCTGTGGATGCAGTGGGAGGATGGGAAATTTATTCCTGGACAAAAGCAGGGTTTAGACTTATCCGGCTAGGCGTGGGAGATAATCTATCATTGTAGGATTAACTCACAATTATCTTGGGCGAAACGATTCCAAATTGAGATAAATGAAGCGTGACATATATTCCCGGTTGGTAAATGCACGAGCGACCCCTTTGATTGGGGGCGTGGCTTATTACCTACTGAAACTCCTTGGTGTTGAGATACCCCGTCCGGTTAAAATTGGGGAAGAATTCGAACTGGCACACGGGGGGTTTGGCGTAGTAATCCATCCAAAAACTACCATTGGTAATCGAGTGAGGGTCTATCCTGGGGTGACATTGGGTCGTGCAGATATTTTCCGTCCAGCCACACAATCACGGTTTGAAGGTATTGTGGTTGAGGATGATACCATCCTGTGCCCAGGTGCAAAGATCTTATGTAAAGAAGGGGTCCTGAGGGTTCGTAGAGGCAGTGTCGTGGGAGCGAATGCAGTCCTGCTTGAATCGACAGGCGTAAACGAGATTTGGGCAGGGATACCAGCAAGGTGCATGGGGAAACGGGATGGGGATAATTAACCACAAGGGCAGAGTTTGCCTGGTCCCGAAAGTATCTGGCGTCGGGGGTATGGTCTCTTTTCGAGAAAAGCTGGTGAAAGGCTTGTTTGAACGTGGTATTGGTGTTTCGTACGACTTAGCCGATAGACCGTACGGTGCCATTCTAGTGATCGGGGGGACGCGCAACTTGCCCGGTTTATGGAGTGCCAGACGACGTGGAATCCGGGTTGTCCAACGCCTAAACGGGATGAACTGGATCCATCATAAAATGCGCACTGGATGGCGGCACTATCTACGAGCAGAATACGGAAATATCATCCTGTCTCAGATCCGGTCAGATCTGGCAGATCATATTGTCTATCAATCTGAATTCTCCCACCGATGGTGGGAACGGGTTTATGGTGCTATTAAGATACCTTGGAGCGTTGTATTTAATGGAGTTGATCTAGAGCAATTTTCACCCACCGGAGAGGGAAAGATACCGGAAGACCATAAACGGATTTTATTGGTGGAAGGATCCATTGGTGGTGGCTATGAATGGGGGTTGGGGACCGCAATTAAAATGGCTGAACGGGTTAAAACTGCGTATAGTCATGATGTCGAGTTGATGGTTGTCGGGCGCGTAGCCGCATCCTTACAGCGGAAATGGAATAAAAAGGCTGAGGTTCAGTTGAATTTTGCAGGGCAGGTATCCCCTGAAAAAATCCCAGAGATGGATCGGTCTGCCCATGTGCTATATGCTGCTGATGTGAATGCTGCATGTCCAAATTCTGTCATCGAGGCTCTGGCATGTGGGTTGCCCGTGGTGGCTTTTGACACAGGTGCTCTGTCTGAATTATTATCGATAGATGCTGGAAGGCTAGTTCCCTATAATGGAAACCCATGGAATTTGGACCCTCCGGATATTGAGAGACTGGCTCAAGCAACAAATAATGTGATTAAAAACCGGGCTAGTTTCAGTGTAGATGCTAGGAAGAGAGCTGAAGAAGCTTTTGGGTTGGATCATATGGTGGAAGGCTACCTGGATGCATTAAATCTATGACGAATGATATTTTTCCTAGTCGTGTAGGTCTTCAACAGCGGGTCGTTCCTTCCTACCGTGGAGTATTTATTGATACATTGGCTAAAGCCTGTGAAGGCGGATTAAGTGTTTTCGCTGGTAGACCACTCCCAGAAGAGGGTATTGAACCCGTTGAAGATTTACAAATAGCCAGGCTTGTTCATGCGAAAAACAGGAATTTCGTTGACCCAGGCTCTTCCCTATATATATGCTGGCAAAATGGTTTTATAAAGTGGCTTGAAGCTTGGCAGCCTGAGGTTTTAATTGTGGAGGCTAATCCGCGTTACCCGAATACACGCAAGGCAATCGCGTGGATGCACAACCAGAGACGGAAAGTGATTGGCTGGGGACTGGGAGCACCACCCCTTGGCGGTCCACTTGCACTTCTACGGCAGCGCGAACGATTAAGTCTCTTGCATTCTTTAGATGCAATCATTGCTTATAGCCGGCAAGGGGCAGAGCAGTACTGGCAGTTGCGGATACCTTCGGATAGGATTTATGTAGCTTTCAATGCTGTGGAGCTGCCTCCACAAAATCCACCACTGCATAGACCAGCGGAATATAATGGAAAAGCAACAGTATTATTCGTTGGGCGCTTGCAATCCCGTAAACGGGTGGATCTACTCTTACAAGCGTGTGCTTTATTACAGGATGAGCTCCAACCTCATGTGATAATCGTTGGTGATGGCCCGGCGCGCCAAGATTATGAGATTCTTGCAAAACAAATCTATCCAACTGCTGAATTCGTTGGATCAAAGCAGGGTGCTGAGCTAGAGCAATATTTTGCCAGGGCTGATCTGTTCGTATTACCTGGAACCGGTGGGTTAGCCATCCAGCAGGCAATGGCGCATGGCTTACCAGTTATCGTCGCGCATGGCGATGGCACTCAGGATGACCTGGTGCGAAGTGAAAATGGCTGGCAGGTTCCACCAGATGACCTGCAGGCGCTAAATGTCATCCTTAATCAAGCAATATCGAATCCAGCCCAATTGAGGCAGATGGGTATTGCTTCTTATCGCATTGTGGCTGAGGAAATCAATGTAGATAAAATGACGGAGGTGTTTATTAGAGCACTAAACGACACTCAAAGAAAATAATCAGCCTTTGGTTTCAGTGATATCACATACATCGAGCCGTTTTATATATTCTTATAATTTATTGAACATATAGTTTTCAATTTACATATTAATTATTTGATTGCTTATATATCAAACCAACCCCGCATTAGGTTGGGTGGCTCGCTTAATATCTACTATTTTCGCTCAATACATAAATTATTTAAAGATCAATGGTAACACCACGATCAAGAATAATGACCAAATCAAATAAGCAATCGTAGCCTTGCTAAAGACTTTTTGTATACGCTCATGCCATCCAGTGAGGCTTTTTCTTACCTGGGTAAGGATCAATGTAAAGAGAATCACAATGTTGATAATATTCCAACCTATGATCGTGGTGCGGTTAAGGGTAATACCATCCATGGCGGTCCGGTAGGTAACTGCCGATAGGGCATAGAGGCTGATCACCAGTGCCAGAATTGATACAGCGATGATCCCTCGTCGAAGCCAGGTTTGCAATTTTATAGATAGGTCATCCACTCGAAGTGGGGTGGCACCAATTAATAAGCCGATAATGGCAAATTGCATCACATTGTAAACGATGAGTAAATCACGATTGAGGAACGGTGCCATTAAATTAAACGGAATTACGAAGATGTAAACCAACAAAACTAGTATGGTGAGGGGAAGTAAAAGACGAACCAAAGTGAAAATAAACTTACTCAAACCCTGGTTAAAGTCTTGCATTTCCGGTGATACCTGAGGGTCGTAAATGGTAGCGATTGCCATGATCGTGATCATTCCAAAACCTCCCGCGGCAATCAAGCGAATAATGACGTCAGAGGGTGTAATGCCCAGTGCAGCAAATAATCCAAGCGTAATCCCACCAAAGACCATGCCAAAGATCAAGTAGACTCCAGCAGTGATCATTACTTCAATGGATTTGATGAGAAATGCAAAACGGTTGGTATCGCTGGAATGGAAACCCATTACTGCCACACCAATCCCGATCCAGCATAGCAGGGGAAGCTCGAACAACATGAGAATGAGATAATCCTGGCTGACTAGATGTGGCAAGCCTGGCGTAATTAATAGAACATAAGCGCATGCCACGATCAAACCAATACTTGATATGACAGCATAGAGATAGTTTCTTTTCGAAACTACAGCCAGGAAAATTATGCATGGGATTGTGGCGGTCGGTGCCCAAAGAAGTAGAAAGTAAGGGAGCGTGTCAACGAATAGTATATTGAAGTCTGAAATTGCCCACAGTAAAAGACCGGTGATAACTCCTAAGACAACCGCCAATCCCCAGTGTGTGGTTCGTTTTGGCTTGGTTATTAACGGGAGGCGGGTTAAGCGTGAATGCCAGGCTGATAAAAGTAAATTATCCGGCGTTTTTTCGAACAATTCCTGTAGGTCAGTCCGAAATTCGGCCTCTTCGTTCGCTTGCTTGGATAGCTGGTAAAGGTCTTCGAGTCCTTCAGAGTCAGTAATTACAGCCTGGATTTCCGTCATATATTTCATAGGTCATACTCCATTCCAAAGTAAATGACTGTTCACTCTATATCAATAACGTTTCCTGATAATAATAATGACATATAAAGCTGGAATCTTCAGAAACAACTTTTCAGTACACGTCCCGGATCTATTGCGTTTCTAACAGATGTGTTGTACCCTATACCTAATGAAATTATTATACATCGCAGATGGTCGTTCACCGATTGCGCTTAACTGGATAAGCTATTTTATCCGAACAGGTCATGAAGTTCATCTTGCCTCCACCTTTCCGTGCCCACCAATCGAAGGGTTGGCATCTTTGATGTTGATCCCGGTGGCAATGAGTGGGGTGTACGGTCAGCCAGAGATAAAAGGAGGGAATCCTGGAAGAATGCTCAGGCAAATCGTGCCTGTTGCATTACGCACCAGGATACGACAATGGGTTGCACCCATATCGTTTTCTCGCGCAGCTCATGCTTTGAGTGAAGTAAATGAGCGGATCCAGCCTGACCTTATCCACGCGATGCGCATCCCCTTTGAGGGTATGGTCGCATCCATTGCGTTGAGGCGTAGTACAGGGGCCGTAGCAAGCATAAAAAAAACCCCACTACTAATCTCTGTATGGGGGAACGATTTTACGCTGCATGCCAGATCTACATCTTCGATGGACCATTACACCCGCCAAACCCTACTTGATTGCAATGCTTTGCACACCGATTGCCAGCGAGATCTGGCCCTAGCGATTGAGTTCGGATTTGCACCTACCAAACCTTATATTGTCCTACCAGGTGGGGGTGGGATTAAGCTGGATGTATTCTATCCTATTGAAAAGCTGAGCAAGGATGGCGGGAATCATCATTTGGTGGATGAATTGCCTGTGACGGTCATCAACCCACGTGGATTTAGAGCTTATGTCAGAAACGACACCTTCTTTCAGGCCATTCCGTCGGTTCTAAGTAAATACCCGGAAATTCGATTTATATGCCCGGGTATGGCTGGCGAAGCCCAGGCACACAAGTGGATCCTGGAATTGGGGATTGGTGATCAAGTCGAATTGTTACCAGTTCAATCCCAGCCAGAAATGGCAAAGTTGTTCAGGCGTTCTCAGATCAGCGTATCCATCACAACCCATGACGGCACTCCCAATACCCTGCTGGAAGCAATGGCATGTGGTTGTTTCCCAATCGCAGGGGATATCCAATCATTACGTGAATGGATAACCTCCGGGGTAAACGGCTTACTGGTGGACCCAGGTGACCCATACGCTCTTGCTATGGCGATCCAAAAGGTAATATCACAACCTGAAATGCGAACGAAGGCAAGGGAAGAGAATCTCCAAATGGTGAATGAGCGGGCTGAGTATAAGAGTATCATGCATACTGCAGTAGAATTCTATGGTAGATTGATTTCCAATTAATAGTGACTGTATTTTTTAGATTTGTGATTTTGGGTTCACAACCTGTGTTATCTGTTTCGTTGTACCGTTATTCCTAAAGATGAAGGGGATCCTGGGCTTCACATCCAAATTATCCACAGCCTGCCAGATGGATTGGTCAACTTCATTTTGAATCATGCGTTCTTCTTGTGTTGGTGATGTGCGTTTCTGCATGTGAAGCCCTGAAGGGTGGAGGTCAATAGCTGGTGTACTTTGCGTTTCCGCAATCTTCCGCGACTGGCATTGATAGCTATGGCAGAAAGCCATGTTTTTGGATCGGATTCGTTCCGGAATCCCGCCATGGAGTGGTACGCAGCGACGAGAGTATGCTGAGCTACATCATCAACTTCATGCACGTCATTGAGTATTGAGAGGGCAAGTCTGTGGATGTAGGGGTAATACTCCCTTAAGAGGAACTCAAACTGTATTTCTAACTCCGCTGTTTTTTGTTGTAAAGTAACTTTATTCCTTGTTATTTGAAAAACGTCCTGGTTGGTCATCCTATGTAATTAGACGCGCCTCAAGCGGATTTCCTTCAAATAAATAAAAACATGGCTGCTATACTAACGCAACCATGCAATCATATCAGGGAAAAGAATATCGTTTATATCATTGGCAAAGGCTCATCAAATGAACGACCCGGGAAATATTCCCATTCTTCAGCCAGCTGATGACGAATATGTGAAAAAATGGTTGAGAGGGGAAGGTGGTTGGGGCAGGACTGCTCGCACATCCCACAACCTGCACAGGAAACCAGCCAGCGCACTACGTCTGATCGATCATAATGACCATCTGAATAACGTGTAGGCCGGTCAACGAAGCAAATTGGGCAAACATCCATGCATTTTTGGCAATCACCGCAGCTTTCCAATTGGTGGATAACTGTATCCAAATTTGCTGGAAGCAACTCAACCAACCCTTCGTTAATACGTTTCAACGTTCGTTGATACTGTTCATTCTTTTTCGAAACAATCCGCTCATGTTGCAGAATAAGATCTTCATCGGCTTCGCAGTCAGTGAGAGGCTTGAGATTATTACGCGTCGCGAAAGCTGGGTCTTTTATTGCCACCAGGATCTGCTGGCGCACGGGCAGCCCTAAAATGTGAATATTAATATCAGCATGTTTTGCTGCTGGTGAGATGCAGACCTGGCATGCAGACCGGTACCGATAAGGCACAATGCCTCCCTGACGGGCAAATTTCAAGGCTTCGCGCGCCAATTCGTCAGGTGATTCGTTAACTTTAATTTCTTGGTTTGGATAGCTTTTCCCTATTCGCTCCAAGCGCCATTGGTATTCATCTGCTGGAAAGGTTCCCAGGCAGTCCACGCTGATTGTAAGCAGACGATCGATCTTAATCGATGCATGCTTGGTCATCTCAATCAAAGCGCGCATTTCACAAGGCCTTAGTAATGCACCAACCTTTTCATCTGGATGGTTTGCGAGTAACTCTGGAATCAGTCTAGCAACATTAATTTCCATTAAGGGCTGGAAAGGATTTACTCCATTCAATAAATCAACATTGGTAATATAACGAGGAGTTGTTCTGACCTCATTGCCCTCAACCATCGTCACGAGCATTCCAGCCAGTCCAGTTTCCAGCCAAATTTTCGCGATAAAGTCGCGTACTTTACCGAGGGGGTCACCGTGAGTTTCAAGCGACCACACGTTGTTCACAACAATGCCTCCAGAATTACCCATCGAGATCATGTATCAGGATGACAATTGCCTTTCCAATATCTCTGCAATATCCATTACCTTAAGCTGCTCGCCCAAACCCTTGGATCGGATCGCGTCATCGAACATCAGCAAGCAGTATGGGCACGCAGTGGCAACCACATCTGCCTTGACTTGAAGTGTTTCAGCCAGCCGGCGATGGCTAATGCGGGTATTGGGATCAGTCTCGAGCCACATCTGACCGCCACCTCCACCGCAACAAAAGCTGTTTTCCCCCTGGCGGGGTAACTCAATAGGATTGACTTTTGCGTCCTGGAGTAACTGCCGGGGTTCCTTGTATATCTGGTTGTAACGTCCAAGATAGCATGAATCGTGGTAAGTCAATCGACCTTTCAAGCCATTACCGTTCGGAGAGATATCCTTGGTGAGAGATAATTCAGATAAAAATTCGGTATAATGTTGGACTTTATAACTACTACCGAATTGAGGGTATTCGTTTTTAAGAGTATTGAAGCAGTGAGGGCATTGAGTTACGATACGATTGAATTTAATCTTGCTCATAGCCTGCAGATTCTGCTCAGTGAAGACCTGGAATAGATACTCATTACCCATCCGGCGGGCGGTTTCCCCACAACAAGTCTCATCCAGACCTAAAACCCCAAAATTTACCCCAGCTTTATTCAGTAAATTAACGAAAGAACGCGCGACCTTCTTATTTCGGTCATCAAATGCAGAAGCACAACCAACATAATACAAGACATCCGTCTCGTCTCCTGGAGCCAGCTCGCGCAGTTCCAGACCTGCGGACCAGTTCAAGCGGTCCTGGGCAGGTATGCCCCATGGGTTACCCTGCCGTTCAAAATTACGCAACGTATCAGAAATCGATTTGGGTAGTTTACCGGTGGTGAGTGCCTGATAACGGCGCATATCTACGACCTCATCCACAGGATTAATAAATGCAGGGCAGAGAAGTGTGCACGCTCCGCAGGTGGTACATTGCCAGGTATAAAAATCTGAAAACGGGCCAGCATACAATTCCTGGCTAGATTTCCCATTAGATGTTTGCAAGGATTCAACCATCGTTTTACGTAAGATCTGGACCAAAGTACGGGGTGAGTAATCCATACCGCTGATATTGGATGGACAGGCTACTTCACAGCGCCCGCAGTTCAAACAGGCATCAAAGGATAACAGTTGTTCAGAGGTGAATTCCGATACTTTTCCTACTCCCAATATTTCAGCCTGATCAATATTCTCTATTTTCTCCAACGCTCCCATCTTGCGTAATGGTCGGAAGATTATGTTGAGTGGGGTATTTACCAGATGTCGCATTTTGGTAAAAGGAATACTGGCAACTAATAAAAGCGCAATACCGGCGTGAACCCAAAACAGGATGTCATGCAGATGGGTTGCCCCTAGGGGTGTCATACCCAAGCCAGCGAGTATATGGGCAGTCAGGTTACCAAAGGGGGAGTAGACAGCCCAGGGTGAGCTGGTCGCAATCAGGCGTGCCGCCTCCATGGTGAAGCCCAATAATGGGATTAAGGCCAGCAAGGTCAAGGCATAATAATCATCCCAACGGGTCTCCAGTGATTTTGGGCGCAGGGCGATACGCCTAAAAAATGCCATGGTGACCCCTAAGAGAATTGCGAAACCACCAAGGTCCATGACAAATTCATAGACGAGGTAAGCGGTACCACGTGGAAAGGTAATCACCCAGGGGAAAAACAACGCCATATTTAATATATTGATGATCGTACCCACGACCTGAATCATCACCCCCCAGAAAATGAGGAAATGCATGATCCCTGGATAGGCTTTCTTCAGGATGCGCACTTGAGCTAAAACATGTAAAAAGAAGTCACGAATGCGTGGTTGGGCTTTTTTAAACCAGGCACCTAGCGCCTGTAATGGAGATTTTTTTATCTCAGGTTGAGTGGTTTCCTGGGTGGTCATGACGCACCTCCGATGAAAACCTCATTGTTGACCACACTGACTGGAATGGGAGTCAGGGGGAGAGGGGGAGGTCCAGAAATTACATGACCATCCAACGGGTCGAAGTAACCATCATGGCAAGGACAGTAAATAAGTCCCTTTGTGGCATCCCATTTTACGATGCAAGCAAAGTGAGTACACACTGCAGAAAATGCTTGTAAGCCGTCGGGTGTGTTAATGACGAGGGCAGGGTAACGACCATAACTTATGGTTTTACTTTCACCAGCAGGTAATTCATCAACGGTACATACCCGGACGGGCTCTGAGGGCGTCTCTTGCAAATTCTTCGGATAAAAGTAAGCAACTACCGGTCCTGCAATGACAACAGCACCTGTGACAACCAGTCCCTTGTTTACCAACTTCATAAAATCACGACGTGTAATCGGGCTCATGGCTAACTTACCTCTCCCCAAATCGTCAGGGCAATGATGGTTATAACGGCGACAATGACAAAGGCCAGTCGGATCCAGTATATCTTCTTGGATTTATCAGGTTTGTTATCCAGAAATGGCCAGATAAATATTAGGCCAACCAATATAATTGGGATGACTACCCCAATGACTTTTCCCTGAATTCCCAAAATCATAGGTGGGATTTTCTTAAGGATCTGGTATAAAGACAGGAAATACCATTCTGGTTTGACATGAAGAGGAGTATTTAGTGGATCAGCTGGCTCCCCAATACCAACTGGTTTGATCATCGCTACAATTGCAATAATCAGGACAACTACCAAAACCCCTAAAACAACATAAAACTCTGTTCGTATATGGTCGGGGTAGAACGGAATGGTGTCTTCAGTTGAATGTTCGTTCTCAGGCATTGGAATTCTCCTCGAAGATTATAGAGGTTTGGCGATACCTTGACGGCGGATCATCAGGAAATGAGCGGCCATGAAAGTTACGGTTGCCAACGGCACAACGATCACGTGCAATCCGTAGAAGCGGCTGAGAGTTTCACCCGTCACATTCCACCCAACCCGCAGAAAGATAATTGCAAGATTCCCTATGGCGGGTATCGCTCCGGCTATCTCCGAGCCAACCGTAGTTGCCCAAAAAGCCCTTTGATCCCAAGGGAGCAGATAACCGGTGAAACCAAATACCAGTGTGAGGATTAATAATAATACTCCAGATACCCAATTCAGCTCCCTGGGTCTTTTATATGCACCCATAATAAAAACCCGTAGCATATGTGCGACGCAAACGACGATCATGCCATTCGCACACCAGTGATGGATCGCACGGATTGATGAACCAAAGTAAACCTGGCTTTCGATATATTGAATGCTTGCATATGCCGCTTCAGGTGTGGGTTTATAATAGAACGCTAATAAAATGCCTGTTACGCCTTGTACGACAAAGAGAAATGCTGTAATCCCACCCAGGCAATACCACCAGTTGAGGGCATATCTGGGTACGGGTTTTTTAAGGATTTTTGAAAGGGGTTCGGAGATCTGGTAGCGTTCATCAACCCAATCTGCAGCCCGGTTGGTAAGCGGTTTCCAAGGAGATTTTGTCACCCAGGTGTTGGCACTGCGATAGACACCAAACACGAAGACCATACCCAGGCTACCAAAGAGGACCCAACGTGCAAGAGGTGTCCACAAACCTTTGTTTTGTCCTAAAATATGGCAGCTCAAACAGGTGTCCGTGTTGGGTGGTGGAGGCGTAACAACGAGTGCTGGTGAGGAGGGTTGGACTCCAGCTAAAGACCAATTGGGTGATGTAGGCGGATTTGATTGGTCACCCGTAGGGAGCGTATTTGCTTTAGCGTGTGTGGAGATGAATATGAACAGACCGAGTGCAATTACCAGCATAGCAAGCAAGCCAAAACGCTTCAGTGAAAAAAATCGCATAGAGCCACCTCGTATTCAGCTGGTATGTGATGTTTGTAGGGATAAATCCCTATGTATTGTGATAACCGTCACTTACGAAGTATACACGAAATTCCAACAGTTGTAACCAATTTTTAACCTGAATTAAGCCAGTATAAACGCCTTATTTTTATATATCTATTATTTTGCGTTGAATAGCGTATTTGATCAGGTCTGCACGGTTGTGCAAATCCAATTTGGCCATCAGGTTCATGCGATGGGCCTGGACGGTTTTAATGGAGATACAGAGGATCTCTGCGATATGCTTGTTGGAATAACCTTCTGCAATAAGCTGAAGGACTTCGCGTTCACGCGGGCTTAACCCATTGGTGGAAGAATCCTTTTGAATATCTCCCCAACGAAGGTAATTCTCAATAACGAGGCGAGTGATGGCAGGTGAGAGGATGGCTTCACCCCGTTGGATAGCATGGATGGCATCCAAAAGCTCACGCGCGGTAGCATCTTTAAGAATATATCCCATTGCCCCATTGGCAAGGGCCTGGTGGATATATTCATCATTCTCATGCATGGTTAAGATCAGTACTTTTACTCCTGGGCAATCGTGTTTAATCTGCCGGGTGGCTTCCAAACCATTTAACAATGGCAAGGCGATGTCCATCAAAACAACATCAGGTTTTAATTGACAAACGAGTCTGACCGCAGTGCGACCATCCTCAGCTTCGCCAATCACAGCCATATCTGGCTCATTTTCCAGCAAGGCTCGAATTCCTTCCCTCAGGATGGCATGATCATCAACGAGTAATATGCGTATCTTATTCATCAGAAAATATTTCAGATATCCTCATGGGAGGATATGCCATTAAGGTTGTATCGTACCCAAAGCCAGAGAAAATGTTAATTTTGCCCTTTAACTTGCTCGATCTGCTCTTGAAAGCCCAGCAATCCCAATTGAATTAGTCCAGGAATTTGGTTATGACAAATCATAATAGGCTGGAGTATTTGAAAAAGTATATCATGAACAAAAAAGGGTTACCTGGCGCAGTAACCCTGTAGGTATTTCAAACATGTTTAGATGTGGATCGCATGTCCTTCCGTCCCATGGGCTGCTTCCATCAGGACTTCACTTAAAGTGGGGTGGGCGTGGACATTTCGAGCAATCTCGGCAGTGGTAAGTTCCATCATCTGGGCAATTGTTAATTCTGGCAACAGCTCGGTCACTTCAGGACCAATCATGTGGGCACCTAAAATCTCACCATATTTGGCATCGGTAATAATTTTCACCCAACCAGTGTAATCCCCCAATCCAAGTGCTTTTCCATTCGCCTGGAATGGGAATCTACCCACTTTTATTTCCAATCCACGTTCTTTTGCCTGACTTTCAGTTAGTCCGAAAGAAGCAATCTGAGGCTGGCAGTATGTGGCACGTGGCATCATTTCGTAATTGAGCTGAATAGTTTCAACTCCGGCTATATTTTCCGCGCACACAATCCCTTGGGCTGAACCGACATGGGCAAGCATGAGCTTGGCAGTCACATCACCAATTGCCCAAATTCCCGGTACATTGGTTCCCATGCGCTCATCAATCTCTACGGCACCTTTATCATTTATCTTGACTCCATGCTGTTCCAAACCAAGGTCGCCCGAATTAGGACGAAATCCAATGGCAACCAGTACCTGTTCTGCCTGCAATGTTACTTCACCATTTTCGCTGGATGCCTTTAGAGTGACGCCATTTTCGGAAGATTTCAGTGCTTCCACACGGTGGCCGACCAGGATGTTGATCTTGCGCCTGGCAAATGCTTTAGCCAGCTCAGCACTGATTTCTTCATCTTCCAAAGGAACCAGGCGCGGCAACATCTCAACGATGGTGACTGGCACCCCATAAGAGCTCCAAATTGTGGCGAACTCAACCCCAATGGCACCTGCGCCAATGATAATTGCCGACTTGGGTAATGTTGGCTGCAAAATTGCTTCCAGATAAGTGAGTATGTTCTTCCCATCTACTTTCCAAGCTGGTGGAATAATGCTGGTCGCTCCAGTGGCTATGACAATATTTTTGGCCTTCAGCTTTGTGGATTTCCCATCCAGCTCAGTAACCGTAACTGTATCCTGGATGGTTAACTCCGCCATACCCAAAAAAACAGCGATATTATTCTTCTTCATTAAGAATCCAACACCCTTGGTCAGCCGGTCAGATACCTGACGACTACGCTTGACTGCAACGCCATAATCCAGGTTCAGATTATCGAATGAGAAGCCAAACTCCTTGCTGCGTTCACGAAGGATATGAGCAACTTCAGCATTTCTGAGCAGGGCTTTGGATGGGATACAACCTACATTCAGACACACGCCACCCAACCATTGTTTATCTACGATGGCGGTTTTTAATCCCAATTGGGCAGAACGGATGGCACAGACATATCCAGCGGGACCTGCACCGATGACGACAATATCGTAATTATCCATGATGACTCCTTTGTTATTTTCTTATTATTCGTTTATACCATTAAACGATACTCAGGTTACGAGCATAGCCTTAGGCATATTTAAGCCCAATTCTGCAGGCTATCCACAATCTTTGCCAGGAAGTAATCTGCAATTGCTCCGTCGATTATCCGGTGATCAAAGGTAAGCGACAGATACATCATTGGGCGGATTGCCAGCACATCACCGATATTTGGATCTGAGATGACAATGGGACGTTTTTGAATTATGCCAACTCCCAAGATAGCGCATTGCGGTTGGTTGATAATGGGTGTGGCAAATAATGAACCAGTGACACCGTGGTTGGTAATGGTGAAAGTTCCACCCCTCACCTCACCAGGTTGTAATTTGTAGGCACGTGCCCGACCAGACAGATCAGTGACGAAACGGGCAATCCCGAGAAGAGAAAGATTATCTGCATTCTTGATCACTGGGACAATCAGCCCCTCCTCACCTAGGGCGGTTGCCATGCCGATATTTATCGCATTAAATATACGCACACCTTCTTCTGACCAGGAAGAGTTTACCAGTGGATATGCTTTTAGTGCGGAGACGGATGCAGAGACAAAATAGGTCGTGAAGGTCAGATTCACACCTTCAGAAGAAAAGATCTCTTTATTGGAATTGCGATGAGCAATTACCCGGCTCATATCAACTTCCATGACCGTAGATACATGGGGTGCGGTATGCTCACTCATCACCATATGTTCGGCGATTGCCTTACGCATCGGGGTCTGAGGAAGAATGGTAAAATTCCCATCCGATGATGATACATTAGTTGGTATGGGAGAAGCAGGGATTGACTTTCGATCTTCCAGGTATTTCTCCATATCCCTTTTGGTAATTCGACCGCCCATACCGGTACCTTGGACTCTTGACAAGTCCACATTTTGTTCTGCGGCGATTTTGGCAACCACAGGGGAGATAAAACCAAGCTCATTAGGTGGGGCTGGGTGTGCTGAAGGAGCAATTGTTGGGTGAGCTAATGAAATCACTGGGAGTGGAACTTCATTTGGCTGCTCAGTCGCTCCAACCTCTGGGATAGGTTCACCTGGTCGGCCGATCCATCCCAACAAAGCTCCTACTTTAACTACCTCTCCCTCTTTTGCCAGTTCAGCCAGGACTACGCCTGATATTGGGCATGGGATTTCTGTGTCGACCTTGTCAGTATTTACTTCCAAGACCGCTTCATATTCCTCAACTTTGTCACCTACAGATTTAAGCCACTTGGTTACAGTAGCATCGGTAACTGCTTCACCTAATAGGGGCATTATCAATTTGGTAGGCATGGCTCCTCCTTATGGTTAGCTTATAAAACAATTCGAGAATCAATCAATAAAACATAGGAAAATTTATTGGCGATACCTCATGCATTAGTTCATAAACCGCTTCGAAAATCGTCTCAACATTGGGTTTAGACCAATAATCGCCATCCGAGCCATAGGCGGGCCGGTGAGCTGCCCCAGGTAAGGTGCGAGGCAAGGAATCAAGGCAGTAATATCCACCTTGCTTTTCGATGACTTCCTGAAGCATATATGAAGTGGTTCCGCCGGGGACATCTTCGTCTACAAAGATGATATGACCGGTCTTTTTAAGCGAATCCACGATTTTCCCATGGATGTCAAATGGAAGCAGGGTCTGAACGTCGATTACTTCGGTCTCAATCCCCACTTTGCATAGTTTGTCTGCTGATTCCAGGGCGATACGGCAACAGGCACCATAAGTGACCAGGGTGACATCAGTCCCTTCACGAATCACTTCAGGCACACCCAGGGGGACAGTAATCTCACCAATATTATCTGGCAGTCGTTCTTTCTGCCTGTATCCGTTGAGCACTTCTACCAGCAGAGCTGGCTCATCTGATCTCAACATTGTATTGTAGAAGCCTGCAGCCTGGGTAAAATTACGTGGTACCAATACGTACATGCCCCGCAATAAATTTAAGAGGCCTGCCATAAGCGAACCAGAGTGCCACACACCTTCCAGGCGATGACCGCGAGTGCGGATAATTACGGGAGCTTTTTGTCCTCCCCGTGTACGCCAATGCAAAGTCGCAAGGTCATCGGACATGAGCTGTAATGCAAATAACACATAATCCAGGTATTGAATCTCGGCAATTGGGCGTAAGCCACGTACTGCCATACCGATCGCCTGACCCAAAATCGTAGCCTCACGTATACCTGTATCGGCAACACGCAGCTCTCCGAATTTCTCTTGTAGCCCACGCATCCCCTGGTTCACATCGCCCATACGACCAACATCCTCTCCGAATGCGATCAAGCGTGGCTCGCGTGCAAAGGCGGAATCGAAATATGTATTGATCACCTCAAACCCATTCAAGGTGGGAGAATCATCCGAATAAACTGGTTTAACCTCAGGTACAAGCAACGCTGATTCAACCGATTGGCTGTACAGGTGTGATCCAAAACGGTTTTGATTTTTTTGTTTTTGGGTATTTTTCCAGTCTATCAACAATTGTTTATTGGATAATTGTTCGTCTTTTACTTCGATTAATATATCCTGTATGGCAGCCATAATATCCCGACGGAATGGTCCGGGGATATTGATTAATTTATCTTTAATTTGCCCTAGCACCACCTTATGTGATGAGCTAGTTGATAGTTGATCAATGAGCTCAGCCAAGTGGGAGCGTTCACTCAGAATGTGATTCAAATAGGCATCCCAGGAGCGCTTTCGGTCCTCCTCGACCGATAGCTGATCCTCTTTTTCAAGCTGATCCAACTCATCAGCCGCGAGGTAGCCCTGACCTAATATCCATTCACGGAATTTCTTGATGCAATCAAATTCATGTTCCCATTCCAATCGTTCTTTGGATTTGTAGCGCTCATGACTACCTGAGGTGGAGTGCCCCTGGGGTTGGGTCAACTCACTCACATGCACAATCGAGGGCATATGCTCATCCCTGGCAACTTTGATGGCTTTCTGATACGCGTCAATCAGGGCGGGATAATCCCAGCCTTTTACGGAATAAATATCAAACCCATCACAACATTCACCTGGAGGACGTCGAAACCCCATCAGGAGCTCGGAGATATCTTCTTTAGCTATCTGGGATTCATTGGCAACAGAGATTCCATACCCATCGTCATAAATTGTCAAGATTGCTGGACAGCGTAATACCCCGATGGCATTCACCGATTCCCAGAACAAACCTTCGGCACAGGAAGCATTCCCGATGGTAGCAAAAGCTACTTCATTACCATTATTTGAAAATTGGGTAAACTGATGCAAAGCTGGAATTTGACGGTAGAGTTTGGATGCATAAGCCAATCCAACTACTCGAGGCATTTGTGATCCAGTTGGTGAGATATCTCCGGTTGAGTTGGGTTGTTCGGTAAGGTTTTTCCAGGAACCATCAGAATTAAGGCTGCGAGTAGCGAAATGAGCATTCATCAAGCGGCCACCACTGGACGGTTCAGATTCCAAATCAGGATTTGCAAAAAGTTGGGCGAAAAATTCCTGGATGGTCCCCATACCAGTGGCAAATATAAAGGTTTGATCACGATAATATCCTGAACGAAAATCACCTTTGTTAAACACCCGGGCCATGGCTAGCTGTGGCAGTTCCTTACCATCTCCGAATATGCCAAACTTCGCTTTACCACTCAACACTTCGCGCCTGCCGATATAACTTGCCTGCCGGCTGCTGAAAGCAAGACGGTAATCTCGAATAATCTCTTCAACCCTGGGAAGATTTAATTTTCCTTCCATTTTATTGCTCCAATCTAGCAACCACCAGCTCAGCAATATCGAGGACTTGCATCGTGCTGTTGGCGGCTTTTCTGGCATCCGTAAGCATGATCATACAGAAAGGGCAACCGACCGCAAGAACCTCCACTCCAGTGGCTTCAGCCTCCCTGAAGCGGTTTCCATTAATGCGCTCCTGTCCCTGCTCTTCCTCTTTCCACATCTGAGCTCCACCAGCACCACAACAAAAGGATTTTAAGCCATGCCGTGGAAGTTCGGTAACCGATAGACCTACCATCTTAAAACAATTGCGCGGTTCAGCGATGATATGGTTATGGCGGCTTAGATAGCACGGATCATGGTAAGTTACTCTTATGGAATGATCATCTGCGATTTGTGGGTTAAGCTCAAGTTTGCCACTCGCAATTTGCTCATTGATCCACTGGGAGTGATGGATGACTGTGAAGTTACCACCAAATGCAGGGTATTCGTTTTTCAATGTATGCAAGCAATGGGGGCAGGTGGTTACAATGCGTTTTGGTGCTACGCTATTTAGCAATTCAACATTGGCTGTTGCCAATTCGTTAAACAAATATTCATTACCAGACCGACGTGCTGAATCTCCTGTGCATTGCTCCTTCTGGCCTAAAACAGCGTAATTGACACCTGCTCTATTTAATACACTAGCAAATGCACGCGCTACATTTTGCGCCCGAACATCCGTGGCAGGTGCACAACCAACCCACCATAAAATCTCAGGCGTGGGATTTTCTTCAATCGTTGGGACTATTAGTCCCTCAGCCCATTTCATCCGTTCCGTGGGGGAAATGTTCCATGGATTGACATTTCTTTCCATCCCACGGAAGGCGGCTTGTAATTGCTGAGGGAAGGCATTTTCGTTCAGGACCAAAGACCTACGGATATCTAAAATATCGCGCATGGGTTCGTTATTCACCGGGCATATATCGATGCATGCCCCGCAAGAGGTACAGGCCCAAAGTGCTTCAGGCGGTATGGCAAATTCTACCAATGTCTGGGGGCTGGCTTCACCATTGGCAATGTTGGCACCGTAATAATTTAGAAAATATCGCTTGTTGATTTCGAGAGCTGCTGGAGACAATACCTTACCCGTGTTATATGCCGGGCATGCCTGCTGGCAGCGATAGCACATGATACAGGCATAGGCATCCATGAGCTGTTCCCAACCCAGATCTTCCAATCTGGATACGCCGAAAGATTCGATGCTTTCATCCGCGAAATCCAGACGACTCAACTCGCCAATTGACCTTCGAGGAGGTTTGAGGAGAAAATTTATAGGCGCAATAAAAAGGTGTAAATGTTTGGAATACAAAAAATAGGGTAAAAAGGCAAGGATCAATCCAAAAGATACCCAGAATGCAACATGTTCGCCTATGGTCAAAGCTGTGGTACTCCAATTGGACCAGAGATTAGAAACGGACGATGCAAAAGGCTGCCATGAATCTGGTACATCTTGTGCTACCTTGAAAGATTCTCCAGCGAAACGGAAGCCCACGTGAAAGGTGATAAATGAACTTACAATCGCGGAATCCCGCATAATCCCAGCCCGCGCCTTTGGATGTAGCAGTACATCTGAACGAGTTGACAAGGTAGCTGGTCTGACGATAAATCTCCGGATAATCAAGGCAGCCATACCAAATAAGATAGCAATACTAAAGATATCAGCACCCAACCTGTACAGGTTGCCAATTGTTGTTTCACCGAGGAATTGAAAATCTGGAAGAAATGCTTCTAAAAAATCTCCAAAATTCACTAAAATAAAAAACAGGAATCCCCAACCAACCACAGCATGGAAAAGACTGGGCAATAACCGAAGCCGGAATAATGGTTGGAAGCTAATAATCCTTGCTGGTGTAGTAAACAATCGTTTTCGGAGGATGTTCCAATCTGGTCGTCCATGTCCACGTTGGATGGTGCGGAGAATCCGCCATGCAGCCTTGAAGGACAAAAAAAGAGAGAGAGAAATAGCCAGTACTAAAATAATTCTCTCCAGCATTGTAAGCATGGTTAAATACCTCTTTACCTAAAGGCTTACCGTCCAGACAAGTATCCTATCGCAGCAGATACAACAGGGTCAGTTTCCAAAGAGAATTCATCAAAGTCACCTGATATATCTGAATCTGGGATGATCCCTGTCTTCTCCCAGTTCTGGTCGGGATGGTTTAATGGTCGAAATGTTTCATTGGCTAGCCATATTTTAGAACCATCCTCCAGTTCATAACCCCATAATATTTCAACATTACCATCGGTGGTCTTACCAATAAGATATGCTCGTTCCATATCATGAAGAACACCTGCAAAAATCTCTCCAAAACTTGCTGTCCCCGATCCAATCAGTACTACTAAAGGTACTTGAGAAGAACCCTTGATATCAGTTAACTTAATTTGCAATGACCGTTCTTCTTTACGATTAATAAAATATCCCAGGTTTCCACCAACAAAATAACCAAGCACTGGCTCAAGGACAGTGCTTGAGCCGCCCTCATTCATCCTGTTATCCAAAATCAACCCATCGAGAGGAGCCTTTGCAATCATTTGATGTAGTGCTGCTGCAACCTGGTCGTCAACTGTACTGTCATCGAACGTCACCAAGAGGATATACCCGATCCTTTTACCTTCGGAGGTCGTGATGACTTTGTAGACCACAGGAACCGCGCCAGTGATACGATGGCGAGTCACAGCAATTTCACGGGGATTTTCTCCAGGCGTTTCCACCATCAGGTTAATTGTTGTCCCTTCAGGACCACGTACGATATCCCGCAGAAAGCCATCCTCATCCAGGATGGATGTGCCATCCACCGAGATGATACTATCTCGGGGTTGCAATCCTGCTGCTTCAGCAGGGCTGTCATGAAAGACTGACAGAATGACAGCATGTTGTCTTTCAGGGATTGCGCTAACCAGGACGCCAATTCCCACATAATCGTTTGTCCCTTGATATTCAGCCTCCTGTTCCGCTACTTCTTGGGGATTTAGGAATTGGGAATGCTCATCCCCAAGGTGGGTAATCAGATCATTCATTGCCAGGTAAAATTCTGTATTGGTCAGCCCCGCATTTATTTTTTGTCTGTATTCGAGGTGGATTGCGTCCCAGTCCAAGCCGTTAAAATCAGGATAGACATAGGTATCATTGACAATGTTCCAAAGATTCTCAAAGATATTAAGCTGGGTATCCAAAGGAATTTGGATTGGTGTTGGCGTAGATACCGCAACCAGACTGGGAGTTGGGCTTGGAAGTGATATGGTTGGTGTGATAAATGGAGACGGGATTGGGGTGTTTGTAGCGGTGAAAGTAGATGAGGGCTTCCCAGAATAGTATTTAACTACCGGTGAGGGCGATGGTTCCTGAAGAACAAATGATATGAATGGTGAGCATGCCAGGACAGCGAGTATTAACGGCAACCAAATGAAAGAGCGGGTCTTGGAGGTCATAGAATGGGGTAGTTCATGCTTAATCTAGGCAAAAGTATTTTACCGTCTTAATATATAGCTGATCCTGCCAGACTCGCTTAGGCGCCACCTTCACCATAATAAGCTGGATCTGTTGGAGTCTTACCTGATGGATCCCAGACATAAACCCATTCCCCAACATTTGACCAATCATATAGCCAATGTGCATCAGATGGAGCCAGATTCACACACCCATGTGATTGGGGAAATCCAAAAGCAGTTCGCCAGTACGCACCATGCAGAGCACGGGCATTATCGTAATACATCGTCCATGGGACGTCCTCTAAGTAATAGTAATCTGAGCGGTCTGTTTCAAAAGTACCTGACATCACGGTTGAATCCAGCTTTCGTTGGACCTGGAACAACCCTGGTTTGGTAAAAAATGGATCCAGACCCGTAGCAATCAAAGTAGCAAATATCAATTTATTTTGATCATATACTGCAAGAGTCTGTTCTTCTACGTTCGCTTCTATCCACCGTCCGTTGGTAACACCTTCGGGTGGGGTAGTGTTGGGGATTACACGACCAACAAAACGTCCTTCAATCCATTCATCTGGGGCAACTAAGTCCCATTCAACATTATCCACAACCTTGGTCGAATAGACCTGGACAAGTTGGTATTGATTAAGAGTGTTACCTGTGTAGTCATCCAGGCTATATCCAGGAGTGCGTTTGGTTTCCAGGCTGGGAGCGAAGGGAACGATCCAGCCGAAGGAATGATTGGGTGTTCTATACAATTCAATCCCTCCAGGATAACTATGGGGGATGGAGACCCGACTGGCAACACGAACCCAAGTACCATCGTGCAGCTTGAAAAACCGTCCATTTTCTGTATCTGAATAATCAACATAGGATACATACCGCAGCTTACCAGGTTCAATCGACCGGATTGCATTTTTACCGGAGATTGCATCTTCCAGTGAGCCATATGCGGGTGTTGATCCATCAGTAAGCAAGGCATATGAATATGGCAAATCCCCCAATGATCCATCGATAGCATGGTAGGGAATTGATACCAAAGGAAAGTCCAACCCTACAGATGCCGATTGGGTTAGATATTCAGATGGTCCAAGCGGTGAGCAATCCTGGGGATCTATCATATAGATTCCAGGCAGGCATAATGTGGCACTCCGTGTATCAGTCGCATCTACTTGCGGAGTTTGTGACTGACTTACTGGTAATATACCTTGAGTTAAAATAAGAAGGGTTAAAACAAATCGTATCATTTTCTATCGCGGAAAGATTATACCAGCGGAAAATAGTTCAATCGGAGTGCGTTGGATAAATATTTGATGAGCCTTTTCGGTCAACGCTAATGGTCTTATACTATATAAGTGGAACCGAAGAAAACCCAAATTAAAGTTGGATGCCATGTGGAGCTAAACTTGCTGGATCGAGCTGGCAAGAAAGACCGATTGAGCATCGACATCGTGCCTGATGGAGCAGCTGATTTTTCCCATGGCTTCTTGGGTGAGAGCACGCCAATGGCAATAGTATTGTTGGGCGAGAGAGAAGGTAATGTTATCCCTTATTTGAAGGATGATATTTTTGCCTTGGAGATACTGAGTGTATCCCAGTCCACCAGCACACCTCCTGTCGATGCTCAAGAGAAAAGGCAATCAAAAATGAATAAGGCTATTCGAGAAGTGGAACATACCAATGCAGTGGTTTTTGCTTCATCTTTCAGTGGAAAATGGGGGGATTATGACCCGGATAGCTTACCAGCAGATGAGATATCTGAAGAAGATACACCTGAAGAAGATAATCCTAGAAATTGATAAATCATTTTCCAGGTAGATGTCACTTTCCTAGTTGATTATTAAAGAAGTTGGTACTAATATTGCACTCATTGCATAAAATTGGTAGAAGGCAGTTCATATAAACCAAATGATAATTAGCGAGCAAATCCAGGTTAGCCGGGAGTAATACTTTGACAAAATCACGTTCCCAACTCATTGTTGAACACTTG